>Ga0116178_10001023_pt1 | contig 23916 bp, 19 predicted proteins | sample AD_STIC12_MetaG_FD_89880 | JGI IMG/M metagenome (GOLD analysis project Ga0116178, IMG submission 89880) | Active sludge microbial communities of municipal wastewater-treating anaerobic digesters from USA - AD_STIC12_MetaG | ecosystem: Engineered > Bioreactor > Anaerobic > Digestate | place: USA... | reverse complement strand
GTTTGCCGGCAAACGGGAGGAGCGCCGCGCGAAGGACGTCGCCGGCGGGGAAAGCGTGCTCACGGTTGAACATGAAATGGTAGTGATCGAGGGGCGTACCGGAGCCATCCTCGCCCGCGCTGAACTGCCGCCAAACGTTCCCACGCAGCGTTTTTTCGACTGGTCACCCCGAAGTGCCTCGCTTACGAACGGAGACGGCGCCGACATCGTTCTGCGCGAGTGGCGCGATGACCACGGTGGCGGTGGGATCCGGCTCTGGGCGTACGACCGGGGCCTGAACCTGCTCTGGGAGCACGTCCAGACCGGTGCGCACTATGGCCATCACTGGGCGCTGGATTTCTTCGATGTGGACGGATGCGGCCGCGAGGAGATGCTGGCCGGCGGCTATCTGTACCGCGGAGATGGCACCGTCCTGTGGACGCACGACCGCGCAGATGAAATGCGCCGGGTGCATGGAGCGAGCCACTACGACGCGGTGGTGATGGGCAACCTCACCGGCGAGGAGGAAGACGACCCCGTCGCGTTCCTCTGCGGGGGCAGCGCGGGGGTGTACGTGGTGGATGCCCTTACCGGCGCCACGCGAGTGGTGCATCGTATCGGACACGCGCAGGGACGAAGTATCGGCAAGCTGCGGCCCGACCTTCCGGGCACGGAGGTGCTGGCGGTTACGAGATGGGGCAACTACGGGATTCTGACCCTGTTCAGCGGGCGTGGCGAGCGCCTGTGGACCATTCAGCCGGATTACGTCGGGCAGGGGGCGACGCCGGTGGTGTGGGGGAAGGCGGGGCACAAACTCATCTGGACCAACACCTCACGCGACGCGCAGCTCTTTTTCGACGGCTACGGCCGCCTGGTGAAACGATTGCCAGAGCTGAGTCGCGTCTGGGGCGACCGCATGAACCGTGATGTCGGGCGCGGCGGCAGTCCAATCCGTATCGACACCGACCCGACCGACCTGCTCACCCTCACGGTGGAAGGGGTCGTTCACGTGTTTGGTCCTGCTGACTAGAGCCTGCCGCGCCGGGCGAAGCGGAACCACGGAACGACGTCTGCACGCGGAGCGGGAATGATTTCCGGATCATGCAGAACGCCGGAAGGTTTGTCCGGAGAGGGGAATTCCGGAAATTTGAGTAGTGTGTTCCAGCCGCGCGTGACGTGGTTTTCACGATAGCCGCAACAACGGCCAGAGCCCTCTTCGCGGCCCCTGCTGGCGAGAAACCCTTTTCCTCATGGAGCTGTTCATGCTGCGCAAACATTCCGAAACAATCGTCAACAAGGTGTATCCGGTCCCTGAAACGCCGACGTATCTCCCCGGTTCGGTAATCGAGATCGTGAACCCGGAGATCGACCGCGGCCACATCAAACACGCCGTGTTCGATTTTGACGGTACCGTCAGCGTTCTGCGTGAGGGCTGGCCGGACATCATGCTGCCCGTCATGGTAGATGCGATCCGGGGCGACCACCCCGCCACGCCTGAAATCGTCGAGCGATGCAAGAAGTTCATTGACGAGACTACCGGCATTCAGACCTTCTTCCAGATGGAAGGGCTCGTGCATATGGTCGAGGAGTTCGGCCTTGTGCCGAAGGACAAAATCCTCGACGCATGGGGTTATAAGGCTATCTACAACGAGGCCCTCATGAAACCGGTGCGCGAGCGTATCGCGGCGCTGGAACGCGGCGAGAAGACGCTGGAAGACGTGACGATGTTCGGATCGCGCGAGTTCCTCAAGGCGTTGTACGATCGGGGCGTACGCATCTACCTCGCCAGCGGCACCGATCAGGAGGACGTGCGCAACGAAGCTCACGCGTGCCAGATTGATCAGTGGGCCACGGGCGGCATCTGGGGCGCCATCAGGAATGTGGATGACTACTCCAAAGACAAAGTGATGAAGGACATCATATCCCAGAACAACCTTCACGGCGCGGAACTCATGGTGGTGGGGGACGGTCCCGTGGAGATTCGCAACGCGAAGGACAACGGCGCGATCGCGGTAGGTGTGGCGTCCGACGAAGTAGCCCGGCGCGGCCTCAACGCGCACAAACGTCAGCGGCTCATCAAGGCAGGCGCCGACATCGTCATACCCGACTTCCTCGAATGGAAGAAACTGCTCAAATATCTGTTCAACGAGTAGATCGCTCGAATTCCTGACAGGGTAATGGGGCAGGCTGGCCCGCCGTTGGCGAGCTCGAAAGCCTGCCCCTTTCTTTGTTTGCCGACGTGGACGGAGGGATCCGTTTTGTCCGGTCCTTTCGGTCGGGCGCGCCTCCTGTCTGCCCGCGCCCTCTGCCGGTCGTCGAGTGGTGAACTGGTCGCTGAGCCTGCGTGCCCTTCGACAGGCTCAGGAACCGTGCGGGAAGCGTGGCGAAGCGCCAGTCGGTGTATCGAGATGCACCGGCAAGCGGTTCGGAGGGTTCGGACAGTCTCCGCCCCGTCACCTGGATACATCGGCTTCCGCCGCGCGTCAGCCGCCGCTCGATGACCGGTTGTGTTCCGCGCGTCGTTCTTTCTATCGTCTGGATTGGCGCGCCTGCGCCATACTGCCGGAGCAGAGCGGTACGTGCCGTGCCGCTCTCGGCATCGCGAAAGGAGAAGCGATACCATGACGATCCACGAGCGCATCGAATGGCGTGATATCTGGGTCATGGGCGCCGATGACGACACCACGCCCCGCGTGCTCCTTGTGGGCGATTCCATCGCCCGCTCTTACTACGACCACGTTGAGGCGGCATTGCGGGGCCGTCTCCTGTGTGCCCGGCTGACCACCTCCACCAGCGTCTGCGACCCCGCAATGGAGAAGGAGCTCGCGCTCCTGCTGGACGACTACCGTTTTGCCGTGATCCACTTCAACAACGGCCTGCACGGCTTCGGTTACAATGAGGCGGAGTATGCGGCCGGGTTGGCACGTGTGCTGGACTTCGTCCTGACGCGCAGCCCGCAAAGCAGGCTGATCTGGTCAAGCTCAACGGTGTTCCGGCGCACGGACGGCTCAGGCGGCCTCGACGCCAGGACCGACCGCGTGCGCGAACGGAACCGGCTTGCCGCCGGGATCGCCGCTGCGAGGAATCTGCCGGTCAACGACCTGTTCGCCGCCGTCGTGGACCGGCCGGAGCTGTTCTCTGGCGACGGCGTGCACCTCAACGAAGCCGGACAACGTGTTCTCGGCACACAGGTGGTGAAGGCGATTCTGGCGGCACAGGCCACTTAGGCGGGAGTGCACGCGCCTCGGTACGCCGTCTGTTTCGCGGACGTCACTCGGAGACCAGCCGTGTGCTCCACACGTTCTTGACAGGCGCCCTGCGGGAAGGTATCTTCATTGTATCTACATTGAGAAGGACCGGACGATGAAGGTTGCGGTACAGAAATGGGGCAACAGCCTCGCCCTGCGTATACCCCGCGCATTTGCCCGTGACGTGGGTGTTACCGCCGGGACCGTCGTCGAGGTTTCGACTGCCGACGGTCGGTTGATAGCTGAACCGGTCTGCGCCAAAAAGGTCATGCTCGCGGATCTTCTTCGCGACGTAACACCGGACAACCTTCACGGCGAAACAGCGACCGGTCCCGCGGTAGGCGTGGAAACGTGGTAGTGGCGGATCCATACGTGCCGCGACGCGGGGACATCGTCTGGCTCACTTTCTCCCCTCAGGCGGGCCACGAACAGGCAGGCCGCCGCCCCGTACTCGTTCTTTCCCCCGAGGCCTATAACCGCGTCGTGGGGTTGGCGCTGTTCTGCCCGGTCACGAGCCAAAGGAAGGGCTATCCGTTTGAGGTGGCCATACCGGACGGCCTGCCCGTCAGCGGAGTTGTGCTGTCAGATCAGATCAAAAGCCTCGACTGGCGTGCCCGTCGGGCGGAGTTCTCGGCACGACTGCCAGACGACGTGATGGCGGAGGTTTTGGCGAAGGGCTCTACGCTTCTGGGCGAAGAGGATACCTGACCTCTTCCCCGGAAACAGGAGGGCGGCGCTATGGAATGGCCCGGTTCGCAAACCTGGCAGCGCGATTCCGACGTTCCCTGCGTGTCACTGGGGCCGCCTGGCGCATTTGACGACGCGCACATCTTCGCGCCGTGCGTCGCGTTCGAGAACGGCCCTTTCCGCATGTGGTGCTGCGGCTCACGCGGCACGGTTGAGGGGCGCGTGTTCAAAGTGGGGCTGGCCACCTCCTCCGACGGCATCCATTTCCAGAAACACCCGGCGTCGCCCGTGCTTTCATTCGGAGACACGCGGTCAATCCTTACGCCCACCCTTCTTCGGCACGCGGACGGCTCTCTCTGCCGGCAAAACGGCCTCCTGCGCATGTGGTTCTCGAGCACCGATTTCCCTTCCGGCGACGGCGTGCATACCCTCCACGAGACCACCAGCGCCGACGGCTTGGTCTGGTCGCCGCCGTCCGGGCCGTCGCTCCACAACATATATGCCCCCACGATCATCAGACAGGACTCCATCTACCGCATGTGGTATACCGACGTTGCAACAGACCCGTGGTGTTTCCGCTACGCCGAAAGCGGGGACGGCAGCCGGTGGAACGTGGCGCCGAAACCGGTCATGGTGCTGAACCAGCCGTGGGAGCATGGACGGCTCTTCTACCCGACCGTACTGGTTGCCTACGGCCTCCATCTCATGTGGTACGGCAGCTATTCACATCGCAGGGGAGAGGAAATGCGCACGGCGCTCGGGTTTGCCGTGAGCAAGGATGGTATTACGTGGGAAAAGAGCCCGTCGAACCCGGTATTTGGCCCCGATCCGGCGCACGAGTGGGAGTCGCACTTTACCACCAGTCAGTCGGTATTGCGCCTGGGTGACGGGTCACTGCGCATCTGGTACGCCTCGCGCCCGAAGCCGCCCTTCACGCACAAGTATTTCGCTATCGGCACGGCGCGGTGTGTACCGGGTACGGCCCCGAGGATGCGGCAGGCGGAAATCGGGTGAGAGGAAACTGACACGGCCCCATCCGGGCCGCGTCGCATTTGACGGTGAGGTGAACCATGCTGGAACTGAAACATGAACCGGTACTGCCGATCCGGCAATTCGTCGGCCGATTGCTCGGTTTCACCGCGGCGGCGTTGCTGCTGGTGGTGATTGCACTGGGAATAGGGGTTGGCGGATACTACTGGATCGCCGGTCTGGGGTTTGTCGATGCGCTTCTCAACGCGTCCATGATTCTCGGTGGAATGGGGCCGGTAGATCCCCTTCGCGGCGATGCGGCCAAACTCTTCGCATCTGTGTACGCCCTGTTCAGCGGCCTGGTGTTCCTCACTGTTGCTGCCATGCTGTTTACGCCGCTCGTGCACCGGATGCTCCACCGGTTTCACGTGGACGAGACTGGTCAATGACGTGCGCTGTGCGCGGAGTCGCGTTGCCGCCTCACAGCTCCTCAATCGTCAGCGTGGCGTTGTCCCCATCAACCCCCATTTTCTGGGGTTTCTTCCCGGCATTCCACGGCCCATTCCTTGCCGGTCCAGACTCTTGTGTCGACGAAATCATAATTCCTTCCGTTTATGGTCCTTCGGAGGAAGGCATCGGAGTAGAAAGCCTCAAAGCCTTTCGTGGGATCGTTTCGTGAGGTCAGGACTCCGTAACGCCAAGTAGCCACGAAGCGCGGGTCGAACAATAAGCCTTTCAGCACTTGAGACGTGAAACTCGTTGATTGCCCCGCGGGCGGCGGAGATACCAAAAGAATGTCAGGCTCGATTGCCCAGAATGCGTTTTTCTCGAACGCTGCGTGGTTTTTTATGCCCTTGCGTTCCCCGGGGAAATGGGCGATGAACGTGTTGTTGAGGCCCATGAGATCAACAATCCTCCCACGATACTCCCGCGCCACGCCACCCGCCACGATCACTCCGATTGACGGCCAGTTTGGGAGGCCCTTCAACAAACGGTTCAGTTCTTGCCCGACCCGGCGGCCATTTGTGGCGATGCCGAATTCGTGTTGGATGGGACTTCCTTGCAACTTGAGGGTAACCCAAGAGGTTCTGAACGCACATGAAAAGAGCCAAATCAGACAGGTAAACGATGTGATTGCTCTGCTCGCAGGATGGGTTTGAAGCGCGGCAAGCTCGCGCGAGGAAGCTTTCATAAGGAGAAGGACGACGAACAGGCAGAGGACTGGGTAAAACGGTTGGTAAAATCGATAAAGAGCAAAATGGTCGCCGCCCGTGAGAATTGGAATGACGAAAAGCGTCAAAGCAACGACGGAGGTCGCGTGTTCTGGATCCGCAAGAATTCCCCACAGTTGTCCAAGGATGTGGGGATCAGTGTCCTTCCGAACCGAAAGGGAGAGCACAAATGCGTGGACAACACTGAAGGCCAAAACGAGGACCAGCCCGCTAACCAAAGCGCTTTCAGAAAGGAATTTCGCTGCGTATTTCGCGCCGGAAAACAGATTGTAAACCAACGAAGGAGATACTTTCGCATAGTATGTGTTCGGGAAGGGGTGACCGAAATAGGCCAGTCGGAAGGCGGTCAATATGACGGACGACAAAACGAACGCACTGAAAAGAATGGCCGGGAACCACTGGTGATTTGAGCAAGCATTAGCTCGATTGCGGACCCAGACAAGTGCAACAGTGAGCGGCGCGAATAGCAAAGCCTCCGGCCGAGCCATTGGAGCTATCGCTACAAGGGAAGTGGCCAAAACGCGGCCGCGCGTTGACAACGGAGGGTGAACAGCAAGGTACAGCAGAGACGCGACCATCGCGCCCCACAAGCACGTATCCATGAGCGTGATCGTCATCCAGCTGATATACGCGGGGCTGCTCAAAACGAGCAGAAAAAAGACGAGTTCATACGGCCATGACCGCCGCCCCAAAGAGGCGGCTTGTTTCCGGATGATGGTTAGGAACACGACCTGCGTGAGACACAATAGGAGGAAAGAAAAGACAAAAATGCCGATCTCGCCCCCCCCCGAAAAATTTGAAACTCGAGGCACACGTTAGGACCCACAGCATGGATGTGAATCCCTCAACGCGCCCACCGGCATCTCCATAAACTAGACCTTGACCGTTTGCTAAGTTCTCCGCGTAACTGAAAAAGATGTTCGCGTCGTCAATCCCCTTTCTCGGTGACCCGTGTAGATGGTACGTCAGCCAGGTCGCGATTAGCAGGGAAACCAAAAAGATTCCTGTGCTGAACACGAGTCTCAGTTTTCGTGGCGATGATTCGGGAATCGTGGCTACCATTCTTACAGCTCCTCAATCGTCAGCGTGGCGTTGGTGTAGATGCAGATATCCGATGCGATGCGGAGGCTGCGTTCCACGATTTCCCGCACGGGCAGGCCAGATCCATCGAGATACGCCTTTGCCGCCGCCAGCGCGTAGGATGCCCCCGATCCAATCGCCATTACCCCGTCCTCCGGTTGGATGACGTCCCCCGTGCCGGAGAGAATGAACCCCTGCTGCCTGTCCATGACGATGAGGAACGCTTCGAGCCGGCGAAGGAACTTGTCGGTGCGCCAGTCCCGCGCGAGGGAAAGCGCCGCCCGCGCGAGGTTGCCCCGGGTTTCCTCCAGTTTCCCCTCGAAGTGCTCGAGCAGGGCGAACGCGTCTGCCGCGCCACCGGCAAATCCCGCCAGCACGGTGTTGTTGGCAAGTTTCCGCACCTTGACCGTGCTCCGCTTCACCACCGTGTTGCCCAGCGTCACCTGTCCGTCGCCACCGATGACGGCAACGCCGTCCCGCACGATGCCCAGCACCGTTGTCGCGTGGATGTCCTGGTAGTCCATATTCCGCCTTTCTGCCTCTAGTTTCCTGTTTCGTCGTTGACGATTTGCGCGGGGCTTCGACAGGCTCAGCCACCGCGCTCGGAACGTGGCAGCAGTTCGCCCACGACGTACGGATGGCAGCTGATCTGGCGCGCGGTGGCTGAGCCTGTCGAAGCCCCGCGCTCACACCGGCGCGACTCATCGCATCTTTACGTACCCCGCTCCACAAGATGCGTCGCGCAGGCGCGATGGCCTCACGCCCTGGGGTGCGACTTCCCGTAAATCTGCGTCAACCGCCGACTGGCAACCGACACGTAGATCTGTGTTGACGTTACACTCGAATGTCCCAGCATTTCCTGAACATCCCTCAGCCCGGCACCCCGCTCCACAAGATGTGTCGCGCAGGCGTGACGCAGCAGATGAGGTCCCAGATGTTCGGAGTTGCTCACCTGCCGAAGATATCCGGTCACCATGGCGCGGACGCGTTCTACACTGAGCCGCCTGCCGAGTTTGCTTACGAAGAGCGGCGAAAACTTGCGTCGGCGCAATGCGGGAGGAATGAGCAGCGGACGGAACTCGCGGATGTACCGGTCCAGGGCCTCCAGCGCGATTGTTCCGACGGGGACTATGCGCTCCTTGTTCCCTTTGCCGCGTACCCGCACAAGTCCCTCGGCGATATCGAGGTGTTCGAGGTCGAGCGCGACGAGTTCCGACACCCGCAGCCCCGAGGAGTACAACAGCTCCATGATTGCCCGGTCGCGCACTCCCGTGGGGTCTTCATTCGGGGGCAACGTCATAAGGAGCGCCATCTGGTCGGCATCCAGCACGGTCGGAAGCGTGCGCTGCTGTTGGCGAGGCGCAAGCCGACCCCAGTCCTGCTCGCTGACGAGATCATGCCTCTGCAGATACGTCTGGAACGATCGGATACTGGCGAGTTTGCGGGCGATGGTGCGCTGTTTGTGCCCCGTTTCCATCAACCAGGTGACGTAGGTGCGCACATACCCTCGGGTAAGGTCGCGCAGCTCCGGCGGATGAGCCAGTTCCTCTCCGAGGTAATCGGCGAACTGGAGAAGGTCGGCGCGGTACGCACGGGCGGTGTGCTGCGAGTAATTCCGCTCGCCGACGAGGTACTGAATGAAATCCCCGATAGCCGCTCGCATCAGATATTTCTCCCCGGCGCCGCGGCGGATCGTCTACTTCCGCTCGTTGCCGGTGCCGGCAGCAGACCGCTTCGCGGAGGACCTTTTTCGAGCCGCCGATGGTGCCGCGCCGACGGCAGCGCCGCTGCTCAGGCTCGATTTCCTCGATGCGGTGCCACGCCGACCGGATGCCGGTTCGGCCTCAGCCGTCCTCGTACCGGCGCGGGCCGGCCGCGGGTGCCTGCTCCCTGTCCGCGCGCCCGACCGATGTTCGGCGTCGGTGCTTCGTCGTCGCAGTGCGGGAGGGGGATACACACCGGGAGACACGACGGTTGTGCCATCGCGGCGCGTTTTCTCAAGCTGGAACCTGAGGCCGGTTGCCGGATCCGGTTCGGGAAGCGGAACCGGTTTGTCCCAGTACAGCACGGTGCAACCCGCCTGGTCGCAGGCGTAATAGTGTTTCCCCCGCTTGCTCGTCCGTATGACAAGCTCACCGTTGCAACCGGGCCGTGGGCACCGTACACCGGTCGGAATCGGACGCGCGCCGCGGCACGACGGATACTTCTCACACGCAAGATACACCCCGTAACGACCGTTGCGCACCGTCATTCCGCTCCCGCATTTCGGGCATGTGACGCCGTCAGGCACCGGGATTTCCGGCGGCGCGGCTTCCGTCTCCAGCGCAACCGTGTTCCGGCACTCCGGAAAGCCCGAACACGCCAGAAAACGCCCCCTCGGCCCCAGCCGGACGACCATCGGTCTGCCGCACTTCTCGCACACGCGGTCAGATTGCTCCACCGTAAGCTTCTTGATCTCCGATCGCCGTTTCATCGCGCTGGAGAGCGTCGCCTCGAAGCCGCTGTAGAACTCCTTCAGCACGGATTTCCAGTGATCGCTGCCCTGTTCGACGCGGTCCAGCTCTTCTTCCATCCTCGCCGTGAACTCGCTGTTGAAAATGTCCGGAAACTGCGAGGACAGAATACGATTCACTATTTTGCCCAGTTCTGTCGGAACCAGCTTTCCCTCTTTCCGCGCCACATACTCGCGATCGAGAATCGTGCTGATGATCTGAGCATACGTGCTGGGACGGCCAATTCCCCGTGATTCCAGCTCTTTGACGAGCGTTGCCTCGGTGAAGCGGGAAGGCGGTTTGGTGAAATGCTGCTCAGGGAGCACCCTTGCCGGTGCATACCCGTTCAGAAGCGGCTCCGCGGAACGTTTGCCACCCTGTTCCGTGCGGTCCCACGCCGCGATAAGTTCACGCGGAATCGGATGTTCCTGTTCTTCTTTCTCTTCGTCCTGTCCCTCAAGGTAGACGCGCGTGAACCCGTCAAACGCGACCACACTTGCCGTCGTGCGAAGCTGGAAGCGTCCGCCCGCCGCAACAAGTTCCGTCACGTCGAGTTCCTGCGCCTCCATCTGTGAGGAGACAAAACGGTTCCAGATCAGTTGATACAGGCGGAACTGATCGCGGGAAAGCTCGCCCTGAACAGCTTCCGGCGGCCGGTCCATCGAAGTGGGCCGGATGGCTTCGTGCGCTTCCTGAGCGGACTTGCTGTTCCGAAAAACATTCGGCCGCGCCGGAACGTATTCCTTGCCGTACGCCTCCGCGATGTACTGCCGCGCAGCCGAAACTGCCTCCGGCGCCAGGTGCGTCGAATCGGTCCGCATATACGTGATAAGACCGGTAAGCTCGCCCTTCACCTCCACGCCTTCGTACAGCTCCTGCGCGACGCTCATGGTCATTCTGGTAGAGAATCCGAGCTTGCGGGCCGCCTCCTGCTGGAGCGTGCTTGTAATGAACGGTGGGAACGCGCGGCGCTTCTGGCGCTTGCGTTCAAGGCTCACTACGTCAAACTGGCCGCGGGCAAGCTCCTCCACCAGCGCTTTGGCATGAGCTTCGTCGGGTATTTTCGCGAGTTTTCCGTCAACCTTCCAGAGGTCGGCCTCGAAGGTAATGGCTCTGTTTTTGAGCGCAACAAGTACCGTCCAGTATTCCCTCGGCTTGAACGCGAGAACCTCTTCCTCGCGCTCGCACACCATGCGCAATGCCACCGATTGAACGCGCCCCGCGCTCAATCCCTTGCGCACGGTCTGCCAGAGGAGGGGGCTCACCTGGTATCCGACGAGGCGATCCAGCACGCGGCGTGCCTGTTGAGCGTCCACCTTGTGCATATCGAGCCCGGTGGGATGGTCCAGTGCCTCCCTGATTGCCCGCGGCGTAATCTCGTGGAAGGTGATCCTTCGCGTGCGGTTTTTCCCCAGTCGCATGACTTCAGCAATGTGCCAGGCGATCGCCTCCCCCTCGCGGTCGGGGTCCGTCGCAAGGTACACCCGTTCTGCGTTCTTTCCCGCCATGCGCAGCTCGTTCACTATTTTTCGCTTGCTGGGAAGCACTTCGTACTGCGGGAGGAAATCCTCCTCCACATTCACTCCGAGCGAGTTCTCAGGAAGATCCCGGACATGGCCCATGGAGGAACGAACATCGAACTCGCGTCCGAGGACTTTGTTGATGGTGCGGGCTTTTGCGGGTGATTCTACAATAACAAGCGAACGTGGCATGGTTACTCCAGAATCGCGGTTCGGGCGATCAGCGTTGAGAGTACTATCAGCGCGGAAGATAAGGGGTTACAATCTTTCTGATAATAGGCGGCGAACAGGAGGACGGCAAGTCTCGGTTGTGAAAGCGACTCTTTTCTGCCTCTCGTCTGATGTCGGCGATCCGGCGTGCCGCGGGCCATGCGGGAACCGTCGCCACGGCACGGTCATTTCAGAAATACGTGCCGCTCGAGCGTATTCACCCAGGCCGACCAGGCTTGCCCGGTATCGCGTTCTCTGGTGAGAATCCGGGCGAACGCCCCGGCCGTGGCGTCAAGCTGGTTCGCCGCGGCAACAATCGCGGCCTCCAGCGTCATTGGCGGTATGGGAGAGCGTTGATCGCCGGAAAGCTCGTGTGCCAACACGATATGGCACAGCTTGTCGGCGTGGCCCGCGGGAAGTTCGGGAACGCAACGGCACCACTCCGCGACGATGCGCTCTCCCAAGACAATATGACTCACAAGGCGCCCGGCATCCCCGTATTCTATTGTCGTGGAGACGTCGAACGCGTCAATCTTCCCTATATCATGAAGAAGCCCGCCGGCGATGGCGAGGTTTCTGTCAGCAAGAGGATATCGTTTGCACGCCGAATCCACAAGGGCAGCCACATTCGCCGTATGTTCCGCGAGGCCTCCGAGGTACGTGTGGTGCCAGAGTTTTCCCGCGGGTGCCTGCAGAAACCGGCCCCGCATCTCTTCCGAATCTACCAGATAACCCAGCACGGAGCGAAGCGGCGGGTCGGTGACCGATTCCGCCTGCGCGACAAGTTCCTTCCAGAGCGCGTCCGTATCCCCTTCGTAGCGGGGAAGAAAGTCCCCCGCCTCGAATTCCCCCGGCTTTGCGCGCCGCATCTGCTGAATGCGCAGGGTCTTCTTTCCGTTCCATGTGCCGACAACCCCGCGCACTTTCACTACGTCGTTCTGGTCCGCGGCGTTCCAGAACGCGTCCATGTTGTCGCTTGTCACCGCCATGATCCGCCCGGTGCGGTCGGCGAACTCAAAACGGAGAAACGGCTTCCCCTCGTGCTCCCTCAGTTGCTTCCCGCGCAGGGCGAGGAACATCGTCACGGTTTCACCCGGAACGATGTCTGCAACGTGACGCGGGGTCTGGTCGGGCATGGCGTGCCTCACGCACTCAATGTTGCACGAAGTGCGGAAAGGAAGGCGTCATTTTCCTCCGGCGTGCCGATGCTTACCCTCAGCGCCTTCCCGAGAAGCGGGTATTTGCTCACGTCGCGGATCAATACCCCCCGGTCATACACGCCGCGGAACACCTCCGCGGGCGGGCGAGTAGTTTCGAACAGGAGGAAGTTGGCGGCGGAAGGATACACGCGTACCCCCGTCATGTTCCCGAGCGCGCCGTACACGCGTTCCCGCTCCGAACGAATCCGTGCGATGACCGGTTCAAACCGGTTCCAGTTCCGCACCACCATGGCGGCAACGGCCATCGAGAAAAAGTTCAGGTTGTACGGCAGTTTCGCCTTGGCGATTTGTTCGGCGATGTCGGGTGACGCAGCGCAATACCCCACCCGCAGGCCCGCCAGCGTTCCCGCCTTGGAGAACGTGCGCAGCATCACAAGGTTCCGAAACTCCTTCAGAAGGGGCGCCACGCAGTCCCCGCCGAACTCCACGTACGCCTGATCCGCCACCACCAGCCCGGGCGCCCGCTCGCACACCTGCCGCCACTCGTCCAGCGTCAGCGCGCTGCCGGTGGGGTTGTTTGGCGAACAGACAATCACCACCGCGGGTTTGTGTTCGTCAATAGCCGCGCACACCGCCGGAATGTCGTACGCCAGATCCTCGCGGCGAAGCAGCACCTCTACCACTTCGGCGCCGTTGATGCGGCTCAGGAGCTTGTACAGCGTGAACGTCGGCTGAACAACCAGCACTCTCGTGCCGGGCCCGCACGTAACCGCGAGAATAGCCTGGATCAGCTCGTTCGAACCGTTTCCGGCCAGCATCCCCTCGCGCACCCAACCGACGTGCGCTGCCAGAAGGGCGAGGAACTCATCCGGCACGAAATCTGGATACCGCCCCCACGGCCGCTCCAGCGCGAAGCGCAGCACCTCCTCCTTGAGGTCCACCGGGATCTCATACGGATTTTCGTTCTGATTGAGCTTGATCTTCGTCTCAAGCGCTGCCAGTGCATACGCAGGCAGCGTGCGAACCAATGGCTTTATCGGGTCCAAAGAGGTGGTCTTTCCTTCCTCGCTCCAGGTCACACAAACTCCGCCATGTCGGCGCAAATCTTCGCAACCTCAAACGGCTTCTCGATGGGAAGATAATGCCCCGCGTCGGGTATCCACACGGTTTGAATATAGAGATTCTCCGGCACCCGTAGCTCGTGTTCGGCCCCCGGCACGCGGCCCATTCCGCCGTAAACCTCCAGAATCGGGATACGGGCTTCGCTCAGGAAGCCGGATCCGTCGAACTCGCGCACCGACTGCCAGAAATGCTCCCACGCCTCCGTGGAAAACCGTGCCATCGTCGCGTCGCGCTTCCGCGTTATCGCCCCGGTGGCGGCAGCGTCAAGGCGACCGTAGAATCGCTCTCCCCGGAATGCCTTCCCCATGCACCCGAGCCGCGTCCAGCCTTCCAGCAGCACGAGTACGGCAACGTCCCTGCAGCGTGGGGCAACCTGCATCCCCACCATGCCGCCAAGGCTGTGTCCCACCAGGATCACCCGTCGAAGCTTCATCGCCCCGATGAACTGCACCACGTCGTCCGCCAGATCGCTGAAGGTGAAGGCATCATTCGGCACGCTGCTCCGCCCGTGCCCGCGGAATTCCAGCGTCACCTTCCGCACCGTGGGTGGAAGCGCGGCGATCACGGCGTCCCAGTCCCCGGCATCGCACCCCGTTCCGTGGAGAAACAGCATGGTCGGCACCCCGGCTCCCGCGTCCCCTGAGTCGGTGTACGCCATAGTGCCCCACGGCATGTTCATCGACGGCATCTGCGTTTCTCCGCGCACGCAAGCCTCATCGTCACTGAACGCAGTGAAGAATCTCCTCGTCCCGGGAATCGTCGCGACGGCCGGACAAAACGGACGCGACGAAGCGCGTAACTCCAGTCGTTCACCCCGCGAAATTCGGCAGATATCCGCCCATCGCTTTCAGGCGCTTCTGCAGTTCCCGCACATTGATGCCGCGCGAATCCTTCCCCGTCTCCACCATGAGCGCCGCCGCCATTCCCGCCGCCTGCCCGGTGATGTAACACCCCGGCATTACCCGGATGGAGCTCTGCGCCTGCCTGTCCGTGCTGACGCACCGCCCGGCCACCAGCACGTTCTTCAGTCCCTTCGGCGTGAGGATGCGGTACGGAATACCGTAGCTCTCCCCCTTCCCCAGCCGCATGGTCGTGTGCTCTTTCACAAACGCGTCGTAACTCTTCCTGTCCGGCTTCGCGATATGGATATCCACCGGATACGAGTACCGACCGATTTCGTCCTCAAAAACCGCCCTGTTCGTGTAATCATCCACGGTCAACACGTAGTCGCCCATGATGCGGCGCGTCTCGCGCACACCCAGCAGCGAGCCGGTAGCCACGAGTGCCATCTTCTCGTAGCCCTTCAGGTACTCCTTGTAGAACCGCTCGTATTCGGTCATGGACTTCCGGCCCCAGACGTACGCCGCGGTGAGGGACTCCTCGTCCGTTCCGTCCACTTCAAAGGTGTGCCCGATGTTCCCACCTCCGATGTGATCCCCCACCGGCCAGATTCCGGGAAGGTGGCGATCTTCGAGCGTAAACACACCATCCTTGAACGCCTGTTCGAGCCGCCTGTTGCGTTCTTCCCCGGTGATGCCGCCCGCCTTCACCGCTTCCCAGTCAATATCGGCCCAGAGGCTGCACAGTGTGCCCGGCATCATCGCGCCGGTTTCGTCGCCCTTTTCGTACGGTGCGCCGGCAAACGCACACACGTCACCATCACCGGTGCAATCCACGAATGTCTTCGCTTCCACCGCAAACAGGCCCGTTTTTCCCGCACACACCACGGTGGAAACCGTACCCCGCTCCTCCCACAGCACGTCCACCACGTGCGCATGGAAGGTGAAATCCACGCCCGCATCGCTCACCATGTCGTCGTACACGCGTTTCAGCACTTCAGCCCGGATGCCCATTCCGTCCGGCGGATAGGTTCCTCCGCGGCGCCGCAGTTCGTCGAGAATTTCTTTCCCGATGCCGCCGGCGAGAAAGTTCACGCCGTCAGTGAACTGCATGAACGCTGGCACAAGCCCCGCAGTCCCCATGCCTCCAAAGCAGGAATGTGCCTCGAGGATATGCACCATGCGTCCCTGACGTGCTGCCGTGACGGCCGCCGCCACGCCGGCGGGGCCACCACCCGCAACCAGCACCTCAACCTCCGCACGAACGGGAAGACGTCTGGCGTACGGAATGGACTTCGTGTGTGGCATGGAACGCCTCCTATTCCGAGGGGATCGGGATCGCCTTGTCCACCAGCATGATCGGAATGCCGTTCTTGATCTCGTACCGAAGGCGGCATGCCCGGCACGTAAGCGTCTGTTCCGCCTCCGAATAGTCGAGGTCGCCTTTGCACTTGGGGCACACAAGGATATCGAGCAGCTCTTTCCTCATCGCGATGCCACCTCCCTTTCTTCCCACTGACCGTAGGCGTACAACCGGTTGCGCCGGCGCTCAAGCAGCTCCGTTGGCGGAATGGCTGCCAGCAGGTTAAGGTTTTCCTCCAGCCGGTCGCCGAGGATTCGCGCGGCTTCTTCCGGTGCGCGATGCGCGCCGCCGACCGGCTCGGGCACCACCTCATCAATCAATCCCAGCGCGTGCAGGTCCTGCGCGCTGATTTTCATCGCCGCGGCAGCCTGTTCTTTCGCGTCGGCCGTGCGCCAGAGGATTTGAGCGCACCCCTCCGGGCTGATGACCGAATACCAGCAGTTCTCCATCATCAGCACGCGATCTCCTACTCCGATTCCAAGCGCGCCCCCGGAAGCACCCTCTCCGATGATGGCAACAAGAATCGGCGTCTGCAGGCGTGACATCTCAAACAGGTTTTTCGCGATTGCCTCAGCCTGACCGCGCTCTTCCGCCCCAACGCCCGGCGCCGCCCCCGGGGTGTCTACCAGCGAGATGACCGGCAAATGGAACTTCTCCGCCAGTTTCATGATCCGCAGGGCCTTGCGGTACCCTTCCGGCCCGGCCATGCCCCAGTTGCGCTTGATCCTCTCCTCGACCGTGCGTCCCTTCTGCTGCCCGACCAGGGCAACGGATCGTCCGCGGAACCGGGCAATGCCGCACACCATCGCCGCATCGTCCGCAAAATGCCGGTCCCCGTGCAGCTCGCTGAAGTCCTCCATCAGCAGGTTGATGTAGTCGAGCGTGTACGGCCGGTCACGATGGCGGGCGACCTGCACACGCTGCCAGTGCGTGAGATTACGGTAAATCGTCGCGCGCATCTCATTCGCGCGAGCCTCCAGCCTGGCGATTTCCTGCGCAATGGCCGGGTCCTGCCCCGTTTTCGAGTATTCGTCCGCCCATTTTCTCATGTCGGTGATCCGATCTTCAAGCTTGACGAGTTCCGCCTCAAAATCCAGCGGCGCGGGACGAGGTTTGTGTTGCTGACTTGATGGCGCGGCGTTCATGTGCGCTCCTTGCGTGGCAATCAACGCGTGATTCCGGCCGGTCCCCCGAACGCGTGACCACACACCGGTGGAATAAAGAGTAGACAAGCCCGCACGGGATGCAAAGGCGCGGGCGAAAGCGCCGGCTGACCTTGCTCCATGATGCTGGATTGCGCGCCCTTTTTCAGGTGAGGCAAAACGGCGTGTTCGTGTCAAGGGGGGAAGCGGTTTTTTTTACGAATCGCACCGGATCGCGTCCGAACCGCACCGGATCACGTATGAACTTGCCCGGTGGGTCGCCGGAATCGTAATTTCCCCCTGCGTGTTCCCGCGGCATCCCACTGCCACACGAAAGGCCGAATGTGCACGCAACGCTCCTGAGTGACATCCTCATCATCTTCACGTTGTCCGTCGCCGTAGTGTTCCTCTGCGAGCGTCTGCACGTTCCCTCTCTCGTCGGCTTCTTCCTTACCGGCATCGTGGCCGGGCCGCACGCGCTGGGTCTGGTGAGCGATGTCGCGCGGGTGGAAAGCGTTTCCGAGGTCGGCATCGTCGCCCTGCTGTTCACCGTGGGGCTGAGTTTTTCGCTGGAGCACGCGCTCAGAGTCAGGCGTACCGTGCTGATCGGCGGAACAATTCAGATCGTCGCGACGGCTGCCACAGGGTATCTGACGGCGCGCGCGCTCGGGCAGCCGTCACCGGTCGCGGTTCTTGCCGGTTTTCTCCTCTCGCTGAGCAGCACGGCGATCGCCATCAAGAGCCTGCAGGACAGGGCGGAGGCAGATTCTCTCCACGGCCGCATCGTCATCGGCATTCTCGTGTTTCAGGACATCATTACCGTGCCGATGCTCTTTTCCCTCCCCCTCCTTGCGGAGGCGACCGCGCAATCCGCCGGGTCCCTCCTCACCATGGCAGCCCAGGGGTTGGGGGTGATCGCCATCGTCATCGTGAGCGCCCGATGGGTTGTGCCATATGTGCTCTACCAGATCGCACGAACGCGAAGTGGCGAGTTGTTCCTGTTCGCCGTGGTGGTCATCTGCCTCGCCATCACGTGGTTGACGTACTCCATCGGACTGGCGCCTGCGCTCGGCGCATTTCTGGCCGGTATCATCATCTCGGAATCGGAATACAGCCAGCAGGCACTGGGCGACGTCATACCGTTTCGCGTCATCTTTTCGAACCTCTTCTTCGTCTCGGTCGGAATGCTCCTCGACATCGGTTTCCTGTTCGACCATGTAATTACCGTTGCGACGATGGCATGTGGCTCCATCATCATCAAGGTGCTTCTTGCTGGAGCCGCCACGGCGTTCCTCGGCTATTCGCTCCGCACGACGATCGGGGTGGCGCTGGGTCTGGGCCAGATCGGCGAGTTCTCCTTCATTCTTGCCGCGTCGGGGCTTCAGTTCGGGTTGCTCGAGCCCTCCGGCTACCAGTACTTCCTGACCGTGTCGGTGATTACGATGGCGGCGACACCGTTCCTGATTGCTGCGGCGCCCCGCGTTGCCGACTACTGCCTCGCCCTCAAGCTCCCCCGTCTGTTGAAGGATGGTGTACACCAACACCAGAGGCTGGATGAGGACGCGGGCCTCACCGATCATCTCATCATCGTCGGATACGGTGTGAACGGGCGGAACGTCGCCAGCGCGGCTGCGGAGGCGCTGATTCCCTACGTGATCATCGAGATGAACCCGGAAACCGTCCGGCGGGAACGGGCAAACGGCGAATCCATCCTGTTCGGCGATGGCTCGCAGCCGGTTGTGCTTGAACACGCGGGCATTCTGCAGGCGCGGGTGCTCGTGGTAGCCACGCCGGACGCAACCGGCACGCGCCGTATCGTCGAAAACGCCCGCCGGATGAACCCCTCCGTCTACATCATCGCCCGTACGCGGTTTGTTACCGAAGTCGCCCCGCTTTACAAACTCGGTGCGGACGAAGTTATTCCAGAGGAATTCGAAACGTCGGTAGAGATATTCTCCCGCGTTCTGCGCAAATACCTGATCCCACGCGAGCAGATCGAGAACTTCATCCGGACAATCCGTGCCGGCGGGTACGACATGTTCCGGAGCTTCTCCGGAGATCATACCGCCCTCTCCGAAATCCAGACTTCCCTGCGCGACGTGGAGGTCAGCACGTTCCCCGTGGACGAAGGGTGCCGTATGGCGGGACAGACACTCGCCGAACTGGGTCTGCGAAGTCGCACCGGAATCACCATTCTCGGCATCCGACGCGGGGACAAGACCATCCCCAACCCCGGCGGCGAGGAGACGATTCACGCGGGCGACGTTCTTCTCGTCATGGGCCCGCCGGACGCCGTGGCCTCCGTCTCCGACCTTCTCAAATCGGAATGCGCGATCCTGTAGCCTGGCTCCTCGATACGGGGCTCACGCGCGCGCCGTCGCGCCCCGCTCGGAGACCGGGCGGCCGCCGTGTATGCGTCCCTTGCGACCCATAGGTCCTTTGGCCCGGCGGACTCGCGCATCCTGTTATGGATTCCCGCCTTCGCGGGAGTGGCGGAGGCACAGAGTTGACGGCGGTATTCCATCATCCGGCAGGATCCGTTGGCGCAGGATTGGCGGAGCGGGGGACGCCCCTCCGCCCGGTCAATGGGTGGGACAAAAAGATTCGTCATTCCCGCGAAGGCGGGAATCCAGCGGGATAGCCCTCCATTTCCCCTGTGTCGCATTCCCTGTGTATTTTTCTCTCCCATAAGCGCAAGCCGGTTCGCGGCGCTTTGCCCTGACCGCCCCATCCGCCCTTCTGTTACGGAGGCACCCGATGAGTCCAGAAACCGTTCCCGCACACATGAAATGGTGGCGCGAAGCCACGTTCGGCATGTTCATCCACTGGGGAGTATACGCTGTTCCCGCAAGGAACGAGTGGGTCATGTACGTGGAAAACATCCCGAAGGAGGAATACGCTCATTTCGCGGACGAGTTCACCGCCCGACATTACAGCGCCCGGGATTGGGTGAAACTCGCGCAGGACGCCGGCATGAAGTACATGGTGCTGACCACGCGCCACCACGACGGCTTCTGCCTGTTCGACAGCAAGGTATCCGACTTCACCGCGCCGAAAACCGCGGCAAAGCGTGATCTCATCGCCGAATACGCCGATGCCTGCCACGCGCTGGGCATGCGCATGGGGTTCTACTACTCGCTGGAGGACTGGCGCTTCCCCCACCAGTTGCCGCACCTGCCCATGTGGGAGGACAAGAGCGTCTACCAGCCGATGGTGGAGCAGGCGCATGCGCAGGTTCGCGAACTGATGACGAACTACGGGAAGGTGGATATCCTGTGGTACGACGGCAGTTTCCCGTCGGGCATCTGGCGCTCGGAGGAGCTGAACGCCATGGTTCGGTCGTTGCAGCCGGAGATAATCATCAACGACCGCTCCGGCCTGCCGGAGGATTTCGGCACTCCGGAGCAGCACATCTCTCCACAGGATCGTCCGTGGGAAGCCTGCATGACCATGAACGACACGTGGGGCTACACCGCCGGCGACAAGAACTACAAGTCGGTGCGGCAAATCCTCGGGATGCTGATCCAATGCGCCTCGCAGGGCGGCAATCTCTTGCTGAACGTCGGCCCGGACGCCGAGGGGCGAATCCCCGAACCGGCGGTGGAGCGCCTGCGTGTGGTCGGCGAATGGATGCGCACCAATGGCAAGGCGATCTACGGGGCGACGCGGACGCCGCTCGTCACCCACAGCTTCGCTTCTTCCACCCGGGTCGGGGACAGGATGTACCTCCTGTCCGCGCACTGGCCCGGCTCGACGGCGTCGTTCGGCTGGTGCGGCAACCGGGTTCTTTCCGCGAAGCTGCTCGCAACCGGGGAGCGTCTGATCGTGGAGCAGAAGGGCGACCGCGTGTGGCTGCGGGGCATGCCGCAATACGCGCCTGACCCGAACGTGTCGGTGATCGAGATCACGGTGGAAGGCGAGCCGAAGTGGCCGGAGGTGCGGTTCACGTAGGCCTCATTGGCAGGCAGGAATGCCTGCACCACCGGCAACGCAACCGTCTTCTGCGGCAGGGCGGTTCCGCCGAGACCGCCGCGGACCCCGTCGCGCGCGGTTTGATTTCCCTCGCATATCCACCGGTCGTCGAGTGGCGTCCGCCGTGTCTCCGGCGGACGATGTATCGAGAAGACCGGAGCGTTGAGGCGACGTTGAAGAGGCCCTCCGCTTCGTTCAGCGCGACGGTCGGCTCGGGCGCCAGCGGGCCATTTTGAAGGGACCCGCGGTGTATTCGTCCTTTGCGACCCGCAGGACCTGTAGTGTAGCGAGCCCCTGCAAGCTGCGCCCTGAAGGGAGGGGCGCGCTTCGTCGTGCCCGCGCTGCCAGTGTGCCGCGCAGGTCACTTCGGCAGGCTCCCACAGGGCGGGAGCCTGCTCATTGACCGCCTTCCTGTCTGCCCGGTCGTCCGAGCGCGAAGGGTCCCCTCGTACCCTTCCTGGATTCCCGCCTGCGCGGGAATGACGGGAACTGAGCACGGAGGGAGTTGTCTCGCAACGGACGGGTCGCTGGCGAAAATGGACTGATCTGTGCGGCTGTGTCACTCCGAAAGCTGCAAAAGAACCCGTTGGTCATTCCCGCGCAGGCGGGAATCCAACCGGGCCCGGGCGCGGCGCCCTACCCGTTCACCACCATGGCCTTGATGACGCCCGGCTTGCGGGCGGCGACATCGTCCAGCGCCTGTTTCGCGCGGTCGAGGGGGTATTCCGCGGTGATCATGCTCTTCACATCCACCGCGCCGCGGCGGATCATGGAGAGCGCCGCCGGGTACGTGTTGACGTAGCGGAACACGCCCCGGATGTCAATCTCCTTGTCGATAATCGCGATGGTGTTAATCGGGATGATGGCGGCCGGGGAAAGGCCGATGAGCACCACCACTCCCCCTGCACGCACCATCTCCACGCTCTGCGCGGTTGCCTTTTCCGACCCCGCCGTTTCCACGACGATGTCCGGCCCGAGCCCGTGAGTGAGCTCGCGCAGCTTCGCTGCAAGCTCTGAGTCGCTGGCGTCGAACGCCTGAGTCGCCCCCAGCGCAACGGCACGGCGGCACCGGTCGGCGTCGAGATCGCTGACGTACACTGCTCCGGCCCCCCCGGCGCGGAATGCCTGGAGCGCGCAGAGGCCTATTGGCCCGACTCCGGCGATGAACACGGTGTCCCCCATGCGGAGCCCCGACCTGCGGACGGCCTGCATTCCCGTGGAAAGCGGTTCGCACATGGCGCCTTCGTGCAGGCTCACCCCGTCGAGCGGGAACAGGAAATCCGCCGCATGGGCAATGTACTCGGCAAAGGCCCCGTCCACCGGCGGCGTAGCCAGAAACACGACATCGGGGCAGAGGTTGTACCGGCCCTCTCTGCAGAACCGGCACCTGCGGCACGGTACCCCGGGTTCCACGGCCACCAGGTCCCCCGGCTTGACGTTGCGGACAGCGGCGCCGACCTCCACCACCTCACCGGCGCATTCGTGGCCGAGCAGGAACGGGGGCTGGACAACGTACCGGCCGATCTTTCCGTGCGTGTAGTAGTGGATGTCCGACCCGCACACGCCGACTGAGCGTATGCGTACCAGCGCCTCATCGTCGAGGAGAGGGGGCACCGGAATGTCTTCGATGCGCACATCGCGGATTCCCCGCATGACCGCAGCTTTCATGATGCCTCCCTGGAGGACGGCGCCTCCTTTGCAGGCAGGGACTGCTTCCGGTTATTGTCAACAGAATGTAATCCCCTGCGGTGCCGGTGTGAAGAGAACGACGCACTCGGTACGTTTCGGGAGCAGAAACCCTTTGCACCATCTGCGTGGTAGTTATCACCGGACGCCAGAAACGAAACAACCACCTCGAGGAGGCCGAACATGATCGTGCATCCCGGTATTCCTGAAAATCTGCGCTGGTTTGACGAAAGCCGTTTCGGCATGTTCATCCATTTCGGGCTTTACGCGCTGCTGGGCCGGGGCGAATGGGTGATGTATCACGAACACATCCCCCGCTCGGAATATCGGAAGCTGATGAACGTGTTCAACCCCGAGAAGTTCTCCGCGGACAACTGGGTTGGCCTGGCGAAAGAGGCGGGCGCGCGCTACATCACCGTGACGGCGAAGCACCACGACGGATTCTGCCTGTTCGATTCGTCCCTGACGGACTACAAGATCACCAACACGCCGTTTGGCCGGGACTTAATCGGCGAACTGGTGGATGCATGCCACCGCGCCGACATGCGAATCATTTTCTACTACTCACAGCCCGACTGGTACCACCCCAATTTCGTGCACAACCGCGGCGCGTTCAAGGATCTGCCGCACCCGCCCCCCACGGACAAACCTGACTGGGAAAAGTACGTGCGTTATTTTCACGGGCAGGTGCGGGAGCTTTGCACGAACTACGGCCGGATTGACGGCATCTGGTTCGACGGCTCGCACAAGACGGTGGAGGAGTGGCGTGGCAAAGAGGTCTACGACATGATCAAGGAGCTGCAGCCGAACGCCGTGGTGAACGACCGCGCGCGCTGGGGGGACTTCTTCACTCCCGAGCGAAGCCTGCCCGACGACCTCACCGGCTACATGTTCGAAGCGTGCGAGAGCATCAGTCCCACGGCGTGGGGGTATCAGGACGACATGCCGGCCCACACCGTACCGCACCTGGTGAAAAGTCTCGTCCGCATGGCGGCGGCGGGTGGCAACTACCTGCTCAATGTCGGCCCGAAGCCAGACGGCACTATCACCGGGGAACAGGCCTCAGTGATGCATGAGATCGGCAAGTGGCTTGCAAAGAACGGAGAAAGCATCTATGGCAGTCACGCGGGGCCAAGGCTGGAGGACCCGAATATTCGCGTGACTCGCAAAGGGACGACGCTCTATCTTCACCTGCTGGAATGGCCGGCGCGGAAC
>Ga0116178_10001022_pt1 | contig 23918 bp, 21 predicted proteins | sample AD_STIC12_MetaG_FD_89880 | JGI IMG/M metagenome (GOLD analysis project Ga0116178, IMG submission 89880) | Active sludge microbial communities of municipal wastewater-treating anaerobic digesters from USA - AD_STIC12_MetaG | ecosystem: Engineered > Bioreactor > Anaerobic > Digestate | place: USA... | reverse complement strand
GGCAATGGAGCGGGAAAATGGATGCGACGATTCTGATCTGGTTGATGGGCGGGCTAGCCGCACTTCTCGTCATGATGATCATCGTTGTATCGATCGCGCGCGGAATGGACGCCGGCCGCCCTGCAATCAAGACCTCGCTGCCTGGCCCTCTGGCGCAGTCTCTGGGCCTCGCGTCCGAGGAGACGAAAGCCATTACCGATGGCGATGACGAGACCACTAAGCAGAAAAAGCAGACGACAGCTTTCTTCAGCATTGCGGCAACGGTTGCCGCTGTGATTGGCGTCATCTCTTTTGCAAAGGGCTTCAACGATGGCGACATCATGCCGGCGATATCAGAGCTGACGGCTGGAGAACTTCGCGGCACGCTCGTCAATGTGCGTAACAGCGACCCGGTCGTCCTCATTGTTCCGGGCTCCGGCCCGACGGACCGCGACGGGAATAGTCCGCTCGGCTTGAAAACAGACGCTTACAAGCTTCTGGCGGATGCTTTGGCAGAAGAAGGTATCGCCACAGTGCGCGTCGATAAGCGGGGCATGTTTGGCAGCGCGAACGCGGGCGATCCGAATGCGGTAACGCCCGCCAGCTATGTCTCTGACTATCACGCCTGGATTGACGCCATCAAAGCCGAACGTGGTTCCGATTGCGTATGGCTGCTGGGCCATTCGGAGGGGGCGCTGATGGTTTCACTGGCCGCCGAAAATCGGAGAGATGTCTGCGGGCTGATTCTCGTGGCGGGCATGGGCCGCAAGATGGGCGATGTCATTCGCCAGCAATTGCGAGCCAACCCCGCCAATGCACCGATGCTCGACGAAGCTCTGGAAGCGCTTTCGCAACTTGAGGCTGGCCGCCATGTCGATACGACCAACATGACGCCCTCCCTGCTTTCGCTTTTTGCGCCGCAAGTGCAGGACTATCTGATCTCCATTCTGAACGTGGACCCGGTCGAAGCGGTTCGGCGCGCCAACAAGCCGACGCTCGTGGTTCAAGGAACGACCGACCTGCAAGTCACAGTCGAAGACGCGAAACTGCTCAACAAGGCCCGGCGCACAACGCTCAAGTTGATCGACGGCATGAACCACATTCTCAAGGAAGCGCCGATCGATCGGGCGACTAACCTGGCTACCTACGCTGATCCCTCCCTTCCGCTGGCCCCGAAGCTGGTCAGCAGGATCACGGATTTCATCGACGATAATGATTGATATGCAGCGCACGCTCCCGCGCTCACTGCATAACCGAGTCGAGCTCGCCGCGACCTGCGTCAGTAACGCTGATAAGCGCCCTTGATCATCGAATAACCAACACTGGGCTTGCTCCAGTCACAAACCCCATCGGGGAAGATTTTTTTCAGTCGCGCCTGCTGCGACTTCGAGAGCGCCACCTTGTACTCAGCTAGATCGACAGGCTTGAGCTGGCACTTCATCACGTCATTCGTCACCGGCGCCCCGGCAATCAGCCGGGGTTCCAGATGCAACGGGTAGGTCTTGTTCCAAGACGTTTCAGCATCCCAGGTCGCGGCCTCATTCACGCGCGTGCCTTCCGGCGTCCAGTAAGCGTCAACGGCATCGGACGGCTTGTGCTTCGCGACCTTCTCCGGCGATAGCGCCGCCGGATCAGCGGCCATCGCATCAAGCCATTTCGTCATTGTGTCGAGAGCGATTGGCGCAAGGTTCACGGTCGCGGTCTTCTCGCGTGAGGCTGCCCGGTCAGCCACCCAGATCACCTGATTGACCGATGTTCCTGTCGCCTTCTCAAGCCTGGCGCGAATGGTGAGATCGCGGTGCCGGTCGTGAATGTCGCCCGGTGTCGTCGTGTCTGTATAGTTGCGATAATGCAGCATCGGCACGTTCTTCAGCCCGCCGCCGAACGTATTTATCAATCCGGACGAATAGACAGCCGCCAATGCGGCTGGATCACCCACTGACCGCTTTTTGATAAAGCCGCCATCAACGTCATTGCCGCCGATCAGTTCGTTGAGCTGCAGGAATTCATCGACACTGATCTTCCCGTCGTTGAGCCCCTTCAGGCCGTACTGAAGCCCCACATTGTCCTGAGGCTTGCGCGCAAAACCTGTCTTTGGATCTCTCCCGTAAATATTCACGCGCATGTCCGTGATCGTGCAGCGAGCGCCCTTCGGATTTTTCTTGGGATCGTAGATCAGGCTCTTGTCGTTCAGCGCACATCCCGGCGCATTCGTCGCGGTCATTACCGGCACGAACGAGCGCTCCCAAGATCCGCACGTGCCTGCGCTATACCCTTCAACCGCAGTCTTCTTGTCCTGGCTCCACGCCTTGCCGGCGGGCGACTTCCAGAATTGCTGGAGAAGTCCGCAATCTGCCGTGTTCATTGTGGAATCGGGGAAGCTCAGGGAGGGCTGCAGCCCGTCCAACAGCCCCGGATACATCTGCGTGATCACCATCTGCTGGATCGACCCGCCGGACCCGCCTGTGCCGACCGTCCATTTGGGAACACCGTAAGCCTCGATGAAATGCTCCTTGAGCATCATGAGGTGCTCGCCCTGCAGCACCGCGTTGCCATGTTGCTGGTTCACCAGCTCGGTCGAGGCGACATAGGCAAAGCCGCGCCCCAGATACAGATCAGACAGCACGGCCGCCGGCTGGTTCACGCCTTGATTGTACTGCGTGCCCGCTCCGCCCCCGAAGGTGAAACCAAGACGCCCGTTCCAACCTTCGCTGGCGGAAAAACCCGCCGTGGCGGGATCATCGAGAACGCCGATGCGATAGATCGACCGATCGATTACGCCACTTTCCACGCGCACGATGAATGGAACCGTCTTGCCCTCGATCGTGGTCGTCATGGCGACGTCAGCAGGCTTCGGCCCTTTCGGATCGAATGCCTTGTAAGCACCGCCGTCCGCCGGCTTGTAGAACCAGTCATAGCGCGTCGGCGCAGAGCAGTTGGCGTCGGTAGGCTCACCCAGACCCGACTCCTTCGTACGGCACTCATACGGCGTCATATGCGGGCCGGAGAGGATCGGGCCCGTGATCGGATAATTCACCAGCGGTTGGCTGACCGAATAGCCGGTCGGCCCGCGCACCTGCAGCCAGTTGCCGCCATTATCGAGCCCGGAGATCACGCCCCGCAACGTGTTGGCTGGCTGGTCGAACTTCAGCGGGGATTCCAGCTGCCGGCCATTGAGCGAAACCTTCAGCTCGCTCGCCTTCGCGCCTTCGCTTGCCTTGATCTCGATGAGCGCATCGCCGCCCGACACGAGATCGTAGCGAGACGACAAAACCTTGATGTCGATCTTTCCCTGAACCGCCGGCGCTGCCGATTGCGACAGCGCAGGTGCCGCTACAAGCGACACCACAGCCATCGCAGCCGCGGCGCATCCCGCAAGCGCACGCACCCTGAGTTTGATCATTGCTTCTCTCCCGCCGGAACTGCTGTCCGTTGAGGAAGATTTTACCGGCCCCGGCGCGAAAGTCGCGCGAAATCCGGACCGCCACCACATGGATCGCGAAGCCGTTGGCCAAGCGAAATCAATGACTTGGAGAGTTCAGGCAGGGTACGGCACGGGTGGCAGTGCGCGGTCGATACTATTCGGAGAGCATTCCCGGCTGGGATACGCTTGCAACCTGCTCCGCCGCTGGCGTCTCCACGTCGCTGCGCGACATGTCCTGCATCGCATACCATGCGCCCGCCATCGCCATGACGGCGGCGGTAAAAAGGATCGAAGCCTGATGCATGTCGGCCTCCGCGTGATCCCCGCCCCTGCGAGGGTTACTACACACCCAACCATGCCAACCCGTGGTGAAGATCCGGTTCAGCCGATCCATGAAATTTCACCCACCGCCCCGCCAAAAGCAGTCATCGCATAAACAAAAACCCCCGGGGCAGCGCCCCGGGGGTTCATGTTTCTTCTTGCCTGAGCAGGCCTCAATCCAGCTTCCGCTCGATGAGTTCCACCTGGAAGCACTCAATCTGGTCGCCTTCACGGATGTCCTGATAGTTCAGGAAGGCCATGCCGCACTCCATCCCCTGCTTCACTTCCGGGACTTCGTCCTTGAAGCGTTTCAGGGTGGACAGCGTACCCTCGTGGATCACCACGTTGTCGCGCAGCAGGCGGACGCCCGAACCACGACGCACGATGCCCTCGGAAACACGGCAGCCGGCAACCTTGCCCGCTTTCGAGATCGAGAAGACCTGCAGGATTTCCGCATAGCCAAGGAACGTCTCGCGGCGTTCCGGCGCCAGCATGCCCGAGAGCACGCCTTTCACGTCGTCGATCAGGTTGTAGATGATCGAGTAGTACCGGATTTCCACGCCTTCGCGCTCGGCCAGATCACGCGCCTGCTTGTTGGCGCGGACGTTGAACGCGATGATCGGAGCATTGGCGCCAGCCGCAAGCTGCACGTCGCTTTCCGAAATCCCGCCAACGGCGCCGAGGACGACGCGTGCGCGGACCTCATCCGTTGACAGCTTCTCGAGAGCCTGCGTGATCGCTTCGACCGAACCCTGCACGTCACCCTTGAGGATGAATGCAGCTTCCTTGGTCTGTCCACCCGCGGCCGTGCCGCCTTCCTTGAGGCGAGCCAACATCTGGTCGAGCGACGTGCGCATGCCCGCGCCCGACTTGTTACGCTTGGTGCGAACGCGGTAATCGATGATCTCGCGTGCGCGCGCTTCGCTGTCGACGACTACGAACGCGTCACCCGGATCGGGCGAACCATCGAGGCCGAGGATTTCAACCGGCGTAGCAGGACCAGCGGTTTCGAGAGTTTGGCCGCGCTCGTTGTTGAGCGCTTTCACCCGACCCCACTGCGCACCAGCAACGATAATATCGCCCTTGCGTAGCGTACCACGGTTCACCAGCACGGTCGCAACCGAACCACGGCCCTTGTCGAGCTTGGATTCGATGACCACGCCGTCGGCGTCGCGATCTGGGTTTGCCTTAAGCTCCAGGATCTCAGCGAGCGCCGAGATGTTGTCGGTCAGCTCGTCCAGACCGGTTTTCTTGAGCGCTGAAACGAACACGGCCGGCGTCTGACCGCCCATGGCCTCAACCTGCACGTCGTATTGCAGGAGCTGCGTCAGCACGTTTTCCGGCTTGGCGTCGTGCTTGTCGATCTTGTTGACCGCAACGATGATCGGCGCACCCGCCGCTTTCGCATGCTGGATCGCCTCGATCGTCTGCGGCATCACGCCATCGTCCGCCGCCACCACGAGGATGACGATGTCGGTGGCGTTAGCGCCACGAGCACGCATGGACGAGAAGGCCGCGTGGCCCGGCGTGTCGAGGAAGGTGATCTTCTCGCCGGATTTCAGCTGAACCTGATAGGCGCCGATATGCTGCGTGATGCCGCCGGCTTCGCCCGACACAACGTCGGTCTGGCGCAGCGCGTCGAGCAGCGAGGTCTTGCCGTGGTCGACGTGACCCATGACGGTCACGACCGGGGGACGGCCCTCGAGGTGATCGTCATGATCGTCAACGCCTTCGAGGCCAATCTCGACGTCTGATTCCGCCACGCGTTTAACGGTGTGGCCGAATTCCTCGACAATGAGCTGCGCGGTATCCGCGTCGAGCACATCCGTCGAGCGAACGAGTTCGCCTTGCTGCATCATGAATTTCACGACGTCGGCCTGACGCTCGCTCATGCGGTTCGCAAGATCGGCCACCGTGATCGACTCCGGAAGCACGACTTCACGCGAAACCTTTTCGGCTCCACCGCCAGCCATTTTCAGGCGACGTTCACGCTCGCGTTCGCGAGCGCGTTTCACGGCGGCGTAGGAACGCTGTTTCTCGTCGTCGTCACCGAGCGCAGCCGAAACGGTCAGCCTGCCCTGGCGACGCTTGGGTTCATCCTTGCGTACAGCGCGGGCTTCGCCGGTCGGCTCGTCGCCGGACGACTTCACGCGTTTGACGCGTCCGCCCAGTTCGGACAGCGGCGTCAGTTCATCCGGATCAAGTGGAGCAAGCGGACGCGGACCACCGGGACGACCAGGACCGCCGGGACCACCCGGACCACGGCCAGCGCCGCCCGGACCACCCGGACGCGGCGGGCCACGGTCGCCACTGAAACCACCTGGGCGCGGGGCGCCAGCACCTGGGCCGCCGGGGCGCGGAGCGCCCGGGCCACGCGGACGATCGCCATCGGGACGCACGCGCACGGCACCGCCCGGTCCACGCGGAGGCGCAGCACGATCGCCGCTGAAGCTTGTTGCGCCGGTGCGCGGCGGAGCGCCACGCGCGTCACGACGGAAGCCTTCGCGATCTCCACCGCCGCGGCCAGCACGGCTGCCACGTTCGCCATCGTCTTCATCCGGGACGACGACAGGCGCGACCTCGCCACGGGCCGCTGCTTCGGCCCGGCGTTTTTCTTCATCAGCCAGTCTGCGCGCCTCTTCGGCACGACGACGGTTGGCTTCGTCGATCGCCTCCTGCTCGGCGCGGCGGCGTTCTTCGTCCACGCGGCGCTGGGCGAGTGCTGCCTGACGCGCTTTCAGCTCGGCTTCAGAGAAGTTGGATTTCTGCACGGCCTCTTGCGCGGCCGTCGGCGGAGCGGCCGCAGCAGCGGCGGCGGCCGGCTTTTTCTCGGGCTCTGCTGGGCGCACGACCTTCGGCTTTTCGCCGGGCGTCACCACTACGCGTTTCTTCTTTGTCTCGACGACAACCTGCTTGGAGCGGCCGTGCGAGAAGCTTTGCTTCACGGTGCCCGCGTCCGCCCGCTTGAGAGTCAGCGGCCGGCGTCCAGTGTTGTCCGTGTCCTTGGTATCGCTCATTCACTCACTTCAGTTGCAGGCAGTTCGGTTGAAGCCAACGGCTCCGGAGGATTGCCCCCGGAAACATGGGCCTGGGTGTCGTCTCTATTCTGTCGCCCTGTAGCGCCACTCGGTTGCCAGCCCGGCAGCCAGACGCGCCGGAACCCGGAAAGCCTTGCCAGCTCTCCCCTCCAAGCGTGCGCTATACGGCCATATTTGACGCAAGCGTGTATCACACGCTCACGCCCCAAGGCCATGCCCAATTCATCAGCCGAAAAACAGCTGATGACAGGCGGAAGTTCAAGGTTTCCGGCGATTTTACCAGTTTCGTCCGGCTCCGGCGTATGGAGCCCACGCGTCAGCGCGAGAACCTTGCCCCGCTGATCTTCTGACCCGTCGGAGGCTTCTATCAGGAAGGCTGGAGCCGCTTTGCGGATCTCCTCCCGGACCTGCTCAAACCCCAATATGAGATCGCCGGCGCGTTTTACCATGCCGAGCTGGTCAAGAATTCGCTTGGCCAACAAGGCTTCCACCTGCTGGGCCAGATCAGGCGCCACTTTCACCTGCTTCTTGAACGCCCGATGGAAGGCGCCCTTCTTAACGGCAAGTCCGATCGCTTCGCCTGAAGCCGTCACCCAAGCGCCTCTGCCCGGCAGCTTGGCCGCAAGGTCCGGAGTCACTTGATTGTCAGGCGACAGGACAAAACGGATCAATTCAGCCTGTTCGCGCCGCTCCATCGTGACGATGCAACGACGCTCCGGGTCACGCGCACCTGCCTTGCCGGCGCGGGGCGGACCCGCGTCGGTTTCAGCATCTGGAATGCCGCTCAGTTCGCCATCACTGGTCGCTTGAGGCATTCGCCCCCTTCAGATTGAAAAGTTCATCGCCACGGCTGCGCGCCGTGCTGCCGGGAGTTTCACCACCGGCCGCATCCAGCTCGGCTTCTTCCGCATCCAGCGCCGCTGCACGAGCCGCCAGAGCCTCTTCGAGCGCCTGCGGTTCGACCCAGCCGGCCGCGACGCGTGCCTTGAGGATGAACAGTTCCGCGTCGTCGCGGGTCATCTCGCCCTTTGTAAGAAGGCCGGGCATCATTTTGGGCTTGCCGTCCGGACCAGGCTCTTTCCAGCCAACGAGATCGTCCGGCACAAGGCCAGCGAGGTCGTCGATCGTCTTAACGCCGTTCTCGCCGAACTTGACGGCCATCTGCGGCGTGACGCCTTCCATGTCTGCAACTTCATCGACGACGCCGAGTTCCTTGCGCTTGGCGACCAGTTCGGCCGTCAGCTTTTCAAGATACTCACGCGCGCGCTCCTGCAGTTCGCCCGCAACCTCTTCGTCGAAGCCTTCGATCGTGGCGAGACCATCGATCTCTACATAGGCGATCTCTTCCACCGTCTCGAAGCCTTCGGACGCCAGCAGCTGGGCCAGCGTTTCGTCGGCATCCAGAGCCTTCTGGAACAGGTCGGTGCGCTCCTTGAATTCGCGCTGACGGCGCTCGCTGTCAGCGGATTCCGTCATCAGGTCGATCTGCCAGCCCGTAAGCTGCGAGGCGAGACGCACGTTCTGACCGCGACGACCGATCGCCAGCGGGAACTGGCTCTCTTCCACCACAACTTCCACGCGGCCTTCTTCCTCGTCGATGACAACCTTCGAGACTTCCGCTGGCTGCAACGCATTGACGATGAACGTCGCATCGTCACCAGACCACGGGATGATGTCGATCTTCTCACCGCCGAGTTCGGACACCACAGCCTGAACGCGCGCACCGCGCATACCGACGCAGGCGCCGACCGGATCGATCGACCCGTCATGACTGAAAACGCCGATCTTGGCGCGCGAGCCCGGATCACGGGCGCAGGCCTTGATCTCGATCACGCCCTCATAAACTTCCGGAACTTCCTGAGCAAAGAGCGCGATCATGAAGCTGGGGTGCGAGCGTGACAGGAAGATTTGCGGGCCCTTGGCTTCCGACGAAACCTTGTAGAGGTACGAGCGAACGCGGTCGCCGGTGTTGAAATTCTCGCGCGGAATCCCGTCATTGCGGCGGATCACGCCTTCGGCCTTGCCGAGGTCGACGATCACGTGGCCGTACTCGACGCGCTTCACCGTGCCGTTGATGATCTCACCAACGCGATCCTTGAAATCGTTATACTGGCGGGCGCGCTCAGCTTCACGCACCTTACCCGTGATGACCTGTTTCGCCGTCTGGGCAGCAACGCGGCCGAATTCGAACGGCGGCAGCTCCTCGCGGAATTCGTTGCCGATTTCAGCGTCGGAATCCATTTTCTTGGCTTCAGCCAGAGTCAGCTGGGTGACCGGGTTTTCGATCGTTTCCACGACGGTCTGAACACGCCACAGCTTCGTGTCGCCCGAGTCAGGATTGATCTCGGCGCGGATGTCGTGCTCCAGGCCGTAGCGCGAACGCGCAGCTTTCTGGATCGCCTCCTCCATCGCCTCAAGCACGATGCGCTTGTCGATGGATTTTTCCGCCGCGACCGCGTTGGCGATCTGCAGGATTTCCAGCCTGTTTGCCGAAACTGCTCCGGTAGCCATTCCCTACTCCTTCTTGTCCGACGCCGGGTCTTCTTCCGCGTCGTCGAACTCTTCGTCAAAATCCTCATCGAGATCTTCGTCGACCTCAACGTCGTCAAAATCCTCAGCCGCGAACTCGCCTTCGATCGCGATATCTTCTTCGTCTTCTTCTTCCTCAGCGCCCTCGACCGGCGCCTGGCCCTTGGCCCGCGCCGCCTGGATCAGCTTGTCCGTTAGCACCATCGTCGCGCGGGACATGTCCGCGACATTGAGTTTGGCGCTGCCGCCATCCTTCAGGTCGAGTTCGACCACACCATCGGCCTCGCCAACAATCGCGCCGTGGAAGCGCTTGCGCCCGTCGATCGTCGGCGTGCCAAGCTCGACCCGGATCTCATGGCCGATCCATTTGGCAAAATCGCCAACCCGCGTCAGCGGCCGGTCGATGCCTGGCGATGACACTTCCAGCGAATACTCGCTTGAGATCGGATCTTCTGCTTCTAGGACCGGCGAGATCGCGCGCGAGAGCCTTGCGCAACGCGCCACGGTCATTGTGCCGTCCGGCAGCTCCGCCATGATCTGCAGTGTCGGCGTTTGCGAGCCGGTTACGCGCACCCGCACGATGTCGAGGCCGAGGCCAGCGGCCACGGGCTCGATCATGCCGAGGATACGGATTTCGAGTTCGCTTTGCGCCCGCATAAGGGGTGCGTTTCCTTTGGTTTTGGCCCGAAAAAGGGGCCGTAAATGCGAAGCGGCGGCCCAGTTCCCGGGGCCGCCGCTTCGATGTGAGAACTAGTTCGAAGGGGCATATAGGCGCGAACGGAGGGCGTGTCGAGCCCCTTCTGAACCAGACCGGGCGGCGGCCCTGCGGCCGCCGCCCTTTCCGGATTTACCAGATCAGATCGCCGCCTTCACGGCGGCAGACGTGATCGGAATGTGACGCAGGCGTGCGCCGACCGCGTTGAAGATCGCATTGCCGATGGCGGGTCCCACAACAGTCGTGGCTGGCTCGCCCAGGCCGACCGGCGCCTCAACGCTGTCGACAAAGGTGATGTCGAGCTCAGGCACGTCGGACAACCGAAGCGGCGTGTAGGCGCCGAGATTGGTAGCTTTCACCTGCCCTTTTTCGAACTCGGTTCCCTCGAACAGTGCCAGCGAAAGGCCCCACAGCGAGGCGCCCTGCATCTGCGAGAGAGCGCCATCGGGATCAACGATCGTTCCCGCATCGGCGACCAGTGTCAGCTTCTCGACCTTCACATTGCCCGTGCCGCGATCGACTTTGACCCGCGCAACACACGCCACCCAGGTTGGCATGTCCCGCTCCTGGCCGAACGACGTGGCCAGGCCAAGGCCCGTCCCTTCAGGCAGCTGTCCACCCCAGCCGGCTTTTTCGGCCGCGAGCTTCACGACATTTGCCTGACGCAGGGCGCCGCCAACCGAGTTCGGCGCCGTGCCAGCATTGGCCCCTTCGGCGGTGAGCAGTTTCAGGCGGAACGCCACAGGGTCCATCTTCAGCTTGTGGGCCGCTTCATCGATGAAGCTTTCCAGCGCCCAGTTGGTGAAGCCCGGCCCGACCGACCGCAGCCAGCCCGGACGGAAAGTTGCGCTCGCCAGATCGTTGGAAATCGCACGCACCTTATGGGCGCCGACCGTGTACCAGTGGTTTGCGCCATTGATGGCGAACGGATCGAACGGGATATCCTTCTCGCCCTTGGGCATGAAGAACGGCGCCATCACTTCTGTCGGCCAGCCGCAGGCTACGTGCTGCTCCATCGCGGTGACGCCGCCACCCTTGTCGAACGCCATGCGCATTTTCTGCACGGATGGCGAGCGCACGGAGTCGAAACGCGAATCGTCCTCGCGCGTGAGGATCATTTTCACCGGCTTGCCGATGGCCTTGGAAGCCAGCGCGGCGCCGACGGCATAGTCCCCATTCAGACGCCGGCCAAAGCCGCCGCCGAGTAGATAGGTGCGCATGACGACATCGGCTTCCGGCACGCCCAGCGCCTTGGCCAACCATGGCAGAACGAGGCTCTGCCACTGGTTGCCGGTGTGGATTTCCCACTTGCCGTCCTTCTCGAACGCGAGCGCGTTCACCGGCTCCATCTGGAAGTGCAGCGCGGTCGCAGTAGTATAGGTCGCATCGATGGACGATTTCGCGGCTTTGAACGCTGGCGCCGTATCGGTATTGCCTGTTGCGAGCACAGAGCCGGCATCTGCCTTCGCGATCAGTTTGGCCGAATGTTCCTGGATGTCCTTCTCGGAAACGTTGGCTGTCGGACCCGCTGCCCAATCGACCTTCACCAGCTCCGCCGCCTTCTTCGCAGCTGGATAGCTTGTCGCCACCACCATCACCCATCCCGGGACCGTGCCCGACGGGTCTTCAAGCGCAACGCTCTGGAGATAGCCCTTCACGGCTTTCGCCGCGCTGTCGTCGATGGCGTTGACCTTCGAGCCATTGCGCGTCGGCGGAATGATAGGGCGGCCATAGACCATCCCCTCCACTTTCGCATCGATCCCGTAGATCGCGGCGCCCGTGGTTTTTGCAACCACGTCCAGCGATGTGACCGGCTTGCCGATCAGCTTGCGATCGGTTGCGGACTTGAATGATATCTTGGCGAGATCTTCTGGCGTGTAAGTCTTGGTGAGCCCACCGCGCCGAACGATATCCTTGTAGGAAATCTTCTTGTCGCCCGAGACGATCTCGCCATTGACGGCCGAGCATGTTGCAGGATCAACGCCCAGCGCCGTAGCGCCCGCTTCGATCATCGCCATGCGACCGGCGGCGCCAGCCTGGCTGTAGAGCGGATAGGTCTGCCACACCGACCACGAGCCACCGGTGACCATCAGGCCCCATTTCGGATCACTATCGACATGCTTGATCCGCACATTCTCCCACGGCGCTTCGAGTTCATCCGCGAGAATGCGCGCAAGAGATGTACCGACGTGCTGGCCCATCTCCGCCCGGATCACGTTGACCGTCACGATGCCCATATTGTCGATCGCGTACCATTGCGTCGGCTCATACGCTGCGGCGGTCGACGTGTCGTCGGTCTGGCATGCCGTAAGGAAGGAAAAGGCAACGCCGGTTCCTGCGGCGGCAATCAGAAAGCCGCGGCGGGTGAGGGCTGGAGCGTTCACTGACGTGTCCATGATCAAGCTCCTTTCATCGCGTCGGCAGCCTGCCTGACGGCGGCGCGTATGCGGGTATAGGTCATGCAGCGGCAGAGATTGCCGGTCATCTGCGCGTCGATGTCGGCATCCGAGATGCTCGGATTGTCCTTCAGCACAGCAGCGGCCTGCATGATCTGGCCGGACTGGCAGTAACCGCATTGCGGCACCTGCAACTCCTGCCAGGCTTTCTGGACCGGATGCGCACCCTTGGGATCGAGGCCCTCGATCGTTGTGATTTCCGCGCCCTCGACTGCGCTGATCGGCGTGATGCAGGATCGCGCCGCCTTGCCGCCGATATGAACGGTGCAGGCGCCGCACATGCCGATCCCGCACCCGAACTTGGTGCCTGTCAGCCCGGCGTCATCCCGGATCACCCATAGCAATGGCGTGTCGGCGTCGGCATCAACAGTGACTGCTTTGCCGTTGATCTTGAAGCTTGTCATTTTTGCTCCGGTCCGGACCCAAGCTTGTGCGCTTCGGAGCATGAAAGTAGCCGGCTGGTGCGCCAGCATCTGCAATCAGCGGCGAGGCGATATCCTGAAGAGTCCCTATCAGCGTATCGTTCTTCACTTGCGATGCGCTGTCCAGCCACTCACGCAATATCCGCGCGCCCTTTGTTGCAAACGTTTCGCAACGGAACGCTCGACTTTCGTCTCGTCTCACGACATTGAAAGCCCCTGGAATCAACCAGACGGGGATCGCGATGCAGACCGCCAGACACAAATTCAAACTCCTTGCCGCAGCTTCTGCCGCCATGCTGGCGCTGGCCGTCGCCTGCTCCCCTGAAGCACCCAAGCCGGAAGTCGCCGAAGCACCCGCCGCGCCTGCCGTCGCCGATCCTGCACAAACCTCGTTGACGATGGCCGCCGATGCCGCTGCGCTCGGCTTCGACCAGGCTGCTTTCGACAAGGCCAAGGCTGACCTCGAAGCTGAAGTCAAAGCCGGCCGCATTCCCGGCGCCGTGTTGCTGGTCGCCAAGGGCGGTCAGGTCGTCAACGTCACCACCGTCGGCACGGAAGGCCCGGACGACGCCGACCCTATGACGGCCGAGACGATCTTCCGCATCTACTCCATGACCAAGCCGATCGTCTCGATCGCGACCATGCAGTTGGTCGAAGAAGGCAAGCTCGCCCTCGAAGATCCGATCTCGAAATACATTCCGGAATTCGCCAGCCCGAAAGTGCTGGAAGCCGACGGCAAGGCAACCCGCCCGGCCACCCGCGAAATCACCGTGCGCGACCTGCTCAGCCACGAATCCGGTCTGATCTACGGTGTGTTCGCCCAACCGGACGACCCGCTCGGCAAGCTCTACATGGCTGCCGGCGACACCCGCTTCGACTTCACGTCGCTCGATCTCGCCAAGGCGATCGCTGCCCTGCCGCTCAAGGCAGACCCGGGCTCAGCCTGGAATTACTCGCGCTCGACCGACGTCCTCGGCGCCGTCATCGAAGTCGCCTCGGGCAAGCCGCTCGACGTCCTGCTCAACGAGAAGATCTTCACCCCGCTCGGCATGGACGACACACACTTCTATCTGGAAGCCGATGAAGCCAACCGCCTCGCGGAAGGCCCGACCAATCTGAAAACCGCGCTCTCCACGCCGAAGACCCCGCAGCCCATGCTGTCGGGCGGCGGCGGCCTGAACTCGACGACGGAAGACTATTTCCGCTTCGTCGAAATGCTGCGCGGCAAGGGCGAATACCGTGGCGTACGTCTGATCAAGCCGGAAACACTCGACACCATGCTGGTCGATCAGATCGGCCCGTCCGTCGATCGCAAGAACTGGTTCTATGGCCCGCTCGGTGGCTTCGGCCTCGGCTTCGGTCTCCTGCCGATCGATCTGCAGGATCCGTCCAAAGGCAACGTCTTCTCGTGGTCTGGCTATGCCGGCACGAACATGTGGGTCGACCCGAAGAACGACATCACGACGATCTTCATGATCCAGACCAACGAAGCGCCCGCCGACTATCCGGTGAAGATGCGTCAGTGGGTCTATGGCGGCTACAAGGATCCGGCCGCTGCTGCGGCGCCTGCCGCTCCAGCAGGGGCTGCTCCGGCCGCGCCGCACTAAGCCAGGACATCCGAATGAGCGACAGGCCCGGCCCCAGAGCTGGGCCTGTTCGTTTTCAGCCCGGCGCCAGCGCCTTCAGCACGCTCTCCACCAGCCTGCGTGAATAGCTCTCAGGCACTGGACCACGCATCGCGATCAGGCGATGCCAGATCGGACCGAACAGAAGCTCGGTCGCAAGATCGATATCCCAGTCCCGCCGCACGACACCTTTCAGCGCTTGCTCGGCGAGGATGTGACGCAGAGGCACTTTCACGCTCTCTGAAAACCAGCCGCGGAATATCTCGCCCGCTTCGCTGTCATCCGCCGCCGCCAGCAGCGCGCCACGCCACGCATGCGCGCCATCGCCCGTACGCACGGCCAGCAACATCGGCTCGATCAGCCCCGCGATCCGGTCGCGCACATCTGCACCAGCCGCAACCGGCGCCGGCTTTTCGGACAGCGTCGCCAGGGCCGCGTCCACGGCCAGACACGCCGCCGACTTCCACCAGCGATAGATTGTCTGCTTGGACGCCTTCGCGTTCTTTGCAACGCGATCGACCGAGAACCCGCGCCAGCCATGCTCGGACAGTTCGGTATAGGCCGCTACCAGCACGGCATTGGTCGAAGCTTCGCTCCGGCGTGGCCCAACGCGGCGCTTTTCGGCCTCTTCGCCGCCAGGAACCGGAATCTCGTCGTCGCTCATGACAGCCTCGTCTCAGCGGCTTTCGCCGCGAATACCTGCACGGTGTTATCGAGGTCTAACGGAACTGTTCGTTCCTAGTCACGCATACCCGCGCCGGAAGTCAATGACCCTATTACCAAGAGGATTTGCATCCGCCTGCGTTCTTCGCTAGCGACACGCCACGATGATAGACTTCGCAGACGACGCACAGGATTTGATCGCTGGCTACCGGCGTTTCCGCGCCAGCCGCTACCGCGAAGCCCGTGATGTTTTCTATCGCCTGCGCGACGGGCAAGAACCCGCGACCATGATCATCGCCTGCGCCGACAGCCGCGCCGACCCGGCCATGATCTTCGACGCAGCACCGGGCGAGTTGTTCACGGTTCGCAACGTCGCCGCCCTGGTCCCGCCTTACGACGAGTCCGGCGGCCTACACGGGGTCTCCGCCGCTCTCGAGTTTGCCGTCACCCGCCTCAAGGTCAAACAGATCGTCGTGATGGGTCATGGCGGCTGCGGCGGTATCGCCGCCTCTCTCGCCGCCGCTGCTGATCGCCCCGTTGGCCGCTTCATCGCCCCCTGGGTCGAGATCGCCGCCGATGCACGCGACGCCGTCCTGCGCGACGAGAACGTTCCGCGCTCTGACTGGCAGGAAGCTGTCGAGCACGGCGCCGTCGGCCTTTCGCTATCCAACCTCTTGAGCTTCCCTTTCGTCCGCGAGGCGCATGAGCGGGGCGAGCTCAGCATGAACGGCGCGTGGTTCTCCATCGGTAAGGGCGAGCTTCACTGGCGCGATCCCGCTACCGGTCATTTCTCCGTCGTCGCCGCCGAAGACGCGACGATCGATCAGGACAACAAGATCTAGCATTGGAGTTTGACATGAAGCTGCATCGGATCGTCCTAGCCGCTGCCGGCGCGATCGCGCTTCATGCCTCCGCCAGCGCACAGGATCTCAAGGGCGACATGGAGTACTTCATGTCGGAATACCTGCGCGTCTGGAACGCTCACGACGCAGCCACGATCGTCAAGGACTTCTACCGCCTCGAACCCGGCCACCGCTGGAGCACGGTTGAAGGGCTGCAGGCCGAGTTCGACCGGCTCAAGGCCGAAGGCTACGATCGCTCTGAAATCCACGGCATCACCGGCTGCGTCATCACGGCCGACACCGGCCAGGTCGAGCTGCGCTTCACGCGCCTCAAGACCGACGGCTCCTTCATGCCGCCAGAACAACGCGTTTCCGTCTATCAGGTCCGCCGCTTTGACGATGGCTGGCGCGCCACCAGCATGGCCGGCCTGCCGGCTGGCGAAAGCATGAAGTGCCCCGAATAGCTTGCCGGCGGACGCTTCAGCCCACGGGACATTTCAGCGGCTGGTCGGGGCTAACTCCACCTGCACCAACCTTGGTGATCCGCCACCCATCGGCGAATTTCTTCAACGTGTAAGAGCTTGCCCTGTCCTTTGGCGGCAATGGCTCGCCATTGGCTTTCAGCCGCGAAAATTTCATCCCGGCCCACGCAGTATCCGCGCCGGTCAAACACGCCTCAATCTCGAAGATGTCGGAGTGGTGATACCCCTGCGCCCGCAGCCCTTCGAACCCGCGCTCGAGATTTGCCTGCTGCTCCTCCACGCTCGGACCTGTGCGATAGAAATCTCGCCCGATCGTCACCGCGTCGTGCCGGTTCCACGCCTTGGTGTAGTCCCACATGAACTGCTCGACCACCTTGTCCGGCGCGAGCGATGGCGCGGGCGGCGCGGTCTCGCATGCCGCTATCGCCAGTACGAACACCAGACCAGCAACCAGCCTCATCATCAACTCCCACGATCTTCAACAGGTCGCGGCTCGCGCCACATGGCTTCCATCGGCGGAGCACCGGGCCCGGGCTCGAACAGCTTCATGCGCTCGAAGCCGCGCGACCGGTAGAACCCGGTGTTCGCAGGATTGGAATTCTCAAGGTAACACGGCATTCCCGCGCGATCCGCCGCGTCCGTCACCGGCGTCATCAACTGCTTGCCCAGACCCTTGCCGCGCGATGCCTTCCGCGTACCGATAGCGAACAGGTACATGTGCGGCGCCTTCGGGTGTTCACGCGCCATGATATCGCTGGCGCCCAGCGCCCGCTTCACCGCGCCCTTCGTTCCCTTGCTCATGACAGACGCAACCAACCCAAGCATCGACAGCAGATGTGGCTCCCGGTCCGCCGAAGAATGGCACCACATCGTTGCGCCCGCATCGCCGATGAGGTGGCAAGTCCCGCGCGGAAGATAAACGCTGCGCGCCAGCGCGCTGAACACCGCCGGCATCGGATCCTTCCGGCCGAAGATCCACAGGTTCACCGGATCTTCAAAGAAAGCTTCCGCGACGATGCCGCCAACGCGCTGCCAGTCCTGCGACCCAGCGGCCCGCATTCCTTCCGGCAATCTGATGTCCAGCGTTATGACCCGCCTCCCATGATCTTCCCGTCCCGGAATCCATGCTATCGCTTCCACGTCAGCAGTCGAGCAAGGAGCGATCAAGCATGCTCACCCGCCGCAACGCCGTCCTGGCAGCCAGCGCCACGCTTGTCGCTAGCTGCGCGGACCGCCCCGCGACAGCGGACAAGACGCCCACCTATGGCGTCAGCCTCAAACCTCTGCCCTTCCCGGTGCAGGAGATTTACCCCGCCGCCCACAAGGGTCGCATCTACATTGCCGGCGGGCTTCTCGCGCAGGATGGGCGCGTCACCAGCGTTTCAGACCGCCACATCGCGTACGACCCGAAGACACAAGCCACCGCCACGCTGACGTCCCTTCCCGCGCCACGGCATCACCCTCATGCAATCGATCACAATGGCCGCCTCTTCCTTCTCGGCGGATTCGGCACGAACCCCGGCGCCGTGAACTGGATCATGTCCACGGACACGCTCCACTACGACGACGCTTCCGACCGCTGGACAGCACTTGCTCCTTCGCCCGAGCCACATGCGGAGGTTGTCGCGACAAGTCTCGACTCCCGCATCCATATCGTTGGCGGCCGCCGGCCAAAGGGAACAGCGAACCTCGCCTATGGTGATCACGAGGATGTCGCTCGTCATCTCGTGTACGACCCCGCCTCCAACACATGGTCCAACGCCGCACCCGCCCTGTCCGCACGCAATAGCGCGGCGGGGGGCGTCATCAACGGCCTTTGGCACGTCGTCGGCGGGCGCAGCATGGCGAATGGCCCAACTGACGCTCACGAAATCTATGACCCGAAAGAAGATCGCTGGCGCACCGCCGCTCCGATGCCCAAAGGCTCCGGCGCTGGCGGCAACGCAGCCGGCGTTCTCGGCGGTATGCTCTACGTTTTCGGCGGCGAGTATTTCGACAATGGCGGCCGCGTTCACCCCGAAGCCTGGCGTTACGACCCGAAAGCCGACGCATGGACATCCGCACCTCCCATGCCGACCCCACGCCATGGCCTTGGGGCAGTTGTGATCAACAACGCCATCTGGCTCGTTGGCGGAGCAAAGAAGCCTAGCGGAGCTGACACCAGCGACGCTGTCGAAAGCTTCAGCCTCCCACGCTGACCCGTTTTCTCGCCCGTTCACGCTATCCGTTCAGAGGAATAGCAGAATGACGGAAATCCTTATCTATGCCGGCGTCGGCCTAGCGGCCCTTGCCCTGTTCTTCGGCACGCGCGCCGCGGCCGAGAAATTCGGCCCCGCCAACGAAAGCATTGCCCGCAAGGCATTCGAGCAGATGCGCGATTTCCATCCGGGCGCGATGAACACGTATCTGGGCTCGTCCATCGGCTACGATCCGGTGCGCAATCGTATCGCCATCTGGGAGAGGCGTGGCGGCGCCCGTCTCGTCGATCCCAACGGCGTCGCGGCCTGGCATTCCGGCATGCTGCTCACCGTGGTGCTCAACAGAACCACGGCCACACAGATGATTCAGCTGTATGCTCACGAAACGGATTCCAGGCCGTTCTTCAAGGTCGGCGTGCTGAAGGAAACCGATGCCGCCGCCTGGCGCGACCGCCTGCAGGCAGCCTTTGGCGGGGAAAAGGAACGCGAGTTCGATGCCCGTATCGCTGGCGTCTAGCAGCTCAGCACAGTCGCATACGGAACATCGCTCTCCGCCGCTATGCGCCAGCCGGTATCGATCTTCACCAGTTCGAACAGCTTTGCCTCGTCGCCATTCATCAGACCGCCATAGGCAAACACGCGTCCGTATTTCAGCAACGCCTTGCCATGCGTCGCATCGCTTCCACAGAAAGCGGCGGCATAGACGTCTAGCTGGCCAAAACTGTCTTCCTGCAATTTCGCAAACATCTTCGACAGCGCTGTCTCGTCGGCCTTGAGATAGACATCCTTCGCCAACCCCGGCACATCGCCCTTGTTGAAGCCGGCAATCCACTGGTCGATCAACCCGCGCCCTTCAACTTCGATCTGCGTCGCGCCCTGCTGGGCCAGCGCAGGAGCGGCGACCAGGGCGGCAAGAACCAACGCGGCGATACGTTTCATGGCTGTCTCCATCTGCACGACCTGTGAAGCCGAGCCTTGCCGCAACTTCAAGCCACGGTACGCACATCCAACATCAACGTGATGCGGCTCGGCGTCCTAGTCCAGCGCCGGCTTGCGCAGCAGCAACAGCGCGACAAGGCTCAATCCCGCCGCAACGCTCAGATAGAACCCCACGAATGAGAGTCCGCCCTGCTCGGCCAGCATCTGCGCCGCCACCGGCGTAAAGCCGCCGCCGATCACGCCGCCGACGTTGAACGCCACGCTTGCGCCGGTATAGCGAACCCGCGCCGGGAACAGCCCAGGCAGCCACGCGCCCAGCGGCCCGTAAACAAAGCCCATCAGCAGCAGCAGGATCGACAGGAACGCGCCTACCATCATCAGGTCGCCCGATCCGATCGTCGGCGCTAGCAGGAACCCCGCTCCCACCGCCAGCACGCATCCGATCGACAGCACCAGACGCGGGCTCTTGGCATCCGACCAGTATCCCGCCCACACAATCCCGCCCGCCATGAACAGGATCGCCACCAGCTGCACCTGCAGGAACGTCTCACGCGGATACCCCAGCGTTGTCGTGCCATAGCCAAGCGCGAACGCCGTCGCGATATAGTAGATACAGAAACACGCCACGACGCCGAACGTACCGCCCAGCGTTTCTTTCCAGTGCCCACGGAACAATTCGCCCAGCGGCACCATCGGCGGCTTCTCTTTCTCCAGCACCGCCTTGAATGCCGGTGTCTCCGTCAGTTTCAGCCGCACCCACAGCCCCACCGCGACCAGCAGCGCGCTGGCGAGGAACGGAATGCGCCAACCCCAGTCGATGAAATCCTGCGGACTCAGCATCAGCCCGAGCAGCAGGAACAAGCCGTTCGCCGCGATGAAGCCCACCGGCGCGCCAAGTTGCGGGAACATACCGAACCGCGCCTTCCATCCCGGCGGGGCATTCTCCACCGCGAGCAGCGCCGCTCCACCCCATTCTCCACCCAGCCCGAGTCCCTGTCCGAAGCGCAGCACGCACAGCAGCAGCGGCGCAACCCATCCGGCCATGGCGTATGTTGGCAGGAAGGCGATCGCCATCGTCGATCCGCCCATCAGCATCAACGACCACACCAGCGTCGATTTCCGCCCGATGCGATCGCCGAAATGCCCGAACACCACCGCGCCCACCGGCCGCGCGATGAAAGCAATCGCAAACGTCGCATACGATGACATCAGCTGCGCGGATGCGGATTCAGACGGAAAGAACAGCGTGGGAAACACCAGCGCAGCCGCGGTCGCGTAAATATAGAAATCGTAGAACTCGACTGCCGTGCCCACGAGGCTGGCCGTCAGCACCCGCGCCGCCGGCGCCCGCTCCGCAACAGCTGTCATCCACTCCACCCTTTGCCGTCCGCGGTTTAGGCCACGAAGTCACCCCGTGGCAACCTTGGCAAACCCGCCTGTCGCGCTCCGCCGCCTCATGCGCTAAAGCAGGGTTGGTGAGCTTGGATCGGCTGGGGAAAACAAGTGGGCGGGCCGGACAATCGCTATCGCGCCTTCATCAGCTACTCCCAGCAGGACAAGGACTGGGGCCGGCGGATTCACACCTGGCTTGAAACCTACCGCGTTCCAGCCGGCGTCGGCCCTGGTGCGCAGCCTGAACGTCGCCTTGGCCGATTCTTCCGCGATGATGAGGACATGGCCGCCGCCTCCGACATTGCGGAAATTGTTCGCCGCGCCATCGAGAGCGCCGAAAGCCTGATCGTCATCTGCTCGCCGCGCTCGGCGAAATCGAAATGGGTCAACGCGGAGATCCAGCACTACCGGCGAACGGGTCGCGCCCGAAAAGTCTTCGCCGTCATCGTCGACGGAATCCCGAACTCAGGGGACCCGGAGACGGAATGTTTCCCGCCAGCCTTGCGCGCCGCCGGCGACCCTGACGACCCGGACGCTCTGCCCATCGAGCCTCTCGGTCTCGACGTTCGCAAGGATGGGCAGGCCCGCGCCTGCGCCCGTCTCGCCGCCGGCCTGATCGGCGTCGATTTCGACGACCTCTGGCAGCGCGACCGCCGCCGCGCCGAAGCCCGCATGCGCCTGCTTGTCATCGGCCTCGGGGCTGTCAGCGCCGTGTTCGCCGCGCTCACCGCGACAGCCATCTGGCTTGGCGCCCAGTCAGAAAGCAACGCTGCCGAAGCGCGTGCGAAAGGCTCGGAAGCCGAAGCCGCCCGCGTCCAGCTGCAACGCGAATATCTCGGCATGCTCGGGGAAACCGCCGTCGAGGAAGTGCTCGATTGGGACAGCATTCCCGGCGAGGTCAGAGCAGATGATTCCTCCACGTGGATTTCCCTGATGAGTCTGGGCGACCTGCAATTCGCCATCGCCCGCGACTACAAGTCGGGCCGCATCCTCGCCGTGGCGCACGACCGCGTCCTGAACGGTCTCAATTCCGACCGCAGCCTCGGCTTTCTACGACGCTCGGTGCAATGGCTTGCCGGTTCTCGCGACAACGCCTCGGTCCTCATCGCGAGCGGCCACTGCGAATGGCTGCCCACGCGCACGCCCGGCTGGACACTGCCGGGCGATCTCAAAAGCTGGGGCTATCAGGTGAACGACCTTCCCGGCGCCATCACCGACGAGAGCCTGTCCGGCGCCAACGTCCTCATCATCGGCAACGCATGGGGCAATGTGACGGACGAAGAAACCGCGGCGGTTGAACGCTTCGTCGCCCGTGGCGGCGGCCTGCTAGCGGCAGGCCTCGGCTGGTCATGGAAGGCTTCCAGCACCAAACCGAACCTGGTCTGCGCAGATCAGTCGGGCGGACAGGACATCGAAGATCTGTCCACCTATCCGATGAACCGCATCGCCAAACCTTATGGCCTGCAATGGACAGACAGGTTCGAAGGCGATCAGGCGCGCTAAACGCACGCGGCCTCAGCTCTCCGCCGAAGCTTCCTTCTCCGCCAGCCGGCGCTTCAGCGCCTCGCTGGCCTTTTCCTTCACGCTCTCCGAGCGCAGCTGCCCGCAGGCCGCGAGAATATCCCGTCCGCGCGGCGTGCGGATCGGCGAGGCATAACCCGCACGGTTCAGCACTTCGGCGAACGCCTCGATCGTCTCCCAGTCCGAGCACTCGTATTTCGTGCCCGGCCACGGGTTGAACGGGATCAGGTTGATCTTCGCTGGCACGTGCTTCATCAGCCGCACGAGGTCGCGCGCTTCCGCCAGGCTGTCATTGACGCCCTTGAGCATCACATACTCGAACGTCACGCGCTTGGAGTTCGACAGGTCCGGATACTGGCGGATCGCCTCGAACAGTTCTTTCAGATTGTACTTCTTGTTGATCGGCACGAGTTCATTGCGCAGGTCGTCGTTCGTCGCGTGCAGAGAGATCGCCAGCATGGCGCCAGTGCGCGCGCCCAGCTCGGGAATTTTCGGCGCAACGCCCGCAGTAGAGACCGTGATGCGGCGCTTGGAAATGGAAATCCCCTCGCCGTCCGTGATCGTCTCGATCGCCTCAACAACGTTGTCGAGATTGTAGAGCGGCTCACCCATGCCCATGAAGACGATGTTGGTCAGCAGCCGGTCTTCCGTCGAAGTCGGCCATTCGCCCAGCGTGTCACGCGCCACCATCACCTGGTTGACGATTTCCGCCGCCGACAGGTTACGCACCAGCTTCTGCGTGCCCGTATGGCAGAACGTGCACGTCAGCGTGCAACCCACCTGCGAAGACACACACAGAGCCCCCGCCTTGCCGACGTCAGGAATGTAAACGCACTCAGCCTCGGTATTCGGCCCATACCCCACCAGCCATTTCCGCGTGCCATCGACGGAAAGCTGCGAAGCCGAAATCGGCGGTCGCTCCAGCACGAACTTGTCGCCCAGCAGCGCGCGCAGTTCCTTCGCTACGTCTGTCATCTTGGCGAAGTCAGTGACGCCGTAGTGATAGATCCAGCGCCACAGCTGCGTCGCCCGCATCCGCGCTTTCTTTTCCTCGACGCCAGCCGAGATCATCGCAAGGCGCAGCCCCTCGCGGCCCAACCCGGCAAGGTTTGGCGTCGCCACGGCAGCGGCGGGCTTTCGGGTGAGATCGAGTTCCACGGACATTTGCCGGGCTCATACCTCAAACCGGTAAATCACGCGATACCCGGCACTGCGCAGGCGAAAATGCCCCGGAATCCGGGGCCCATTACGCGCGCCAAAAGAATTTTGCCGCCCCTGCATCCGAACGCCCCACCCGGCCCCTCTTCTCTGCAGAGAAGCTGCATCGCTCCCGAAAGCAGCCGGAAAATGAGGAAACGCCCATGGGTAGCTT
>Ga0116178_10001015_pt1 | contig 24010 bp, 26 predicted proteins | sample AD_STIC12_MetaG_FD_89880 | JGI IMG/M metagenome (GOLD analysis project Ga0116178, IMG submission 89880) | Active sludge microbial communities of municipal wastewater-treating anaerobic digesters from USA - AD_STIC12_MetaG | ecosystem: Engineered > Bioreactor > Anaerobic > Digestate | place: USA... | reverse complement strand
GGGGCCCGGGACGCGATCCGCCTCAGGAGGCGTCGATCCTCTTCAGCTTGGCCTCCTCGCCCATGACGATGAGGATGCCGGAAGGCGGCGGTCTTAAGGACGGGGGACATGATACTCTGGTGTAAATGATAGCTTAATAGAAAGCGAGCTTTTTGGAAGGCGGAGTTCCCGCTCGAGTTCTTGCCCGTGGCCGCGGTCCGCGCGGCCGCCGACCTGGCCGCCGTCAAGGACCTGGACCAAAGCCAGGCCCTCATCGTCTGTTTTTAAAAGACGCCGAAACAAAACCAGGCCGACGCGGCCTCCTGGCAAGCCTACAGTGAGATCGCGGCCGTATACCAACATCTCTATTGGTCTGGAGCGGGATCCGCCTTCCGATCTGCCGCTCGCAGATCGACATCCGCTTCAAGTGCGACGACCGGACCCTGGCCAAGCGCATGCCCGGCTTTCACTGGATGACCGCCTACGGCGATCACACCAAGGAGCTGGCTTACGCCCTGAAGCGCGTCGGCATCGCCTGGGATCTCCTGGGCTAAGGGACTGAGGCGGCTAAAAGCGCGCGGGCCTCGGCCCGGTCGGCCGCCGAAGGAGGGCTATCCGACGAAGCCAGCTCCTTCAATGCCGAGCTCGCCCTGCTCGAGGCTTTTCGGCACGCGCTGGTTTTGCGGACGCGCGGCGAGATCCACGCTTCGAATGACCATCTGCAACAGGCTCACCCCGAATCCGGGAGAGCGAAGATGAGACAATCAGGGATCACGGGCAGGGCACATGGGGTTGACCCCATGGTCTGTTGGCCCGCCCCCAGCGCCTGTCCAAGGCTCGGGGGTGGCTATTGAGGCAAAACATAGTGTATCCTGAATACTTCGATGGCTTGATTGAATTTAATAAGATTTATCGGTAGGACTTTAAAAATCTTTCCATCATGATAAAAGCAATTTCTTGATAAAACCTTAGATTTAAACGCGAATAGCCATTCGCCCTTATCATTAAATATATCTATAGAGTTCTCGTATTCTTCGTTTCCGTTATCCTCATAGGTTTCGCCGGTTATAACCCACAGGTTGCTCATATCGTCGCGGAACATTTTGACTATGGCGGGGGGATACTTTGGGAATTCGACCTCCCCTCTCTTTATGCTTCGCTCATAGGTGGCATAGAATCTATCACGAGCGGCCTTTGAGTACTCCCTTCTCTCATAATCTCTGCCAAACGCTAATACAGGGCGGCCCTTCATTGAATATCTGATTATGGAATATTTCCTGAGGTTGTCCTCTGGGAAAAAGAACTCGCCGTTGTCCAATGCCAGCAGCCAATTATCGAACCTAAAATCATAACTAGGTCCCCTCAACCCGGGTGGATACTTATATCTAAACAACTCGTTTTTCTCAACAAAGGTCTCACTATCAACCGCCGACAATATTAGCTCTAGGCCGGTAAACGTCCTATCTGTCTTTCCTCTAAGCAAATAGAAATCGTCTTTGACACGGCTAAACTTCATAGGATTTTCGAAAAAGACAGTGCCAGACGAAATATAGTTGCCATCCAGGTCGACGATCTTATACAGATAGAATCCGTGAAATACATATACCTTATTATGCATAATGACTAGAGCACTCGGTCGCTCGAATTCCTTCGGGCCCTGTCCCGTTCTGCCGAATGTTTTTATAAGCCTAAAAGAACTATCAAATACGGAAATCGCGCCCTCATATCCATCCATTATGTACATGTTTCCGGCGTTATCAAAATCGATCAGGTTCTCGAAAGCATATGTCTTGCTAAACATGCTGATTTGAGTGACGTCAATTTCTCCCGACTTTTCCAATTCCACGAATTTCTTAAGATATTTCGGTGAGCCATTGTCAACCCGTCGCACTTCGTTCCTGGAACCGCACGAAATGAGCACCATAGAAACTAGCATGCATCCGACAATGGCGATCTTCCTATAATTCATCTTAGCCCTGCTCCTTAATCATAGGAATTCGCTTTTCCGGCCGGGTGAGCCCCCACATCACGGACCGAGGATAGGCCCGTCACCAACGGTTGTCAAGAACCAAAAAATCGCGAAAGCTTTGCCCCGTGCGGCCGATTCTCGGCCCGGGAGGCAAGGAAATGCGGCTATCCGAAAGCGCGCCCCGCCCCCGCCTCTCCATCGTCAGCTAGTAATACAACACGCTCTCCTCGACTGCCGTCAGGGCGACCTGCTCGAAGACATGGGCGGGCGGCGGCTTCTCGGCGACGAACGTCAACTTCAGGTGACGGATGATCCTGTCCACGACCGCGTACTCGGTCAGGAAGGCCACGACCTTCATCCTCCTCCCGCAACGGGGACGGATCATCGGGTCCACTTCGTAGACTTTCCGGATCATCTCGGCCCAGCCCTTGGAAGTCAGCGGCGGCGGGGCCTCCCCGATCAGGCCCGGGACGATGGGGATACGGCCCGTCTTCCTGACCTTAGAGGGAGAGGACGAGACAGGACCTCCGGTCTGTCAACGAACGACGACGCTGACGGGCCCGCTCAGTTCAGGGCGAAGTCCACCGCCGCCGCGGCGTGGAGCGCGGCCGCATCGAAGACGGGCACGGGACTGTCGTAAGGAGTTCTTATATCCCCAAGCTCAAGGCCGGGGTATTGATGGGTCCGGCCAGACGCTTGCGCGCGTCGGCCGGGGCCGTATGGGTCGGGTCGGCATCTGATAAGAGCCCCGGAGCGATCAAGGCGGGAGAAGAGCGGAGGCCTTACTTGATCTGCGGGATGTCGGGGGCCTTGGGGATGTCCGGCCTGGCCTGTTCGACCTTGAACACAGGGACACGGTCTCGCCCCGGCGCCCCCGAGGGCATCGCCACGGTGTCGGCGGCGAACCGTCCGGTGACGACGAGCCGGTCATCCACGGCGTAGCGCGGGAGCTCCAAGGCCATGAACATCAGGGTGGGCCGAAGGTCCTTCCGGTACTCGGCCAGGCAGCCGTCCACATAGTCGCCCCGGGCGGTCCGGACGAACAGGGGGCCGGACAGGACCTTGACCTTCAGCTCCTCGGGCTCGACCCAGCCGTGCCATTCGGAATCGCAGGCGGCGGCGACCAGGGCCAGCCCGGCCAGCAGCAGCGGCGCCAGGGTCCTAGCGGTCTTCGACATTCGCGGTCCTTGAGATCTTCCAGACGACCAGCAGGGGCGCGGAAAGGTCCCTCGTGTAGACGCCGGTCTCCTCGCGGAAAACGGACATGAAGGAGCCGCCGAACGGTCCCGCGACAGTGACCAGGCTCCCGCTTTGAAACGAGCGGTCTCTTGTGTAAAGGAACACTTCCCGTTCGCTGTCGGTTTGCCGGGCCCAGTATCCCGGCACCTTGGACGACGATATGACGACTTCCGTCGGCCCGCTGGTCAGGATCATGTCCCGGGCCCTGGTGCTCCAGCCTTCGACCGATCGGCCCCGGCATCCGGCCGAGGCCAGGGCGGCGATGGCCAGGGCCAGCGCGAGGACGGCCCGCCCGGTCCTCATGTCAGGCATCCTCCGGGAAGCCGATCATGGCCGGCTCCGGCTCCTCGACGAAGACCAGGGCATGGTCCCGCAGGAACCGGGCGTTGACCCTCCTCAAGACGGCCCACAGGGCGGCGGCCGCGGCGACGAAAATCCAGAACGACCGGGGGCGGGCCAGGAGCGCCTTTTCGAATCCGGCCAAGGCGGCCAGGAGCCCCAGGATGCCCACAACGTAAGGCACGGCGCGGGTTTGAAGCTGCAGCTTGCCCGGGACGCGGGTGCACGCGAACGGGATCTTCGGGTAACGAAAAAAGAACAGCTCGGTCCCGAGGGCCGCCAGCGCCAGGCAGAAGAGCGCATGGAGCGCGGCCGCCCGGGCGTCCCGCCAGAGCCCCCAGTGGCCGGCGAAGAGCAGGGCCGCGAGCGGCAGGCACCAGCGGACGAGGACCGTGTTCTTGAGCCCGGCGGCATACCGGTCGCGCCGCGGCGTCTCGGTCAGCCGGAAGATCCAATTGCTCTCGAGCGCGGCCGGCTGGTCGGCCGCGGCCCGCAGCGCGCCCAGGAGAACGAAGACGAGCAACAGCGACTGGGCCAGGAAGTAGGCGTTTGAGGGGCTCAAGGCCTGGAGGTTCCTGCGGTTGGCGACCACGGCCAGGGTGGCCAGGGCGGCCCCCACGGCCAGGCCGTTGACGATCACGGCCCGATGCCGGGGGCTCGACCGGACCGTCCTCGAGAAGAAGCCGCCCACGGCCCGGGCCTCGGGGCTGCGAAGATAGATCGCTTCGACCAGGCCGGCGGCGCCTTCCCGAAGGCGGCGGGCATGGGGCCGCCTCTTCGACGCTTCCAGGGTGCGGCGGAAATGCTTGAGATAGCTCAAGCCGCAGGCCAGGCCGAAGGCCCCCAGCGAAAGGCCCAGCGCCTGGACCGCCGTGCGGGCCAGGTCCTTGAAGACCGGGTCCGACGTGCCCAGCAGGACCTCGTAGAGCCCGACGAACCACATCGACGGGACGCGCCCGACTAGCGGCGAGCCATGGTCCTTGAGGCGGGGCAGCGACCGGAGGGCGCCGCTCATGTTCCCGGGCTCGACCAGGAACGACAGCAGCAGGAAGAGGCAGAAGCCGATCAGGACGAACCGGACCAGCGCCGAAGCCCGGCGGTACAGCGAGGCCGGCAGAAGGGCCATCAGGAAAAAGTTGACGAAGACGCAGGCGAAAAAGACGCAAAAGCAGGCCGCGAAGGCGCTGGCCAGGTGGGCCAGGACGTGCCAGCCCACGAAGGCCAGGCTGTTGGACCGCCACTGGGCCAGGAAGAGCGCGAACACGACCGAAGACAGGCTGTTCATGGCCGCCGAGAACAGGCCGATGAAGGCCAGGAACGAGACCAGCTTGGCGGCGAAGACCGTCCGCAGCCGGACCGGCAGCGGCGTCAGGTTGACGAAATCGCGGCGGTCGGGGAAGAGCGCCTCCCAGTCAAGCAGGGTGACGACGCCGAAGAGGAGCATCATCAGGATGAAGATGTAGTTCTTCTCCTGCCAGGACGTGCCCGCGTCGGGCGACAGCTCGTACTTGAAGAAGACCAACATCTGGGAGCTCCAGCCCACGACGACGGCCAGGATCGCCAGGACCGCGATGAGGCGGGCCTTCATCTGGTCCTCGAAGTCGACGAAGTCGTTGCGGAACAGCCGCTCGAAGAAGTGCCGGGAGAGCAGGCCGAGCTGGTCCGCGTCCTCCCGCAAATCGCGCAGCCGGGCGGCGGCCACGGCCGTCAGCCGTTCCTTTTCATGGTCTCGACGATCCGGTCGGCGGCAAGCGCGGTGTCTTCGTGAACGACGAGCTGGCTGAAGATCTCGGCCAGCGACGGCAGGTGCATGAGGTCCCTCAGGTTGGCCACGGAATCGTTGGCCACGACGCGGCCCTGGTGCAGGATGATGATCCGGGAGCAGACCTGCTCGGTGACCTCCAGCACATGGGAGGAATAGATGATGATCTTGTTCTCGGCGGCCAGCTTCCTGATCAGGTCCCTGACGACCAGGGCCGTGGTCACGTCCAGGCCCGACAGCGGCTCGTCAAGGAGCAGGACGTCGGGGTCGTGAAGCAGCGCGGCCGCGATCAGGACCTTCTGGCGCATGCCCTTGGAATAGGTGGCCAGGGCGCTGTCCATGTCGTGGTGCAGGCCGAAGACGTCCATGAATCCGACGATCTTGTCCTTGAGGGGCCGGGCCGGCAGGCGGCGCAGCCGCCCGACCATGGTCAGGTAGTCGTAGGCGCTCAAGTGGGGGTAGATCTCCGACTGCTCCGGGACGTACCCCAGGCGCTTCTTGAAGGCGTAGAGGTCGCCGCGGATGGGCCGGCCCTCGAACAGGATCTCGCCCTTGCTCGGCTCGAGCAGGCCGGCCAGCATGCGGATGGTGGTGGTCTTGCCGGCGCCGTTCGGGCCCAGATAGCCCAGGACCTCGCCCGGACGGACAGTGAAGCTGACGCCGTCGACGACGGTGAAGACCGAGAATTTCTTGGTGACGCCGCGAAGCTCGATCATGCTCCTGCCGTATCTCCCGGGGCTTCGCGACCAAGATACTCTCCCGGCGCGGCGGTTTCAAGGGACGCCTCCCTCGGAAGCGAGGCCGGTCCCGGCCCCGGCGTCCCTGGCGCGTATAATTTTTGGCGAAATCGGGGCCAAGGCGAGTATTCTTTCAGAGACGACGAACATGAGAGTCGGCATCCTGACGGGTGGAGGCGACTGCCCCGGGCTGAACGCGGTCATTTTTATGGGAATTCGCTTTTTCGGCCGGGCGTGCCGCCACGAGAGAATGCGATCCGCCCATGTTCGAATGGCGCGTCGGGGTGTCGCACTCGAGGTCGTCCTGGATGAACTGGAAGCCGGGCAGGCCGGCCGCAGATCGCAAACGGGCCGGGCTTCCCGAACCGGACGGCCTGCTCTATAATACGGAGGCCATGAGAGCCGCCTTTCTGACCGGCGTCCGCGCCCTCGAGGTCCGGGAGGCCCCCGCTCCGCGCCTCGCCCGCGACGACGACGTCATCGTCCGGAGCCGGGCCGTCGGCGTCTGCGGCAGCGATCTCCATTATTACCTGTCGGATTCCGTCGGCAGCGACGCCGTCAAGTACCCCTTCATCCCCGGCCACGAGTGCGCCGGCACGATCGAGGCGGCCGGGCCGGCCGTCACCCGGGTCAAGCCGGGCGACACGGTCGTCATCGAGCCCGCGGTCTCGTGCGGCGCCTGCGACCAGTGCCGGACCGGACGGCCGCACACCTGCCGCAAGCTCCTCTTCCTCGGCCACTACGGCGAGCTGACGGGCGGCATGGCCGAGCTCGTCCTGGCGCCGGAGCGGAACTGCGTCCCGCTGCCGCCCAAGATGACCGCCGTCCAGGGCATGCTGGCCGAGCCGCTCTCGATCGCCCTCTACGCCGCCGGGCTGGCCGGGTCGGTCCGGGGCAAGACCGCGGCAGTCCTGGGGACGGGGCCGATCGGCCTGTGCGTCGTCATGGCCCTGAAGGCGGAGGGGGCGGGGGCCGTCTACGCGACCGAGAAGGTCGAGGCCCGGCTCGAGGCGGCCGCGGCGAAGGCGGGCGCCGATTGGACGGGAAATCCCGGCCGCGAGGACGTCGTCGCCGGGATCCTGGCCCGCGAATCCCTCGGCCTCGACCTCGTCTTCGAGTGCTGCGGCGATCAGTCCGCCCTCGACCAGGGCGTCGCCCTCCTCAAGCCGGGCGGCGCGCTCGTCGTGGTCGGCATCCCGCTCGAGCTGCGGGTCTCGTTCGACAGCTCCAAGGTGCGGCGCCGCGAGATCCGGGTCCAGAACGTCCGCCGGCAGAACAAGTGCCTGGAGAAGGCCGTGGCCATGATCCACACGGGACGGATCGATGTCGATTTCCTGGCCACGCACTCTTTCCCGCTCGACCGGGCCCGCGAGGCTTACGAGACGGCGGCCGCGCGCCGCGACGGCGTCATCAAGGCCGTCGTCACGCCGTGAGGGTCCCGGCGGGCGTCGCCCCGCGGGGACATGTACCGCAGGTACGTGTCCCCCTCTTCCATGCCTGAAGGAGGGCCGTATGACAGAGCAAGCAGAAGTCGGTCTCGGCAGCCCGTTCGAGCGCGTCTTCGTCGGCGCCGTGGCCGTCGCGACCGCGCTCGTCCTGGCTTACCTCGCCGTCCAGGGCCCGCTCGTCCGCGGCGTCATCTCCTACAGGACCGCGCCGGGCATCGTGGGCCAGCTCATGGGCCAAGACGCCGTCAATCTGGCCCTCATGGCCCCGCTGCTCCTCGCCGCCGGCGTCCTCCTCCTTCTCCGCAGGCCTCTCGCCCGGTACCTGCTCATCGCGACCCCCCTTTTCCTCATCTACTACGCGCTGAGCTACACCGTCGGCTGGGAATGGGGCTCGCCGGCCTACACGGGCAACACCGAGCGCTGGTTCTTCCTCTATCTCTTCGTCCTCGTCGCGGCGCTCCTCTTCCTGCTCTACGGCCTGGCCGTCTTCCCCAAGGACGTCGAGAGTAGCTTCAAGAAGACCGGGTTGGCGGTCTATTCCGCGGCCTTCGCCCTGTTCCTCGCCGTCTTCGCGGCCATGTGGGCCAAGGAAGTCTTGGAGGTGATCGGGACCGGCACGAGCCGCGGCTACGACATCGCCCCGGCGGCGTTCTGGATGGTCCGGACGATCGACCTCGGCTTCTCGGTCCCGCTGGGCTTCATCACCCTCTACCTTCTCTGGGTCCGGCCGAACAAGGCCTACCCCGTCATCTGCCTGTTCTACGGATTCTTCTTCACCCAGATCGCGGCCGTGCTGGCCATGGGCTGGACGATGCTCATCGAGAAGGACCCGACCTTCCTCTGGCGCGACCTCGCCGTGTTCCACGTCCTGGCCGCCGTCATCGCCTTCGGCTTCTTCTATGTCCGGAGGAACTACAAGATTGCAGCCTCGGGCTGACCGACCGGCCGCCCGGGCGCCTGACCGAGCTCCGTTTCCGTCTGCCCCTTCAAGGTCGGAGCCTTGAGAAAAATTAGGCTTGTCCGCGCGTCTTCATCTGCTGTGACAGGAAAAACGAAAGACCCGCCCTTGACACTAATACACAAGTGTGTAATTATGGAAGTATGGACAAAAAACCCATGAAGCGTGTGAACGTCATCCTCGAGACGGAGCTTTATGACAAGGCTCGGATCATCGGCTTCATCCGGAAGAAGAGCCTGTCCGAAATCGTCCGCAATGCCCTCCGTGACTGGCTCGAAACGAACATCGACGAAAAGGCCGAACTGGCCCTATCCGAGAAGGAAGAACACGAGCTTCTGAGGCTCCTTGCCGAAGACGAATTCGTCCCCCTCGAACAAGCCAAGAAAGAGCTCGGCCTGTAGATGAAGCTGTCGATCGGGAGGACGGCCCTCAAAGCCCTGGCGCGGTGCGGGGAAAACGAGAGGGCCCGGCTGGTCGAAGCGATCGGAAAATTGCCGGACAACGGGGATATCCGAAAGCTTAAAGGCCAGGCCATGAAGAACACCTACCGCCTGCGGGTCGGAAGGCATCGTGTTATCTTCGTTTGGGAGGGCGACGAAACCAAAGTCGTCAAGATCGATAAGCGCGGCGACGTCTACAAATAGAGAGGACCGGACCGGGCCGGTCGGTCAGATCTCCCGAAAACCGATCCCCCGGAGGTATTCGAACGTCGGGTCGTAGAAGGACGGCTGGCGCGTCGGGTCGTCCTTGTCCCCCGGCGGCACGACGATGACCATGCCCTGACGGGAACGGGTCAAGAGAACCCGATAGGCGTTCTTTTGGTAGGTCTTGAGTTCGTTCTTCTTGATACTCTGCCAACGATTCCCTTTGAACGACTTTTGGATCCACCGGTCCCTGGCATATTGAAAGTCCCCGTCCCAGGTCACGCAGCCCCAATCGAGCTCCAGTCCCTGGACATGGAACTCCGTGGCCACGTCCTCGAGGTAGAAGGAGGACCGGACGTCGTCCTTGCCGTCGAGGAACCAATGGACGGGGTCCATGGGCGCTTTGACGAAGATCGCCTCCGGCTTGAGCCGCTCGGCCTGCGAGGAGACCATAATCCCGTATCTCTCGGTCCCTCGCGCCTGGGACTTGAGCCAGTCCTTGGCCGCCGAGAGGTCTCGGGTGAGGGCGATCGGGTACCGGTCGCGGAGCCGGTCGAACGTCCTCCGGGCCCCGTCAGCGTCCAGGTCGAGGACCTGCTTGACCAGAAGCGAGACGTTCTCGGCCCGGAACGAACGCATCGACACGGCCAGGTGCAGGGAAGGATCGTGGCTCACGTGGCGATGAGAGGCGAGCCGGGCCAGGACGGTCCCCGCGCCGTACTCGCTGTCATGCAGCTGGGGCGAGATGTGGACGTGCCAGTCCGGGAAAGACCCCATCAGGGACTCGATCCATTCGCCGATCCCCGCTTCTCCCCGGTTGATCTCCTGGCCGCCGCCGACCAGGCAGATGATGACGGCCCAATCCCGATGCCGGTCGAGGTAGGTAATGAGGAACTCGGGTTCGGACAATCCGAAGCCCGGCCGCTTCTTCTTCCGTTTCATAAAATCCGCGGTCATCGCCGCATCCCAGGCGCGCTGGGCCTCGTCGAACAGGGCGACATGGTCGACGGGCGGCCGGCGCGTGTCGGCCAGGGCCTCGTCCCGGAAGTGATGGACGTTTTGGATGAAGGCCTTGACCTTGCTCTTGGCCTCCCCTTTCTTGATCCGCCGCCCCCGGGCTTTCTCTCGGGCGACCATGTCGCGCGCCAGCGCCTCCTGGAGGATCTTGACCAGGGGACCGTTGCCGGACAGGAAAACGCTGTGGTGGGCGTCGGCGACATCGTTGTATTTCGTGGCGATGTTGAGCCCCACCAGGGTCTTTCCCGCGCCCGGGACGCCGGTCACGAAACAGATCGCCTTGCGCCGCTTGGCTTTGGCCTCCTCGACGATCCGGGAGATCGTCTCGGACGTCAGGCCGAGGTTGACCGCGCCCGCGTCGCTCCGCGAGATCTCGGCCACGGCATGCCCCCGGTAGAGGGACAGCGCGGCCTCCATGATCGTCGGCGTGGGGCTGTACCGGCCCGTTTTCCATCGATACCAGTCGATCCTCTCGCCTTGACAGAAACCCAAGACCTTGCGGATGGCGTTCCCAAGGCCCGCGGCATTTGATCTGATCGGCGCAAACAGCTTGTCGTTGTGAGGAGTCAGCTCAACCAGCATCACCGCGCTCCCTGCATCCGTCGCGATGAGCACGGGCGCTATGAACGGATCGTGGCTCGTTTCGTGGAAGTTCTTGAGGTCCAGGGCGTAATCGGTCACCTGGTCGATGGCGTAGCGGGAGAACTCCCTGGAACCCACCTTGAATTCAAGGACGAAAATGACCGGGCCTATGACCAACAGAACATCGATCCGCTCGCCCATCCGGGGAATCGAATACTCGAAATGGACGCCGCCCCGATAGGAGGCGAGGACGGGCTTGAGAAGCTCGATCTCCTCGACCCAGGCCCGGCGCTGATCGGGGGTATCCGCATATCCGCTGCCCAAAGCCAGCTTGCCGACGATCTCCTCCGTGGAGGAACGGATGAAACCCTCTATCGTGTCGGCATAATATTCGCGCTTCACTGTATCCCGTCCCGCATCCGGGCCTCGTTCCCGGAGGCGCAGGCGACGAGCGCCGCGGGCCGGACGGCCGACACGGCGATCGGTGACTTGGCGCGCATGAACGCCTCCCTCGGGACCATTCTAATCGGCTCGCCGGTCCGATGCAAAGAGATGAATTGATTTCCGCGGCCGTTTAGGGTACACAAAGGGTAATTCATCGGGAAAGGAGAGGACCATGACAGAAGGACAAACCCCGGCCCCGGCCCCGGCTCCGGCGCCGGCCCCGATCAAGATCGACCAGGCCAACCTGATCAAGGCCGGGAAGATCCCCGTCATCGCCGCGGCCATCGGCGGCGCGCTGTGGCTGCTGGGAGTCCTGGGCGGTCTCCTAGGGGTCCTGTTCTGGGCCATCGCCCTCTTCGCCGGCTACTGGTATGTGAACCTGGTCCTCAAATCGGAGGCCAAGCCGCCCATCCTCGAGGTCATCGTCAACGCGGCCATCCTCGGCGCGGTCGTCGGCCTGGTCTACGCCATCGTGACCTGGATCACGATCAGCATCCGCTTCTCCGGGATCCTCGGCTTCGCCTACCGCTGGGGATTCGGCTCCCTCCTCTCGCGCGTCGTCGAGAGCGCGATCGGCGGCGCCGTCGGCGCGGCGGCCTGGTACGCCTACAAGACGGGGATGATCAAGACGAAGTAGCCGGGCCCGCCCGGGCTCAGCCGGGCAGCAGCCGGAAGGCCTTGCGGATGGGCGCGGCCGTCTTGAGCATGGCCCAGACGGGGCAATAGCGGTCCTCCGAAAGGTCCAGGGCCTTCTCCACGGAGGCGGCGTCGAGCTGGCCGCCGCGGAACTCGAACTCCAGCTCGATCGCTTTGAAGACGGCCGGGTGGATCTCCTTCTTCGTCCCGCGGGCGCGGACGGTCAGGTCCTTGACCTCCTGGCCCATGCGCTGGAGCAGTCCGACCGCGACCTGGCCGCTGCATCCGGCCAGGCTGGCGAGAACAAGCTCCATGGGCGAGAAGCCGTCCATGGCCTCCCCTTCGCGGGCGAAGTCGAGGGCCACGGCGGCCCCGGCCCGGCCGGACTTGCCCTCGAACTTCATGCCGCCTTTGAAGACGACGTCCGTTCTTGATTCGATGGCCATGGCCAGGCTCCTTTCGCCGGGATCCGGAGAGAACGCCCGCCGTTAGTATCCAACAGGCCGCGGGCCGGCGTCAATACGGAAGGCCGAGCGTCCGGGGCGGAGATGAGGGATCGGCTCACTGGGGCGGGGCACGGCCCCGGTTCGAAGGGAAGCCCCCGTCAGGCGGCGGGCGCCGCTTCCGGCCCGCCCTCCGCGGCGGCCGGCAGGGCGACGAAGAACTCGATCCACTTCCCCGGCTCGCCCTCGGCCCAGATGCGGCCCTTGTGCTTGTCGACGACGGTCTTCGAGATGTAGAGCCCCAAGCCCGAGCCCTTGACCCCCTCGGTCCCCTTCTGCTTGATGCGCTCGAAGCGCTTGAAGAGCCGCGGCAGGTCCTCCTCGGGGATGCCGACGCCCTCGTTGCGGACCGAGAACACGAGCTCGCCGTCCTTCACGCCCAGCCGGACCCGGACCGGCGTCCCCTCGGCCCCGTACTTGACGGCGTTGTTGACGAGGTTCCCGACCAGGATCTTGAGCAGGTTGGGGTCGCCCTCGATGACCGGGTCGCCCTCGAACTCGGTCACGACGGGCATCTTCCGGACGTTGTCCCGGATGCCGGGCATGTCCAGGGCCGGCTCGACCACGGCCGAGGCGAAGGGGACCCGCTCCTTGAACACGGTCAGCCCGTCGAGCTCCATCTTGGACAGGTCGATGTAGCAGCGGATGATGTCCTCGAGGTAGGAGCAGTTGCGGATGATGGTCTCGACGATCTTCCGCTGCTCGGGCTCGAGCCGGCCGAAGTAGCCGCGGTGGAGCGTCGCCGCCGTCGTCTGGACGGCGGCCAGGGGGCTCTTGAGCTCGTGGGAGACGATGGCCATGAGGTCGAGCATCTTGGCCCCGGCCGCGTTCTTCCGGGCCTCGAGGGCGTTGGCCACGACGCTCCGCAGCTCCTCCGGGGTGAAGGGCTTGGGGACGTAGTCGAAGGCCCCGTTCTTGAGGGCCTCGCGGGCCGTGTCCACGCTCGAGAAGCCGGTGAAGATGATGACGGTCGTCCGGGGCCGGTCCCGGCACAGGGCCTTGAGGACCTCCATGCCGCCGAGCCCGGGCATCTTGAGGTCGGTGACGACGATGTCGTAGTCCTCGGCCATGGCCATGGCCAGGCCCTCGTCCCCCGAGGAGGCCGTGTCGATCTCGTAGCCCGAGCCGGCGAAGATGCGCTTCGAGCTCCGCAGGACGATGTCCTCGTCGTCGATGAACAGCAGCTTGACGCCCATGATGTCTCTCCCGCGCCGCCGGCTCAGCCGGCCGGCAGCTTGATCGTGAACTCCGTGCCCTCGCCGACCTTGCTCTGGACGTCGATCTGGCCGCCGTGGCGCTGGACGGCCCCGTAGACCATGGGCAGGCCCAGGCCGGTCCCCTGGCCCCGGTCCTTGGTCGTGAAGAAGGGCTCGAAGATCATGTTCAGGCTCTCCTCGCCGATGCCGACGCCCGTGTCGGCCACCCGGATGACGGCCATGCCCGTCCCCGGCTCGACCGAGGTGGCGATGGTCAGGCGTCCGCCGGCGGGCATGGCGTCGGCCGCGTTGACGGCCAGGTTGTTGATGACGCCGCGGATCTCGGCGGCGTCGACGTTGACCCGGGGCAGGTCCGGGGCCAGGTCCCTGACGATCTTGATGTTCTGGAAGGAGACGTGCTTCTCCAGGATGCGCAGGGCGTCCTCGATGAGGGCGTTGAGATCGGCCGGGGCCCGCTCGCCCTTGGCGTCGCGGGCGAAGTCGAGGATGCCCCGGACGATGCCCCGGCAGCGCAGGGTCTCGTCCCGGATGACCTTGAGGTCCTCCTCGTAGGGCGTGCCCTTCATGTCCTCGAGCAGGAGGCTCGAGTAGGTCAGGACGCCCGTCAGGGGGTTGTTGATCTCGTGGGCGATGCCCGAGGCCATCCGGCCGATCGAGGCCAGCTTCTCGGACTTGAGGATGGTCCGGTCGGCCAGGTCCGTCAGCTGGCGGTCGCGCTCCTCGATGGCGTCGACCATGCCGTTGAAGGCCTGGGACAGCCGCCGGGCGTCCTGGTCGTCGTGGGGGTCGGTCTCGATGCGGTGGTAGAAGCCCAGGGCCATCTCGGTCGAGGCGTCGATGATGCGCTTGACCGGCTTGGTGTAGAGGTTGATGAGGTAGCCGGACAGGGACAGGGCCAGGACCGTGGCCAGGAGGATGACCAGGAGGTAGGAGATGGTCGTGTTGCGGACGACGACGTCGAACTTCTTCTTCAGGACGCCGACGTAGAGCATGCCCAGGACCTTCCGGTCGAAGTCGTAGAGCGGCGTGTAGCCGGAGATGTACCAGTCGTCGACGACGAAGGCCTTGCCGACCCAGGTCTCTCCGCGCGCGAAGACCTTGCGGTAGACCTCCTCGGACACCTGGGTGCCGATGGCCCGCCGGCCCGAGGCGTCGAGGACGTTCGTGGCGATGCGGATGTCGCCGAGGAAGACGGTCGTCGTCCCGGCGTCCTTGCCGTCGATCTTCTCGTCCTTGAAGACCAACCGCTTGAAGCGGTCGACGAACTCGGCGTTGTTGTTGAGCAGGACGGCGGCGTAGAGGATGCCCGCGAGGCGGTCCCGGTCGAGGATGGGCGCGGCGATCTTGATGACCAGGGCCCGTTCCTCGGCCGGCGCCGACCGGGGCCGGGCGTGCGACGTCGGCACGATCGGGATGACCGTCCGCGAGGCCAGGTCGGCGCCCTCCCGGGCGATGTCCTCGTAGACGAGCAGGCCCGTGCCGGCGACGGGCGTGTGGCTGCGCAGGACCTCCTGGATGGTCCGGTAGCCGGCCATGCCGTCGCCGAAGGCCCCGAAGTTGTTGGCCCGGACGAGCATCGTGCCGTCGGCGTTGACGACGTCCACGATGTCGAAGCCGAAATCCCGCTTGATCTGGTTGAGCTTGTCGAAGAGCGCGGGCCGGTCCCCGGCCACCGCGGCCCGGACGATCTCCGGCGTCCCGGCCAGGTGCTGGACGACCCTCGAGCGGTTCTCGATCTCCTCCTGGTAGAGCTCGCTCGTCGAGGCCAGGTTGGCCCGCACGGTGGCGTAGGCGTCGCGGACGAGGTTCGTGTTGAGCGCGCTCAGCCCGACGATGACCGACAGGACGCCGGCCAGGAAGACGATGGCCAGCAGGCTGACGACGAGCTTGAAGCGGATGCTCGAGCGCGCCAGCGGCTTGATCATGCCAGGGCGCGGCCGACCTTGGCCAGCAGCTCGTCGAGGTCGACGGGCTTGGTCAGGAACTCGTTCCGCCCGGGGAGGAAGCTGTCGGACGGGTCCATGGAGAAGCGGGAGTTCGTGACCTGGTCGATGGCCGTCAGGATGACGATGGGCACGTCGCGGAAGGCCTTGTACTTCGAGGTCTCGCGGCGGCTGCGGACGGCCGCGGCGGCCTCGAACCCGGCCGTGTCCGTCTCCATCATGACGTCCAGGACGACGAGGTCGGGCCGCTCGGCCAGCAGGGCCTTGAGGCCGTCGGCCCCGCTGTGGGCGGCGGCGACCTCGTAGCCGTGGGCCTTGAGGACCTGGGCCAGGCTGGCCGTGAGGTCCCGGTCGTCGTCGACGATGAGGATCTTCTTGCTCATGAGTTCAGGACCTCGTAGATGACGTTGCGCTCCTCCCAGGCCTTGTTCCGTTCGTACATGTCGATGGGGAACTCGACCTGCTTGAGCTCGACCGGGGCGGCCTTCTTGTCGACCAGGCCGAGGGCCAGGGCGACGCCGTAGACGATGGCCTCCGGACGCGGCGGGCAGCCGGGGATGTAGTAATTGACGGGCACGGCCGCGGCCCCGCCCCCGGTGACGTTGTAGGTGTCGAACCAGCAGCCGCCGCCCGTGGCGCAGGAGCCGATGCCGAAGACGAGCTTGGGCGCGGGCATGGCCGCCCAGGCCTTCTTGACGAGCGGCAGGGTCGGCCGGGTCACGGCCCCCGACAGGAGCATGACGTCGGCGTGCCGCGGCGAGCCGACGAGCCTGATGCCGAACCGCTCGACGTCGTAGTAGGGGGTCAGGATGTTGAGGATCTCGATGTCGCAGCCGTTGCAGGCCCCGCTGTTGCAGTGATAGACCCAGAGCGAGCGGGGGAAGCACTTCTTGGCCAGCTTGGCGAGCATGTCACTCTCCCGTCGAAGCCGGGCGCTCGTAGCGCTCGGTCTTCCCGAGCTCGGCCGGACGGAAGGTGTCCGTGGCCCGGCGGAGGACCGTCCGGGCCTCCAGGCTGTCGTAGCGGTAGCCGGTCAGTCCGAGCTTGTCGATGGCGTTCCTCGTCTCCATGTCGTAGCAGCGGCCGCAGCGCTGGCAGGTCAGCATGAACAGCTCCAGCGTCTCGGTGACGTCGTTCGGGTCGTCCGTGGCCTGCTCGAAGCGGCCGGTCATGGTGATGGCCTTCTCCGGGCAGACGTCGGCGCAGCGGCCGCAGTAGGTGCAGCGGGAGCCGTCGTAGAGGAGGACCCGGATCTCCTGGCAGAGGTCGCGGACCATGATCGTCCGGGCCGGGCAGTGCTCGGCGCAGCCGGCGCAGCCGACGCACTTGGTGTGGTCCCAGTGCGGGGCGCCCCGGAAGTTCTCCGGGACCGGCCGCGGCTCGAAGGGGTACTTGAGGGTCACGACCCCCGGTTTGGCGGCCATCAGGAGCTGCTTGATCTTGCTTGTCAGCCACATGGTGTCTCTCCCGCGCCTCTCACAGCCCCGCCACGGCCAGCCCGACCGCGGTCAGGGCGACGACGATGAGCCCGGCGTAGACCTTGACGGCCTGGTCGATCCTGAGCCGCGGGTTGGTCGAGCCGACCAGGGCGACGAGGGCGAAGACGGCCAGCGTCCCCAGCAGCTGGGTCAGGATGTCGCCGGCGTAGGTGCCCGTCCGCAGGAAGGGCAGGAAGACGGCGGCGAACAGCCAGGCGTAGACCATGCGCTTCATCATCACGTAGTAGCGGAACAGGGCGTAGTCCGGGCCGCTGTACTCGATGAACGCCCCCTCGAGGACCTCGATCTCGGCCTCGGGGATGTCGAACGGCTGCTTGGCCGCGAAGGCCTGCAGGGCGACGGCGTAGGCGGCCAGCATGACCGCGGTCGAGAGGCCGTATCCGGCCGCCGAGCCGCCGAAGACGGCCGCGCCGAGCCCCAGGCTGCGGCCGCGCGCGGCGCCGACGAGGAGGGTCATGGCCAGGACGGGCTCGACCATGACCATGGTCACCGTCTCCCGCGAGGCCCCGATGGCCGCGAAGGTGTTGCGGCTGGCCAAGGCGCCGAGGAGGACCGCGACGCCGCCGAGCGTCAGCAGGTAGACGATGGTGACGGCGTCGACCCGGGCGCCCAGGGCGTTGACCTTGGAGCCCAGGGGGACGAGGGCGGCCACGGCCAGGATCGAGGCGAAGGCGGCCGGCGGGGCCAGCCGGAAGGCCCAGTTCCGGGCCGAGTCGACGCGGTCCTTGCCGAGGAGCTTGAGCAGGTCGAAGTAGGGCTGGACGAGCGGCGGGCCCTGGCGCGACTGGACCCGGGCCGTGATCCTCCGCATGACGCCCTCGAAGAGCGGCGCGAGCAGGAGGAAGAGGAGGACGTTGACGAAGACGGCGGCGACGCTCATGGTCACTCCTTCCCGCCCGCGCCCCGCGACATCCGCTCGAGCTCGGCCCGGCCGACGACGCGCCGGGCGCCCGAGCGGGCGTCGACGACGGCCACCCGGTCCGTGCAGGAGAAGCAGGGGTCGATCTGGCCGAGGATGATGGGGAAATCGGCGAACTGGTTGTCGAGGAGCATGGCCGGCACGGCCTGGAGGTTCGGGTAGGTCGGGGCCCGGACGCGCCAGCGCTCGGGCCGGTTCTCCTCGCCGGTGATGACGTAGTGGACCGACTCGCCGCGCGGGGCCTCGACCATGGATATCGCGTGCCGCAGGGGCGGCGGGGCCTCGGGCATGTCGGCCATGAGCGGGCCCTCGGGCATCCGGGCCAGGGCCTGCCGGAGGATGGCGATGGCCTCGAAGACCTCCAGGACCCGGACGACGAGCGTCCCCCAGACGTCGCCGCTGTCGACGACAGGGACGTCGAAGGCCATGTCGTCGTAGGCGGCGTAGGGGTGGTCCTTGCGGACGTCCAGCTTCAGGCCGCGGGCCCGGGCCACCGGGCCGACCAGGCTCCAGCGGGCCGTCTCTTCTTTCGAGAGATAGCCGACGCCCTTGGTCCGGCGGTGGATGGCCCCGTCGCCGACAACGGCCTTCTTGAGGGTCAGGACGTCTTTCTCCAGGCCCGCCAGCATGCCCTCGATCTCGGCCCGGACCTCCGGCCCGATGTCGCGCCGGACGCCGCCGATGACGATCATGCCGTAGGTCTTGCGGTTCCCGGTGATGCGCTCCGCCAGCCACATGACCTTCTCGCGGACGCGCCAGGCGTGCATGAAGACCGTGTCGAAGCCGATGAGGTGGCCGGCGATGCCGAGCCAGAGGAGGTGCGAGTGGAGGCGCTCGATCTCGAGCATGACCGTCCGGATGTACTCGGCCCGCCGCGGCACGCGGATGCCGGCCGCGGCCTCGACGCCCTGGGCGTAGCAGCAGGCGTGGACCGAGCCGCAGATGCCGCAGATGCGCTCGGCGACGAAGGGCACCTCGTTGTAGCTGACCTGGGTCTGGCAGAGCTTCTCGATCCCCCGGTGGGTCATGAAGCCGCGGTAGTCGCAGCCCTTGATGGTCTCGCCGTCGACGTAGACGGCGAAGTGCTCGGGCTCGTGGAGGCTGGCGTGGAACGGGCCGATGGGGACGACCGTCGTCCCGGGCGGGGCCTCGTCGAGCCGGTAGGCGACGTCCTCGGCGGCCGGCGGCTCGAGGTCGTGCGGGACCTCCTTGCGCAGGGGATAGACGCCCTCCGGCCAGTCGTCGGCCACGACGAGGCGCTTGGGCTTGGGGTGGCCGGCGAAGCGCATCCCCAGGAGGTCCTGGTACTCGCGCTCGGACCAGCCGGCGCCCGGGAAGTCCGGGGTGATGGAGTCGAAGACCGGGTCGGCGGCGGGAGCCGAGGTCCTCAGGGCCACGGCGGCGTGGTCGGCGTCGAAGGCGAAGGCGTGGATCATCCCCAGAACGCCCTTGCGGGCGATCTCGTCGGTGCCGATGCCGACCATGTAGCGGCCGCCGAGCCCGGCCAGGGCGTTGGCGGCGGCCCTCAGGGCCGAGCGGTCGACGTCGACGAAGAGCCGGTCCGGGCGCGGCGATTCCGTTCTCTCGAGGCCGGCGCCGAGGCGGCCCCTGAGGTCTTTTTCTATCCTGTCCAGGACGTTCATGTCGGTCTCCCTACTTGCCGCTCTTGCCCCCCGCGAACTTGAACAGGCCCCGCAGGGCCGCGAACATGCCCCGGTCGGCGTACCGGTTGGCCTCGTTGAGCTCCTGGTAGCCGCAGAGCCAGGTCGGGGCCTCGACCCGCTTGGCCCCGCCCGCCCGGCGCAGCAGGGCCCCCAAGGCCAGGGCCGAGCCGACGAGGAGCAGGACCACGAGGGGCGCCGCGGCCGCGCCGAAGGCCGGCAGGCCGACGCCGAGCGCCGAGGCCGCGAACGGCCCGGACGGGGCCGTCATCGCGCCGGCCAGGAGGAAGCCCTCCGACCGCCCCAGCGCGGCCAGGGCCAGGCCGACGGACAGGGCCGGGAAGAGGCCCTGCGCGAGGGCCACCGCCGCCAGGGCGATCTTGGGGGCCAGCATCGAGCCCGGGACCTCGCGGATGGGCCCGGGGGCGTGGCGCTCGGCGCCGGACGAGGTGAAGGCCATGCCGAAGAACTTGACGTAACAGGCCAGCGTCACGACGCTCGTGAACAGGGCCACGACGCCGAAGAGGACCAGGGCGACGGTCGCCTTGTGGGCGGCGAACGAGCCGCCGGCCAGGACGTTGCTGGCCACGATCGTCCACTTGCTCGAGAAGCCGCTGAAGGGCGGCATGCCCGAGATCGACAGCGAGGCGACGCCGGCGACGGCCGCGCTCACCGGCATCAGGCGGATGAGCCCGCCCAGCCTGTTGAGGTCCTTGGTGCCGGTGGCGTAGAGGATGCTGCCGCTCGTGAGGAACAGCAGGCCCTTGAAGACGGCGTGGTTGAGGAAGTGGAAGAGGGCGCCGACGGCGGCGGCCACGGCCAGGAGCCGCAGGGCCGGCGCGCCCGTCGTCCCCAGGTAAAGGGCGGCGCCCGTGGCCAGGACGATGTAGCCGACCTGGCCGATGGAGCTGTAGGCCAGCAGGCGCTTGGCGTCGCTCTGCTTCATCGATTGGACCGTCCCGACGAGAAGCGTGACCGCGCCGACCGCGGCGACGACGAGCCCCCAGGCCCGGCCGTCGAACGCGCCCTCTCCCGCCGGGGGCATGAACAGGAAGGTCCGCAGCAGCCCGTAGACGCCGGTCTTGATCATGACGCCGCTCAGCAGGGCGCTCACGGGCGACGGGGCGATGGAGTGGGCGTCGGGCAGCCAGAGCTGCCCGAGCGGCCAGACGCCGGCCTTCAGGCCGAAGCCGACGAGCAGCAGGCCGAAGAAGGCGGCCGACGGCAGCGCCCCGGTGGCGCGGAGTCCGGAGGCGATCTCCGCCAGGGGCTGGCCGAAGCGGTAGCCGTCGACGAGGAAGGCCGCGGCGACGACGAGGACCCAGGCGGCCTCCATGAGGACCAGGTACTTCGCGGCGCTGCGGCGGTTCTCCGCCTTCCGGCGCTCGAAGCGGACCAGGAAGAACGAGGCCACGGTCATGACCTGCCAGGCCAGGCTGAAGCCGAGGGCCAGGTCGTCGACCGTGACCAGGGCGGCCATGCCCAGGACGAACAGCGGGTAGCACAGGTAATAGCCGCCCAGCCCGTACTCCGGGTAATGGTCCATGTAGCGGATGGAGTACAAGGCGCTGGCCACGGCCATGAGGGCGATGACGGCCAGGAAGACCGCCGAGACGCCGTCGACCAGGAAGGGGACGGCGACGGGGCCGAGGGCGACGGTCCGGAGGGCGGGCCCGGCGGGGCCGAAGAGGGCCTCGGCGCTCACGCTGAGCAGGAGGGCCGCCGCGCCGGAGACCAGGGCCAGGGCGACGGCCCCGGCCGCGCGCCGCTTCCGGGCGACGAGCGGCGCCGCCGCGGCCGCGGCGGCGAGCAGTCCGAAGGCGGCGAACAAGCGGGCGAAGAGGTCAGCGTTCATGGCGGTTCTCCGGTCGGTCGGCGGCGCGGGCGCCGAGGACGGCGTCGCGGACGGCGGCGGCGGCCCGCTCGACCGCGGGGGTCAGGCCCTCGCCGAAATCCAGGTCGGCGGGCACGATGCCGAGCAGGAAGGCCTTCTTGCCCGCGGCCTCGAGGTACTTGCCGCAGAGAGAGAGGGCCATCTTGTGGGTCGAGAAGCTCCCGGCCTCGCCCATCTCGTCGAGGGGGCCGAAGACGACGGTCCCGGGCCCGCCCGGGGCGGCCACGGCGTCGACGAAGACGACGCTCGAAGCGGCGCCGCGGGCCAGGGCGGGGACGACGTTCTCCGGCACGTCCTGGGCGTCGACGAGCTCGAGCCCGGGGACGGCCGGGGCGGCCCGCAGGGCGGCGACGATCCAGGGGCCGACGCCGTCGTCGCGGCGCAGGGGGTTGCCCACGCCGACGAGGCAGGCGCCTTGGCGGAGGACGTCGCTGAGCCCGTTCATGGCCGGCCTAGATATGCTCCCCGAGGGTCTTGATCTGCTTGTAGGTGTAGACCGGCCCGTCCGTGCAGACGAGGGTCCGGCCGATGGCGCAGTGCTGGCACTTGCCGATGCCGCACTTCATGTGCCGCTCCAGGGTCGAGACGATGTCCTCGTCCCGGAGCCCGGCGGCCAGGAGCTCCTTGATGACCGAGTTGAACATCAGCGGCGGGCCGCAGACGAAGGCCACGGTGTTCTCGACGGGGACCCGGGCCGGGGCGACCCGGGTGTGGACGAAGCCGACGGGGCCCGTCCAGCCCGGCTCGGGCCGGTCGATCGTGAAGTGGGTCTCGAAGCCCTCGGTGGCCTTCCACTTGTCGATCATGTCCCGGTACATCAGCTCCTTGGCCGAGCGGGAGCCGTAGATGAGGACGATGCGGCCGAAGTCCCGGCGGTGCTGGAGGACGTGGACGATGGACGAGCGCAGGGGGATGAGCCCGATGCCGCCGGCGACGTAGACGACGTTCTTGCCCTTGATGGACTCGAAGGGGAAGCCGTTGCCGAAGGGGCCGCGGAGGCCGATCTTGTCGCCGGGCCCGAGCTCATGGAGGGCCCGGGTGACCTTGCCGACCTGGCGGACCGACAGGTGAGGCCGGTCGTCCTCCGGGCTGAAGGGCAGGGACACGGCGAACTCGCCGGCGCCGAAGACCGTGCACATGACGAACTGGCCCGACTTGATGCGGAAGGCCCGGGCGGCCTCGGGCCGCTCGAACGAGAAGTAGAACGTGCGGACGTCCTCGATCTCGTCCCGGACCTCGTCGATGACGGCGACCTCCGGGACGGTGACGACGGCGCCGGGGTTCGGAGCGCTCATTTCGCACCTGCCTTGGTGATCTCGCGCCGGATGTAGGTGACGACGTTGGCGATGCCGATGTCGCCCGGGCAGACCCGGTTGCAGCGGCCGCAGCCGACGCAGCCGGGCCGGAGGTACTTCTTGGACTGGGAGTAGGACAGCTTGCAGAAGAAGCGCTTGTTGCGGCGGTCCTCGACGGGCTTGCGGGGGTTGTGGTCGCCGGCCATGCGGGTGTAGCCCTCGAAGGAGCAGGAGTCCCAGGACCTCGTCCGGTCGGCCCGGCCGCCGCCCGCGGGGAGGTCCTCGACGTTGAAGCAGGAGCAGGTCGGGCAGACGAAGGAGCAGGCCCCGCACTCGAAGCACTGGTCGCCGATGTACTCCCAGACGTCGTTCGAGATGAAGCCCATGGTGATGCGGTTCATGACCCGCGAGATCCAGGCCTTGTTCTCGGTGGCCTCGGCGTCGAAGCGGGCGATCGAGGCGTCGACGATCCTGGCCTTGAGGGCGGCGGCGTCCGGCCCGGCGTCCTCGAGCCCGAGCCGGCGGGCCAGGGCCTCGCCCTTGTCGCTGCCGGCCTCGTAGAGATAATGGCCGCCGGCCGACGTCAGGGCGGCGTCGAAGCCCTCCCGGGCGGCCGGCCCGCTGTCGGTGCAGACGCAGAAGCACTGGGGGAACGGCCGGACGCAGGTGTTGGCCAGGATGAACATGCGCTTGCGGTGGTCGCGGTAGACCTCGTCGACGTACTCCTGGCCGAGGAAGAAGCGGTCCAGGCAGAGGAGCCCCGCCAGGTCGCAGGCCCGGAGGCCGACCAGGGCCTTGGGCCTGACGAGGTCCTCGCGGACGACGGCGGCCTCGCGGCTCTCCCGGTCGTAGCGGTAGGACATGATCCTCTCGGCCTGGGGGAAGACGGCGAACTTCGGCGGGTTGTAGGTGATGGGGGCGTCCAGCCGGAGGACGGCCGGGTCGTCGACCCGCTCGAACATCGGGTCGCCGCCGTCGGCCCGGACGACGGGGCCGTAGAGCTCGTAGTCGGCGGCGAGGGCGGCGAGGAGCGCCGGGACCTTGTCTCTGGGCAGAATGCGCATGGTCACACCTTTTCGATCCGCACCGGGACGGCCGAATCCTGGTCCTCGTCGACGGCGGCCCCGGCGGCGTTGAGGAAGCCGGGGACCATGTCCTCGATGAAGTAGGGGACGTAGACGGCCCCGGGCTGGATGTCCCCGGAGACGCGCACGTCCACGCGCATCGACCCGCCGGCGGCGACGACGTCGACCGGGGCCTTGTCCCGGAGCCCGAGGGCCTTGGCGTCGGCCGCGGCGACCTCGACGAAGCCGCGGGGATAGAGG
>Ga0116178_10001012_pt1 | contig 24039 bp, 20 predicted proteins | sample AD_STIC12_MetaG_FD_89880 | JGI IMG/M metagenome (GOLD analysis project Ga0116178, IMG submission 89880) | Active sludge microbial communities of municipal wastewater-treating anaerobic digesters from USA - AD_STIC12_MetaG | ecosystem: Engineered > Bioreactor > Anaerobic > Digestate | place: USA... | reverse complement strand
GTTTATAGAATCTTGCGATTCTTTATCCCGCCAAATTGCCCACCCGTTAGGTGGTACCGCGACACAATAAATTGTGAGTGTTCGGACTTTCCTCTCCTTTTCAGGAGCGGCCGCCCACTTAATTTAGTAAAAACACTATAACACATTTTGACTACTTTGTCAATCCTTTACCGCTTTTACTAATTTAAAAAATTGATAGCGGTATAATAAAAGATAAGGAGCAAATTGTTTTTTAAATTTAGAATAACCTCGCCAACCAAGTGGGTCGCCTCGCTTCCAGACAAAACCAAAATTAATAAATCGCCAGCCTTTTTTTAAAGAGGTTTGATACCAATAGTCAATCAGACCGGTGCCCACTGATGTTTTTAAACCAGCCACGTTAATAAAAGAAATAGTGTGAGTGGTTTCTAAAATATCTGGATAGTCAATAACCGCTAACCCTCCAATAATCTCCTCGGTGTTTTTCTGTTTAGCTACATACAAACCCACGTCTTGGGGATGTTCTTGCAAATGCAAGCGCAGAGTTTTGATAAAACTCTCTCGCATTAGGGGACCAATTTTATGAGTTTTATTATAAGCAGCAGCAAAAGTCTCTAAATCCGTTGGCACAATTTCATAACGCCTATCCTTCAACCATTTACGACGATGCCTTTTAGCATGATTTGACCATTCTTCCCAATAATCATTTTTTAATTCTTTAACTCCATATTGAGACGATAAATAAAAACAATCACGACACCAGCCTTTGGGTTTATTAATTTTAACCAGGGGCTGCCAATAGATTATCCTCAAATGATTAAACTTAGTCACAACTGGCTCTTCAACTGAAGTATATAATTCTAAATAGATTGGTCCAAATTTATAACGAGTCCCCCAACAGCCTAGATGTCCGACGATTTCCTTTTTCGGCCAAACTTTTGCCAAAACATTTAATCTAATTAGAGATTGCTGCTTGTCTATAAAACCATCGGGCAAAGGGGTTTCCCTAATCTTTTTAAAAATACTATTTTCGTTTTTTTCTGCTAAATTCATAAAGGCTTTGATTGGAATTAAAACATTATACCGTTTAAAAGATTAATTAACAAACTAATCTTTCTTTTTCAAACATTGACTTTAGCCGAAAATAAAGGTAAAATGAGTCTATAAAACTATGAAAAAATCTTCTATTATTTTAGCAACAATCGCCTTGCCTTTAGACTTTTTAATGCTTTTTTTAGCCGGCCTCAGCGCCTATTTTTTGCGTTTTAATGATTTTTTTACCAAAATCAAACCAATAATTTTTAATCTTTCTTTTGACAAGTACTTGCCCATCATGTTTTCTGTCATTATGGGTTGGCTAGTTTTATTTGCCTTAGCTGGTTTGTATAGCTCCAAACCAACTCGTCGTTTAACTAGTGAATTATCACGTGTAGTCTTTGCTTGTTCTACTGGTTTGGCTGCCATTACCATTTATTTATTTTTTCACCTAGACGCTTTCAATTCTCGTTTTATTGTTTTAGCTGGATGGATTTTAGGTATTATCTATGTCAGTTGTGGCCGAATTGCCTTAAAAATTATTAAAAATCTTTTATATCGTTCTGGTATTGGTACTAAAAAAATAGCGATTATTGGCACTGGTCGGGTCAGTGATATGATCGCCGAAACTCTACGCCAAAGACGCGGCTTTGGTTTTATGGTGGCTGGCCAGTATCCTAATTTTAACCAAAGCACAATTGCAGACTTAAACGAATTATTAGCTAAAAAACAACTGGACGACATTCTTTTAACCAGTCTCAAAACTGATGAAAATGAAGTTTTGGCCATCTTGAATTTTTGCCAAGAAAATCATTTGGATTTTAAATATTCAGCTGATTTATTTTCTACTTATTTAGCCAACATTTCTATTTATGCCGTTGGTGGGATACCGATTGTGGAAATGCATAAAACTAAACTCCAAGCCTGGGGACGTGTTACTAAAAGAAGTATGGATTTGGTTGGTTCAATTATTTTAATTATTCTGACCAGTCCCCTACTATTATTTTCGGCTTTAGCTGTACTATTAGAAACGGGTTGGCCAGTCATTTATAAAAATGAGCGTGTCGGAGAAGCGGGTAAAAAAATCATGGTTTTAAAATTCCGTTCAATGTATCAAAAATATTGTATTGGTGCGCAATTTAAAAATCAAACTGAAGCTTTAAATTTTGAACAAGAATTAATTAAAACCAAAAGTATCAAAGGAGGCCCAGTTTATAAAATAAAAGATGATCCTCGAATTACTAAAGTAGGAAAAATTTTGCGTCGCTTAAGTTTAGATGAACTCCCCCAACTTTTTAACGTCTTGGTAGGAAATTTAAGCTTAGTTGGACCTCGTCCACACCAACCGCGCGAAGTGGATTTATACTCTACTCGCCAACGCAAAGTTTTAAATATTAAACCAGGTCTTTCTGGTCTATCACAAATTTCCGGACGCAGCGATTTAGAATTTGAAGAAGAAGTTACTCTTGATACTCTCTATATTGAAAACTGGTCACTACTTTTAGATTTAATTATTCTACTGAAAACACCTTTTATCTTGTTTAAATCTCGAAAAGCTTTATGAAAGTAGCTATTGTTCATGATTACTTATCACAAGACGGAGGAGCAGAACGAGTCCTACAGGCCCTACAAGAACTTTATCCCGAAGCGCCGACTTTTGTTTTATTTCACGACAGGAAAAAAGTACCGGAACATTATTTTAAAAACGAAGTCCACTCCAGTTTTTTGCAATATGTTCCGTTAGCTGTGAAACACTATCGTTGGTTTTTACCTTTAATGCCCCTAGCTACCGAACATCACAATTTAAAAAATTACGACGTGGTTATTTCTTCTACTTCGGCTTTTGCTAAAGGAATTTTAACTGATGAAGATACTTTGCATTTATCTTACTGTCACACCCCCACTCGTTATCTGTGGACTGACACACATAGTTATATTGAAGATCTAAGTGTCAATCGTTTAGTTAAAACCTTATTGCCTCCAGTAATTTCTAAACTAAGAATGTGGGATCGTATGAGCGCTGAACGGGTAGATCATTTTTGGTCTAACTCCGAGAATGTCCGTCGCCGAATTCAAAAATTTTATAAGCGAGATGCCGAAGTTATTTACCCACCCGTGGAAACTTCTAAATTTAAAATTGCTGAAAAAGTAGGAAATTATTTTTTAACTGGTGGTCGTCTGGTTCCCTACAAACATTTTGATATGACCATTAAAGTATTTAATCGCTTGGGTTGGTCTTTAAAAATTTTTGGCGCTGGCCCAGAAGAAGAAAAATTAAAAGCTCTAGCTAAATCCAATATTGAATTTGTCGGACAAATTGACGAAGCCGAAAAGGCCAAACTTTATAGCCAGGCCTTAGCTTTTATCCATCCGCAAATTGAAGATTTTGGTATTACCGCAGTAGAATCAATGGCCGCTGGCAGACCAGTTATTGCTTTGGGGCAAGGTGGAGCGACGGAAACAGTTATCCCGGGCTTATCTGGAGTGTTATTTTACGAACAAAATTGGGAATCCCTATTAGACGCTCTAATTAATTTTGATCCCAACACTTTTGAGACGGAAAAAATTCGCGAACATGCCGAACAATTTAGTTTAGAAAATTTTAAGAAAAAAATTGCCGATAGCGTAGCGGGAAAATTTGAGGCCTTCCAAAAAGGCTGGCAGCAACAACCCTTCTCTCTTTAATTATATGCGTTTAGGCTTTGATGCTAGATTTTATTCGGAAGCCGGTGGTTTAGGTCGATATACTCAAGAGCTATTAAAAGAATTAATGACACAAGATGTCGTTAATTCTTATTTTGTTTTTGTTACTCAAACCGGCAACCAAAATTACCAACCAACCAACCCAAATTTTAAAAAAATTTTAGCTGACATCAAATGGTACACTTGGCGAGAACAAATATACCTAAATCGAATAATTAAAAAACAAAAAATAGATCTGATGCATTTCCCCCACTGGAATGTTCCTTTTTTTTACCGCCGACCTTTTGTTGTTACTATTCATGATTTAATTCTACTTAAATTCCCCTCTCGTCAAGCTTCTACCTTAGGTTGGTTTAAATATTTAATTAAAAATCTGAGCTACCGTCTAGTTCTGCGCCACGCCATTTATGGTTCTAGAAAAATTTTAGTTCCCACAGAATTTGTTAAACAGGATATTTTAAAAAACTTTTCAGTTTCCTCTACTAAAATTAAAGTTACCGGAGAAGGAATAACTAACTTACCAAACACCCCTTCCTCGCCTGATCTATTAAAAAACCTGAATATCTCTCAACCCTATTTTTTATATGTTGGCGTTGCTTATCCCCACAAAAATTTAGAAAGATTAGTTTTAGCCTTTGCTGATTTTCAAAAAAAAGAAACTTGTAATTTTCAACTGGTTTTAGTGGGCAAAAAAAACTATTTTTATCAGCGTTTGGAAAATTTTATTAAAAAAAATAATTTGTCCAATATAGTTTTAACTGACTTTTTGCCTGACACCGACTTGCCGACTCTTTATCACCAAGCTCTCGCCTACATCTTCCCCAGTCTCTACGAAGGTTTTGGTCTGCCCCCGCTAGAAGCTATGGCTTACAACACACCTGTAATTTCCTCTAATACCTCATGCCTACCAGAAGTTTTAGGTCAAGCAGCCCTTTACTTTAATCCGCAGAACCAACCCGAGTTATCTTTAGCTCTAAAAACAATTTCCCAAGACACTTTTTTGCGTCAAAAATTAATTTCTGCCGGACAAGACAGAATTAAGCTGTTTTCCTGGCAAAATTGTGCACAACTAACATTACAAGAGTACTCAAAAGTGGTATAATAAGGATATCTTAAAAACCTTATTTTAAGCCCATGCCGAGGAGGAAACTACAAGACGAAAATTATTCAGGGAAAGCTGATTTTAAATTCAAGTTTATTCCTGTTTTTTTTGACCAAGAAGAAAAACATTCTCCGCATGTTTTAAATTTGCCAGAAAAACTCACTCCTCCAGTCAAACCATCCTGGCAACCAACTGATCTGGACCGGATTTTAAGCAATCCATTAGGTGAATTAGAAAAAATTGGTCAGGAAAAAATTGTTAGGGCTAACCCGGTAGAAATCAAACACAATTTCAAATTACCCAAAGAGCCGTTGTGGAAAAAATTACACTGGGAAAAACCGAATTGGAAATTTCCCTCTTTCAATTGGTCTAAAATTAAATTTCAACTACCCCAGAGAAAGACTGTTTCAATTAAACCAAAATCTCCAATCATAAAAATCAAACAACCAGCTCCAGCTTACGTATCTTACCACTTACCTCATTGGCAAAAAGCAATTGCTGGTTTTGCGGCCATGGCTATCCTTTTTGTTTTACCCGTCAAGGCTTTTTCCGCTTACTATCAATTGCGTGATTCCCAACAAAATATTGTTGATTCAGGAACAGTAGCTTTTGAACATTTGACTAAAGGGCAGGAAGCCTTGCAAAAAGGAGATTTTGCTTCTGCTTCTCAAGAACTACAGTTTTCTCTTAACTCGTTTGCCGAGGCCCAGAATAAACTTAAAGATATTCATCCTATTTGGCGCAGTTTGCTATATTTAACTCCTAAAGTGGGCGATAAAATAAAAAATGGCGAACAATTGATGATTGCTGGCTCTAACCTAACCATGGGCTCCCTGCCAATTTTATATCTCTTAACCGAACAAAATCAATCATCTTTGTCTTTGTCTAAAATCAAACAAACTTTGGATGAAATCGCCCCTCGTTTTGCTAAAACCAATGAAAGTTTAATGCAAGTAAACCCGGGTTATCTTCCTGAAAATAATCGGGCCTCTTTTATTAAAATTCGAGAAACAATTTCTCTACTCAGTGACGATTTACAAAAAATTACATCCCTCTCTAAAAGCTTAATGACAGCAGCTGGAGAAAATGAAGAAAAAACCTATCTTTTAATTTTTCAAAATAATCACGAAATCAGAGCCACAGGTGGCTTTATTGGTAGTTATGCGGAGTTAAAAATAAAGAATGGCCAAATAACTAAAATTGATCTCCCAGGAGAAGGTTCCTATAATTTACAAGGTAACTTAACTGCTAACTTGATTCCTCCAGCGCCATTACAACTTTTGCAACCACGCTGGGAATTTAGAGACGCTAATTGGTTTGCTGATTTTCCCACTTCTGCCAAAAAATTAATGTGGTTCTATGAAAAAAGCGGCGGACCAACAGTGGACGGCGTAATTGCTTTAGACACTAATCCTTTAATTGATTTATTAAAAATAACCGGTCCAATTTCTCTTGCCAACCATAATTTAATCATCAATTCAGAAAATTTCATTGATGCTGTCCAACAAAAAGTAGAAATTGATTATGACAAAACCAAAAATCAACCTAAAGAAATTTTGGCCGATTTAGCACCAATTTTAATCGAAAAAATTTTTAACGAAAAAAATAATTTCTTGCCTCTTTTGTCTTTAATCAATAAAAATTTATCGGAAAAACATATCCAGTTTTTCTTTACTGATTCAGCTCTCCAAAAAGACATCATAGCCCAAGGTTGGGGCGGTGAACTAAAAAATAATCCTAATGGTGATTTTTTGGCCGTAGTTAACACTAATATAGGAGGAGAAAAGAGCGACCGAGTCATTGAACAAACAATTCAACACCAGGCCAAAATAGCTGCTGATGGAACTGTCACCGACACTGTTACTATTACTCGCCATAATCCAGGCAGCACTAGTATTTTTTCTAACGCTAAAAATAACAGCTATATTCGTTTTTATGTCCCCCAGGGTAGCCAATTAATTTCGGCCTCGGGGTTTGTCTGGCCTGAAGAAACTAATTACCAAGCCCCGGAAAAATGGTTCCGAATTGATGAAGACTTACAAAAAATTAACAACACTCAGATCATCGATGAAAAAACCGGCACAATTATTACCAAAGAAACTGGTAAAACAGTTTTTGCTAATTGGATGATTGTTCCACCACAAGAAACCGCTATTGCCACTATCACTTACCAATTGCCTTTTAAAATAAAAACTCCGGAAAATAAACAAATACTTACCCAGTTGGCTCAATTCTTTCAAAAAAATGAAAATTATTCTTCTTACTCTTTATTAGTCCAAAAACAAGCTGGCAGCCACTCTGACCTTTTAGAAAATACAATTACCTGGCCAGAAAATTGGCAAACACTTTGGACTAACCCCACTTCGGCTGCTATCACCAATAATAGTTTCAACTCATCTTCCAACTTATCTGGGGATGAATTTATTGGTATAGTTTTTGAAAACTCTTCTAAACTTTAGCTCTTTATGCCTAAAAAAAATCCTGCGTCAGAAATAACCGAACCAGATTTTTCGGTTCAAAAAATTACCGAAGAAGAACCTAAAAAACAAATTACTAGAAGAAAGATATCTTCTGACAAAACCCAAAAAATTCAACAAAAAATTAACAGCATTTACGAAAATTCTGATACCACTCTAGATCTCCCAGCTCGTCGCTCTAAAAAAGCTAAAATTTTTTTCTGGACTATTTTTTTTCTTTTTTTTCTAGCCGCTGTCGCCTGGACCGGTTTTTTTGTTTTCGGTCGTAGTTCAAGTTTTAACGAAGATAAAATAAATATTAGTGTAGAAACAGACCAGACACCAACAGTCGGACAAGAATTTAGTTACCAAATTAAAATAAAAAACCAAAGTAATGTTGTTCTCAATACTAATTCTCTCTCAATCCGTTATCCTCAAGGTTTTGAATTCATTTCGGCTGACCCCGTTTCCAATGGAGAGGATGATAAAGAATGGCAGCTTGGCTCATTAAATCAGGAACAAGAATCTGTGATTAACATAAAAGGCAAAATTTGGGATAATGCCACCAATGAGTCCGTTCTTCAAATAATCTTTAGTTATCATCCTGGTAGTTATAGTGTAGAACTACAAAAAGTTATCAACTACAAAAAAACCCTACAGTCACCAACTATAGATTTATCTGCTGAGTGCCCAACCGAAATCCAAACCGGAACAGAATTTTCTTGCTCTCTCCAATTAAACAACAAGACTCAAACAAATTTAAACAGTTTAGAACTAAGTTTAAAATCGCCTGAAGGTTTTAAAAACAACACCCCAAATTTTAAAGACAATAAATTAAATATTAACAACCTACCCGCCACATCTTCTTCGTCTTTTTTAATTAATCTCCTACCGACAGCAGCGGCTCCTTCTGGCAATCAAATAATTAAACTGGACTTAAATGGAAAAAATAATGGCAAAAGTTATTTATTTCAAACCTTAACTAAAGAAATAACTTTAAATAAATCAACTCTATCCTTACAAGTAACTGCTAATGGCAACAATGAAAAACAATTAGTTAATTTTGGGGAGAACGTCACCTTTCTTGTTTCTTATGAAAACAACGGTAACACTGCTTTGAAAAATGTTGTTCTTAAATTAATTTTAGACACTCCTTCAGTAGATAACAAGAGTCTGTTTGACTGGACTAAAATTACAGATAAGGCTGATGGCACAATTACTGCTGAACAACTTTCACCTCAAATTAGACGAGCTATAATTACTTGGGATAAAAATCAAATTCCTTCTCTTGCCGATCTTCAACCCCAAGTTAAAAATTCTCTAGAAATCAGCTTGCCTCTAAAAAATAAAGAAGCCTTTAATTTAAGCAAGTTAACTGAATTTAAAACTACAGTTTATTCTGAAGCCATTTTAGGAAGCAAAACCCCCTCGACTGCCCTGCAAAGCAACACACTAGATTTAATCACTAATTCTGATCTAGGTTTAGCCAGCCAGACAGTTTTTAAAGAAACCACTAAAGTTACTGGTGATAATAATTTTGACACCAAGAATTTTTACACCTTAACCTGGAATCTAACCAACAGCTGGCATGAATTAAACGATCTACAAATTACTACTACCCTACCGCCAAATGTAACTTGGGAAAAATCCTCCTCGGCGGTAGCAGGAGATATTACGTATGACGCTGCAACTAAACAAATTATTTGGAAGCTCAACCGCCTACCAACTAGTTTCCCTAAAGTGAGTATAAATTTTGATTTGAGTTTAAAATATAACAGTCAAAATGAAGAGGAAAAAAATAACTTAACAGAAAAAATTAAAATGGAAGCAAAAGATAAAATTACCGGAGAAGATCTGCTCTTCTGGAAAGAACCACTAAGCGTTACCCCTTAAAAAAATGAAAAACACCCCCAAGGGGTGTTTTTTTAATTTAATTTTTAGGCAAAGAAATTTCCCATAAATACCGATATAGGCTTTGGCAACTTTCTACAATTACCTGATGACTGACTACTACCACAAAAGGCGGTTGACCAGAAAATAAAACTAAAAAGTTGTTAATCAGCCACAAAGAAGCGGAAAAACTAATACTCTTTGGCAGCTCTTTAATAAGAATGTTTTGTGTCTTTAATTTTTTAGGATTAATAGAAACAAAAGTTCCAGCTGGTATTAAAGTTTTGGTTAAAACATTCTTTTTTCGTTTAAGACCTAAAAAAATTTCTGAATATTGATCTGAAAAAATTTTATGGTAGTTACCTAGGTTAGGCAAATCAATAGTATAAATTACTGAATTTTTTTTCAAACCAATAAGAAGTTTTTCAATAAAATTTCTAATAGTTTTAGCCGTATCATAAACCTCTACGAAAGGAAAAGCATGTTCTGTTCTGTAGATATTTCTTAAATAACCTGCTAATTGATGAGCCGCTTCCACTTTATTGGCATACACTTCTTCTAAAACCCGGGGAGCTTCTACCCAGTAATAAGTCGTGCCCTTATAAACATGTTTGGAAAAAAATCCCTTCTGAGTTAACTTTTCTAATAAACTAATAGCGGTTGTGCGGGGCATTTCGGCTTTTTTGGCTATTTGTGAAGCAGTTGATTCTCCTAGAGTAGTCAGGGTTAAATAAATTTTAATTTCATTATGACTAAAATCCAGTTCAGCAAGATTCTTTTTTATTTGTTCCATATGCTTATGTTGTCGAAAAAAATCGACAAAAAGTTAAATAATTTCAGCTAAATTACGCTATTTTTCATTAATTATTAAAGTTTTACCTAAAAAAAGAGCTGAAAAACACTAAATCACTGTTTGCTCAAAATGAAGAAGAAGTTTTAAAAATATGGGAATTACCCCAAAAAATTTCTGACTCAAAATCTGATGAACAAGTACTTCAATTCGTACTTAAAAAAATTAAAAACCCGCAGGAGTTTCAACAACGAGTTTATTTCCTTTACACTCATCCTCAAGAAAAAGATCGAAGTGAAGTTTATTTGAAAGACGGCCGCATCTTTGACCGCTATTCTGCCCCAATGATCGGGCCAGATGGAGAAAACTACGGCAGATTGTGGTGTTTCCGCGATATCACCGAAACTAAAAAAACAGAGAGTCGTCTGAAAGGACTTGATGATTTAAAAACTCAATTTATTCAAACTGTTTCGCATCAATTACGTACCCCCATAAATATTACCCGTTGGAATTTGGAAGTGTTATTATCTGGTAAACACGGACATCTTTCAGAACACTTAAAGGAAATTTTAAATTCCAGTCTTGAAGCCAATTATGAAATAATAAAGATTCTTGATGATATTTTAACTGCTTTAGATATTGAAGAGGACCGCCTTACCAATCTCAAAAAAACTGACACTTCTCTTGAAGATCTTTGGGAATCAGTGGTGCAAGACTTAAAATCAAAATATGAAATAAAAAATATCCACTATTCTTTTGAGTCGCCAGAAAAACCTTTACCCATTCTGCAAATTGACTCCGAAAAAATAAAAATAGTCTTAAAAAATCTTTTAGACAACGCTATAATATACACAAAAGAAAAAGGTAAAATTAAAGTTTCCTTAAAGCAAGTGGATGAAAAAATTATTTTCAAAATTACAGACAGCGGTATTGGTATACCAAAAGAAGAACAGGAAAATATTGCTTCTCGTTTTTTTCGCGCTTCTAATGCCTCAGTCTTACACCCCAATGCCACGGGATTAGGTTTATTTATAGCCAAATATTTTATTAAACAACATGGGGGAGAATTTGGTTTTAAATCAACGGAAAAAAAAGGGAGCACTTTCTGGTTCGAGTTGCCAATTAGTTAGTTTAAATAAAAAAATAACCCGATTAAATCGGGTTATTTTTTGCCCCCAAGAGGAATCGAACCCCTATCCCAAGATCCGGAATCTTGTGTCCTATCCATTGAACGATGGAGGCCCAAACTAAATCCAGCGTCTAATTTTTTTGAGCCAATTAAGCAACTGATAAATTTTTGGTTGCCAAATTATGTCAAAGGTCGCGCCGCAATTTAAAAATTCTCCGCCAAAACCATATTTAAAACGACTAATCCCCTCCCAACGTGGCCGATATTCCTGATCGTTTTTATCCACTGGGTTAACTCCGCCAAAATCATAATACCGATAACCCCAAGACTTAGCGAACTTAATTGCTTCCCATTGTAAAAGATAGGGAGCCATTACTTCCCTATTTTTATCCGAAGAAGCTCCGTGAACGTAAGTAAAGGTATCACCAAATCCCATAAAAACCCCAACTGCTAAAGCCTCTGCATCTTTAAAAACTAGAAATTTTTTATAGATAAACTTTTCTTGATTAGCCAAAACTTCATTCATCAAATGATAATACTTTAAGGGATGCAATGAAATTTTGTCCCGTTTACCCGTCGCCTTTAATAATTTCCATTCGTCAGAAAATTTTTCTGTGTCTGTTATTTTTAAATCAAGATTTTTTTTAGATGCCAAACGAATGTTATAGCGAGTTTTTTGATGCATTTTGGCCAACAACTCTTCTTCTGTTTTTGTTAAATCAAGCAACATGGTATTAGCTGGCTGGACAGCTTTCACCCTCTTAAACAAAAATTTATTTTTATCAGGTGCTAAAATTTGACCTTCAATTTTTACAAAAACCGTACCATAATTAGCAATATTTTTTTTAAGAAAAACAAATAAATCTTCTTTAAGTGATTCTTGATTATTTAAAACTAAGGGGCCGCGAGGCAGATAAAAATAGCCTTGGCCTAAACCTAAATAATGTTCTATAACTTGACCAGCCACCACCAATTGATTGTTTTCAAAGCCACCTACTCGCCAAACTCGTCTGCCAAATTTTTTTTGAAACTCCCCCCATTCGTAAGACTGCAAAAACTGGGCATGTGTTTGCCCAGCCATAAAATCGTTCCAATTTTTTTTGTCTTCCACTAAACTAAATTCCATAATTAAACCTTCTTATTCAATTCTTTAAGAGCTGCCTTCAAAATTTTAGAAATATCCTCCTCTTCTCCAGCCACCTTGTTTAAAGCACTTCTTGCCTCAGCCGCACCATAACCTAAACCAATTAAAGCCTCAATCACATCGCCTAAATGAGCCTGCCCAGTTTTTAAATCGGATCCGGTTTCCAATTGACCAGCCTTAATTTTCTCTTTCAATTCTACAATAATGCGTTCAGCAATTTTTTTACCAATTCCCGAAACCTTAGTTAAAAAAGTTAAATCACCTTGAACAATCGCCTTTTTAATTTCCTCCAGGCTACCTAAAGCTAAAATATTTAAACCACTTTTAGGACCGACGCCGCTAATAGAAACAACCAATTTTAAAAATTCTAGTTCCTCCCAAGTTTCCACTCCGAATAGATCTTGGCTGTCTTCCCTAACCTGAAACAAAGTAAAAAGTTTTATCTCAGAGCCGATGGTTTGTTTTAAAAATAATCCCGGCGTCACCTTCACCTCGTAACCTAAACCAGTCGGTAATAAAACCACCAAACTATTTTTTCCTTTAGCAATAATTTCGCCAGCTACAAAACTAATCATAAAAAAATATTATTAAGCTGCTTGTTGGGCTTCTAACTGATCAATTCGACTCTGATAGTCCACTTTGGTCCGAACATTGTCCGTGGCTTGTTTTTCAAAACCACGAATATGTCTGCCTACTTGATCTAAATTAGATAAACGCAAAGAACTTTTTAGTCCGGTCAACTGCTGCTCGGCATAAACAATTTGCTGACCAACCTCTTGTAATCCTTGTCGAAGAGAGTCTAACTGACTAGAAGTTTCTAACTCAGTTTCTACTGTGGACGACACGGTTTCCGGTGATTGTTTAATCAGCTCCGCCTGCTGATCCAAGGGCTTAGCTAATTCTTGAGGAGGAGCTAAATTTTCTCTTGGATTCATATAATTAAAGTTAATTATTTTTTATTTTTCTTTACTCGACTGACTCTAATTAAACCGCCACAAGGCAAAATTTTGATCCCTTTCTTTTCCAATTCGTCTAAAAATAAATTCATGCCTAAAGAATCTGAGGCCATGTGGCCGGCAAAAATCATGTTTAAAAAAGCTCCCTTAGCTTCATTAAAACCACCGGTGGTAACATGCATAGCAATAATTGTGCTAACCCCGGCTTTAGAAATTTCCTGATAAACCTTATCCGAAGGATTGGTGCCGCCGGTCATATCCACCATAAAACGTCCCACCCGATTGCCCGCTCGGCCGGCCGCAATCACCGGTCCAGCTCCTTGACGTTTGGCGATTTGATATTCCGGAATTTCTAATAAAATTTTCATTATTTCCCCCACAGTTTCCGGTCCTTGTTTTTTTATCAAATCTTTAATAAATTTTTCTACTAAATTATCCGTTAAGGTATGAGTATTGATTAAATTTATTTTTAATAATCTGGCCGCATCAATCGTCTGATAATGATTGATCGGATGAACACCCCGACCCACTTCGGCCATTCTTTCTTGAACTAAATTTTCCGCAATATGAACTGGGACACCAGTATCAGCTAAAGTATCCACTTGCAGTTCCATTACTTCATGCAACTCAGCTAAGGATTTACCAATGGGATGATGACCCAAGGCTAAATCCACATGTTCACCTCGTTCTTGTAAATTGGCAGCCAGTAAAACTTCCCCTATATCAATATCAATCCCCGCCAAAATAGTCCGCACTGCGGTTTTAGGATCATCAACTAAGTGAATAAAAGAATCAGTATAAGGATCTTCCAGTTTGGTTAAATCAAAATATTTTTTTTCCTCAGCGGAAAGATTTTCAAAATGTTTCTTATTTTTTGCCAAATGTCTTTTAACACCCTTTTCTCCTCGCGGATCGCTCTTTAGGCCCATTTGTAAAGCTAAATTATAGATTTGTTCAATAGTCATAAAAATAAAATTATTTCTAGCTTTATCTTAACAAATTAAGCTTAAAAAAACAAGATAAAATAAAAAAGGACTTCGTTAGAAGTCCTCATGGTTCGCACCAAGATTTTCCGCTTAAGAGCTGCGCTGTTCGCGCGTTTCCGTGAAAAAAACCAGTTCCTCATCATCTTTGGCGGCCGCACTAAGACGATAGAAAAACTCGATTTGTTTTCCTGCGGGAGCTCTACGTTGCAAAAACCTCGGTTCCACACGTATTTTGTCATAGCGCCCGTATGGATTTATAAGCGCTCAACTACAGGTCTGCATTTTACCTCCTTCTTTGCCTGCTGCGGGGAGCGGTTCCGAAATCACGGAAATCGGCCCCCTAAGTTGGAATCGGCGGAAACGAGATTTTTTGGGTCGATTGTCGTTAAGGCCCAAATTCGTCTTTCTCGTTTCTCGTCATCAGGGGTGTGACCACCCCGGGGCAGTACTTGTTGTTCCAGCGCCCTGCTTTCCGCGGCGCTTTACTAATCCGGCGGCATTAAGCCCCCCTTGTGCGTAAACCTATCGGGTCCGGGCTTCTTTCGAATTGCCCGCGACTGACCCATTTATCCGGAGCCGGTTCACGCCTTAGGCTCCTCTTAACTCAGAATCTTTCTCATTCCGATGTCTCCTTTACAGTCCACGCCCTCTCGAGCGTGACTAAGTAGTATAGCACAAAACCCCGATCTTGTCAAGAGCCGGGGTTTTATTTTTTATTTTTTTAACTTAATTTAGCTAATTTTGATTATTAATTTCGCCTTATCTAAAGATACTTCCTTGCCACCCTCAGCAATTGGACCAATCAAAATTTCTTTAGCCAAAACTTGACTAACTAACAAATCTTTCTGAGATTCAATCACAGATAGTAACCCTACATCCGTAGAATTCATGGTAATCACCACCCGATCTTTGATGGTTAAACCAGCTTCTTTACGCATTTGATTAATTGTTCTAACCAAATCTCTAAGCAAACCTTCATTCTTTAATTCCTCAGTGATTTCTAAATTTACGGCCACACTCAAAAAGCCTTCAGTTTTAATCGCCCAAGCGGGATTACCTAACAAATCATCCAAACTCTTAACAAAAGACACTTGCTTAACATTTAATTCTTCAGCAATAATATCAGCAAAATCAGATGATAAGGATACGTTAGCGACCTTCAATTCAGTTAAAGGCTGGCGAACCTTGAGATTTTTTTCCGCTCTAATAGCTAAACCCAATTCCACAATATCTCTGGCTAAGCCCATTTCTTTTAAAATATCCCAATTAATCTTAGCCTCGGCAAAAGTTGGCCAATCGGCCAAATGAACCGATTCTACTTCCTTTTGCAATCGTCCCCAAAAACGTTCGGTCACAAAGGGCATAAAGGGAGCTAATAATCTCACTAAACTCAGCAAAACATGGCGCAAAACCTCGGCGCAAACTTGCTTGTCGACACCATCACTCTTTAATCTTTCGCGGCTGCGACGAACATACCAAGTGGAAAGTTCATTAATAAATTCAATCAGTTTTCTAGAGGCTTCAAACACATGATATTCTACTAAATCAGCGGTAACTTCCTTAGTTAATAAATTTAATTTGGCAATAACCCACTTATCTAAAATATTGGTTAATTCTGGTAAGGTTTCACTAGCTGGACCTTCAACCCTATACATCTCATAGAAATTCATCACATTACCCAACAACATTACCACCTTGCGTAAAATTTCTTCTGTGTCTTTTTCATCAAAATTTTTGGATTCACCGGGTTGGTTAAGAGAGAACAAATACATGCGCAAAGCATCCACACCATATTTATTAGCGATCATCCACGGATCAATTACATTGCCCTTGGATTTACTCATTTTTTTACCTTCCTTATCACGAATGTGCCCTAAACAAATCACATTTTTATAAGGTGCTCCCTTGCCTAACAAAGTAGAAACGGCCAACAGGGTATAAAACCAGCCTCGAGTTTGGTCAATAGCTTCGGAAATATAATCAGCGGGAAATTGATTACCTCGGTCGATCAATTCTTTATTAGCAAAAGGATAATGATGCTGAGCAAAAGGCATCGAACCAGAATCAAACCAACAATCAAATACATCAGTTATTCTTTTCATGATGCCGCCACACGCGCAGCTATAAGTCAATTCATCCACAAAAGGACGATGGACGTCAATTTCCCCATTTTTATTTTTCGGTAGATTGCCGGTTTTCTCTGTTAATTCCTGAAAACTACCAATTACTTCTACTTTTTGGCACTGGTCACAAGTCCAAATCGGCAAAGGTGTGCCCCAATATCTCTGGCGGGAAATCGCCCAATCCTTAATATTCGCTAACCATTCGCCAAACCGTCCCTCTTTAATATGCTCTGGCACCCAATTGATCTTTTCATTATTAGCAATTAAATTTTTCTTCACCGCAGTTACTTTAATAAACCAAGAATCTTTAGCGTAATATAACAAAGGACTATCACAACGCCAACAAAATGGATAATCGTGAATATATTTTTCTTCATCTAAAAATAAATGACGGGATTTTAAATCTTCGATAATTTCTTTTTCCACTTCTTTGTCTTTAACAAAACGCCCGGCCCATTTTTTAACACTAGGCAAAAAATGACCATTTTCATCAACTGTATGAACAAAAGGCACTTGATATTTTACCCCAAAATTAAAATCATCCTCACCATACATGGCGGCAGTATGCACCACCCCTGTACCATCAACGGTGGACACAAAATCAGCCTGTCCGACAAACCAAGCTTTTTGGCCTTGCGGGTCTAAATAACCTGGAAATAGCGGTTCATATTCCCAATCCTCCATCTTTTCGCCCTTAAATTCCTCGATCAATTCATAACCCGGACCCAAAACCTGTTCGGCTAAAGATTTGGCTAAAATGTAAAATTCTCCGTTCATCTTAATCTTAACATAATCAATTTCCGGTCCAACTGCTAAAGCCACATTTCCCGGCAAGGTCCAAGGGGTGGTTGTCCAAGATAAAATAAAAGTTTTGGGCTGATTTTTAACTGGAAATTTTACATAGATAGAAGTATCTTCCACATTTTTGTAACCCTGAGCCACTTCATGAGAAGAAAGGGCGGTACCACAACGCGGACATTGCGGCACCACCTTATATCCTTTATATAAAAAGCCTCGTTGATTTAATTCTTTAGTAATCCACCACAAAGTTTCAATGTAATCATTATGATAAGTCACATACGGATGATCCAAGTCCAACCAAAAACCAATGCGCTGAGTTAGATTTTCCCATTCGGTTTTATATTGCCAAACACTCTCTTGGCATTTTTGATTAAATTCTTCAATACCATATTTTTCAATGTCGGGCTTACCAGAGATACCCAAAACTTTTTCAACTTGTAATTCCACTGGCAAACCATGGGTGTCCCAGCCAGCTTTGCGTTCGATATGATATCCCTGCATAGTCCGAAAACGTAAAACCACATCTTTAAAAGAACGGGCTAAAACATGGTGAATACCGGGACGCCCATTAGCCGTTGGTGGTCCTTCAAAAAAAACAAAATTGCCTTGTGGTGCTGGCTTAGCCAAAGTTTTTTGAAAAATTTGTTGGTCTTCCCACATTTTTAAAACTTCTTCTTCATTTTGAGCAAACAGTGATTTTTTGTTTTCCATAAAATTATCTTTTAACTAATTAAAAAACACGCTTTAAGGGCGTGCCAAGAGTCAAACCGCAATTAGCGGAGACGGTACCATCTTGAGCTTTAACTTAATCAAGGAATAACGGTCCTATCCGAGAGAGTCTACGGCCTTTGAGGCTTTCTTTCCCCAGCTCCCCGTTGATAAACGGATCTAAGCTTTGCTTAAAGTTTAGCGATAATCAAAGCAAAAGTCAAATTCTAAACATCCAAAATAGCCAAGCTAAAACCAAACGATACCACCCAAAAACCTGAAAACTTCTTTTTTGAACAAAAGATAAAAAAATCTTAATCACGGCTAAAGCTGATAAAAAGGCAGTACAAAAACCCAAAATCAATAAAATCCATTCTCCCCGACTAAAATCTAAACCACTTTTTAATAAATCTAACCCGGAGGCAGCCAACATCGTGGGCACAGCCAGTAAAAAAGAAAATTCCACAATTGTCTTTCTTTTTAAACCCAAAATTAAACCGCCAATAATTGTAGCAGCTGAACGTGAAACCCCCGGCACCATCGCCAGGCTTTGAAACAAACCAATACCAACAGCTTGTTGGTAGGTAATAGAATCCAAATCGTCCAGAGCGGTAGTTTTTTCTTTAAAAAATTTCTCAAACAGTAAAATAGCCAAACCACCAAGACCTAAAGCCCACAAAACCACTACTTCATTGCCTAATAAAAATCTCTTAATAAAACTATAGAACAACAAACCTAAAATGGCCGTGGGGATAAAAGCAGTAATTATCTTAAACCAAATACTCCAACGTCCCCAAATTCTTTGCCAATACAGAACTACGACTGCTAAAATTGCTCCGAGTTGGATAATAATTTCAAAACTTTTCACAAATTCACCAGTAGGCACATGCAAAAGTTTGCCAACTAAAATCAAATGTCCAGTAGAAGAAATTGGTAAAAATTCTGTTAAACCTTCCACTAACCCCAAAAAAATTGATTGGATAGTTGTCATATAAAAACCATTATAACAATAAATTATTAAAGAAAAAATATCAAGCAATCACAGCTTGGTCCTTAAACTTAAAAATGCTATAATAACAGTGTTAAAATAAACTTAAAATATGGATAATAAAAACCCCCCACTTTTTATCGGTGCTGATCACGCCGGTTATAAACTGAAAGAGGAATTAAAGCAAAAATTAAATGAATTGGGCTATTCTTTAGTAGATTTAAGCAAGGAGATTCCCAATCCAGCCGATGACTACCCTTTAATCGCCAAAATCCTAAGCCAAGAAGTTGTTAAAAATAAGGGACTAGGTCTTTTATTATGCGGTTCCGGCAACGGCGTGTGTATGGCAGCTAATAAAATTAAAGGGATTCGCGCGGCCTTAGGTTACAACACCAACTCGGCTAAATGGGCCAGAACTGACGAAGACGCTAATATTCTTTGTTTAGCAGGCAGTGTTTTAAGTCCAGAATATGCCCTAACTATTGCCAAAAACTTTTTAGAAACCTCCTTCTCTCAAGAAACAAGGCATCAAAGAAGAATCGATTTACTCAACCAATTAGATCAATAAATTATGAAAATTATTCCCGCCATACTCACTTCTGATCCGGAAATTTTTCAAACCCAACTACGCCAAGTGGAAAGTTTAACGGATATAGTTCATATTGATATCTGCGACGGTCTGTTTGTGCCAGAAAAAACTGTTGATCCGGAACTGCTCAAATCCATCCAGACCCCAGTCAATTTTAGCCTACACCTAATGGTTCAAAACCCGATATCAGAAATAGAAAAATGGTATAATTTTCCCAATTTAAAAAGAATTATCTTCCATTTAGAAACTACTAAAATTCCCTCTTCTTCCATAGAACACATTGAAGCTTACGGTTATCAGGCTGGGGTAGCTGTAAACCCCGAAACTACTTTGGAACAAATTGGTGGAGTTGGCTACCAAGCCGATTCTATCTTTTTCTTGTCCGTCCCCCCAGGCAAACAAGGACAAAAATTTATGCCAGAGGTTTTAGAAAAATTAAAACTCTTTAAAGAAAAACACCCCAACACAGCAGTAGGGATTGATGGTGGAATTCATTTAGAAGAATTAAACTTAATAAAAAATTTAGATATAGATTATGTGATAATGGGCAGTGAAATTTTTTCCCATCCCGATCCAACTAATCATCTAAAAGAACTACAAGAATTAATTAAATCTTAAATTTATGCTTGATCTTGTTATTTTAGGAGGATCCATTGCCGGCGTGACTGCAGCTGTCTACGGACAAAGACGGAATCTTAATTTAAAACTCATCACCCCGGAAATTGGCGGGGAAATTGCTACCACTACTGATATTGAAAACTGGCCGGGAGAAAATTCCATTAGTGGATGGGATTTTAGCCAAAAACTTCACCAACAATTACAATACAATAAAATTCCAGTTGATTTAGGTTGGGCAGCAACTAAAATTGAAAAAGTTAATGACGGTTTTTCTATTACTATTAAAAACTTATCCGGTGAAGAAAAAACCGAAATCGCCAGAGCGGTTATTGTCGCTACTGGCGCCACCCCCCGCTTGCTTCAAGTAGAAGGAGAGAAAGATTTTTTTCATAAAGGTGTAACTTACTGCGCCACCTGCGACGCGCCTCTATTTAAAAATAAAATTACCGCGGTAGTCGGCGGAGGCAACAGCGCTTTAACCTCCGCTTTAATGTTGGCGGAAATTGCTAGCGAAGTTACCCTCCTTAATATTAATGCTGATTTTCGTGGGGAAAGCGTGTTGATTGATAAAGTCAAAAACCACCCCAAAATTAAAATTTTGTCCGAAGTAAAAGTCCAAAAAATCAATGGAGAAAAAATGGTCCAATCGTTAAATTATTCTGATAAAAATGGCATCGAGCACACACTACCGGTACAAGGAATTTTTGTGAATATTGGGTTACGAGCTAACGCGGACTTTATTGATTTAGTTGAAAAAAATCCGTGGGGGGAGATTAAAACCGATCGCGCTGGTTGTACCAATGTCCCAGGTTTTTTTGCTGCTGGCGATGTAACAGATGTGCCTTACAAACAAATTGTGATTGCTGGAGGTTCTGGTTCTTTAGCAGCTCTTTCGGCCATTGATTTTCTAAATCAAAAATAAATTACAGCCACCCTAACGGAGGCCCTAAAACAATAACTATGTACGACATAATCTCTATTGGTGACGCCACCTTAGATACCTTACTCAAAATTCATGATGCCGAAGTCAACTGTTCTCTGCATAATGATCGCTGTATGATTTGCGTCAATTATGCGGATAAAATTCCGGTTGACCGATTGGACAGAAAAGTAGCTGGCAATGCCGCTAATAATGCCGTAGGCTCATCTCGTTTGGGTATGAAAACTGCTTTTTACACCATCTTAGGAAATGACGGAACAGGAGAATTTATAATGGAAAAATTAAAAAAAGAAAAAGTTGATTTAAAATACACCATCCATGATCCAAAAAAAGAAACCAATTCTTCTTTTGTCATGAATTATTATGGAGAAAGAACTATTTTTGTCTACCACGCCAAAAGAACTTATTCTCTACCTAAATTAGACAAAACCGAATGGATTTACTACACCTCTTTAGGCCCTAACCATGAAAAACTTAATGGCCAAATTATCAATTTTGTTAAAAAAAATAAAATTAAACTAGGTTATAATCCGGGCACTTACCAACTGCGTGCCGGTTTTAAACAAATGGAAGAATTATTAAAAGTAGTGGAAGTTTTATTTGTCAATAAAGAAGAAGCGGCGCGTATTGTCGGCGCCCAGCATGATGTTAGACACTATCTCTTAGCCTTACACAAAACCGGACCCAAAATCGTTGTCATCACCGATGGCACCAATGGTTCTTTCTGTTTTGATGGAGAAAAATTTTGGCAAATGGATATTTTAAATACTCCGGTAGTAGAAAGGACCGGGGCGGGTGATTCTTTTGCCACTGCCTTTATTGCCGCCCTGCATTACAAAAAATCTATTCCGGAGGCTATGTGTTGGGGCACTTGTAACTCTTCGTCAGTTATTATGAAATACGGACCGCAAGATGGTTTATTAACCAAAACTCAAATGATTGCTTTCCATAAAAAATATAAACACGTCTGCCCAGTTAATTTTTAAAACTATGCTTGTCAATCTTAATAAAGTTTTAGTTCCTGCTAGAAAAAACGGTTACGCCGTCCCGGCTTTTAATTTTAATAATTTAGAATTTTTACAAGGGCTAACCGAAGCGGCCGAAGAATTAAAATCTCCTATTATTTTACAAACCAGTGAAGGCGCGGTGGAATATATGGGGTTGGATTATATCGGCTTTATGTTGAAAGCGGCTGTTAAAAAAATAAAAGTTCCTCTAGTTTTACACTTAGACCACGGCAAAGATTTAAAATTAATTAAAAAAATAATTGCTTCTGGTTATTATACTTCAGTCATGTTTGATGGCTCATCGTTGCCTTATGCTGAAAATCTAGCTAAAACTAAACAAGTGGTTAAGCGGGCGCACGCCAAAAAAATGAGTGTAGAAGCAGAACTGGGAGTTTTAAAAGGGATAGAAGATAATGTCTCGGCGGCTGATAATGTTTTTACTAACCCCTTGCAAGCCGCGGAGTTTGTTAAAAAAACCGGTTGTGATGCTTTAGCTGTAGCGATTGGCACCTCTCACGGCGCTTACAAATTTTCCGGCACTGGTAAATTAGATTTGGAAAGATTAAAAGAAATCTCTCGTTTGGTAAAAATTCCTTTGGTTTTACACGGGGCCAGTGGTGTGCCGCAAAAACTTTTGGATTTAATTAAATTTCAATGCGAGAAAATTGGTGATTGCGAAAGATTGGGAGGAGCCAAGGGCGTGCCTGACACAGAAATTTTAGGCGCGATTAAACTAGGGGTAACCAAAATCAACATTGATACTGACCTGCGGATGGCTTTTACGGCTGGTGTGCGCAATGCTTTAATATCAGACCTAAAAGTTTTTGATCCTCGCAAATACTTAGGCGCGGGAAAAAGTGAAATCAAAAAAATTGCTTTAGACAAAATTAAACTTTTTAAATCATAATTTTATGCTGATAAAAAAACTTCTACCTAAAGCCGACAAGCCTTCTCTAGCCGCTCCGTTAATTGAAACTACCCGGGTAGTAGTAATTGGCACCGGTTTAGTCGGTTCTACCGCGGCTTTTACCATGATGACCCAAGGCGTGGCTTCGGAAATTGTCTTAATTGATGTTAATAAAAATAAATGCGAAGGTGAGGCTATGGATTTAGAGCACGGCTTGTCTTTTGTCAGACAATCCCGCATTTGGGCTGGTGATTATTCAGACTGCAAAGAGGCTGATGTGGTAGTAATTACTGCTGGCCTAGGACAAAAACCCGGACAAACGCGCTTGGAATTGGCTTCGGTCAACGCTAAAATCATTGGTGAAATTATTGAACAAGTCCGTCATTACACTGACAAAGCTGTAATTTTGATGGTAACCAATCCCTTAGATGTGATGACTTACGTGGCGCTTAAAAAATCCGGCCTGCCTAATTACCAAGTCTTCGGCACTGGCACTACTTTGGATTCCTCCCGTTTCCGCTATTTACTAGCTCAAAAATTTGGCGTGGCGCCGGATTCCATGGCTGCCTACTTAATTGGCGAACATGGCGATTCCGAAGTACCGGTTTTATCTCATGCCAATTTAATGGGAGAAAATATTGCTAGTTTTAAAGAATTTGATCCGGCTTTGATGGAAGAGGCCTACCAACACACTAAAAATGCCGCCGCGGAAATTATTTGTAAAAAAGGCGCTACTTACTACGCCATTGCTCTAGCAGTTTCTAGAATTGTTCGAGCAATTTTGTATGATGAAAATCATATCTTTCCCCTCTCCTCTCTTTTGACCGGGCAGTATGGTTTAGAAGATGTTTGCTTATCTCTGCCAACCGTCATTGGTCGCAGTGGAATTAAAAAAGTGCTGGAAATTAAATTAAATGATGAAGAGTTGAGTAAATTACGCCAGTCAGCTAAAACCATTAGTGAAACCATAAAAAGTGTTCTCTAAAAAAGATTTTAAAAAGCTCCCAAGAGGGGGGCTTTTTGGTTTTTTACTTATAGATGTCCAAGTATCTTGACAAAAGCTTAAAAATGTGCTATACTATCTTGTTAAGATGAAGTTCTTTTAAACTTAAATGAGCTTAAAGATTTCTCCCTATTTCTGCCTTAAATATAAGGGTAGAAATAGGGAGAAATCCTGATTGGTGCTAT
>Ga0116178_10001008_pt1 | contig 24089 bp, 32 predicted proteins | sample AD_STIC12_MetaG_FD_89880 | JGI IMG/M metagenome (GOLD analysis project Ga0116178, IMG submission 89880) | Active sludge microbial communities of municipal wastewater-treating anaerobic digesters from USA - AD_STIC12_MetaG | ecosystem: Engineered > Bioreactor > Anaerobic > Digestate | place: USA... | reverse complement strand
TCGGCCGAAGAGCTCCTGGTTGACAGGGCGCAGCTCCTGACGCTCACCGCGCCGGAGATGACGGTGCTCGTAGGCGGCATGCGGGTCCTGAACACAAACGTCGGAGGGACCAGGCACGGCGTCTTCACGAAACGCCCGGAAGCGCTCACCAATGACTTCTTCGTGAACCTCCTCGACATGGGCACGGAGTGGAGGCCGGCCGCGGAGGACGGCGTATACGAAGGCCGCGACCGGAAGACGGGCGAGCTCAAGTGGACCGGAACCCGCGTGGACCTGATCTTCGGTTCGAACTCCCAGCTCAGGGCCCTGGCGGAAGTCTATGCCTGCGATGATTCACAGAAGAAGTTTGTGCATGATTTTACCGCCGCGTGGAACAAGGTGATGAACCTTGACCGCTTCGACCTTGCCTGATCACGGCATAAGGCTGTCCGATTGATCCGGTCGGGGAGGCGCGGTGTCGTCTGACAGCGGATCTAAGACGGCCGCCTGTCAGGGGCGTTGAACGGAATGAAAGAATAATGCCTGACGAAAAGATGGAAGAAGCAAGATGTAAGGCGGGGGCGTGAAATCCCCGCTTTTTTTATTCTTCGGGCGGGACGGGAATTCAACTGCCGGACAGTGATTCGTTTGATGTCATGATCTGGCGCAGGAAAGCGGCTTGAAAAATCCAAGATTATACTATTTTGCAGGTTTTTCATCCCATTCAAGAGGTTTTATCTATATAAATCTTCTATAATCCTTGCCTGATCCACTCCCGGTTATTTTATTGTTTACGTTATATGATCGTCGGGTCTAATAATCCCTATGATTATATAATGAATATTGCATGAAAAGATGAGGTTGTATCGCCATGTCGAATGAATTGTTCGCAATAATGGTCATAATCTTCATGATACTTCTCAATGGCCTGTTCTCCATGTCTGAAATGGCGGTGGTATCGTCACGGAAGCAGAGGTTAAAAACCAAAGCTGATGAGGGACACGCCTCGTTCAGGGCCGTGCTGGGCCTTGTTGAATCGCCCACCGCGTTTCTGTCAACGATCCAGATCGGGATAACGCTGATCGGCATTCTGGCCGGCGCGTACGGCGAAGAGACAATCGCCGAGAGCCTCAAGCTGTATTTCCATTCGGTGCCGGTGATAGCGGATTACAGCAATGCCCTCAGTACCGGTATCGTCGTCATTATAATTACGTTCATTACCATACTGTTCGGAGAACTCATTCCCAAGCGGGTGGCATTGAGCAGCCCTGAGCGGATTGCCGCCCTTGTTGTGTATCCCATGAAAATACTCTCCATCGTTTTCATGCCCCTGGTCCGTCTTTTTACCGTGATTACCAACCTGGTGATGAAAATCATCGGGGCGAAAAAAGCCGGTAAAGAGGAGCCGCCTGTTACAGAGGAAGAGATTAAGCTGCTCATCAAGGAAGGGGAAGCCTTCGGCCTTATAAAAAAACAGCAGGTTGAAATGGTCGAGGGAGTCATCGATCTTCATGAAAACAGGATCGCTTCAATTATGAGTCCGAGGCCGGACATTAAATATATCGAGATAACGGAAACGGCAAAAAAGATCAAGGACAGGATTATTGAGCTCGGGGATTATCCGTACCTTCCGGTATGCAGGAACGGCCTCGACCATATCGTCGGGGTGATAAAAACGAGGGACGTGTTAAGGAAGATCATCAGGGGTGAATACAAATCCCTGACGCGGCATATTGAAAAGCCCGTGTACGCGCCTGAAAGCATAAGCCCTCTCAAGGTGCTTGAGCTCTTTAAGGCGAATAAGTCCCATGTGGCTTTCGTTATCGATGAATACGGCGGCGTGACCGGCCTGGTAACGCTCCATGACGTTATCGAGGAAATAGTGGGCGAGGTGCCCGAGGTTTCCGAAGAGCAGAACCCGAAAATCACCCGGCGCAGAGACGGCAGTCATCTCGTTGATGGAATGATTTCAGTGGATGATTTCATGGGGCACTTCAAGGTGGATATCGCCGGAGAGGGGACTTACAATACCCTGGCCGGATTTATCATGGAGCGGATCGGCAGGATTCCCAAAACTGGGGAAACCCTAAAACATGGGGATTCCTTATTCGAGATTGTCGATATGGACGGCAACAGGATCGACAAGGTATTGGTGAAGAAGGTCAGGTAGCCGCCGTAGTCTTGGAGTAGTCTTGAGTATTATCGGTCATTACGTCCTGTTTTACGGCATTACTTTTTTTCCCTGAATTATTCAGGTTCATAAATATCTCTGCAGTGTGGATATGAAAAGGCGGGGCCACTCAACTCCGCCTTTTTTGCGTTCTGGCATGCAGGCAATTAGGGACGATTTTCAAACCCGGTGATTGATGGTATCGTGCTTGAAATAATGATCTGGGTTGCAGGAAGTAAATTAAACTTGTAAAAAATAATGCTCTAAAAATTAATTTTATGGTGCAATTAGTTTCAATTTTGAGTGTTTTGCAATAATATCAAAATCCCGGTCCCTGTGGAGCAGCGGCAGACCGTTCTTGATCGCCGCATACGCTATCAGGCAATCCATGCTTTTCCTGATCGTGATCCCTTTTTTCTTGAGGGAGCGGTACAGGTCAGATGCTCCGATGGCGTCCGACACGGGATCTTCCATGACAAAATTATACGACAGGAGAATATCCTTCACCTCGGCATGGTCGTGGTCTGACCGGAACCCCTGCAGGATTTCCATGAGTATTATTGAATGCAAGAATATGGTTTTGCCGGATTCTATGGAGCCAGCAAGATATTCACTTTGTTTGTTTTGTACTCCATTGAAAAAATCTATCCATACTGATGTATCAACGATCAATCGATTTACCTCATGGCCCTCATTTGATCCAAATCGCCTTCCCACCTGGCCTTGCCGCGAAAACGCAGGATGCTTTTTTGCTTGCTCAAGCGCACCAGCTCACTCAGGGCCACATGCACCACTTCCTTCTTCGATTTCAGCTTTGTTGCCGCCATGGCGTCATGCATAAGCTTGTCATCTATGTCGATGTTGGTTCTCATAACAATCTCCTTATACACAAAAATAATAATATTTATACACATTGTCAAATGCTTTTTTCAATATTAATGATGGACATTAAAGCTATGTTTTTCCGAATCGAAGGATTGTAGTTCGAAAGATTAATTGAGGGATCAGGGACGATTTTCGAACTCTTTAATTGATGAGATTTTGCTGGAATTTATGATATGGGAGGTTGAAAACTCAGTTTAGATTAATAATACAATCATAGATTAAAAAAATATTTGACTAATATGCACAAAATGTGCATATTGATGCATATGAGAACAACAATAAATATTGACGAATCATTAATCAAGAAGGCTTCAGCCCTCACCGGGATAGAGGAAAAAACCACTCTTGTCCGCCTTGGCCTCGAAGCCCTTGTCAAGAGAGAGAACAGCAGGCGTCTTGCGAAGCTTGGCGGGACAGAGAAGTCATTGACTCCGGTGCCGAGAAGAAGGAATAAATTCTAACTCTATGGTTCTCGTTGATACATCAGTATGGATAGAACACTTCAGAAAGGGCCTTCCCCGGTTGGCAGAACTGCTGAACAATTCCGATGTGGCAATTCATCCTTATATAATCGGGGAACTTGCATGCGGGACTCTCAATAATCGTGAAGAGATTCTGGATCTGTTGCAAACACTTGATTCGATACCTGAAATAAGCCTCCAGGAATTATTACGTTTTATTGAGATGAAAAAACTCCAGGGAAAGGGAATCGGATTCGTAGACATCAATCTTCTCGCCTCATCGTTGCTATCGGATTGCATGTTATGGACCAATGATAGAAAGTTGCATTTCATAGCGCAAAAGATGGGTATAGCACATCAAGTATAAATACAAAAGGTTAGAGGGTAAATAATAAAGGCGAGGTCGTGCAACCCCGCCTTTTTCGCGTTCTAGCATGCAGGTGAGACGGGACTTAAACTATTGGACATTTCTCTGCTGAATGCCATAATTTGGTATAGGAAGGCGGCATGATGCTCAAAAAACACTTTTCATTACTCGTTCAATTCATCGAAGAGCTCCTGCGTTTTTTTCTTTGTATGATTGAGTACTTTTTTACCTTTTTCCGTTATGGTGTAATATTTCCTGATCTTCCCGTTTACCTTGACCTGTTCCGAAAGCAGGTACCCGTTCTTTTCAAGGCGGTGAAACACTGGGTAGATGGTGCCGAAGGACATGTCGTACCCGTGCCGGTTCAGCTCTTCATGGAATTCCTTCCCGTAAATTTTTTCCTTTGAAGCGTGGTGGAGTATATGGATTTTAATGAATCCCAGCAGGAATTCACGCGCCAGCTCGTTTGCCGATTCATTTTTATTCATTCAATCACCTCTAGTCATGCTATCCCGCGAACCGCCAGAGAACGATGGTGACGGCGAATATTCCTCCATACAGCAGGGGAATCGAGTAGGCAAACCGCGCCGTTTTACCGGCATGAATGAATGCTTCATTTAGGTTCCGTATTATTCGCATCGACACATGAATCCCGACGGCAATGAAAATTACCATCAGCGCTGTCACTACATACGCGGTCCACTCGGGCATTGTTGCAAGAACAATTTGTTTATTTACTATGTCATTTGCCATTTCCATGCCGGTAGGGTCGGCGGCCGCATATTGGAAATAAGGAATCCGCGACGACATTTTGAGGATTGATTTGCACAGGTGGGCTGCCGCCATGATGGGAATGAAAGCGACCGCGTAATTGCGCAGGTATTCCCCGGCACTGATTCCGCTTCCCGACAGCCTGAGCATGATAAAAGGAATCGTCCATATGACAAAAGGGTATCCAAGAAAAACAACGAATCCGTCAATCAAACCTGTCGAAAGAGCGCCCTTTGCCCCGACAGCGGCTTTTACGATTCCCGGCAGCATGCTTATAACGGCGTTTGACGCGTTCCATTCGGAAAGTATCTCGCTGATGACAAATCCCGACACCACGAACAGGAACGCGGCTTCCGCGTATGAGAGCGCCTTGTGGTTGAAAATGTCCCGCGCGAACCCGATATATGAGAATCCGGGATTCGGCCGTTCCTTGACTCCCGTGCTGTTATAGGTTCCGCAGGCCTTCAGGCACCCGGCGCAGAGAATGCAGTTCGTGTTGTCGTCCAGCCTCCCCGGGTACAGGTCCACGCCGCAGCTTTTTGTCGCCGTATTGTACAGGTAATCCTGGCGGATGCACGATTTGTCTTTACATGTTGAACATATGTCTTTGTTTTTTACCCGCCATCCTATGATGGAGAGGCGGGAATACAGTCCCAGCAGGTGCCCCACCGGACAGACATACCGGCAGAAGGTGTTTTTTTCGAAAAGGAGCCCGGTTACGACCGAAACGCCTGCGATAGAAAGGAGATATACCGCCATCATGGCAGGGTCGCGGTGGATCTTCAGCACCTGGATGCCGACGAAGAGAATGATGATGTAGAAGACCGTAATGGGCCAACCGGACAGCATCCATGCGGGCCGCTTCAGCTTCAGCCCAATTTTCGAGGAAAGGGATGTGACCATCTCCACCGGGCATGCGAAGCACCATATACGGCCGAGAAAGACCGCGCCCACGACGATCAGCGGCCACCAGTAAGACCACACGAACAGATTGGCGATGTTCGTGTTCCTCAGCTCTTTTAATAGAGCGGCGTCATTTGAATGTGCCTGGATGCCGTAATAAACCAGCAGTATGAAGATGGCCGCTGATGCGATCTTCAATATATTCGGCACTATCGTTATTCTCAAGGCTTTATTGATGAGTGTAATCATGTATTACCTCTGTTCTGTTCATAATAATGAAATTATCATTTCTCCGTCAGCGCTGGTCAGGGCAATTACGATCAGGTTTTTCGATGTAGCCCGGAGAATGACCGTTATCCGGGTCAAGACCAGTCCCTTGCATCGTAAGGTGGGAGCATGTCATGGCTATGGCCGAGGGCAGGGAAAAGCCGACCAACACTGTGAACACTTCAATCAGTGAGTGCTTTTTCATGGATTCCTCCGGCCCCGGCAGTCATATGTGTTGATTGTATGGCATATGTCTTAGCTTCCATTACCGCAATTTTTCCCACTATTCGTTCGATAGCCCGGTCGAACAAAGGATTTATCAAAGCATTGAGCGCCCTGAATGGCGCGGATCGTTCCTTCAGCGCCGTTTTCATGAATCGAAGACATCCCCTGCATTGAGCGTTTCGCACCGGGTATTGTGTTGGGTCAATTCCATACAGTGTGCCCATGATTGACATGCCCAGCCGGAGGGGTTCGCGAATAATCCTGAATAATCGTGATTTTTCATAGGCTCTTTTCACGAGTAAAATGGTGCAGTTGTTGCAGGTTGAATATGTTTCGTTGTTTTTCATTATTGGCATTATAGTATCATAAAGCGATATCGTATAATGATATCAATATACGAAAATTATAGAGTGTCGTCAATAGGATTGAAAAAAATTTGTGTGGATCTCGAGCGAGGAATCTAATTTATAAAGGCGGGGTCCTTCAACCCCGCCTTTCCGGTGTCTGCAGGTGAGATGGGACTTAAACTATTGGACACTTCTTTGCTGAATGTCATAATTTGGTATGGGAAGGCGGCCTGACCACACAAGAAAAATATGTTTTACATTTTTTATCATACATGTATATTTAGCCTTAATTTGAATAAGGGTAAAATAGAATATGAAATCAATAAAATTTTCAACGAAAACAAAGGATGGTATTATTATCATCCCTAAAAAGTATCAAGGTAAAATAACTAATCCTGTTGAAGTTACATTACACTATAAAGATATTACTGCGAAGTCTAATGTAAGAAGAATCACTAAAAAGAATGAAATCGATTCTTTTTTTAATAACTTCCGGATCGATTTAAGCGGATTCAAGTTCAATAGAGATGAAGCCAATCAAAGATAAGATATTTCTCGACTCCAATGTAATAATCTATTCCTTTGGCGCTGAGTACGGTAAGAAGATTATTGCTAATGATCTTATGAAGGAAAACCCCGCTATTTCTGTCCAGGTCCTCAATGAGATATCGAATGTCTTGTATAAGAAACTGAATATCAAGATCAGTGAAATTAAAAGAGCTATCGAATTCCTTTCAAGAATTTGCGTTGTAAAAAATATCACTTCCAAGACAATACAATTGGCATTGGATATTGTCGATCAATATGGATTTTCATATTATGACAGCCTGATTATCAGCAGTGCATTGGAAAACAAATGTACTATACTCTATTCAGAGGATATGAGCGACGGACAGGTTATTGACAAGAAACTGAGAGTTGTTAACCCATTCAAGGAAAAATAAGTATTCAATATTTCAAGGCTTCATAAGGCAAATAAAAGGCGGGGCCATTCAACCCCGCCTTTTTTGTGTTCTATGCTGCAGGTGACGAGGGGGCTTAAACTATTGGACAATTCTTTTAATATTCAGTAAGGTGCTCTGTCTTTATTATTAGTTCATGGGGCATACCGGGCAGAAAAATGTAATGGTGGTTTTCAACCGGGTTTTTTTTGACCATTTTGCCGCGCGCATATGGCGCAGTTGCGCCACGAATATCAACATTTCGTCAAACTGGATACGGAAATCATCGTGGTGGGACCGGAAAAGGCCGAAGCGTTCCGGGATTACTGGACGAAGGAAGATCTGCCATTTATCGGTTTACCCGATCCCGAACATAAGGTTTTGAAATTGTACGGCCAGGAGGTCAAGCTTTTTAAGCTGGGGAGATTACCGGCACAAATGCTGATTAATAAATCCGGGAACGTTCGAGTTGTGCATTACGGTCATTCAATGTCTGATATTCCTTCGAATGAGGAGATCATACTATTTACTGAAACTACTTTCATGGCTTTACATGGTGAAAAACCTGAGGCAGTTGCCGGACAGCATATGGGATCGTGGTCTCATTACTCCTGCCGATATGTAATCCTGCTATCACGCTAATTCAGGAAAAAATATACTTTTATTGTTTCGTGATGTTTGCTTTTTCGGAAAACCGGTAGTATATTAAAACTAAACATCGCTGTATATCATTGGTTATGTGAACCCTTCTCAATTTTAATTTTTTCCGTTTTCACTACCGTACTATTATTTCTGGAGGCTCCACATGAATTATATCACGGTATTGTTTATTGGATTTGCGGCCCTTGGCTGCTTCATTCTGTTTTCATTTCATGTGAGAAAAAAGCCGATTCCTGGAAGGTTGATCCCGATTCACGGAGCCGGAGCTCTTGCCGCATTTGCACTGCTGCAAATTGCGGTTTTCAGATAGACCTTTGTTAAACAAACGGGTGGCCGCTTAGCTGGTTATCCCGGGAACAATAAACAGGTGATATGAAAAACGTAAGAACTGACCTATCCATTGTCCTTTCGGGTGAGGCCGGACAGGGCATACAGACCCTTGAGCGTCTTTTGATGAAGATGTTCAAACTCTCCGGAAGGCATGTTTTTTCTTTCAGCGAATTCATGTCCCGGATCCGGGGAGGAAATAATTCAACAGAAATAAGAGTGTCGCCAGAAAGAGCGGATTCATTCCTTGGCCGGATAGATGTGTTTGTTCCTTTTAGCCCCGGGTCCATGGCCCGCTTTCATGAACGGATCACCGGCGACACGGTCATAATCAGTGACCCGGCATTCCTCGAGGAGCGGTACCGGGGGAGCGGATACACGGTCATCGAAATTCCTTTTTTGGAAATAGCGAAAGAAATCGGGGGTAAGACATTTCTCAACCTTGTTGTCATGGGCCTCTTTGCCGGCCTGTTCGGGATTAACGAAGACGGTGTGCAAGGTCAGGTCGGGATCCAGTTTTTCCGGGTTGCTGACGATGTGATTGATAAAAACATCGAGGCCCTCAAGAAGGGGTTTGAAGCGGGGAGAGAAATTGCGCTATCAGGGAATATCGAAATCCCTCCGGCAGCCTCTCATGATGTTTCGGGTGAACTGCTGATCAACGGCGCTGAAATAATAACACTGGGAGGAATCGCGGGAGGGTGCAATTTCGTTTCATCATACCCGATGTCTCCTTCTACCGACGTTCTCGTTAATTTTGCTAAATTTGCGGAAGAATTCAACATCGTGGTCGAGCAGGCCGAAGATGAAATATGCGCGGTAAACATGGCCATTGCGTCATGGTATGCCGGCGGCCGCGCGATGGTGACCACCTCCGGAGGCGGTTTTGCCCTCATGACGGAAGGATTGAGCCTCGCGGGGGCGTTAGAGTCCCCGCTGGTGATCCATGTAGGCCAGAGACCCGGGCCGGCTACCGGTATGCCGACAAGGACTGAGCAGGGGGATCTCCTGTTCGCCCTTTTTTCCGGACACGGTGAATTCCCGCGGATCATATACGCACCGGGCAATTATTCGCAGGGATTTGATCTAACCCGGAAAGCCTTCCATATGGCGGATAAATACCAGGTGCCGGTCATACTGCTTACCGATCAATATTTCCTTGATTCCAATGGCACGGTTCCGGGCGTGAATGTCGACAACTCGATGAGTACGAATATCATCACAGAAACGGACAGCGGCAACCGGAGATACAAAGTGACCGAAAGCGGCATCTCGCCGAGGGGAATACCCGGATATGGCACCGGCATTGTGTGTCTCGACAGCGATGAACATGACGAGGGCGGATATATAACGGAAGATTTCGCGGTCCGCGTCGCCCAGGTGAACAAGCGTATGGGAAAGCTTCAATCCATGGGTGCCGACAACATGCCGCCCGACCTGTACGGCCCGGATGACTACCGGTGCCTTGTCGTATCCTGGGGCTCAACCCTGAACGGCATCCTCGAGGCAATAAAAGTATCTGGAAGAAGCGACATTGCGCTCCTCCATTATTCACAGGTCTACCCGCTGCATGAAAATACGAAAAGGTACCTGGAACGTGGACGGTTTACCGCGATTGTGGAAAACAATTATTCGTCCCAATTCGGAGCCCTTATCCGCATGCATACGGGATTTGAATTCAACAGGAAGATATTGAAGTATAACGGAATGCCGTTCAGCGTCGAAGAACTCGCCGAGGAATTTAAGAAATTCGCGTAAGGGGATGATGATGAGCTCAGTATTCGATTTTGATCGACCGCCCGACATGGCATGGTGCCCGGGATGCGGCAATTACGACATCATAAAGTCGGTTAAGAGCGCATTTGACGATCTGAACATCCCGCGGGAACGGATTGTGATGGTGTCAGGGATCGGCCAGGCAGCAAAGATGCCTTAATACATAAACGTGAGTTTTTTCAACGGGCTCCACGGGAGGTCGCTTCCCGCGGCAACGGCTATAAAGGCAACCAACCCGGGATTGACGGTTGTCGTTGAAAGCGGCGACGGCTGCACCTACGGTGAAGGCGGAAACCATTTCCTGGCGGCGTTGAGAAGGAACCCGGACATCACGAACCTGGTCCATGACAACATGGTCTACGGCCTGACAAAGGGGCAGGCATCACCCACCAGCAGGAGGGGCTTCACGACACCGGTACAGACTACCGGGGTTTTCCTCGATCCCTTCAATCCGGTGGCAATTGCTGTGGCGATGAACGCCTCGTTCGTGGCGCGGGCATTTTCGGGCGATATTGAAAAAACAAAAGAAATTATAAAAAAAGCGATAATGCACAAAGGGTACTCCCTCGTCGACATACTGCATCCGTGCGTCACTTTTTAACAAGACAAACAACTTCAGCTGGTACAGGAGCAATACGTATTATCTTGACGACGCCTATGATCCTTCAAACAGGGACGAGGCTCTGAAAAAATCGATCGAGATGGAGAAGCTTCCCCTGGGGGTCATCTATATCAACAGTGGCAATAAGACATTTGAGGAAAACCTTGCCCCGTATAAAAAGAGCGATGCCCCCCTGTATTTGAGAAAACTCGATATCAAAAAACTAATGGGTATACTTGATGCAAAAATTAAATAACCCCGCCTTGTCGGGAACCATGAGGAGAAAGAAATGAAAAAGAAAGAAATACTCTATCGGTGCGCCCTGTGCAACAGGACCGCCGAATTTACAGAAGGCAAAGTCGCCCCTATTTGCTGCGAGGAAAAAATGATTCCCGAACCTCTCCCGCAATGCACTTCGACAGCTCACCCCGAAATGGTGCGTAACACTGATGATGATGAACCGTGCGATGACGGCAGGGGCAAGGAGTCCTGAGAAGCATTATGGAGCAGACTGAAATCCTTATAATCGGCCAGGGGCCGGCGGGCCTGTCGGCGGCCATATACACGGCGCGCGCCGGGATTGCTACGCTCCTCATTGGCATGGAACCTAAAGTCGCCGGAAATTACCGTATAGATAACTATTTCGGCTTCCCCGAGGTGATTACCGGTAAGGAACTCATGGAGCGGGGGATGCGCCAGGCGGAAAAATTCGGCGTGTCCATAATGCGCGAGCGGGCGCTGTCCATGCATTATAAAGACAATGCCGGCATTAATGTTAAAACGGACAAGAGGGAGATCAATTCATGCGCGGTTATCCTTGCGACCGGAATAGAAAGAAAAAAGCCAGTGCTCAAGAACTTGTCAGAATATGAAGGACGAGGCGTGTCATATTGCGTGAGCTGTGACGGTTATTTTTTCAAGGATAAGCGGATCATGGTCATCGGAGAGGGTAATTATGCGGCGAACCAGGCGCTTGAATTGCTTGAGTATTCACATGCCGTACGGATCTGTACCCTGGGGGAAAAACCCGCCATGAATGCCGATTTCATGAAACAGCTTGCTGCCGCATCAATACCCGTCATGGAACAGAAGTTATCAATGCTTAAAGGCAGAAAAAATATCTCGCATGTCGTATTTGACTCAGGAGAGGAACTCCCTGTTGATGGGATATTTGTGGCCGTCGGCGAGGCATCATCCGTCGATTTCGCGAAGAGTCTCGGAATCATCGCTGATGGAAATTTCATCCAGGTCGACCACGAGCAAAAAACAAATGTGCCGGGGATATTCGCCGCCGGTGACTGCACCGGGAACTTCCTGCAGATAAGCGTCGCGGTGGGAGAAGGCGCGCGCGCCGCAAAATCGGCGATTGACTATGTCAAAAAAATATGCCGTGAATAGCCGCGGGACCACGGTCGGCGCAGGTGCCGTTACCGGCAGGAGATGGTTGGTTGGAGATACGAGCGAGCGCGGTAGCGTTTGCGGTATTATCGTATTAATATTCATTAATACAACGGAGGGAAAGTGCCATGCTGAACTTTACTCTAACACCGGAACAACTGGATATCCAGAAACGCGCGCGGGAGTTCGCCTTAAAAGAAGTGCTGCCAGTTGCCGCCTATTATGACGAGGCGAACGAGGTGCCGATTGACTTGCTCAAAAAGGCCCACCGAGCCGGCGTCATGAGCGGAGACATACCAGAGAAGTACGGCGGCATCGGTTTCGGGAGCATAGAGAGCGCGATTGTAACCGAGGAATTGGCGGCGGCCTGTTCCGGCCTGGCAACATCTATTTTCGTCAATTCATTGGGGTTCGAGCCGATCATACTTTCAGATAAAGAGGAGATCAGGAAAAGATACCTGTCTATTTTAGCCCGGGAACCGAAATTCATAAGTTTCGCCACTTCGGAACCTGGCATGGGGTCTGACGTGGCCGGCATGCGGTGCCGGGCCGAGAAAAACGGGGATGATTACATCCTTAACGGGACCAAGTACTGGATAACCAACGGAGGTATCGCCGATTACATGACGGTATTCGCCACCGTTGATCCGAAGCTACAGCATGAAGGCATCTGCGCGTTTGTCGTTGAACGCGGATGGGATGGCGTGTCTGTCGGCAGGCATATACCCAAGCTGGGCCAGCGGGCATCGAACACCACGGCCCTGAATTTCAAAAACGTGCGGGTCCCCGCTGAGAACGTACTGGCCGAACCAGGCAAGGGGTTCGTGCTGGCAATGAAGACCTTCGCGCGCACGCGGCCGATGATCGGCGCCTTCGCCGTAGGTGCGGCACGATCGGCCATGGAATATGCGATCGACTACGTTAAAAAACGCCAGGCATTCGGAACCAGGCTCCAGAATTTTGAAGCGATCCAGTTCAAGATAGCGGAAATGTACCAGAGGGTCGAAACCTCGCGCCTTTTGGTATGGAGGGCGGCATGGGACATCGATAACGGTTTTGATCCAACCATCAACGCTTCCATGGCTAAATTTTATACCACCGAGGCCGCCTTTGAGATAGCAAACCAGGCCGTTCAGGTCGCGGGTGGATACGGGTATACGAAGATGTTCCCGTTTGAAAAATTACTCAGGGACATACGGCTGCTCATGATCTACGAGGGGACCAGCGAGGTCCAGCGAACCATCGTGGCGGGCTACGCGTTGCATAATTACAAACCTGTCATGCCGCCTCTTGAAGACCTGCCGCTCCTCCGGAGCGAAGCGGATGGAACGGATTTCGAGGTGGAGATGAAAAATAAGACCGCATGGAGGTGCCGGATCTGCGGCCATATCCATTACGGCGATAATCCGCCGGATGAATGTCCGTACTGTTTTTTCCCCGCCACGGCGTTTAAAAAGATATGGCCGGCACAGTGAATGATCTCAATGCGCTGTAGCGCTGGTGCCGCCATCTTGCGGAAAGAGGGATTTTCCTGGGTCGCCCACCTGTTCCGGGCCGTCGCGTCCTCCGAGAGCGTCCACTGCGTGGAGAAGAAGTTCGTCGAGTGCCATGTCTCCGCGGTATGGGGTTATGTTCATGAGAAAGAGCCGTCCTGTTCCTGTGCCGTTTGCGGCGCGTCGAAAGAGAAAATTTTCAAGTTGAATGATCCCGTGTTTTTTCAAAGGGCACTGAATGGGCCCGTGCGATAGCAATGCGTTCATATCATAAATATTAAACGTAAAGAATGATGATTAAATTAAAGAGAATATATGAAGAATTCTCAAGCGATGATGGCTACCGTATTCTGGTTGATCGTTTGTGGCCACGGGGCGTTTCAAAAGATAAGGCGCATCTTGATTTGTGGTTAAAAGACGTTGCGCCTTCCACCCAATTGCGAAAGTGGTTCGGCCACGATCCTGTAAAATGGGCGGAATTTCAAAAAAAATATATCGCAGAGCTAAAGACGAATCCGGCAATTAAAACATTAAAGGACATTTTCAAAAAGGAGAAGAACATCACCCTGCTTTACGGTGCTCGTGATACCGAGCATAATGAGGCCCGTGTAATTAAAAGTTATTTGCATGACTAAGTATCTTTTCTAAATCATTATGGAGGGCATATCTGTATGAGACCACAACTCCTTGCAGTGCTTCTATTTCTTCTCGTCATGTGCTTCGGCGTGCTTATCTTCGGGGGCTATCTTATTAATCGCGACAAACCGCCGATCCCGAAGGTGGTAATGTCGGACACCGGAACCGTTCTCTTTACCGGCGCGGATATTGACGCCGGGCAGAACTATTATTTCAGCAGGGGCGGTCAGCATATCGGGAGCATATGGGGTCACGGTTCGTATCTGGCCCCTGACTGGTCCGCTGATTATCTTCACCGGCTCGGCCTCTATACGGCAGCCCGCCGTCTGGGGCTCGATCCCGAAAAGGCAAAGGCCTTCACCCAGAAGGACTTTGATTCGCTGGGAGGTGCTAAAAAGGCGGAGCTCGGCGTTGTCGTCACAGAGGAGATAAGGAAAAACCGGTACGACCCGTCGAAAGGCGAGCTTGTCTATACGAATCATCAAGCCGAAGCCTTCGTCTACCTGGCCCATTACTATTCGGAGCTGTTTCAGAAGGGGAATGACCGGATGGGCCTCCAGCCGGGTATTGCCAGAAACGAAAAGGACGGCTTTCTGATCGCCAGCTTCTTTTCCTGGCTCGCCTGGGCTGCCGGCACGGAACGACCCGGTTCTGCCGTGACCTATACCACCAACTGGCCCTATGATCCTCTTGTCGGGAACCATCCGACTCCTGACATGATCATCTGGTCGATTGTAAGCGTGGTGATCCTTATCCTCGTCCTCGGCCTGGTGCTTTTCCTTTACAACCGCTATATCAGGGAAGACGATTACTCGGCAACACTCGTGCCGTTGCAGGAACCGGCGCCGAGCGCAAGCCAGAAAGCGACGATCGCTTATTTCATTGTTGCCGCGCTTTTATTCCTGGCCCAGATAAGCGTCGGATCGCTGACGGCGCATTACACGGTAGAGGGGACCAGCTTCTTCGGTCTGCCCATAGCGAAACTGCTTCCCTATGCCGTGCTCAGGACCTGGCACCTGCAGCTGGCGATATTCTGGATCGCGACCTGCTTTCTTGCCGCCGGGCTTTTTATCGCTCCCTTTGTCGGCAAAGAGCCGAAACACCAGGGGAAGCTTGTCATTATTCTGTTCGCGGCAGTCGTGGTGGTCGTTCTGGGCACCCTGTCCGGCACCTGGCTCTCAATACAGGGATTCTTTGGCGGAGAGGGATATTATTTAGGGCACCAGGGGTATGAATATATCGAGCTCGGCAGGGTGTGGCAGTTGCTTCTCATCGCGGGAATGCTGATATGGCTTGTCCTGGTCCTCAGGGCGATTCTTCCCGCCCTGAAGAATGAGAAAGACAAAGGCGGTCTTACGCATCTTCTTCTCTACAGTTCTATAGCGATACCGCTGTTTTACATGGCGGGACTCATGTACGGCAAGGGAAGCCATCTTTCGGACGCCGAGTACTGGCGCTGGTGGGTGGTGCATCTCTGGGTTGAGGGATTCTTCGAGGTATTCGCGACGGTGGTGTTTGCCTTCCTGCTGACGAGAATAGGCGCGGTGAGCGAAAAGCTGGCGCATACGACTGTGTACCTTGTCGTTACCCTGTACCTGGGGAGCGGCATCGTGGGCACGTTTCATCATGTGTATTGGGCGGGAACGCCGGCCCCCATCATGGCCCTCGGCGGCGTTTTCTCCGCTCTGGAAGTGGTGCCGCTCACGCTGCTCGGCTTTGAAGTGGCGAGGAACATGCGTGTGATAGAAACGGCAGGGCCGCGATATGAATATCGCTGGCCGCTCTATTTCTTCATCGCCGTGGCCTTCTGGAACCTTGTCGGGGCGGGCGTATTCGGGTTCCTGATAAATCCGCCGATTGTCCTGTATTACATCCAGGGCATCAACACGACTCCCATCCATGCCCACACCGCGCTCTTTGGCGTGTATGGTCTTTTGGCCATAGCGCTCATGCTTTTCTCAGTGCGGCATATTTTCAGGAAAGACGCATGGTCAGATTCTCTTCTCAAATGGTGTTTCTGGGGCCTGAACGGCGGCATATTCCTGATGACTGTTATAAGTCTGATACCCTCGGGATTTTATCAGTTCTACCATGCCGTGAACAAAGGCATGTGGTATGCGCGGAGCCCTGAAATCGCGAGCGGGGATTTCATCCGAACGGTTTCATGGCTCAGGATGGGACCGGACATCATTTTCGTATTGGGCGCTATCTGTCTTCTCGTCTTTCTGGCACGTGGGATCTGGCGTTCATTTATTAAAAAATGAGATTATTAAAAAGGCGGGGTTGTTCAACCCCGCCTTTTTCGCGTTCTGGCATGCAGGTGAGATGGGACTTAAACTGCTGGACAGTTCATTGATGAATGTCATAATTTGGTACAAAGATACAAGGTATTATAGTACTGATAAACATTGAAATTTTGTTTACAGGTAACTCTTTGAATGTATTATTTGTATAAAAGTGTATAAGTTTACTGAAAAATTGGCTAATAGCATGACAATTAAATATGCAAATCCTGAAAATAAAGTATTCAGTGGTATTATTGTATCTGGCGTTGATCGGAAAAAAATATTGAAAAGTCTTTCCAGTAAAAAGATGGGGCAAAAGTCATTAGCGGTATTTTCTAATACCTTGAAAATTGCCAAAAAACTTTCATCTCGGGAAACACAGAGGTAAAAAATGCAGCCTAAAAAATTAGAAAATATTTATAGAGAAATATCAAAACTTAATAATAAAGAAAAAAAGATAATCCTTTCAAAGCTGGTCACTGAAATCAACCTGTCTTCTTCACAAGGGGAAAAATACAGCATAACCGGTATCCGTGGCTTGGGAAAGGAAATATGGAACGGAATCGATGCGCAGAAGTATGTTAATAATGAGCGTGCCGCATGGGATTAAAAGGTGTCTTGAAAAACCATAAAAGGTTGATGGTAGATACTGCGCCGATTATCTATCTTATCGAAGAATCTGATATTTATTTAAAAGTAATCGAAGACATATTTGGCCATGGAAAGAAAGAAGGCAATCATATATTTTCTTCGGTTATTACACTTTCAGAGGTATTGACCCAACCATTAAAGAATAAGAGAATGGACTTGGTTGAAAGATATAAAGATTTCTTGTTGTCCTCGGATGATTTTACAATTTATTCAATCGATCCACTTATAGCTGAAAAGTCTTCCATATTGCGGGCTAAATATGAAATAAAAACTCCTGATGCCCTCCAACTGGCCGTTGGGATAGAAAATGATGCTACTTTATTCGTTACAAATGATAATGGTTTGAAAAAAATCAAAGAGATTGATGTATTGGTATTAAAGGATCATATTTAAAACAAGAGTGCCATTGAATTTATGTGAAAATTAAAGGCGAGGTTTTCAACCCCGCCTTTCCAGTGTCTGCAGGTGACGAGGGGACATAAACTATTGGACACTTCTTTGCTGAATGTCATGATTTGGTGCAGGAAGGCTGTCTGTTGAACTGCAATTTAGTTTGAAAATAATTCTGCCGAGGTATCCTTTCTCGGTTTTTTATCTTGTTTCATGAATTTTAAAATTTTGAGATTATCCTCAACGTCAATTTCGTATCCCATCTCTCTGTAAGCCGTTAATCTTTTCTTAAACATGGAAATCATAAGCCCTGAGTTAATATCCAGATAGTCATAGATCAAGGCATTTGTTTTTCCGGATATCTGCCGATGAAGCCTTCCGGCATATTGAACTACTCTTCCTTTAAAGGAAAAGGGCATTGCGATTATCAAGGTGTCAAGTTCTGGGAGGTCAAAGCCTTCCCCAATAAGCGATCCGGTTGATAATATATATGGTCGCTGTGAATCATTCAATGCCAATTGTATATCCTCAAGTGCTTTCTTTCGTGCTTTTTTGCCCATATCACCACTCATGATAAATTCTGTTATAGGTAGTTCAGACGCCTGCTTCTTAATTTCTTCAGACAACAGATTGAGATGCTCTTTCCGTTCAGATAGTATCAAAGGGAATCTATTATCCGTGAGAACCTTTATTACATCCTGAGCAATTAAACTGAGTCGTTCAGGATCGGTTATAAGTTTATCCCATACCTCATGGATTGGTGGCTGAGGACCCGATTCGAGTGGCATTGTAAATTTTGTTTCTCTGATTATGACCTTTTTAGTTATTGTTGTTTCACCAACTGCAATCATAGAGTGACGGATTGGACCGCATTGCATATGGATTATTGCCTGGAGCCCATCCTTCCGGTATGGGGTGGCAGTCAAGCCGAGAAAATATCGAGCCGGGAACTCATTGAGTACTGATTCAAACGAAACGGCAGGTATATGATGACATTCATCTATAATAACCTGTTCATATTCATTGCAGTATTCCAATGGATTCTCCATCCTTGCAAGAGTTTGGAGCGTGGCTATATCAATCACCCCCTTGCCTTTCTTTTTGTTCCCGCCAATAATGCCAATTGCTTTCGCGGGCATATTCAAAAATCTCATTATTTGGGATTTCCATTGATCCATTAACTGTTTCCGGTGAACAAGAATAAGTGTGGGTGACTTCCTCCTTGCGATAACAGCACAAGCCATAACTGTTTTACCAATGCCAGGCGGCGCGACAAGGATACCAAAATCATGAGTGAGTAATTCTGAAACGGCTTTTTCCTGTTCAGAGGTCAATTCGCCATTAAATGAAACATCTATATCGTTTAAAGTTAGTCTATTATCTTTAATAATAGCCTTAGCTCCGGCAGATTTAGAGAGATTCAGACAGGTTTCAAGAGTTCCCCTTGGAAGAATTAAGTCGCTCTTTCTAATTCCCGCGCAACAAATATAGCGTGGCGTGTTCCAGGTTGAAAAACGTAATCGTTGTAATTCAAAAAACTTTGGATTTGCAAATGTTGCTGTTCGTTTGAAAGCGTTGATGATTTTGGATGGAAGGAAGTCAATATTTATTGATAATTGCGCGCCAAGATTAAAATCAATTCTACCATTAAAGGTTCCCGGTTCAAGATGTATGGATACATTTTCTACCACTGTTTCGGCATTCTTGATTTCCTCATCATTGGTTAATAATTCGATTTGTAATGTGCCGCCAGTTTTAACTGTTGTTAGGATAGTATTTAAATCATTTAAAGAAAGCCTCTTGCGTTCGGAAAGATATTTCCATTGATCGGGATATTGATTGAAGGAATCATCAACGAAAACGGTTTTACCGTTTTCACGAGCATCTTTCTGCAAAGGTAAGGCAATAAGATTGCCGAATCCTCCTTTTGGAATTGTATCCTGATTGGGAAAGAATCGATCATAGCTTTCAAGACTCATGGTATATCTATCTCTTGAAGCTAAAGCCATAATAACTGTTCCTAATTGACGCGCTGATCTTGCCGATAATGGTTCTGAAAAAAATATCCAGGCATGAGCGCCGTTTCCGGATTTTGATATTTCTATGGCGACATCAACACCCAATTGACTGGCTGCGTTTTTATACGCGATAATATCTTCCTTCCATGTGGTTTTATCAAAATCAGCGGCGAGAAAAACACAGGTATCATCTGTCCGAATCGCGTATGTTCCAATGATTATTTTACCTTCAAGATGAGATCTCGCGACTTGATCGGTAAAAATATCAAAATTTCTATTATGGCAATCAGAGCATTTTATCCTTGGTTTATCGCATTTTCCTCTTATCCATTCATTTTTACATACTGGGGAAAATCCCTGGGTATTTTTATTCTTATTCTCCCATAATTTTGGGTATACATCCTCTCTACAACGGAATAGTTTAATAAATAAGTCGGTTTTCTCTTCAGGTGTTGTGGGCGGCGTTTCAAAAACTGGTTTGCCCATTATTTCATAATGAGTAACTTTTTCATTAGAGGCATGAATATAGTTTAGTTCTTTTAATAACCGCTCTTTTTCTTCTTGCAATTCTGATAAGCGGTTCTCGATTTCCTGGATTCTTGTTTGATTATTCAAAACAAACCTCACATTATTGAGATATGAGTCTTTTTGATTAAAAAGCAAGAGAAAATTATTATTGAATTATAACGCCTAATTTTGTTGTACCAACATCATTTCAATAAAAGGCTCAACAGACAGTATATAAAAAGAAAAGGTGAGATCACCCACCTCTTCTTTTGGTTTTATTATCTGTTTTAATAAATCTGACAACATGAATTATTGCTCTTGCAACTTTTCAACAATTGTCCTTTCAACTCGTTTTATCTTCCCATCATGAATAATAAGTCGTATATCAATTTCTGAATAGGGGAGAAGGGTTGCTTTCTCTTTAAGCCATGTAATTGTTTCAATCATAAGATCTCTACGCGGCCCTCGATTGAACACTGGTTTAGCAGATGGTTTTTCATCTTCTTTTTCTATCTCTTTTTCTTTGGGAATTTCAATGTTGAAATTCTTTACAATTTGATTTTTATCAAACCTTACTGACCGGCCAATTCGTATACATGGTATTTCACCTTCCAAGACATCGTGGCGTAATTTGGATTCGGATACCTGTAGAAAAAGTGTCAGGTCCGCGAATGTCCATAATGTGTTGGGATTTGTTGTTGGGGTTTGCATTGTAATGCCTCCGTTTAAATTTATTTATTGAAGGCATATTGATAAAAAATATTCAGAATGATAGAAGATATTTGAATGTATCGAAATTATATTGACAGATGGTAAAAGATGTATAACAGACAGTATAACACATTCATATAAACAGTAACTATATATATTTATCAATTTAAATGAGGGAGGGTTAAAGCTATGCGTATCGCTTCATTTAATGTAGAAAATCTATTTTCTCGTGTATGCGTAATGAATATGAATAGCTGGGCTGATGGGAAAGATATTCTTGCCCAATATTATGAACTCAATACTTTATTACAAAATGAAACATATACTGAATCCATTAAAAGGGAAATTCTTAAATCAATTCAAAATCTTGGTCTGAAGAAGAGTGATGATTCAAAATATGTAATTTTGAGACAAAACCATGGTCGCTTACTCAAAAGGCCAAAAACAGGTCCTATTGAAATCGTGGCTAATGGACGCGCTGATTGGGTTGGCTGGCTTGAGCTAAAGAAAGAAGCTGTCAATGACATAGCGGTTCAAATGGCGGCAAGGGTTATTAAGGATGTTAATGCCGATATTCTTGCAGTTATTGAGGCGGAGGATAGAATAGCGTTGTGCCATTTCAACGATCAATTATTGAAACCAATCAATGCTGAATATGATAAAATCATGTTGATTGATGGAAATGATGAACGAGGTATTGATGTTGGCATTTTAATGAAATCCAACTGACAAATTGAATCAATCGTTAGTCATGTTGATGACTCTAATAATGGCTCTCATATATTCAGTCGTGATTGTCCTGAATATCTTGTGGAATGTAATGGGAATAAAGTATTGTTGATGATAAATCACTTGAAGAGTAAAGGATATGGTTCTCAAGCGGATTCAGACGCAAAACGAAAATTACAAGCAAAGAGAATCAAGGAAATATATGATATGCGAATTTCACAAGGGATAGATCATATAGCAATTGTTGGAGATTTTAATGATACTCCTGATAGAGATCCTCTTTCCCCATTACTTGAGTCATCTCTTAAGGATATATTTGATCATCCAAAATTTCAGAGTGATGGCCGGCCAGGCACTTATGGGAACGGAGCAAAATCGAATAAAATTGATTATATTCTTCTCTCTCCAGCGTTATACCAGAAGGTTACTCTCGGGGGTGTATGGCGTAAGGGAGTTTGGGGAGGTGCCAATGGAACATTATTTCCTCATTATAATGAAATTACAAAGCCGGAGCATTCTGCCTCGGATCATGCCGCAATCTGGGCTGATATTGATCTATAAAATGTGTTGGCTTAGATTTTTATGCCAAAAGTCATCGTATTGATAAAGATTTTTATCGTTTCATTTGAATTGGGACATAAATCTTGGAAAAATTGTTTTACATTTTGTTATATATAGGAAAAATGACTAAATATGAATAAATTGTGCAATATTTCATAACACGATTGCTTTTATGTTGACTAAAACCATATATGGCTTTTCTGGATAGTATTAGAATTTATGGGAAAAGATAATATTAGATATAAAAACGCTCCTCTTGTAGAGGCGGTATTTGAAGTTCGTTTTCCAGGTGAGCCGGTGGTAGAAAACCGGAGGGATATTTTTTTTGAAAAAATCAGAGACGAGTATCCCAATATCCATGTTCCACCTATTCAACCTGGTAGTTTCCCGGCTCTTGAGGCGTATCAATATCACAATAGTGACAGCAGCATTATTGTGATGACCGCCCTTAATCGGTTTAGTGTCTCCACCAAGAGATATTCAGGTTTTAGTTCTTTTAAAAATGTAATTCTTGGCTTGTCGAAAGAATTCGATAATTGTTATAAGCTGAAAAAAGTCAATAGAATCGGACTTCGTTATATCAATATTATCCCTTTCATACGGGAAGACGATATTGTGCCGATGAATAAATTTTTTAATTTAAGCTTTAATTTGCCATCGTCAATGAGCAAGGAATATAGTAATTTAAATTTGGTATTAACCAGTAAACTTGAAGCGGGGTTGATTACGATAAAAATCGCGTCAATGCTTTCTGATAATAGAAAAGACGAAGCGTTATTGCTTGACTTTGATTTCGCGAAAGAACATGAATTACGTTTTTCTGACATTGAGAAGCATTTAGAAGAAGGCCACTTGGTGACAAAAAAGATATTTGAAGAGTTGATAACCGATGAATATAGAGAATATATCAAAGGTGATGTGGTATGAGCGCGGCATATGCAATAGCTGAAAACGATGTATGGTCAGAACGTCAGAACTACGTCCCGAGAAGCTATTCGGGCGCTGCTCCCTCGTTTACCGCGGATGATATTCAATCAGATCGATTGGTCTCCGATGTTTTTAGAAGAAAAATCTCAATACCTCTGTGGAATGTAAAAGCGGAGCAGGTTTCATATAAAACCAGAAAACCCATTCAGGTGAATATCTTTGAAGATGATGGGTTGTATTTTGCTGAAAACGAGACCTTGAATGTATGTGGGTACGGCGAAACCAAGGAAAAGGCGATTTTTGATTTGAGCCTTCATATCATTTATTATTATAATTATTACAATGGGATAAACGAAGCGGATTTGATGGATGAGGGAATCCGGCTCAAAAATTTATACCGGGATTTGTTGATTCGGGAATAGCATGTCCATTAAAAAACGGATTATTGAAAAAGCCCTTAGAGAGAAGGGCTTTTGTGTTGAAGAGACTCATCACAGATACTTTCATCATACGGTTGATGGAAAGAAGTCAGGTGTTTCCACTTATATGTCTCACGGCAGTGACGATGATATTGGGGATAATCTTATAAATATGATGAAAAGACAGTTAAGACTTCAGACGACAAAACAGGCCCGCGATTTATTTCAATGTCCCATGTCGGGGGAAGAATATATCGAGTTGTTGCGCAAGCAGGGTGTGATCCGATAAGTTGAGTAATGCCCCATAAACCATTTTATCGGAAGTAAAATATTTATATTTATTGGTCAACTACTGATATGACCGTCTTTCCAGAAACTACCTCGATTGGGGAAGAGTTATTGACCTGATAAAATATGAGAGGTTGCAAATTCATTTCTACGAGCAGGCGGTAATTCTTCATGAAGGGTCAACCGCTGAAGAATTTCTCATGGGTAATTTTGGGGCCATGATGGCGAATTACTGGTCCAATAAAATATCACAATCAGTCAAACGGGCCTGTAAGAATAAAGCTGAGAAGAAGGGTATCGCGCTTAAAGCTCCTTTTGGGTATAAGTGGGATGAGACCATTAAGAACTTCGTGTTTCATCCAACAGAAGGTCCAATCATTAAGGAGATGTTTGACC
>Ga0116178_10000996_pt1 | contig 24245 bp, 13 predicted proteins | sample AD_STIC12_MetaG_FD_89880 | JGI IMG/M metagenome (GOLD analysis project Ga0116178, IMG submission 89880) | Active sludge microbial communities of municipal wastewater-treating anaerobic digesters from USA - AD_STIC12_MetaG | ecosystem: Engineered > Bioreactor > Anaerobic > Digestate | place: USA... | reverse complement strand
CTGGAGAGCGCTCTCGGGGGACTTCGCCAGCCAGCTCAAACTTGGGAACTCGGCGCAAAGGCCGACGTGTTCCTGGTCATCATCCGACCAAGTGATCCTGTAGGTGTAACGGTCATTCACCAGGCTCATGCTGACCCTCCAATCGGGCTATCGCGGCGAGCACCTGTTTGACCCCGTTCACTATGATACCAATATTGATACTATTGTCAAGTGAGCGCTAACCGGTTCTCTTCCATTTATTGTGTGTAGTTATAGGATTATTCGTTAGAAGCTGAAGGCTCGGATCGGGACATGTACCGCCCCGGTACGTGTCCCGTTGAGTTGAATGGGGACACGTACTAAAAGTACATGTCCCCGGTTCCACGGCCATTTGACCCACACAAGATGGAAGAGAACCCGCTTAACTTTCTTCCGCACAAGATAAGACGCTTGCCGTCACGACCTGATCTCAGCATCGCAATGATCAATGCGAGCGGGAGAACCGGGCCAAATTCTCATTTACGCCTGCTTTCGGGTTAAAATATGGGCGGGAAACGGGGGACAGAGTATTGTGTCCCCGTTTTAATGTAGATGCCAGCTTGACAAACAACGGGCGGTGTTGTAATATGATAACAACAAGGGCCCTAGAGAGGATATGACAATGCCCACCAAACCACTTTTTGGCGACTTTTTTAAGGAAAAACGAATTCAGCGAGGCTTCACGCTGAGGGAATTTTGCCGAAAATTCGGATTCGACCCAGGGAACATTAGCAAACTCGAGAGAGGCCAGTTGCCTCCCCCGGAAGCTAAGCAGAAACTCGAGGAATATGCTTCGGCCCTTGGACTCATGCGCGGTTCCGATGATTGGTTCCAGTTCTTTGACCTCGCTGCGGCCTGCAAGGGGGTCATTCCACGAGAATTATTAGAGGACGAGGAACTGGTCAGAAACCTACCGGTGATCTTCCGCACATTCCGCAACAAAAAGATTTCGAAAAAGTCCGTCGAGGACCTTATCGATAAGCTCAGAAAGACCTGATTATGACCGAGCGGGAGAAGATCCGATTCTTCCCTTATGAAGAGATCCGACGGATCGCTGACGACTACAGCCATAAATACAGCTTAGGTGGCGTGATCCCCGTCGATGTCGAACGCTTGGTCGACAACATTCTCAGGATCAATATCATCCCCTTCCCGTCCCTTTATAGAAGCTTCGAAGTCAACGCCTTCATCTCTAACGATTTCAGAAAAATCTATGTCGATGAGCACCTTTATGAGAATTACGAGCCCCAGTACAGGTTCACACTGGCGCATGAACTGGGCCACATGGTCCTCCATGGGGCTTTTTATAAGCAGTTCAAGATAGAGAGCCTCGATGCCTATGTGGATTTCGTTTCAGGCCTATCCGAGGACGAATATCGGCTGATAGAGATTCAGGCGAATGACTTCGCGGGCCTCTTTCTGGTTCCGGCTTCGCCTTTAAAAACGCACTTTGTGAAGGAAGCTCACGACATCATCCGTTTCCTCTCCGCACGCTTTAGGGGATTGAGCCGGGATAAGTATATGGGACAGACTATTGAGCTCATTGCCCGAAGATTGAGCCCGATTTTCAATGTCCATTATTTGCCGATCCAAATCAGGATAGAAAGGGATAAGTTGACGGAATTGATCCCATGAAGAAGAGGTGTCAAATCGCGATGGCTAAAGATAAGAAAATCTATTCTGATTTGGCTTGCCCCCCGGGCGAGTTCTTGGCCGAAGTGCTCAGATCGAAAGGCATGACCCGGGCCGAGTTAGCCAAACGAATGGGGTGCACGGTCCGGGCGATCGATGAGATCCTTGCGGGCAGTCGGCCGCTGGCCCCAGAAACCGCGATACTTCTCGAAGGGACACTGGCCGTCCCAGCCCATATCTGGTCGGGGCTTGAAAGACGGTTTAAGATGCCTAAGGCCACAAATTACGAACGACCCGATCGTAGCAACCGGACATGAGTGTAGAATATTCGAACTCGCAGCTTTCGACCTTCGAGCAGTGCCCGCTGCAGTACAGGTTCAGCTACGTCGACGGCATCAAGCGGCGCGAGGAGGGCGTCGAGGCCTTCCTGGGCCAGCGCTTCCACGACGCCATGGAGTGGCTCTACGGCGAGATCGCCTTCCGCGTCCCGTCGCTCGAGGACGTGCTGGCCTACTACGAGAAGGACTGGGCCGACCGGTGGCACGCGGAGGTCAAGATCGTCAAGGCCGGCCGGACGGCCGACGACTACCGGCTCATGGGCCGGCGCTTCATCGAGGCCTACCACAGGCGGCACCACCCCTTCGACGAGGGGCAGGTGCTGGGCCTGGAACGCTACATCCGCTTCAAGCTCGACGACGCGGGCCGCTACAGGATGAAGGGCATCATCGACCGGCTGATGAGGGCCCCGGACGGCGCGTTCGAGATCCACGACTACAAGACCGGCTCGAAGCTGCCGGACCAGCGGGAGATCGACGCCGACCGCCAGCTGGCCCTCTATCAGATCGGGGTCGAGGAGCTCTGGCCCGAGGCGCGGGAGAGCGGCGTGCGGCTCGTCTGGCACGAGGTGGCCTTCGACGTCGAGATGCGCTCGACCCGGTCGGCCGAGGCGCTCGGGGAGCTCAAGGCGCGGGTGGCGTCGCTCATCGACCGGATCGAGGCGGAGAGGGAGTTCCCGCTCAGGGAGAGCGCCCTGTGCGGCTGGTGCCCGTACTGGGACCTCTGCCCGGCCAAGAAGCACCTGGTCAAGGTCGAGGCGCTCCCGGAGGAGAAGTGGCGGAACGAGCCCGGGGTCGTCATCGCCGACTCGTACGCCGAGAGGTGGAGGAAGAAGCGGGAGCTCGAAGCGGAGGCGAAGACGCTCGAGGCCGAGATGGAGGCCCTGCGGCAGGCGGCCATCGGCTACGCCGAGAAGGAGGGCGTCCAGGTCATAGCCGGGACGGACGCGAAGCTCCGGGTGACCTCGCGGGAGGCCGTCGCGCCGCCGAAGAAGGGGACGGAGGAGCGGGCCGCGCTCGAGGCGAAGCTGCGGCAGCTCGGCCTCTGGGACGAGGTCGCGGCGCTCGACCCGCATGCGCTCGAGGACGCCGTCCTGGCGGGGACGTGGGGCGCGGAAGCCCTGGCGGTCCTCGAGCCGTGGATCCGGACCGAGAAGCGCTGGACGCTGACGGTGAGGGAGAGCGGGGACGGCGATTAGTTATAGACACTACTTGACACGGGCGAAAATTGGCGTATAATATAAGTGTGAGAACCGATAGGAACCGACGATGAGCGACGACAAGCCCAGGGAATGGACTCTCCGGGAGCTGGCGCATGATACCGGCGTCGCCGAGCGAACGATCCGCTATTACATCTCCCGCGGCTTGGTCGATTCGCCGCTGCGGGCGGGGAGGGGCGCGGCCTACGGCGAAAAGCACAAGGCGCGGATCGAGACCGTCCGCGGTCTCCAGGCCAAGGGCCTGATGCTGAGCCAGATCGAGCACGTCCTGGCCGCGGGCGCCGGGCCGTCCGCGGAGACCGCGCTCTCGCTCAGGCAGGCCGAAGTCCCCCCGCGCGGCCAGATGCTCTGGTTCGAGATGGACGGGACGCTCGCGGAAGGCCAGCCGGGTCCGGCCGCGAGGGACTCGGCGACGCTTTCCATCACCGGCCCTGCGCCAGGCCCCGCCCCGGCCCTGCCCGAGCCGGAGGTCTGGCGGTCCTACGAGGTCACCCGGGACATCCGGGTGATGCTCAGGGCGGGCGCCGGGCCGTGGCGCGCCAAGGCCCTCGTCGCCGCGCTCGGGCGGTTCGCCGCCGAAGTCAAGAACTTCGTCTAGATGGGGGACATGATACTCTGTCCCCTTTTTTCGTGAATTTGGCTCTCTTCTATTTTCCGTGGGTGGCTATGGGATCGGTTGCCGGGTGCTCGAGGCGCGTGTCGGGACATGTACCGCCCCGGTACGTGTCCCGTATGTCTGAACGGGGACACGTACTGGAAGTACATGTCCCCGTTTGCCGGCCCATCTGACCCACACAAGGTGGAAGAGATCCCGTAATTCATTCGGAACTCGACGGACGCTCGGCCTGGCGCTGACCGGGCGGCCGACAGACGCGCCCGCGGGCCGGCTCGAGGAGTTCACGTCCCCCATTTAGTTCTTGACTCGGGCGCGCGCCCCGGTCTATAAATAACCCCGAGTCATGACCTCGAGCCGCCGCCCGGCCGTTCTTTTTCCGTTCCGTCGGATTCTTTTCTCCTTCATCGGGGCCGGCTCTCGCCGCCCGTTCGCCGCGGAAATCCATCAGGGGGACGCGAGCGGCCGTCCGCCCGCGCCCCATCGACCAGGGGAGACGCCATGAGCGACAACGACCGCGACAAAGACGACAGACCCGAGGAGACGGCCGGCGCCGAGCCGGAAGGGGCGCCCGCCCCGGGCGAGCTCTCCCGCCGCAGGTTCCTCTACATCGCCGGCGTCGTCGGCATGACGCCGATCGTCAACGGCGTCGACCCGCTCCAGATCACCAAGACCAAGGTCCAGCCCAAGCCCAAGGTCCAGGTCAAGCCCAAGGTCCAGGTCAAGCCCAAGGTCGCCGAAAAGACCCCCGTGCTCGCCCAGAGCCTGACCTTCTCGGTCCTGCGGCCGGACGACCTCCTGGCCCTCGAGTTCGAGTGCGTCAACCTCGAGTTGAAGGCGGGCGCGCCGCCGAAGCTCGTCCGCAGGAACGCCGCCGCTCCCGCCTACCTCATCGTCCACTTCCCGCCCCAGCACATCGCCGAGCAGGCCTTCTTCGAGACGACCCCCTCCTACAAGCCCCCGGCCGGGGCCCCGCCCGAACCGACCACCTCCGAGACCCCGTCGCCGCCGCCGGTCCTGGCCCGCATCTCCGGCCCGACCCGCCTGGCCTTCTCCGTGCCCAAGGAGGTGCAGGAGATCCCCCTGACGGTCGAATCGCTCCTGTCCTGGGAGAACCTCGAGCCGAGCCTGGTCGCCGTGGCCGTCCCGCCCCGGCTCCCCGCGGCCGCCGCCCCGGCCCGCGGCCCGGTCCAGCCGAAGGCCGCCGCGTCCGTCCCCGCCGCCCCGGCCGCGGGCCCCGTCCTCTCCGCCTACGCGGCCAAGTTCGCCCCGCCCGCCTTCGTCCCGGTGATCCTCCCGGGCGGCGCCCAGCGCCGGGACATCTTCCAGGCCCGCGCCGCCCTGGTCCCGGCCCAGCTCAACCTGGCCGTCCTCAAGATCGCCCCGCCCGCCGGCCACCAGACCGCGCTCGAGCTGCCCTACCGCCTCGTCCTCTCGCCCCACGCCTTCAACGTCTGGGCCCATTCGCTCCGGGCCGTCACCCGCGACGGCCGGACCGAGCTCTGGCACACCCGCCTGGCCGCGGCCAACCCCGACGGCACGGTCGTCGACTCCGGCAGCCCCTACATGGCCATCCGGGCCGTCTGGTCGCCCGACTGCCACCCCGACGCCCCGGCGCCCGGGCCGGGCCACTCGAACACCCCGTTTCGCATGTCGCTCGACCGTCAGGACCGCCACGAGATCGTCCACCTGACCAGCAACTTCGGCCTCAAGCTCGGCACGCAGGCCTGGCAGCCCAAGCCGGTCGAGGTCGACCGCCTGATGCTGACCTCGCTCGGCGGCTGGCTCGACTCGTCCGGCGCCTGGCTCCCCACGCCCCTCTCGGTCGAGGAATGGCGCCACCAGGCCACGCTCGGCCGCGACCACTACGTCAAGGTCGTCTACAAGGGCTTCCTGATGCCCTTCGGCCACGCCGCCTCGCTGGTCAAGATCACCGAGCGCCGGTTCCGCAAGGGCCAGGACGGCAAGCATGTCGCTTACCTCTTCCAGCGCATGTTCATCATCGTCCGCCAGCCCGAGAAGGCCTTCCCGGCGCCCTTCCAGCCCCACGACGGCCGCGAGCTGCCGTTCCGGGCCGTGCGCGTCACGACCCGGATGACCCCGCCGCTCGAGGACCCGGCCGCGAGCCCGCTCATCGCCGGCGCCCTCCAGTCGGCCTTCTGGCCCCGCGTCCAGATGAAGGACTTCCGCTTCCACTGCGTCGGCACAGACTGGTCGGGCAACCGGTCGGAGTTCACGACGCCCATGGCCTTCATCGACGGCATCTACGCCTTCGACGCCAAACGGGCCCAGCAGGCGGCGGACTCCTACAGCCAGGGATCCACGCTCGAGCGCCGCCGGCCTTCCCTCAACGGCCGGAAGGTCGCCTTCGCCGACCCCGGGAAGCCGGGCGACACCGAGCTCGAGGCCGAGTCGATCACCTTCGCCGCCCGGTTCCCGGGCGGGGGCGTGGACCCGGCCAAGTGGAGGGACGCGGACCAGCCGCTCTTCTTCCCGGTCATGGAGGAGGCCGCGGTGGCCGTCCCGGCCCTCAAGGCCATGGTCAAGCTCGGGGCGACGGCCATCCGCTATCCCCGGACCTACATCCAGAACGGGCTCGGCGGGGCCAACAAGGGCGAGGTCTTCGCCGCCTTCCCGGACGCGCCCGGGCTCGACTTCGGGGCCGGCCGGGGCGACAAGTCCGGCGGCATCGCCACGCCCAGCTTCCCGGTCGTGGGGCTGTCGCGGGCCCTGGGCCCGGTCGGCGGCTCCCTCCCCGAGGGCGCGTCCGACGCCCTGGCCGCGGCCGAGGCGGCCCTGGCCGATGTCGTCGGCGGCCGCTTCGACCCCAAGAAGTTCTTCGACGACAAGGCCAAGCTCCTCGGCGGCCTCCTGCTCAAGGACATCGTCACGGCCGTCTCCGATTTCCTCAGCCGGCCCGAAGAGGCCCTGACCATCAGGAACGAGATCAGGAACGACGCCTCGGGCGCGCCGGCCGAGGTCCGCACCCTGATGAAGTGGAAGCCCCAGCTCCACGACTTCGCGGTCTTCGTGGCCCGCCGCGACGGGGCGAAGGCCTCGCTCACGATCGACGTCGAGAACGTCGCCTTCCTCGACGGGAAGGAGCCCGAGTTCGAGCTCCGGGGCGAGCTCCGGGACTTCACCCTCGATCTCGTCAACCCCATCGTCACCCTCATCCGGATCAAGTTCTCCAAGTTCGTCTTCACCGCCCGGAAAGGCCGGAAGCCCGAGTTCGACCCGACCATCGCGGCCATCGAGTTCGCCGGGCCGCTCGACTTCGTCAAGGACCTGCTCGACAAGATCAAGCTCCCGGGCATGGGCGGGGCCGGCGGGCTGGGCCAGCCCGTCCTCGACGTGGACGCCTCGCGGGCCCGGCTCGGCTACGTCTTCAACGTCCCCAACGTCGCCTTCGGCGTCTTCAGCCTGCAGAACATCAAGTTCGAGGCCCTGGTCACGCTGCCGTTCACGGGCGACCCGCTCGTCTTCCGCTTCGCCTTCAACGAGCGCTCCAACCCGTTCCTGCTGACCGTGGCCCTGTTCGGCGGCGGCGGCTTCTTCGCCATCGAGCTCGAGCCGGGCCGCATCCGGCTCATCGAGGGCGCGCTCGAGTTCTGCGGCTCGTTCTCGCTGGACATCGGCGTCGCCAGCGGCGGCGTGACCCTGGCGGCCGGCATCTACTTCAAGTACGAGGACGACAACGTCACCGTCAGCGGCTATGTCCGCGTCGTCGGCAGCCTGGACGTCCTCGGCATCATCAGCATCTCGGCCCGCTTCGACCTGTCCCTGACCTACGAGCAGGCCTCCAACCGGGTCTGGGGCCAGGCCAAGCTGACGGTCAAGATCAAGGTCCTGTTCTTCAGCGCCTCGGTCTCGCTCAAGGTCGAGCGCTCGTTCCGGCATTCGCCGCCGCCGCTGTTCACCGATATCATGGACGAGAGCCACTGGCTCGACTACTGCGAGGCGTTCGCCTAGGCCCGATGAGCGAAAAGGAGACAAGACATGGCTAGACCGGAGATCGTCTGGGCGTTCCTGCCGAACGGGATCGAGAACGGCAAGCTGAGGTTCTCGGCGGCGGCCTCGATCCGCCTGCCCGCGGAGGCCGGGCCGAGGCCCAACCTGGGGCTGTTCCCGGAGGTCCTGGACTGGGCCGCGGCGGTCCGGGAGATGACCTTCGACGTCCAGTTCGACAAGGCCGCGCCGGTCGAGGCGAAAAGGACCAGCCCCGACCCCGACCCGGACCTGTGGCAGGCCGTCTTCCGGCCGGAATCGCCGGTCGCGCCCTTCAAGTTCGTCGACCTGAGCCGGCGGCCGATCTTCGCCTTCCCGGTCAAGCACGTCCAGTCGTTCATCGCTCAGCAGTACCTGAACGTCGCGGCCGAGTCTCCCGAGGAGCCGCCGGCCATGGAGCGCGTCTTCCGCAGCGAGGCCCTGGCCCAGGTCCGGCTCCGGCCGGTGGCCAGCCCCCGGTTCGCGGGGGCCGTGCAGCCGCGGACGACCGAGGCCGTCCTGGCCCAGAGCCTCCGGGCCGCGGTCGACCGCCAGAAGGTCAAGGCCGTGCCGGTCTCGGAGAAGCCCTCGCCGCCGCAGGATTTCTACCTGATGCGCCTCTATCACCAGCCCCGGGGCAAGGCCGTCATCGACCCCAAGCTGAAGAAGCCGGTCGTCCCGCGCCTGCCGCTCGCGCCGCCGGAGCTCGATTTCCACCAGGCGGTCTCCTCGCTCTCGAGCTACCCGGCCCTGATGCGGCTCCTGGGCCTGGCCGCCGACTTCGAGGTCGACCTGCCGGCCGGGGTCGGCAAGGGAGGGAGCCTTCTCGCCCGGGTCGCGCCGCGGGGCCGGGCCGAGGACCGGTCGCCGTGGACCAAGTGCGCCCTGAACGCGGCCAAGGGCGTCTTCGAGGCGGCCGCGCGGGCCTCCAAGCCCGACGTCGTCGACGGCTTCCTCGACCTCTCGGACGAGAGCAAGTTCGACATCGTCCAGATCGACGTCGACGGGGCGGCCCTGAAGACGGCCGAGCTGGCCGACGGGGCCGAGGACCGGGCCGTCGGGGACCTGCCCGCGCTGCGCTCCAACGGCCTGTCCGTCGTCCGGACGGGCAACGCCGTGGTCATCGCCGAGGCCCTGCGGGTCTCGGCCGACCTCGACCGGGCCCTCGCCGGCCGGCGCGAGGCCATCTTCTACGCCGAGGACCTCGTCCAGGGGTACCGCGTGGACGTCTGGGACGAGTCGAGCGGGAGCTGGCGCTCGCTCTGCAAGCGGGTCGGGACGTACAATTTCCTCCGCGCCGGGCGCGTCGAGACGCTCGAGGACGAGGGCTTCGTCTCGGAGAGCGTCACCGAGGCGGCCGACGAGTCGTCCGACGACATGTTCACCCACGAGGCCGTCTTCGGCTGGGACGGCTGGAGCCTCGTCGCCCCGCGGCCGGGGCGGACGATCGACAAGGACGACCGGGCCGCCGCCGTCCAGAGCCAAGCGGCCACGGCCTTCCGGCTGGAGACGACTTTCAAGCCCGCGCCGGGGTCGCTGCCGCGGCTGCGGTTCGGGGGCCGCTACCGGATCAGGGCCAGGGCCGTCGACCTGGCCGGAAACAGCGTCGGCCCGGAATCGGCCGACGCCGCCAAGGCCATCCCGGCCCCGCCGAAGCCGCCGCTGGCCTACGCCCGGTTCGACCCGGTCGCGCCGCCGGTCGTGGTGCCGCGGGAGGAGCCGAAGCGCGGCGAGTCGGTCGACGAGATGGTCATCCGCAGCTTCAACGACGCGGTCGCGAAGGACACGGTCGCGACGGGCGAGACGGCCGAGCGGCACGTCGTGCCGCCGAAGACCTCGGAGCTCGGGGCCGAGACGCACGGCATGTTCGACGCCGCGGGCGGCGGGGTACGGAAGGACGTCTACGGCCTGATCGCGCGGCGGGACCCGGGCCGGCTCCAGGAGGTCGAGCCGGCCGAGACGCTCGAGCTGCCGTATTTTCCCGACCCCTGGGCCAAGGGCGTCGTCGTCCGGGGCCTGCCGGGGTTCCCGGCCGACAAGCCGCTGCGGATCGAGTTAGACGGCGAGTGGCCGGACGCGCGGCCGTTCCGGATCCGGGCCGTCGAGGGCGACCGTCCGGCGGAGTGGAACGCGGCCTCGCGGGTGCTGACGGTCAGCCTGAAGAAGTCGGACCTGGTGACGCTGCGGCTGAGCTGCTGGTTCCCGGAGCCGATGCTGGCGAACGTCGGCCTCTTCCGCTGGCTCGAGAGGCCCGAGATCGTCATCCCGAAGGCCATCCTGCAGGCGCCGCAGGCGACGGGGCCGCTTCTCGTCGTCCCGCAAGGCGTCCGGACGATCGAGGCCGAGAGGGCCGAGAGGGCCGGGATGGCCGAGGCAGGCGCCGGAGCCGACGTCGGCGTCAGGACCGGGGGGATCGCCGCCAAGGTCCAGGCGGAGAAAATCCAGGCGCAGCCCGTCCGACCGGTCCAGGCGGCCCCGGCCCGCGAGCTGGGGCCGGTCTTCCAGCTGCCCCGGATCAACCTCGGCCTGATCAAGAACCTGGCCGTCAACGCCTCGCACTGGATGATGACGCCGTTCCGGACGGTCGTTCTGACCCACGCCGTCCAGCAGCCGATCGGCCGGCCGGCCGCGAAGTCGTTCGGGGTCGTCCGCGGCCTGGGCGAGACGCACGCCCGGTTCGACGCCGAGCTCGCGGTGCACGGCTCGAGCAGCCAGAAGTTCGACCTCGACGCGACCTGGAAAGAGCCGATCGACAACGTCGCCGAGAAGACCTGGCGGACGCTCGACGGCGCGGCCCACGTGCTGGAGCAGCCGCTCGGCCGCGGCCAGGCCTCGTTCCGGATGAACGACCCGGCGGCCCACCGCCAGGAGTTCGGCGACACCAAGTACCGGAGGGTCGACTACGTCGTCACGGCGACGACGCGGTTCCGGGAGCAGATGCCCGAGGGGATCGCCGGGGACCCGGAGCGGCTGGTGCGCCGAAGCGCCACGATCACGGTCGACGTGCCCAACACCGCGCCGCCGGCCGCGCCGCGGGTGCTCTATGTCGTGCCGACGTTCGGCTGGGAGCGCAAGCGCGAGAAGAACCTGTTGACCAGCCGCCGCAAGGGCGGCGGGCTGAGGGTGTACCTGGAGCGGCCCTGGTTCTCGTCGGGCGACGGCGAGCTGCTCGGCGTCATCCTGGCGCCGACGCCCGGCGTGCCGACCGAGCGGGCGGCCGAGGCGGCGGTGGCGGCGGCCCGCGTGGCCCCGCTCCCGGCCGCCGCGGCCAAGGTCCAGGCGGTCCTGCCGAAGGCGCAGGTCGATGTCCAGGCCAAGACCGCGGCCGCGCGCGTCGCGGCCGCCCCGCCGCCTGTCCCCGAGGCGCTGCGGCCCTACGTGACCATGTGGGGCCTCGACCCGCTCTGGCGGGCCGGCACGATCGCCTCGCCCGAGTATCCGCTGCCGGGCGATTTCCGGCTGGCCCGGGAGGTCCTGGGCGGGCTGTCGATCCCCGATCTGCCCGACGCGCGGTCCTTCACGGCGGTCGGCCACCGGCCGGAGTACGACGGGGAGCGCGGGCTGTGGTGCTGCGACATCGAGATCGAGCCGCGCGCGGCCTACTTCCCGTTCGTGCGGCTGGCCCTGGCCCGGTTCCAGCCCGTCTCGGTCGCCGGGGCCCACCTGTCGAAGGTCGTCACGGCCGATTTCATCCAGCTCGTTCCCGACCGGACGGTCTCGCTGGATTTCGGCAAGTCCGGCCAAGGGGACCTGGGCATCACGGTGAGCGGGCCGTCCTACATCCAGGCGGCGGCGGGAAGCGGGCCGGGAGAGGTCGAGGTCGCCTTGGAGACCCACGACCCGGGCCTGCCCGAGGAGATCGGCTGGTCGGCGGTGAAGGGCGGGTCGGTCACGCTGAAGGCGCAGCGGGCGTCCTCGGGCGAGCCGGGGCTCTTCATCTGGACCGGCAAGCTGGCCGTGCCGAAGGGCTTCCAACCGAAGAACGCCCGGGTGGCGGTGCGCGAGTACGAGACGTTCCTCGCGGACCAGACCGGCCTGGCCGCGCTGAAGGTCGCGGCCGCGGCCGCCCAGGCGCCCCAGGCGAAGGCCCGGCGGCTCGTCTTCGCCGAGACCTTCGCCTTCCCCAACGCCTGAAATCGGGGGACACCGACAGAACGGCCGCTCGATGAAGCGGCCGGGCTTGACGCCCGCCGCGGCCGGGATTATGCTCGGGCCTTGCCGACCGCAAGAACGAACAGAGAGGCGCACATGGCAACACCATCGACCGCTGTCGGCCGACGGGACGGGCGCGACGGCCGGCGTTTCCGGGCCGGCCTCGGCGCCGCTGTCGCCGTCGTCTTCGTCGCCGCCTCGGCCCTCGTTCTCGCCCGCGGCTTCGCGGCCCAGGAGCGCGGGCAGGGCGACCTCGCCAAGAAGCAGCTCGAATACACCGTCGCGAACTACGTCAAGCGCGAGTACCGGGTCCCGATGCGGGACGGGGTCAAGCTGTTCACGAGCGTCTACGTCCCGAAGGACGCCGGCCGGACATACCCGATCATGATCCAGCGCACGCCCTACTCGGTCGCGCCGTACGGGGAGGACAAGTACAAGCCGCTCCTCGGCCCCTCGGAGATGTTCGCGAGGGAGGGCTTCATCTTCGCCTACCAGGACGTCCGCGGGCGCTACATGTCCGAGGGCGAGTTCGTCGACATCCCGCCCCGCAAGGCCCGGCTCGCCGGCCCCCGGGACACCGACGAGACGACCGACACCTACGACACGATCGACTGGCTGGTCAAGAACGTCCCCGGCAACAACGGCCGCGCGGGCATCTGGGGCGGCTCGTACGGCGGCTTCTTCTCCGCCTTCGGCATGATCGACGCCCACCCGGCCCTGGTCGCGGCCTCGCCCCAGGCGCCCATCGGCGACGTCGCCAACGGCGACGACTCCTTCCACAACGGCGCCTTCTTCCTGGGCTCGAACTTCGGCTTCTACTACTTCTTCCGGCCGCGGCCGGGCGGGCCGTCGGCCCAGCTCGGGCCGGCTGTCCGGGGCCTCCGCATCAACGACGCCTACGACTTCTTCCTCCGGATGGGGCCCATCTCCAACAGCGAGACGCTGTATTTCAAGGGCGAGAACCCCTACTGGACCGCCCACCTGGACCACCCGAACTACGACGAGTTCTGGCGGTCGCGCTCGCTCGTGCCGCACATGAAGGGCATCAGGCCGGCCGTCCTTTTCGTCGGCGGCTGGTACGACGCCGAGGACCTGGCCGGGCCGCTCAAGCTGTTCTACGAGCTGGAGAAGAACGGGCCGCTCGCGCCGGACACCCTGGTCATGGGTCCCTGGCGCCACGGCGGCTGGTCGCGCGGCGACGGCGAGGCGCTCGGCAGCCTCCGGTTCGGGTCCAAGACGAGCGAGTTCTACCGCGAGCGGATCGAGTTCCCCTTCTTCATGGAGCGCCTGAAGGGGGCGGGCAAGGGGCTTGCGGGGGAGGACGGGAGCCCCGCCCCGAAGGCCTGGCTGTTCGAGACGGGCGCCGACGAGTGGCGGAGGTTCGACGCCTGGCCGCCGCGGGACGCGCGCGAGGCGAGCCTCTACCTCCTGCCCGGCGGCAGGCTGGCCTTCGAGCCGGCGGCGGTCGGGGCGGGGGGCGGGGCCGCCGGGGCGTTCGACGAATATCTCAGCGACCCGGCCCGGCCCGTCCCGGTCGTCGGCCACACGACCGGCGAGGGGATGCCGGGCGACTACATGGCCGAGGACCAGCGCTTCGCCGCCCGCCGGCCGGACGTGCTGGTCTACGCGACGGAGCCGCTCGAGCGCGACCTGGCCGTCGCCGGGCCGGTCGCGCCGCTGCTCCGCGTCTCGACGACGGGCACGGACGCCGACTTCGTGGTCAAGCTCATCGACGTCTACCCGGACGACTTCCCCGACCCGGCGCCGAACCCGGACCGCGTCCGCATGGGCGGCTACCAGCGGCTCGTCCGCGGCGAGCCCTTCCGGGGCAAGTTCCGCAACAGCCTGGAGAAGCCCGAGCCGTTCACGCCGGGCCGGGCCGAGACGATCGACTTCCGGATGCCCGACGTCTGCCACACCTTCCTCAAGGGGCACCGGATCATGGTCCACGTCCAGAGCTCCTGGTTCCCGCTCGTCGACCGCAACCCCCAGACGTTCGTGGACATCCCCAAGGCCGCCGAGGCGGATTTCCGGAAAGCGACGATCAGGGTCTATCAGGGCGGGGCGGAAGGGTCGCGCCTCCGCGTCCTGGTCAGATGATCTCGAGGATGCGGTCGAGGCGGAAGGTGCGGCACTCGCCGCGCGCGTGGCAGTAGGCCCGCAGGCCCTCGAAGCGCTTGCCGCGGTACTCCATCGTCTCCACGGCTTCCGGCCGGACGCGGCGGCGCGACTTCGTGTCGTCGGGCTTGAGGTAGACGATCTCGAGCTCGAGGCCGTCGCGGACGGCCCGGCGGAGGAGGTCCCGCTTCTCGGCCAGGGGCAGCGCCTCTTCGGCTTTTCGGTACTGGAAGCGGGTCAGGAAGCGGACGATCCGCCAGTCCATCCAGATGTGGCCGCGCTTGATGGGCGTCTTGAGGACGAGGCCCTCGAACGACGTGCAGCGCGACAGGGCGACGTAGACCTGGCCGTGGGCGAAGGCGCCCCGGCCGATGTCGATGACGACCCGGTCGAAGGTCTTGCCCTGGCTCTTGTGGATGGTCACGGCCCAGGCCAGGCGCACGGGGTACTGGGTGAACGAGCCGGCCGTCTCCGACTCGATCCGGTCGGCCTTGGCGTCGTACCGGAAGCGGAAGAGCTCCCAGGTGAAGGGCGCGAGATCGACCTCGCCGCCGTCGGGCAGCTCGACCGTGACGACGTCGTCGTCGTTCGGGACCGCGGTGATGGCCGAGACGCGGCCGATCGTGCCGTTGACGAAGCGGCCCGAACGGTCGTTCACGAGGAGCATGACCTGGGCCCCCGGCTTGAGCTCGAGCGTCTCCTCGGTCGGGAAGGAGCGGCGGTCGAACTCGCCCTCGACGAAGCCCTGGTAGCGGCGGACCCGGCCGCGCAGCGAGGCCAGCTTCTCCCGGTTGCGGGCCGCGGCCAGGTCGTTGGTGCTGGTCAGGGTGATGGTGAACGCGCCGTCGGGCGGCTCGAAGGCGGGATCGAGCCGGCTGTTGAGCCGGGCGATCTGGCCGTCGTCGATCGAGCGGTTGCGGATGGCGTTGAGCAGGGCGATGAAGGCGGCGTCGCTCTGGCGGTAGACCTTCTCCAGCTCGATCAAGTCCAGGTCGAAGCCGGGCTCGGCGAAGACGCGGGCGGAGAAGAAATAGGGCGACTCGTAGCGGGCGGCGGAGAGCCCGTCGGCGGCGGGCCCGGCGCGCGGGCCGAAGCCGCGCCGGAGCGAGGGCGGGTCGGGGGCGAACAGGCCGCGCTCCTGGCCGGTGACGACGGGCGGCAGCTGGTAGAGGTCGCCGATGAGGATCATCTGCAGGCCGCCGAACGGCGCTCCGGGGCCGGGGCCGTTGAGGCGGAGGAACTTCTCGACGCAGTCCATGAGGTCGGCCCGGACCATGGACACCTCGTCGATGACGATGGCGTCGAGGTTGCGGTAGATGGCGGCCCGGTCGGCGCCGGCGCCCCGGGCCTTGGGCAGCTTGCGGACGGCCTCGGGCGTGACGTCGGGCTTGAAGCCGAAGAACGAGTGGATGGTCTGGCCGCGGACGTTGAGGGCGGCGACGCCGGTCGGGGCCAGCACGGCGACGCGCTTGCCGGTCCGGCCGCGCCAGTACTCGAGGAGGGTCGATTTCCCCGTCCCGGCCTTGCCGGTGATGAAGACGTGGCGCGAGGTCCCCTCCATGACGTCGAGGGCCCGGCGGAAGCCCGGGTTGATCTCGATCGCCGGGGCGGCGGGCTTGGCCTTCGCCGTCCGCTTTTTCTCGCTCAAGGCGGCGTCCTCCGGGACCGACGTTGCCGATGCATGAACATGGACGCTCGGCCGCCGTCCTTCGTCTCAGGGCCGGCCGGGAAGGGGCCGGTCCCGCTCTTCGCCGGTCACTTGATCTCCTTGAGGAGCTCGGCCACGGCGGCCTCGAGCTGCGCGTCGCGGCCCTGGACGGCCTCCTCGCGGCCCAGGGAGACCAGGACGTCGGGCTCGGTCTGGTGATTGTCGAGGTAGCCCACCCCCTCGACCTTGACGCCGAGGGGGACGAAGCCCCAGCGCACGCCGCTGTCCCCCAGCATCTCCCAGCCGGCGAACGAGCACGTGCCCGGCACCGGCATGCCGACGAGCTTGCCGATCTTCATGTGCTGATAGGCGAAGGCGAAGCAGTGGCCGTCGCTGTACTGGGCCTCGCCGACGACGGCGATCGACGGCTTGGTCCAGCGGAAGTTGGGCTCGTAGCCGTTGCTCCGCCAGTCGGTCGTGTAGACGAAGAACTTCCGGCCGCTCAGGAACATGTCCAGGTCGGCGACGAGGTCGCCGCCGCCGTTGAAGCGCGTGTCCACGACCAACCCCTCCTTGGCGGCGAACTTGCCCAGGACCTCCTCGAAGGCCGAGCGGTAGGCGCTGTCGCTCATGCCCGGGATGTGGATGTAGCCGAGCCTGCCGCCGCTCAGCTTCTCGACCTCGGCCTGGTTGCGGAGGACCCAGCGCCGGTAGAGGAGCTGGCTCTCCTCGCGCGGCGAGACCGGCTTGACGGCGACGTCGCGCCGGGCCGGCCGCGGCGCCGCCGCCGCGCCCTTGGCCGCCCCCGGCCCGGCCTTCGGGCCCGGGCCCGCGGCCGCTGACGGAGGCGCCGAGACCGTGAGCAGGACGTTCTGCCCGGCCTTGCGGTTGAGATAGCGCTCGATGTCCCGGTCGGCCGCGACCGGCTCGCCGTCTACGGCCTCGATGAGCGTGCCGGGGACGATGTCGAGGCCGGCCTTGTCGAGCGGCCCGCCGGCCACGGCCTCGACGACCCGGACCCCCGGCCCGGCGTAGGCCGGGTCGTAGAAGGCGCCGAGCGAGGCCGTCTCGTCGGCGTTCTCCGGCGCCCGGCCGTAGCGGGCCCCGCTGTGGCTGACGTTGAGCTCGCCGAGCATTTCCGAGAGCAGCTCGGCGAAGTCGTAGCCGTTGGCGATGCCGGGGAGGTGCTTCTGATAGACCGGCTTGAGGGCGTTCCAGTCGGCGCCGTGGTAGCCGGCCCGGTAGAACTGCTCGAGCGTCCGGCGCCAGACGTGCTCGAACTGGGCGGCCCGCTCGGCCGCCTGGTCGACCGTCACTTCGCCCTTGACGCCGATCGCGTCGCGCTTGCCGCTCGAGGGGTCGATCTTGGAGAGCGAGCCGTCGGCCAGCAGGAAGATCGACTTCCGGTCCTTGTCCCAGGCCAGGCGGCCGCCGTTGGCGTTGAGCGCGGCCAGCATCTTGGTCTCGCGGGTCCTGAGGTTGGTCGTCCAGAGGTTCATGCCCTTCTCGAACCGGGCCAGGTAGAAGAGCGTGTCGCCGTCCTTGTCGACCAGGGCGTCGCCGAGGGAGGAGGAGTGGATCGTCAGCCGGGCCTTGCGCAGGGCCAGGCCGCCCCAGTCGATGACCAGGGGCTTCGCCTCCTCCTTCTTGTCCTTCTCGGCCGCGTCTTTCTTGTCCTTGGGCGCTTCCGCCTTGGCCCGCTTCTCCTCGATCTCCTTGAGCAGGGCCGCCTCCTCCTTGGTCAGGCGGAAGCGGTCCCAGGCTTCGCGGGTGAAGAACAGCGCGTAGACGTCGAGCTGCGAGCCGCCGCTCTGGGCCGCGCCCTTGAGCCCGTCGCGGTCGCTGAACCAGAGCATGGCCTGGCCGCCGAGGATCCACTTGGCCCGGCGGTCCTCGAAGCCGCTCTCGGTCAGGTTGACGATCCGGCCGGAGCCGTCGGCGGCGACGAGGCCGACCTCGCCCGGGGCAGAGCCGGGGACGGCGTAGTCGAAGAGGATCCACTTGCCGTCGGGGCTCCACTGGAAGTACTGGCTGCCGTCGGCCGAGGGGGCGAGCTCTTTCGCCGTGAGCAGGACGCGGGCCTTCCCGCTGGCCAGGTCGAGGACCTTGAGGGTGGCCCGGTCCTCGACGAAGGCCAGCTCCTTGCCGTCGGGGGAATAGGCGGGCGAGGCGTTCTGGCGCTCGTTGACGACTAGCGGCGTCTCCTCGAGGACGGTCGAGGCGTAGAAATAGGGCTCCTCGGCCCGGGCCCGGCGGGTCTCGTAGACGCCCCAGCGGCCGTCGCGCTCCGAGGCGTAAAGGAGGGCGTTCCCGTCGGGGGAGAAGGACAGGCCGGCCGTGTTGCCGAGCGAGGCCAGGACCCGCTTGGTCATCCCGCCGTCGACGTTGACGGCGAAGACGCCGCCGCGGGCGACGACGGCCAGCTCCTTGCCGTTCGGCGAAACGGCGAAGTCGCGGGCCCCGCCGCTGACCGGGACGACGACCTCGTTGTTCGAGCGGGCGTCGGCGGCCAGGGAGACCGGGACGCGGCGCGGTTCGGCCCCGGCCTGCCCGCGCTGGGTGTAGATCGCCCCGTCGTAGCCGAAGCAGAGCGTGCCGTCGTCGGCCAGGGAGAGGAACCGCACCGGGTGCGTCTCGAAGGCCGTGATCCGGGTCGAGGCGCCCCCGCCCATGGCCATCAGGTGGACGTTGAAGGAGCCGCTCTCCTCGCTGAGGTAGTAGAAGCCGGTCTCGTCGGGGGTGAAGACGGGCGAGCGGTCCTCGCCGGCGAAGGCGGTGATCTTGTGGTGCCGGCCCGTTTCCGTGTCGCAGACCCAGATGTCGCGGGCGATGGCGGAGACGTGGTGCTTGCGCCAGTCGTTCTCGCCGCCCTTCTTGTCGTGGTAGATGAGGAAGCGGCCGTCGCGGCTCAGGCGGGCGTCCTCGGCCGGGACGGCCAGCGCCTGGACGGCCCGTCCGCCCTCGACGGGGACGCGGTAGAGCTCGGGCTGGGAGGCGGCGGGGAAGAGGCGGCTGGCGGCGGGGTCCTGCCGGGCGGCGCCGAAGAGGACGGCCGTGTCGCCGGGCGTGAAGGAGTAGGGGAGCTCGGCGGCCGAATGGTAGGTCAGGCGCCGGGCCGGGCCGCCGGCCGCGGGCATGACGAAGACGTCGAAGTCGCCGAAGCGGTCGCTGGCGAAGGCGATCGTGCGGCCGTCGCGGCTCCAGACCGGCATGAAGTCGTAGGCCTCGTGCGTCGTGAGCGGGACGGCGGCGCCGCCGGAGGCCGGGACGCGGTAGATGTCGCCCTTGTAGGCGAAGGCGATCGTTCGCCCGTCGGGCGAGATGGCCGGGTAGCGCAGCCACATGGGCGCGCGGTCGGCGTCGGGCGTCCGGGCGGCCGCGGGCGCCTGGGACGGGGAAGGCGGGGCCGGCGGCGTGTCCCGGAGGGCCGGGGCGGAGGCCGGGACGGGCGCGGCGGCGACGGCGCGCAGGCCGGGCGCGGTGGCGGCGGGGGCGAGGACCAGAAGCGCGAGGACGGCGCGGAGCGCGGCCCTGTCGAAACGGCCGGAGGCGCTGTTGCGGATCATGACGGCGGCTCCTTTCTTGTCGAGGGCTTCCGGACGGAAGCGGACCGGGCATTCTTCGCGAATATAGCAAAATCGGGGGCGCAATTCCATTTTCCGGATTTCCGCCGGCCATCGGGCTCCCTTGGCTCCGGGTGATCCGGGGATTCGCGCCGCGTCACTGTTTCGGCCCGTTCGGGCCGATCGGCCCGCGACGGCCCGGGACGGGCGGGCGAGGCGCCTCGGTATCATGAGGGTCAAATGGGCCGGCGAATAGGGACATGTACTTCCAGCACGTGTCCCCGTTCAGACATGCGGGACACGTACCGGGGCGGTACATGTCCCGACACGCGCCTCGAGCGCCCGGCGACAATTAAACCAGAGGCGAGCGCGACGAATGGAGAATTATTTTGAAGAGGGGGGTTGACAAACGTCTATTTTGTTATTATAATGTCTACCGAAAGAGGATGTTGAGATGACCGCCTCCCCGCGCCGCAAGTCACCGGAAACGCCGTTCGGCATCCGTCTTCGGGCCGCCCGGAAGATGGCCGGGATGAGCATGGAGGACCTGGCCGCCAGGCTCGGCGGGCGGGTCACCAAGCAGTCCATCAGCAAGTACGAGACCGGCCGGATGATGCCCTCGCAGGAGGTCCTGGAAAGCCTCGTCGAGGCGCTCAAGGCCGCCACATGGGGGGCCTCGCCGTTGCGGCTCGAGGACGCCGTGATGGAAAAGGAGCTCCCGTTCGATGCTTTCGATTCGTCGGGACATGGGTCCGGCTCGCCCCCGAAGGCCCTGCGCCGGCGGGGCCTGGTGAGCCTGCCGAAGGAGGCCGAGGCGGGGGCGTTGCCCGAACCGGCCGCGCCCGGGGACCTCCGGCCCCGTCCCGGAAGCCGCGCCTCGGCCGGGATCGAAACGCCGCGATTCTGCATAGTGACGCCACCCCGGGTCGAGCCGTGCTTCAGCCTGTCCGCCAGGCGGACCCGCGGCCTCGCGGCCTGGCGCGCGGACGCCGCCGTGAACGAGATCCGGTTCCGGGCCGGGGAGAAGCTCTCGGCCAAGACCGAGGCGGCGCTCAAGTACCGCATCGCCGGCCATCTCGAGCGCTATCTCGAGCTGGAGTCGGTCCTGGGCGCTTCCGTAGCCTTCGAGAACCCGGTGGCCGGCGCGCCCGTGCGGACACGCGCCGAGGTCGAGGCGGCGGCCGGAGAGGTCCGCCGGCGCTGGGAGCTCGGCGCGGGGCCGGTCGTCAACCTGCTCGGCCTGCTCGAGGACAGGGGGATCAAGGTCTGCGAGGCCAGGGGCATCGAGGGGTTCGAGGGCCTGTCGGGGAGATACGGCCCCAGCCCCTTCGTCGCCGTGAACGCGGAGCGCCCGGCCGACCGGGTCCGCTTCACGGCCGCCCACGAGCTGGGCCACCTGCTGTGCGGGTTCGACGGGGCGGAGAGCCCGGAAAGCGAATGCCACGCCTTCGGAGCGGCCCTGCTCCTGCCCCGGGCCGCCCTCGAGAGGACCTTCACGCCGGCGGGCCGCAAGGTGACCCTGGGCGATCTCGCCGAGATCAAGCAGACCTACGGCGTCTCGCTCCAGGCCATCATGTACCGGGCCCGGGCGCTGGAGCTCGTCGGCGACCGGCAGCTGCGGTCGTTCCGCGAGACAATCAGGGCCCGGGGCTGGGCCGTCGAGGAGCCGGTGGCCTACAGAGGGCTCGAGCGGGCGACGCGGTTCGGGCGCCTGCTCCACTACGCCGTGGCCGCCGGGATCATGGACGTGGCCCGGGCGGCGGAGGCCGCCGGGGTCCCGGCCGAAGAGCTCGAGAAGGAGATCGGAGAGATCTTTTGACGACGATAACGAAGGAAAAGGGAGGTCGATGATGGGGCGCTTCGAACCCGGTTCCACCTAGCGGGTCAGGCGCGGGAGGGGCCGGCCCGGGACAAGGACGGCCCTCCACGCGCCCGCTAGCCGTTCGGTCGGAGAATCAAGAAAGAAAGGAAAAAAGAATGGACAAGTCTGTCGAAACGTATCTTCTGGAAATGGAGCTCGGCGCGGGCCAGAGCTTCGAGAACATGACCGTCTTCGGGCTCCTGCGGGCCCGCGACGGCGGCCCCGAGTACATCACGCTCCGGGAGGCGCTCGAGAGGGGGGCCTTCACGATCACCGAGGTCAGCGAGGGCGGCTCCGTGCCCGAGCTCATGGTCGCCAACAAGGGCGACGTCGCGGTCCTCATCCTCGACGGCGAGGAGCTGCAGGGCGCCAAGCAGAACCGGATCCTCAACACGACCATCCTGGTCGCGCCCAAGTCCACGGTCAAGGTCCCGGTGAGCTGCGTCGAGCAGGGCCGGTGGAGCTACCGGGATCGGCTGTTCGTCGAATCCGGCAACATCATGCACCGCGAGATGCGCATGCTCAACGTCCAGAAGGTCAGCGAGAGCCTGAGGACCGCGCGGCAGTTCCGGTCGGACCAGGGCGAGATCTGGGGCAAGGTCGAAGAGCTCCAGGCCGAGCTGGCCGTGCCCTCGGTGACGGCGGCCATGAAAGACGTCTACGACGCCAAGGGGGCCGACCTCGACGGCTACCTCAAGAGCTTCAGCCTGGCCGAGGGCGCGAAGGGCATCCTGGCCTTCGTCGACGGCCGGCCGGCCGGACTGGACTTCGTCTCCAGCGAGGCCGCGTTCGCGACGCTGTTCCCCAAGCTCGTCAAGAGCTACGCCATGGAAGCGATGCTCGCGACGGAACGGCGCAAGAGAGGCCGCGGCAAGGGCGACGCCGGGCGGGCCCCGGCCAAGCCCGCGGCCGACGAGGCCCGGGCGTTCCTGAAGCTGGCGGCCTCGTGCCAGGAGAAGAGGTACGAGTCGATCGGCCTGGGCTGGTCCTATCGCTATCAGGGGCCAGGCGTCGTCGGGTCGGCGCTGGCCTTCAACGACAAGGTCGTCCACATGGCCTTCTTCGGCGTCGACGAGGCCGGGCAGTCGGAAGACCCGGGGACGATGGCCGGCAGCCGGGCGCGCCGCGGCTTCCGCGTCTGACAGAATAGGGGGACATGATACCCGTTCCCTATTTCGAGCCGAAGGGTCGGCCCGGGCGCAACGGCGTCCCGGCCCGGCCGACGGCCGGGGAAATCCGGGAACGGGTATCGTGTCCCCGATCTAGGCGCCGGCGTCCTTGCGCGTGAAGCCGGCGCCGAACTCGAGCGAGCCCTTGGGACAGCAGGAGTTGACGCAGACCGTGCAGGAGAAGCAGTCGGGCCGGACGGCCGCGTCCTTGAGGATCTCGGGCACGGTCGGGCAGGGCGACTTGACGGCGCAGGCGCCGCAGTCGTTGCAGGCCGGCCTCTTCAGGACGACGCGGAACAGGGCGGCGTTCTCGACGACGTTGGTCAGCAGGCCGACCGGGCAGACGAGGTAGCAGAAGGGGCGGTAGGTCACGAAGGCGAAGCCCAGGGTCAGAAGGAACGGCAGGAAGTGGAAGACGTTGTCGAGCAAGGTCGGCTGGAGGGCCATCTCGTAGCCGTGGAAGGCGTTGAGGTAGTCGTAGAGGGACAGGGCCGTGACCTGGCCGTTCGGGGCGGTCGTGTGGAGAACGGCCGTCAGGCTGAGGGCGACGAACAGCATGAAGATCCCCACCCGGACGGCCTGGGTGGCGCGGAAGTTCCACTTGCGGCGGCGGATGCGGAGCTTGTCGGCCAGCATGGCGATGAGCTCCTGGGCGGCGCCGAGCGGGCAGACCCAGCCGCAGAAGAGCTTGGGCCCGACGAGCGTCAAGGCCAGGATGACCAGGAGCATGGCGATCATGGGCGGCCGGAAGCCGTAGAGAACGGACTTCGTCACCGCGCAGACGGGGGAGGGGTGCATGGAGAAGCCGGCGAAGAGCTTGAGCCCGAGGTTGGCGGCGACGCCGTAGAGGAAGGTCGAGAGGAGCAGGATCGGCACCTTGACCGGGTTTTTCATCTTGCGCGTCAGGAGCAGGGCCATGGCCAGGAGGCCGATGACCAGCATGGTCACGAGCTTCGGCCGGGCGAGCATGTCCAGGACCCCGGCCGCGGCCATCCGGCCCTTTCCCTGACCCATGCCCATCCCTTGACCCATGCCCTGACCCATGCCCGGCTGGGCCGACAGCGCGAGGGGGTGGGCGGTCACGGCGCAGGCCGCGAGCGCGATCAGCGTTCCGATCCGTTTGAGCGTGTTCATGTCCACCTCCGGCTCAGGGTCCGTCTATTCTAGCCAAATGAAAACGAGGGCACAATATCCATGTCCCGGTCTGTCCCAATCCTTCGTCTCGGCCGGGCCCCGGAGAAATAGGGAAACAGGTATCATGTCCCCCATTTTATCGGCCGGCGACGGTCATCCCGGCGACCTTGACCGTCGGGCCGGCGACCGGGGCGTGGAACTCGAGGTCGGTCCCGACCGCCTCGATCGTCTCGAGAACGCGGCCCAGGTTGCCGGAGACCGTGACCTCGGAGACGGGGTAAGCGATCTCCCCGTCCTCGATCCACAGCCCGAAGGCGCCCCGGGAGATGTCGCCGGTCACCGGGTTCAGCCCGTGGCCGAGCGTCCGGACGAGGAGGAGCCCCTTCTTCGTCCCGGCGACGATGGCCTCGGGCGCCGTCCCGCCTTTCTCCAGGAAGAAATTGGACGGGGCGACGCCGCCGCCGTCGGCGCTCCCGGTCGACCGGAGCCCCAGCTTGCGGGCCGCGTAGTGGTCGCAGAGGTAGCTCCGCAGGACCCCCTTCTCGACGACCACGGTCCGCCGGCAGGGCTGCCCGTCCGAGTCGAAGGGGTGCGAGCCGAGCTCGCCCGGCAGGAGCGCGTCGTCCACGACCGTGACGAGCCCGTTGCCGACGCGCTCGCCCAGCCGGCCCGCGAGGAAGGAGGCCTTCTGGTAGACGGCCGTGCCCGCGACGCAGCCGAAGAGGAAGCCCATCAGCCAGGCCGTCTGGGTCGGCTCGAAGATGACCGGCACGTTCTGGGTCCGGACCTTCCGCG
>Ga0116178_10000994_pt1 | contig 24272 bp, 30 predicted proteins | sample AD_STIC12_MetaG_FD_89880 | JGI IMG/M metagenome (GOLD analysis project Ga0116178, IMG submission 89880) | Active sludge microbial communities of municipal wastewater-treating anaerobic digesters from USA - AD_STIC12_MetaG | ecosystem: Engineered > Bioreactor > Anaerobic > Digestate | place: USA... | reverse complement strand
CCTTCGCGACGCGATTGATCGCGACCACGTTCTCGACGAGATCCGACGCGCCTTCCCCACCACGCGCCTGCTGCTCGCCGCCGCCACGCGGGCCACGGCCGCCATCGCGACCGCCGCCACCCGGGCCCCCTTCACGTCCGCGTCCAGCGCCGCCCCCTCCGGGAGCGCCACGGCCCGCGCCGCCGCCGCGGCCACCACGACCGCCGCCGGGGCCGCCGCGTCCGCCGCGACCACCACCGCCACCTGCAGGGCGCGACCCGCCGGTCGCAGAACCAGTTGTCTCGTTCTCAGCCATTTTCAGAACTCCAGACCGCCCTCGCGGGCGCCATCGGCCAGCGCCTTCACGCGGCCGTGATAACGATAACCCGCGCGATCGAATACCACCTTCGCAATGCCCTGCTCCTTCGCCGCCGCGGCCAGCGCCTTGCCGACCTCAGAAGCCTTCTCGGCCTTCTTCCCGGTCAGCTTGCCATCGCCAATCGTCAGGACGGTCTTCTTGGACACGTCGTCGACCAACTGTGCGTAGATGTGCTTCAGCGAACGGAAGATGACCAGGCGCGGCCGCTCGGCCGTCCCCATGACCCGCTTCCGGATGCGCAGGTGCCGGCGATACCGGAGTTCCTGGCGCGTCTTCGGGATTCCCATGCTACGCATTACTTGCCTCCCGCCTTGCCGGCCTTCCGGCGAATGATCTCGCCCGCGTAGCGCACGCCCTTGCCCTTGTACGGCTCCGGCTTGCGCAGCTTGCGAATCTCCGATGCGATGCGCCCCACGACTTCCTTGTCCGCCCCTTCGACCAGGACCTGCGTCGGCTGCGGCGCGGACAGCTTCACGCCAGCGGGGGCCTTCACCTCAATCGTGTGCGAATATCCTAACGACATCAGCAGGCCGTACGGCTTCACCTCGGCCTTGTACCCGACGCCCGTGATCTCCAGCTGGCGAACGAACCCCTTCGTGACGCCTTCGACCATGTTCGAGACCAGCGTCCGCGTCAGCCCGTGCAGCGCCTTGTGGCGCGACTCGTCCGACGGACGGTTCACCGTGATCTGCCCGTTCTCGTACGCGAGGATCATGTCCGGGTGAAAGACGCGCGACAACTCGCCCTTGGCTCCCTTCACCGTCAGCGCCGAGCCCTTCAAGTCCACCGTCACCCCTGCGGGGACGGGGACGGGATGCTTCCCAATTCGTGACATCGTAGGCTCTCCTTACCAGACGAGGGCGAGCAGCTCGCCGCCGGTGTGCGCCTTGCGCGCATCGGCGTCCGACATCACGCCACGCGACGTGCTCAGGATCGCCATCCCGAGGCCGTTGCGCACGCGCGGAATCTCGCCGACCGCGACGTACTTCCGCAGGCCAGGCGACGACACGCGCTTGAGTTCCCGGATCACCGGCTGCCCGCCGGCATAGCGGAGGATGACGCGCAGCAGCTTGTGCCCCTGCTCGTTCTCCACGTGGCGGTAGTCGGTGATGAAGTTGTTCTGCTTGAGGATCCGCGCGATCTCGGTCTTCACGCGCGATGCCGGCATGTCCACGCGACGGTGCTTCGACCCGCAGGCATTGCGGATCCGCGTGAGCATATCGGCGATCGGGTCAGTCATGCTCATGTAGTTCGCTCACTCTCCTCTCGTATCCGACACCTGCGGACGTGGAGGAATCAGGGGAAAAGAAGACGAGAAGACGGGAGGACCAGAAGACGAGCGCACAGCCTCGCGAGTCCACGGGCGGAGTGTGTACTTCCCACACTCGTCTTCCCGTCTTCCCGTCTTCCCGTCTTCTCACACTACCAGGACGCCTTGCGGACTCCCGGGATCAATCCATTCAGCGCCATCTCGCGGAGCGCGAGGCGCGACAGGCCGAAGTAGCCTTCGTATCCGCGCGCACGCCCGGTCATCGAGCAGCGGTTGCGAATGCGAACGCGCGACGAGTTGCGCGGCATCTTGCGCAGCTTGCTGTACGCCGATTCACGCTCGGCGTCGCCGGTCTTCGGGTTCTTGATGATCGCGAGGAGGGCGCGACGCTTCTCGGCGTAGCGCGCCACCAGCACCTTGCGCTCTTCGTTCTTGACGGTCTTGGACGTCTTGGCCATGGCTGCCTAACGGCTCTGGTGTCTCAGTTGGTGAACGCGACGACGATCGGCTTCTCGTCGCCTCGGAACGGCATCCCCAGCTCGCGCAGCAGCGCGAAGGACTGGTCGTCCTTGTCCGTGGTCGTCACGAACGTGATGTCCATCCCGTGGATCTGGTCGACCATGTCGTAGTTGATCTCCGGGAAGATCATCTGCTCCTTGATGCCGACCGAGTAGTTGCCGCGGCCGTCGAACGAACGGGTGCCGAGGCCGCGGAAGTCGCGGACGCGCGGCAGCGCGCTGTTGACGAATCGGTCCAGGAACTCCCACATCCGGGCGCCACGCAGCGTCACCGCCGCGCCGATCTCCTGCCCCTCGCGGAGCCCGAAGTTGGCGATCGACTTCTTCGCCTTCTTCCGCACCGGACGCTGCCCGGTGATGAGCGCCAACTCCTCGACCACCGAGTCGAGCAGCTTCGGCTGCTTGATCGCTTCGCCCAGCCCGACGTTGATCACGATCTTCGTCAGCCCCGGCACCTGGTGCACGTTGGTCAGCCCGAACTGCTGCATGAGCTTCGGGGCCACCGTCGTCTTGTAATAGCCGTGCAGGCGCGGCGCCGGCACCGGGAGCTTCGCCCCCAGGTGCGGTCCCTTCGGGAGCATCGACTTGCGCTCGCCGCCCTTCCCGCCCGACGCGGACTTGCCACCTGAGGCCGACTTACCGCCGGCCGGGGCTCCGCCCTTCTTTTCCTTGGTTGCCATAGTCTATCGTCCTCGCCTCAGCGGTTACGCGGGATGGCATCCCCGCTCTTGGCGCTGATGCGTTCCTTCGTGCCGTCCGCATCGATCCGGCGACGCACACGCGTCGGCTTCCCACCCTTCGGATCGAGCAACATCACGTTCGAATGATGAACCGGAGCCGGCATCTCGATGATCGCGCTCTGCTCTTCCGCGCGACGCGCCTTCCGATGCCGCTTCACGATGTTGATCCCTTCCACGGTGATACGCCCAGTCTTGGTGAAGACACGGAGCACCTTCCCCTCCTTCCCCTTGTCCTCGCCCCGCATGACGCGCACGGTGTCGCCCTTGGTGATGGGCATCAACACCCGCTCCGCCTTGCGCTGGTGGCGAACCGCCCCCAGGCGCTTGCCGTCGTTCTTGCGATACTTGAGTACGCGCATGTTACAAGACCTCCGGCGCGAGCGAGACGATCTTCATGTACCGCTTCTCGCGCAGCTCGCGCGCCACGGGGCCGAAGATACGCGTCCCACGGGGCTCGCCCTTGTCGTCAATGATCACGACCGCATTCTCGTCGAACCGGATGTAGCTCCCGTCCTTGCGGCGGGTCTCCTTCACGGTGCGCACGACGACCGCCTTCGCGACGTCGGACTTCTTCACCGTGCCGTTCGGGAGCGCGTCCTTCACCGCCACGATCACCTTGTCGCCAAGTCCGGCATACCGTCGCTTGGTCCCACCGAGCACGCGGATCACGAGCGCCTTCTTCGCGCCCGAGTTGTCCGCGACCTTGACCACTGATTCCTGTTGGATCATCGCTCAGTTCTCCTAGCGCGCCCGCTCGACGATCTCGACCACGCGCCACCGCTTGTCCTTCGACAAGGGCCGGGTCTCCATGATGCGCACGGTGTCGCCCATCTTCGCCGAGTTCTCCTCGTCGTGAGCTTTCACCTTCTTCGTGCGCGTCACCATCTTGCCATACATCGGATGCGGGACCCGGCGGTCAATCTGCACGACCACGGTCTTCTGCATCTTGTCGCTCACCACCACGCCCACGCGCATCTTGCGCGCGTTCCGCGGCGACGTCGCTTGCTGTCCGTTATTGGTCATCTCGGCCATGTTCGCTCGTGCTCCTGGCTAGCGCTTGGCCGGTGCGGCCAGCTCACGTTCGCGCAGCACCGTCCGCAGGCGCGCGATGTTCTTGCGGATCGCCCGCAGCTGCAGCGGATCCTCCAGCGGTTCCGTCGCGCTCCGGAAGCGGAGGCGGAAACGCTCCTCCTCCAACTCCGCAATGCGCGCCTGGACGTCCGCCACGGACAGTTCGCGAATCTCTTCAGCTCGCATCGGAATGCGCCTCCTCGCGGACGACAAACTTCGTCTTGACACCCAGCTTGGCCGAGGCCAGCGCCATCGCCTTCTCGGCGATCTCGCGCGTCACCCCTTCCAGCTCGAACATCACACGCCCGGGCTTCACCACGGCCACCCAACCCTCAGGCGACCCCTTGCCCTTCCCCATTCGGGTCTCGGCGGGCTTCTTCGTGATCGGCTTGTCCGGGAAGATGCGAATCCAAACCTTGCCGCCGCGCTTGATGTGACGCGTCATGGCGACACGGCACGCCTCGATCTGCCGGTTGGTCACCCACCCGGGCTCGAGCGCCTGCAGGCCGAAGTGTCCGAAGGAGATCTCGGCGCCACGTTGCGCCAACCCCTTCATCCGCCCCTTGAATTGCTTCCGGAACTTTACTCGCTTAGGACTAAGCATGTCTGTATCTCGTTAGGTCGGCGGCCGGTTATACGCCGGTGCTGTACGTCTTGCCGCGGCGATCCTCGACCACTTCGCCCTTGAAGATCCACACCTTGACCCCAATGGTGCCAAACGTGGTCTTCGCCGTCGACGTGGCGTAATCGATGTCGGCGCGCAGCGTGTGCAGCGGCACCCGCCCCTCGTGGTAGCCCTCGACGCGCGCGATCTCCGCGCCGCCCAGACGGCCACCTGCCTTCACCTTGATCCCCTGCGCGCCCATCCGCATCGCGCTCTGCACCGCCCGCTTCATCGCGCGACGGAACGAGATGCGCTGCGACAACTGGTTCGCGATGTTGTCGGCCACCAACTGGGAGTCGAGCTCGGGACGCTTGATCTCCTCGACATTGATCCCGACCTCCTTCCCCGTCAGCTGCGCCAGCTCGTCGCGCAGCTTGTCCACTTCCGCGCCCTTCTTCCCGATCACCACCCCCGGTCGCCCGGTGTGGATCGTCACCACGACCTTCCCCGGCTTCCGCTCGATGTGGATGTCGGAGATGGCCGCGTGGCCCAGGCGCGTCTTGAGGTACTTCCGCAGCAGCGCGTCTTCCTTCAGGAGCTGCGGGAAGTCACGGTTGGCGTACCAGCGCGACCGCCACTGCTTCGTGATCCCGAGTCGGAAGCCGATCGGATTCGTCTTCTGTCCCATTATCGCGCTCCCTTCTCTGCCACGACGATCTCGACGTGGCTGGTTCGCTTGATCATCGGCGTCGCACGCCCCATCGCAGCCGGCGTCCACCGCTTGAGCTTCGGCCCCTCGTTGATGATCGCCTTCTTCACGAAGAGCGTGTCCACGTCCAGCGACGCGTTCGCGGCCCGAGCCGCCTGCTCCGCATTCGCCACCGCCGACTCGAGCGTCTTCGCGATCTGCACCGCCGCATGCTTCTTCGAGAACTTCAGCAGCGACAACGCATCATTGACCATCATGCCGCGGATCTGGTCGATGACCAGCCGCATCTTGTACGGCGACTGCCGCGCCGTGCGCTGAATCGCGCGTGCCTCGGTAGCCATCGGTTACTTCCCTCCCTTGGACGCGCCCGCCGGAGCCGGCGCCTTCTTGTCCGTCGGACGGTTCCCCGAGTGCCCGCGGAACAGTCGCGTCGGCGCAAACTCGCCGAGCTTGTGCCCCACCATGTTCTCGGTCACGTACACGGGAACGAACTTGTTCCCGTTGTGCACCGCGAACGTGTGACCGACAAAGTCGGGGAGGATCGTGCTCGCGCGCGACCACGTCTTCATGACCTTCTTCTCGTTCCGCGCGTTCATCCCCGCCACCTTCTTCAGCAGCGCCTCCTGGACGAACGGGCCTTTCTTGATGCTACGAGCCATGGAAAACTCTTCGAGTGTCGTTAGGTCAGGCTAGAAGCCGGACTGCGTGGCCTTGCCACGCTTGCGGCCGCGGACGATCAGGCGCTGCGACGGCTTCTTCATGTTGCGCGTCTTCACACCCTCCTTCTTGCCCCACGGGCTCACCACATTCCGCCCGCCGCGCGTACGCCCGCCGTGCGGGTGATCCACCGGGTTCATCACTTCGCCGCGCACCTTGGGACGACGTCCCTTCCAGCGCGATTTCCCGGCCTTCCCCCACGACTGCAGCTCGTGCTCCGAGTTCCCCACCTCGCCAATCGTCGCGAGGCAGCGCTGGTGCACCCGGCGCATTTCCGTCGACCCCATGCGCAGGGTCACGTAGTCGCCTTCCTTCGCCACCACCTCAGCCGACATCCCCGCCGAGCGCGCCATCTGGCCGCCCTTGCCCGGAATCAGCTCGATGTTGTGGACCGACGTGCCTAACGGCACCTCGCCCAACGGCAGCGCGTTCCCCGTGCGCACGTCCGAGCCCGGCCCCGACACCACGCTGTCGCCGACGGCCAGCCCCTTCGGGTGCAGGATGTATCGCTTCTCCCCGTCCGCATACTGCACCAGCGCGATGCGCGCCGAGCGGTTCGGGTCATACTCAATGGTCTGCACAACCGCGACGTCACCGAAGCGGTTGCGCTTGAAATCGATGATGCGGTACTGGCGCTTGTGACCGCCGCCGCGACGGCGCATCGAAATGTGCCCATGGTTGTCGCGACCGCCCGACTTCTTGAGCGGCTCGACGAGCGACTTCTCGGGCGTGCTCCGCGTGATCTCGGCAAAATCCGAGATCGAACGGAAGCGCGTGCCCTTCGTCACCGGCTTGAATTGACGGATGCCCATGCTCGTTTAGCCCTCGAAGATGTCGATCTTGTCGCCCGCCTTGAGCGTCACGATCGCCTTTTTCCAGCTCGGTCGCACGCCCGAGGTCTTCCCCATGCTCCGGCGCGGCTTGCCACGCACGTTGCTGGTCCAGACTCCAGTCACCTTCACGCCGAACAACTTTTCAATCGCCTGTCGGATCGCCGGTTTCGTCGCATCGTTCGCGACCTCGAAGACATACTCCCCCTTGGCCTGGTAGGCCGCCGAGGTCTTCTCGGTGACGATCGGACGGACGACGGTACGGTGCAGCGTCGCCATCGCTTACTCTCCCTTCTTGCGGGCGGACTTCTTCGCCGCCGGCTTCTTCTCGGTGGACGCCGCAGCCGTCTCGGCCTTGGGCGCAGCCTTCTTCGCCGCCGTCTTTGCCTTCGGGGCGCTCTTCGTCGCCGTCTTGGCCGCCGCCTTCGCCGCCGGCTTCGCCGCCGGCTTCGCCTTCTTCGGCGCCGCCGACTCCTTCTCCGCGATCGGGGCCAGCGTGTGGCCGATCGCCGATCCCTCGATCAGCACCACATCGGACCACAGGATGTGATAGACCGAGGCGTCGCTGAACGGCAGCACGTGGACGTTCGGCAGGTTGCGCCCGCTCAGGTGCACGTTCTGCTTCACGCCGTCGGTCAGGACCAGCACCTTCTGCTCGCCCACGCCCAGGCGCTCGATGAGCGCCTTGATGGCCTTGGTGCGCGGCTCGGTGTAGTTGAAGGCGTCGATCACCATCACGGCCCCTTCATTCGCGCGCGCATTGAACGCGCTGCGGCGGGCCAGCGCCTTCACCTTGCGCGGCACGTCCTCGGAGTAGTTGCGGTCCCCGTGCGGGCCGAAGACCGTACCACCGCCCGGCCAGTTCGGGGCGCGCGTCGAACCCTGACGGGCGCGCCCGGTCCCCTTCTGCTTCCACGGCTTCTGGTTGCCACCCGTCACCAGGCCGCGCGTCTTCGTCGACGCGGTTCCCTGACGCTGGTTGGCGAGGTAGGCCTTCACCACCTGGTGCATCACGGGCATGTTCACCGTGCCGTCGAACGTGGTCGACGGGAGGCTCACGCGCTCACGCGCGGTGCCTAACGCGGTAAACGCCGCGGCGTCTCGGCTCGTTTCGGTCGTCTGCTCGGACATGGCTTATCCCTGCTTGCGCACGAGCACGATGCCGTTGGTCGGCCCGGCGATCGCGCCTCGGATGTAGATCAGGTTCCGCGCGGTGTCGATCTTCTCCACGCGCAGGTTCACCTGGGTGTGCCGGTCCGTCCCGTAGTGGCCAGGCATCTTCTTCCCCTTGATGACGCGCGAGGGGTCGGTGCCCGGCGAGATCGAACCCGGCTTGCGGTGCTTCGTGTTGCCGTGCGTGTTGGGACCGCCGCCGAACCCGTGGCGCTTCACCACGCCCTGGAAGCCGCGTCCCTTCGTCGTGCCGGTGACCTTCACATACTCGCCGACCGTGAAGATCGTCGCATCGATCGTGTCGCCCGCCTTGTAGGTCGGAACCTCCGTCCCCTTCGGCGCATCGTCCAGTCGGAAGGCGCGCAACACGCGCGGCGGCGCCGAGAGCCCCGCCTTCGCCGCGTGGCCGAGTTCGGCCTTGCTGGCGCGACGACCACGCGGGTCCCGCTCGCCCTTCTTCGACTCCCGACGCACCCGCTGCGAGCCGTAGCCCAGCTGCACAGCGCGATAGCCGCTCTTGTCGTACTCGTTCTCCAGCACCTGCACCACCGGGTTGGGCTTCGCCTCCACCACGGTGCAGGGGATCTGCTGACCCTGCTCGTTGAAGATCTGGGTCATCCCCAGCTTCTTGCCAATGATGCCTAACATGAATTCCTCTCGTGAAGTCGCGGTCCGGGTGGCCAGTCAGCACACCGCGTTTGGGTGACCGTTGGACTTGTTGGTGCTGACGGGGAATCGGGTGCCGGGATCGACTCTCGTCTTCCCGTCTTCTCGACCTCCCGTCTTCTGCAGTTAGTTGACCTTGATCTCGACGTCCACGCCCGCCGGGAGATCCAGCTTGGTGAGCGCGTCCACCGTCTGCGCGCGCGAATCGAGGATGTCGATGACGCGCATGTGCGTCTTCAGCTCGAACTGCTCGCGCGACTTCTTGTCCACGTGCGGCGAGCGCAGCACGGTCCAGCGACGCGTCTTGGTCGGGAGCGGAATCGGCCCCGAGACCTGCGCGCCCGTCTTCTCCGCCGTGCGCACGATGTCCCCGGCGGCCTGGTCGATCACCGCGTGGTCAAAGGCCTTGAGGCGAATGCGAATACGTCCAGCCATATCTATCGAGTGGTTAGAAGACGAGAGGACGAGAAGACGAGAAGCGCAGGGCGACGCAGCATCTCGTCTTCCCGTCTTCCCGTCTTCTCGTCTTCTTCATTTAGGCGAGGATCTTGGTCACGACGCCAGCGCCGACCGTACGCCCACCCTCACGGATGGCGAAGCGGAGCTGCTCTTCCATGGCGATCGGCGTGATCAGCTCGATCGTCATCTGGATGTTGTCGCCCGGCATCACCATCTCCGTCCCGCCCGGGAGCTCGATCGAGCCCGTCACGTCGGTGGTGCGGAAGTAGAACTGCGGACGGTATCCCTTGAAGAACGGCGTGTGGCGGCCGCCCTCTTCCTTCGTGAGGACGTAGACCTCGGCCTCGAACTTCGTGTGCGGCGTGATCGAGCCGGGCTTGGCGAGCACCATGCCGCGCTCGATTTCCTTCTTGTCGACGCCGCGCAGCAGGAGGCCGACGTTGTCGCCCGCCTGGCCGTCATCGAGCAGCTTGCGGAACATCTCGACGCCCGTGACGATCGACTTCTTGTCCGACCCGAAACCGACCAGCGCGATTTCTTCCTGGACCTTGATCTTCCCGCGCTCGATACGCCCGGTCGCCACCGTGCCACGACCCGTGATCGAGAACACGTCCTCGACCGGCATCAGGAACGGCTTGTCGATCTCGCGAACCGGCTCGGCGATGAACGTATCCAGGGCATCGTACAGCTCCTGGATCTTCGCGATCCAAGCCGGATCGCCTTCGATCGCCTTGATGGCCGAGCCACGGATGACCGGGGCGTCGTCACCAGGGTAGTTGTACTTGTTGAGGAGCTCACGCACCTCGAGCTCGACGAGGTCGAGGAGCTCGGCGTCCTCAACGAGGTCGCACTTGTTGAGGAAGACGACGATGTTCGGCACGTTCACCTGACGGGCGAGCAGGATGTGCTCGCGCGTCTGCGGCATCGGGCCGTCGACCGCGGAGACCACCAGGATCGCGCCGTCCATCTGCGCGGCACCCGTGATCATGTTCTTCACGTAGTCAGCGTGCCCCGGGCAGTCGACGTGCGCGTAGTGACGCGCCGCGGTCTCGTACTCGACGTGCGAGGTCGCGATCGTCAGGATCTTCGTCGAGTCACGACGCCCCTGCGATTCCGACGCCTTCGCAACTTCGTCGTACGCCACGTACTTCGTGCCGAAACCCTTGTCGGCAGAAATCTTCGTGAGCGCAGCCGTCGTGGTGGTCTTGCCGTGGTCGACGTGGCCGATCGTGCCGACGTTAACGTGCGGCTTGTTCCGGTCGAATTTTGCCTTGGCCATTGCAGCGTTTCCTAGTGGTGTGGAGGTGCCCTAAACGGGGAGAGTTGCATCGGGATTCCCTCCCGTCTCCCGTCTCCCGTCTCCCGTCTACTTACTTCACCTTGCTGATGATCTCTTCTGCCTTGCTCTTCGGCACTTCCTCGTAGTGCGAGAACTCCATCGAGTACACCGCCCGGCCTTGCGACATCGAGCGGAGCTTCGTGGAATACCCGAACATCTCGGACAGCGGCACCGTCGACGCGATCACCTGCGCCTCGCCGCGCTGCGTCATGCCGCCGATCTTGCCGCGACGTGACGACAGGTCGCCGAGGACGTCGCCCATGTACGCTTCCGGGCTCACGACCTCGACCTTCATGATGGGCTCGAGGATGCACGGAGACGCCGCCTTGGCCGCCTCCTTGAACGCCATCGACCCCGCAATCTTGAACGCCATTTCGCTCGAGTCGACCTCGTGGTACGACCCGTACACGAGCTGGATCTTCACGTCGACCATCGGATAGCCGGCCAGGACGCCGTTCTCCAGCGCTTCCTTGATCCCCTGCTCGACCGGCCCGATGTATTCGCGCGGGATCACGCCGCCCACGATCTTGTCCTCGAACACGAAGCCCTGCCCCTGTTCGGCCGGCTCGATGTTGATGACCACGTGGCCGTACTGACCCTTACCGCCCGACTGGCGCACGAACTTCCCTTCGACCTTCTCCGCGCGCTTCTTGATCGTCTCGCGATAGGCGACCTGCGGACGCCCGACGTTCGCATCGACCTTGAACTCGCGCATCATGCGGTCGACGATGATCTCCAGGTGCAACTCGCCCATGCCGGAGATGATCGTCTGCCCCGTCTCCGAGTCCGTGTGGACGCGGAACGTGGGATCTTCTTCCGCCAGCTTGTTGAGCGCGATGCCCAGCTTGTCCTGGTCAGCCTTCGTCTTCGGCTCGATCGCCACGTCGATGACGGGCGTCGGGAACTTCATCGCCTCGAGGATGATCGGATGCTCGTCGTCGCACAGCGTGTCGCCGGTGCGCGTGTCCTTGAGCCCGATGGCCGCCGCAATGTCGCCGCAGCGCACTTCCGGGATCTCCTCACGCTTGTTGGCGTGCATCTGCAGGAGGCGCCCCACGCGCTCGCGCTTGTCCTTCGTCGAGTTGTAGACGTAGCTCCCCGAAGCCAGCACGCCCGAGTACACCCGGAAGAACGTCAGCTTTCCGACGAACGGATCGGTCGCGATCTTGAACGCCAGCGCCGCGAACGGCGCCTCGTCGGTCACGTCACGCGTGTCGAACGTCTCGTCGTGGTGCGGCAGGTGCCCCTGGATCGCCTCGACGTCCACCGGTGCCGGCAGGAAGTCGATGACCGCGTCGAGGAGCGCCTGGACGCCCTTGTTCTTGAACGACGCACCGCACAGGATCGGCGTGAACTTCATCGAACACGTCGCCTTGCGGATGAGCCCCTTGATCTCCTCGACCGAGAGCTCTTCGCCCGCCAGGTAGCGCTCCATGAGCGTATCATCGTGCTCGACGATCGCCTCGATCAACTCGTGCCGCGCCTTCTCGACCGCCGCCGTGAACTCGTCGGAGACTTCCCGCACGTCGAACGTCTTGCCTAACGTCTCGTCGTGGAAGATGTACTCCTTGCGCTCGACCACGTCGATGTGCCCGGTGAACAGCTCTCCCGAGCCAACCGGCAGCTGGATCGGAAAGGCGTTCTTCGTCAGGCGGTCGCGGATCATCGCGACGCAGCGATCGAAGTTGGCGCCGACGCGGTCCATCTTGTTCGAGAAGATCATCCGCGGGACCCGGTACCGGTCGGCCTGACGCCACACGGTCTCCGTCTGCGGCTCGACACCCGCCACCGAATCGAGCAGGGCGACCGCGCCGTCGAGCACGCGGAGCGAACGCTCCACCTCGACGGTGAAGTCCACGTGCCCAGGCGTGTCGATGATGTTGATGCGGTACTCCGGCCCCGACCCCTTGTCGAAGCTCTGGCCGTGACGCTTCCAGAAACAGGTCGTCGCAGCCGAGGTGATCGTGATTCCGCGCTCCTGCTCCTGCTCCATCCAGTCCATGGTGGCCGCGCCATCATGGACTTCACCGATCTTGTGGCTCTTACCGGTATAGTACAGGATGCGCTCGGTCGTCGTCGTCTTCCCGGCATCGATGTGGGCCATGATGCCGATATTGCGATAGTGGTCGAGCGGAGTCGTACGAGGCATGGTCTCTTCTAGGCGTTAGGCGGCGAGGATTCCCCCGCGCGTCCGAATCTCACATCAGCAAAAACGCGGGTGGACCGTGACGCTCCTTAAGGCAGGAGCCGGTATCCATCCGCTGCCGCCGGGTACACCCGCCACTGCTGCACGAGTGGGGACCCATGGCGCGTCAGGCCACCCGGCCTGACGTCAAGTTGTCCTGCGTTGCTTTTCGGGAACTCGGCACCCATCGGATGCCTCGCCGGCCGATCGTGCTCCCCCGCGAAGTGCGGGCCCATAAGTGCCGATGCGCAGTACCTCGGCGGTCGAGCGCTCAAAGCCGCTCGTCCCAAAGACCGGTTTCAACCGCATGGTCTTGAGAGCCGAGGAATCTGGCCCCGCGAAAGGCGAAAGTCAATGTGCGAGTTGCATTTCGGAGCGCCCGGCGTCGCGCACTCATTCCCCGGCGCCGCGCACCGCGTATCGCCCCCCGCCAGCGCGCGTCGTGGCGCCGCGGATCCTAGTGCGCCATCAGGCGCCACACATACGAGAGCGTCGCCTGAATTCCCATCGGATGGGCCCACCACCGCTCCACGGACGGCGACTTCTCCTCCAGCCCCAGTTCGTGCGATTTCCGGATCTTGCTGTCGGAGTGATGCCACGGGCGGACCGTCCCGTGCCCCGCCGCTCCCGGACGCATCCCGACGTTCCAGAGCATCCGAGCCAGCGCCTCCGACGGGTTGTGACCAGAGAGCGGCGTCAGCTGCAGCGTGTTGTGCCGCGCCACGATCTCCCGCACAAACCCGGGCACGTTCGGCCGAAGAGCCCGCAGGACCTGCGCGGGAACCGGAGTGCCGCACAGTCGCGAGGCCAGCTCGAGCGTCCAATAGCAGGCCGGCGACAACGTGCGTTCGCGCGCCAGCGCCAGGAAACGATCCCAGGAGAACGTCGGCTGCTCCACCAGCTCCGAGACGTCGCGGAACGTCCGCCACCCGCCGACCTTCATCTCGTGCGACCAGCCCAGGTGTACGCACGAATAGAGAAGGAGGTCTTCGGACGACGGCACGAGGACGCTCACCCCGCCCAAGGTCCGGCGCACCGCGCGCGACCGCAACGCGTCGATCCCGAAGTGCAACGGGTGCCCGTTCGGCAGCACGTCCGTGTGGATCTCGAGCCGAATGTCGAGCCCGATGGTATCGCACATGGGGGGGAGGTGGTGATGCTCCTCGTAGAGCGCCTCCTTGAGCTCCCCTCCATCCATCGTCCAGTCCCGCTCCGCCGCGATCATCGCCCCCTCGCGCGCCCGCGCCGCCGGCAAGACGACGTCGATGTCGGCCATGTTGCGGTCGCCCGGCTCCGGATACACGAACGAGGCGAGCGCCGCCCCCTTCACGACCATGACCTCGATGCCACCCGCCGCCAGCCGCGCGAGGGTGCGCTCGAGCAGGCGGCGAACGGCGAGCAGCCGGAAGTCGGAAAGCGCGGCCACTCCCTGCATCTGGGCCGAAGCCGCGGCGGGAATCGGTACGTCGAGGCTGTGAAGGACGCGCCAGACCGCCCCCGTGATCCCCTCGTTCAGGAGCAGCGCAATGAAGCGGTCCCAGTCGATCCCACGCGCGACGAGCGCGCGAACCTCCGACGCCGAGTGGCGGGGGGCCGCGAGCCGAAAGAGAAGCTGCTCCTCCGGGCGAAGGAGACTCGACGCGCGGGACGGGTTCACGGGATGGGTCACGGGGCGACTGGCCGCCTCTGCCACGGTCACGACGGTTTCGTCCCCACGAGTCGCACGTCCGTCAGCTCGGTGAAGGTCGCAACGTGCTCCCCGAAGTCGCCGATGACCTCCCCGGCGTACTCCACCCAGGCGTGAGCCTGTACCTCGCCCCGACGCTCGCGCACCCCGATGCGAATGCGACCGCCCGGGATGCCGTCACGCTGCAGCAACTTCATCAACGCCATCGATTGGACGAGGCACGTGGGGCGGAACAGACCGAACACCGCCGACCGCCGCACGGCCAGGGCCAGTGCCTTCGCCTCGACAAGCCGCGAGACGTCGCCCTCGTGCGGAGCGGCCTCCTCAGGGGAGACCAGACGCCCGGTCTCACGCGTCGAGAGGAGGAACCTCGCGTGCAGCAAGGCGACCTGCGCGCGCACCAGATTGCGCCACTCAGCGGGTGAGGCCGAGAGGAGCTTGAGCGACGACCGGACGCGCCACCAAAGGCGCCGGGCCCGAATACTCATGCGCCACAAGATACCGTACAACAGCGATTCGGAAGCCACCATCCTCAGCATCTCACCGGGTCCGGCCACGCCAGCTCTCGCATCGTCGCACGCCATCTCCTTGATTGACCGAACAACCGTTTCACGGTTCGCCCCGCTCGAAACGCCTGGTGACTTGGATCACCATGATATCCGCAATTGTGGTGCCTCATGCAACGGGAAACGCGGCCCGCTCCTGTCGTGGCGTTGGCGCGAGCCGGATCGCGACATCGACGCCGAGTGGCATACTCCGTGCTTTCTCCTCTCAACACTGACGTTTCCCCGTCACACTACCGTCATGAACCTGCTGGACCTCGCGAAGCAGCATCGAAAAGCCGGACGACTGGCGGAATCCGCGGCCACGCTCCAGCAGGCGGTGATGGCAGCGCCCATGGACCCCGAAGTCTGGTTCCAGGGGGGGACACTGGCGATCAAGCTGAAGGAGTTTGCCTTCGCGCGAACGCTGTTCGAGATGTGCGCACGCCTGGTCCCGACCGACGCGCAGGCCATCTACAACGTCGGCTACTGCAGCTTTCGGCTCGGCGACCCCGAAGCGGCGCTGGCGGCGTACGAGCGCGCCGTCGCCATCGACCCGGGATTCGTACGCGCCCACATCGCGCGCGGCCAGCTGCACTACATCCTGGGGCACCCCGATGAGGGGCGTGACGCCTTCGACGTCGCCCTCGCGCTCCCTCGCCCCGCGAACGCTGGAGACCTGGAGCTGCGTGCGCTCGTGCGCGTCACGCGCGGCGAGTTCGCCGACGGGTGGGCCGACTTCGACGAGTCGTGGGCGCAGGCGCGGAGCCAGAGTCTCGAATCGATCGGCGCGTGGGACGGCCGCCCCGACCCCGACGTCACGGTCTGCCTGACCGTCGACGGCGGCTTCGGCGACACCTTGTTGTTCATCCGCTACGCCGCGCAGGTGCGCGCGCGTGTGGGACGCGTCGTCGCTGCCCTGGAGCCGGCGCTCGTCCCGCTCCTCGAGCACGTCGAGGGGATCGATGCCATCGTGCGCGACCCCTCCGAGCTGCACAGCGGCATGCGGGTGGCGGGACTCTGGACCCTGCCGCGCAAACTCGGGACGACGCGCGAGACCATCCCGTCAGCGATCCCGTACATCCCGCTCCCGACCGACGGACCACGCTTGGCACCGACCGATCGCCTGCGGGTTGGCCTGGTCTGGTTCGGAGGACGGGACTGCGCGCACGACTTCGACCGCTCGTGTCACGACGTGACTCGGCTCGCCCCCCTCCTGGCGGTGGACGGGGTCGACTGGCACCTGCTGCAGCCCGGCGTCCCGCCGGACGCCGTGCCGCTGCCACCGGGCACAGAATCGACGGCGCACGCGCTCCCCCCGGTGCGGCACTTCGGCGACACGGCGTTCATCCTGCGGCAACTCGACCTCGTCATCACGGTCGACACCGCCGTGGCCAACCTGTCGGCCGCGTTAGGCATCCCGACCTGGATCATGATCCCCACCATTCCCGAGTTCCGCTGGCCCATCGGCGCCGACCGCTCGCCCTGGTATCCGGCGGCGCGGCTCTTCCGTCGCGCCCACACGCGGGACTGGTCCGCAGTCGGGGACGCGCTGGCCGTACAACTGCGGGAGCGCCTCGCCGCCGGGGTCGATGCAGACCTCCCCGGCTATCGCCGTCTCCTCGTCCCATGACCAACGGCCGGCAGCAGAATGACCGGGTGGCGATCGCACGGGAGCACCGCCTGCATGGTCGATACGACGAATGCAGCAAGCTCCTGCTCGAGCTGCTGCAGCACGACCCGATGAACGCCCACGCGATGCTGGAAGGCGCCCTCCTGGCCATCGCGACCGGCGACTACCCGGTGGCCGAGCGCTTCCTGCAGGCGTGCCGGCTGTTCGACCCGACAAACGCTGACCTGCTGGTGCATGCGGCGACGAGCGCATTTCACCAGCGGCAGCCCGATCGCGCGGTGCAGCATCTCACGGAGGCGGCCGCCCTGGCCCCCGGCGATCTCGCGGTGCGCATCGCGCGTGCGCAGTTGTTGTTCACCGCGGGCCGCGACGAGGAGGGACTCCGCGAGATGCAGGTCGCCGCGCAGCTCCCGACCCCGCCCGGCTCCGTCGAGGGGACGCGTCGCGCCCTCGCGCGCGTGGCCGTCGGCGACTGGGACGGCGGCTGGGCGGAGTTCGCGATGCACTGGGAGCACACCTTCGCACCGCACTTCCGCGCACCGCGCTGGTGGCGCGGCGAGTCGCTCGCGGGAGAGGACCTCCACGTGGTGGCGTACGGTGGTCTCGGCGACACCATCTTCTACGCCCGCTTTCTCGCGCTCGCGGCCGACCGGGTGCGGGCATTGCACCTGTGCGTCCCGGCGCCGTTGCAGCGACTGCTGCGCGACGTCCCCGGCGTGGCCTCGCTGACGCCGCACGTCTCCGAGATTCCCGAGGGTGCCGTCACCTGCTCCCTCTGGCACCTCGCGTGGTTGCTGCGCGACGGCTACGGCGAGTCTCGTCCCACGGCGCCATACCTGCACGCCCCGGACGACGGTCCGCGCCTCCCCCCTACCGACGGGCTGCGAGTCGGCATCGCCTGGGCCGGCAATGCGCGCGCTGGGCACGACGCCGATCGGTCTCCCGCCGACCTCGCGGCGCTCTCACCGCTGCTCGGCGTCGCGGGCGTGCAGTGGTACGGCCTGCATCCGGAAGCGCGCGCGAAGGCGGAGTGCGCCGCCCTCGGGGTGACACCGCTCCCCGAGGTGCGCGACCTGGCCGACACGGCGGCGGTCCTGCGGCAACTCGACCTCGTGATCACGGTCGACAGCGCCGTCTCGAACCTCGCACCCGCGCTCGGCGTCCCGACGTGGGTGTTCTGCACGCGAATCCCCGAGCTTCGCTGGCCCGTGGGTCACGAGCGATCGCCGTGGTTCCCGTCCGTGCGCCCGTTCCGACGCCGCGACTTGAACGATTGGGATGCGGTGGCGCGGGCCGCCGCGGCCGCGCTGGCCGAGCGGGTGCAACGCGGCGTCGACGCCGACCTGCCGGACTACCGCCGCCGTTAGGCGTCCGTACCGCTCGCCCCGCGGTGCCACCCAGCGATCGTCGCCGAGACCTGCTCCAGCTGCTGCAGGTCGCGCACGATCTCCAGCGTGTAGACCGGGACCGTCGACACCACGTCGACGACGCGCGCCACATGGTGCTGTCCCTCACGATCGCCCAGCAGTGCCCCCATCTTCGCAAAGCGCGACAGCGCCACAATGGCGTCGATGGCTCCCATCGGCACGCGGCGCACCGGCTCCGTCACCTCGTCGGCCGGGCGTGACGACAACACATAGAGCGCAGCCAACGGCATCGGCTGCAACGCCACCTGGTCACCGGGCAGCATGTCGATCACGCGCCAGCGCGGCAGGTCGGGTGCCTGCACCCCCTTGGTCCGCGGAAAGTGCGCGGCACTCTCCTCCCGCAGTCGCACGCTCGGCACCCCCGGCACGCAGCGCACGGGGGCGCCCGGCAGGATCGCCAGCGCATCGTCGGACACCAGGTGCGCCCCGACATAGGTCATCGCGGCAGCCAGCGTACTCTTGCCGTGGAACTTGGGCGCCATGAAGCCGATGGCCGCGCCATCCACTGCCACGGCACTGGCATGCAACGTCACCGCCCCCTCGGCGTGCAGCATCGTCGCCAGCACCCGCCCGAGGATGTCCATCGCCGCGAGATCGTCGTCGCAGGTCGGCGAACGCCACCAGCGGATCTCCCCAGTGGACGCCGACAGGTCAAAGGTCCCGGTGTCGGAGTAGACGAGGCGATACTCCCCGGGACGCAGCAGCAACAGTGAGACCGTCGCCCCGTACGCGATGTCCTCGGTGCCGATCAGCGTGGCCCCCGGGACCTCGGGGGGCGAGCCGTCCGCCAGGAGCAAACGCCACTCCGGCGCTCGCGCATCGAGGGGAATCTCATGCAGCTCGCCGAGTCGTAGCTCGGATTCCAGGACGCGCCCGAAGGCGCGGTAGCGCGTACGCGTCGTCATCACTCTCGATCGTTAGTACTGGGACAGTCCGCCCGTGCGGCGCGCGTACCGGAAGGCGAGCGACAGGGCCGCCACGCCGACGGAGCCGAGCACCACGATGAACCCCAGGAGCATGCCGACATCGCTCCACACCGACAGCAGCGGCGCCCCCTCCAGCAGGAGCTTGCGGAATGCGCGCAGCCCGTAAGAGAGCGGGACGAACCAGGCCAGCGACTGCAGCCACGACGGGATCACGTGCACCGGATAGTAGACCCCGCCCAGGAACGTGGAGGCGAGCAGGATCCCGCTCATGAACGGCCCCGACGTGCGGAACGCGATCTGCGACGCCGTCATCAGCAACCCGAACGGCACGTACGCGAGCGCGAGCAGCGCGAGGACGAGGAGCGCCTGCGGGAGGTTCGCCCAGCTGATCGAGGCGCCGAACGCCGCCCCTCCCAGCAGGAGCAACGCCGCGCGAATGAGCGTCCACACCGCACCGTACGCCGACAGCCCGGCAAACAGGACCACCGGGGGGGTCGGCGTGAGGAAGAGCGAATCGAGTGTCCCGCTGGTGGCTGCCGATCCCACGTTCGAGGGAATCGTCGAGATGGCCTCGGTGATGATCATCGTCGCGACCATCCCGGCCAGGACGAAGGCGAAGTACTGCCCGCCTTCGGCCTGGATGCTGCGCTCCATCGTTCCCTGCAGCGCCCCCGCCACGAAGTACAGCGGGACCACCGTGAACGCCAACCCCGCCAGCGAGAAGACCGTCGCGAGGCGATAGCTGGTCGCCGCGCGCCAGGTGGCGCGCAGCATGGCGAGGACGACCCTCATGCGCGACTCCCGCGCTGCGCGACCACCCGCTCGAGGAGTTCGCCTAACGATAGTCCCATGCGCTCGAATCGGGACACCTCCACCCCGCTCGCCACCAGTCGCCGAAGCGTGGCCGCGGCATCGTGCCCGGTACCGAGGTCGGGGAACTCGACCACGAACCAGCCATCGGCGGACGTCAGCTCGTCGAGGAGACGGACGCCGGCGTCGCGAAGCGCCGGATGCGCCGGGTCACGAACCCAGGCGCGGTACACCTGGTCAGCGAACTGGTCGGCGAGACGGGTCGCCGTGTCCGTCGCCAGCACGCGACCGCGATCCAGCACGAGGACGCGATCGCAGAGTCCGAACGCTTCTTCGGTGGTGTGGGTCGCCAGCAGCACCGTGCGCTCGCGCGTGACCACCTGCTCGCGCAGGAAGTCGCGGAAGCGCTGCGCCGACACCGGGTCGAGGCTGCGGGTCGGTTCGTCCAGCAACAGAATGGGCGGATCGGTCAGGAGCGCGCGCGCCAACGATACGCGCTGCTTCATCCCGGACGAAAAGGTGCCGAGCAGTCGTTGCCCGGTGTCGGCCAGATCCACCAGACGGAGCACGTGCTCCACCCGGTCATCCACCTCGGAGCGCGCCACATTGTAGAGCGCCGCGAAGAGGCGCAGGTTCTCGCGCGCATCGAGTCGCCAGTTCATGGCGCGCTCATTCGCGAAGACCACACCGATCTGCGCGCGCGCCTGCCGCGTGGCCCGCTGCACGTCATGCCCCTGCAACGTCAGCTGCCCACGCTCCGGCGTCACCAACCCCGTGATGCACTTGAAGAGCGTCGTCTTCCCCGCCCCGTTGGGGCCGAGAATCCCGAAGAACTCACCGTGAGCGACCGAGAACGAGACGCCCTGAAGGCTCTCGACCCATTCCCGTTGGCCGGGATGCCGAAGGGTCTGCCAGATCGACCGCGGGCTGGGAAACCGTTTGTGGACGTCCTGCACGACAATCGCATCGGGCTCCGCGTGACGCGTCACGCGGGGTGTGCCCTGGGCAAGTGTCTCGGAATCGGCCATGACGGGAGAATACTCACTTCTACGGACTCTGGTGAACACACCCGCCCCGCTCGGGACGGTGAGTGGCGCGCGGGGCCCATCGCGGTCGTTCGGCGTGATGACGGGCGGTCGAGCGGCTAGGTCACCAGCAAAGCAAAGGGGCCGGATTGCTCCGGCCCCCTTGGTAGACTCACGTGGTTAGCGCGAGACGTTCGGCGCCAGACAGACGGTCGGCTGGCCGTTCGACCCGTACACCGGCGTTCCGCCGATCGACGTTCCGATTCCGGGGACAGAGAAGCTGTCGCTCCCGCCGACACAACCGAGCTTCGTCAGCTCGCGAAATCCGCCGAGTCGCTTGACCATCGGCTTCTGATACATCCGCGTCCTCCTTACTGAGAAGTTGCCGAGAGAGTGTCCCGGCGGCACCGCCGCCTCACTTGCGCGGTCGCATAATCGCGCCGACCTGAGCCTGGTGGCTCCGGTTCGAGTCGCCATCACACGAACATCTTCTCATGCAAAAATGTTGCCGAAGGTGACGGAGCTCACCGATTCGGGTCACAGGACCGCGGACCAAGCACCCAGTCTGGATCTCGATTCCGGAGACCGGAGTGGACAGAAAAGCACGAGGGACCGGATTTCTCCGGTCCCTCGGCTCCGTAGCTTGTCCCGTTAGCGCGAGACGTTCGGCGCCAAGCACACCGTCGGCTGCCCATTCGAACCGTAGACCGGCGTTCCGCCGATCGACGTCCCGATGCCAGGCACGGAGAAGGAGTCAGTCCCTCCAACGCACCCAACCTGGGTCAGCTGACGGAAAGTGCCGAGACGTACCACAGTCGGCTTCTGGTACATTTCGTACTCCTAGTCAGGATTACCGGGACGTTGCCCCGGCGGCAATGCGGCTCCCCCGCCGCGCTTTGAGCGCCTACTGCTCGCTCTGTCCTACGAACTTCAACATGTGCAATTTCGAATCCAACCGGCGATCAGGCAACCGGGAAACCCTTGCCGGTGTGTGACCTAGCCCACCTTTCAGCAAGAATCGTGTACACGGCTTCCAGCGCCGCCGGATCTGACTCTCCCTTAGCAATTCGCGATCCCAAAGCCCGCAACAGCGTCAGATCGACGACTCCCAGCCGTACGAGAACGGAATCTTCTCCCAACTCATCTATTAAACGCGTCAGATGCCGCTTGATCGCCAGCGAGAGCAGCCCTTCGGTCGTCCCGGTCGGGCGACGACGGTTGGCGGTGACCGAAGGGGGCAACACATCCGTGAGGGACGCCCGCATCAGGACCTTCACCTGCCATCCGCTGCGTCGTTCCCAGCGCGGACGCGACGCAGCAAATCGTAGGAGCCGCGCATCAGCCAGCGGCGTGCGAAGCTCGATTCCTTCCTTGAGGTAAAGCCGGTAGGCCTCGGCGAACACTCGCGGAAAAAAGGGGTGCGCCAGCAGCCATCGACGCTCGAAATCGCCCGCGCTCGATGCGGCCCGACGCGATGGGAAGTTCGCCCTGTGACGCGCGTCCAACCCCTGCCGAACCGCGAAATCCCGTCGGATCCACTTGGGAAGCGCTCGGTCGAACGGATCGACGAACGGCTTTCCGCGAAGCAGCGTGAGCGCCCGCGTCGAGACAGGACCCAGATTGGGCCAGATGGCGAACTTGAAAAGCGCCTTCCAGTCCCGGCCTCCCTCCAGCATTCGCCACTCCGACCGTAGCGTGCGAAGCTTCCCCTCCCGCAGCAGATCAGCGAGATACGTCGGTTCGCCGGAAAAGAGCTGATCGCCGCCGCTGCCGTTGAGCATCACGTGCGTCCCGAGCGTTCGCGCCGCACGCGCGAGCGCCTCCTGGAACTCGGCGTACACATGGGCAAACGGCTCGTGACGCGACGCGGCCGATTCATCGACCGTGCCGAGGATCGGGAGTTCCGTCGCGGAGATCCAATGTGGTTCGCCACCACACATCCGGAGCACGTCGAGAATGACGTCGTCCTCCCGGCCGGGATCACCCTCGGGATAAGTCACGGACATGCTCTTGACCCGTGCCCCCTGCTGGCGACGCGCGAGTGCATACACCGCGGTCGAATCGCGTCCGCCACTCAGCCCAACGGAGACGTCGCCACGCGCGGGGATCCGCTCGCGAACCGCTGCCTCCATCAGGGCGCGCAGTTCTCCCTTGGCCTGCTCGAAGGGGACAACCGGATGCTGGTCGCCCAGGAAGCGAGGGGGATCGAAGGTGCGCACCCGTTCGATGCGCCGATCGACATTCGCACCGTCGAGGGTGACCCGCACGAGGGAGCCCGCCGTCACGAGTTGGACGCCGAGATAGGCAGACTCGGTTGGAGACTCATACCGCGCAGCGGCCGCTTCGGCGAGCCATGGAAGGTTCAGCGAATCGTCGACCCCCGGGAGCGACGCGAGCGGCGACGCTTCGCTGGCGAAGGCGATCGCATCCGGGGTGGCGGCGAAGTAGAGGGACCTGAGTCCCCCCCAATCGCGCGCCGCGATGAGCGTGCGCTCCTCGCTCTGCAACGCCACGAAGGCGTAGTCGCCCTCCAGGTGCTCGACGGCGCGTTCCCCCCAGGCGCGGATCGCCGCAGCGATGAGGTCGGCGGGGTAGTGTGACTCTGCCGCCACGCCTTCGTGGCGTAGCGCCGTCACGAGGTCGTCGACGTAGTAGAGGGTCGCGTCAGCTGCGACGGTCACGGGGCCGCATCGGCCGACGCCGGTTCCGGCCCATTCCGACTGCCACTCGAATAACGCGGCGCCCAATACGCAGCCCGTCAACGGCTGCGAAAGCGTGGGACGGTCGCCGCGAAGGGTCAGGGCGGTGAGCAAATGCGTCACCGTCTCGACGCTGTTGCTCGGTGGCGCGCCACACCAGGCGGCGAGGGCGGTCACGGCGACGTGCGGCTCACGGGCGCGGCGTGCCGGAGCACCGCCGCGCGCTCGGCATCACTGGAGGGGGTCCACCAACCCCTGCGCCGCGAACTCCGCGAGCAGTTCCTCGACGTCGGCACGAATCACGTCTGGGGTCACGTCGGTGTACTCCGCCGAGAGCGTCGACACCAGTGAATCGAGCGTGTCGGTCACGGGTGGGAGCAGGTTCCACACGCGCGAGCCGACAGCATTCACCGAGAAATAGACTTCGAGTTCCGGCGAGAAGATAAGACCCCCGTCCGCCAGAGTCTTGAAGATCAGGTCGGGCTTGGGCTTGGGCAGACGGACGTTAGCCATGCTGATCGACATTACGACGCTCATCGGATGGGAGAGATAGCGGGGATGTGGCAGCCCCATCCGAGTCAACTTGCGTGCCAGATGCGACGAACGCTCGCCTGGTAGACGATCCAGGCGAGCGCTCGTACCAGAATAGGTCTGGGGCCAGGCTACCAGCGATAGTGGGCAAACGCCTTGTTCGCTTCGGCCATGCGGTGCGTGTCTTCCTTCTTCTTCACCGCATTCCCCTCACCCTTGGACGCCGCAATGACCTCAGCCGCGAGCTTCTCGGCCATCGACTTCTCGTTGCGGTCGCGCGAATACCCGATGAGCCAGCGCATCGCCAGCGCCGTGCGGCGCTCGGGACGGACTTCGACCGGGACCTGATAGGT
>Ga0116178_10000992_pt1 | contig 24337 bp, 19 predicted proteins | sample AD_STIC12_MetaG_FD_89880 | JGI IMG/M metagenome (GOLD analysis project Ga0116178, IMG submission 89880) | Active sludge microbial communities of municipal wastewater-treating anaerobic digesters from USA - AD_STIC12_MetaG | ecosystem: Engineered > Bioreactor > Anaerobic > Digestate | place: USA... | reverse complement strand
CGTTGACCGGCAACATGGAATCTCACCACGAACGGACCCTGCTTTCTCTGCATTGCCGTGGCCATGCGACCCGCAGCTCCTTGCGGCCTGGATGTGGCGCTGGCAAGCACCCGGGGGCTGGCGCTTGAACGTGCAGCCCGCCGGCTTGCAACTACCCGTGGCACGAAATGCCATTGATTGCCGATTGAAGGACTGGAGGGTGGCACTACCGCGCCCTGCACCCGGCAGGAAGCGGATCCCGACAGCCCGCCGGCAACGTGATTTCAACTTCAGGGAGGCAATCCGTGAATACACGATGGATGGCTCGAAGCGCACTGGCGTTCGTTTGCTGCATGGCAGCCAACGCATGGGCGGACCGGCCGGCGACCCAAACCGAACGACAGGCCATGGGTTTTGATGATCCAGCCCAGCTGGTCATGGTCCGCGACCTGCCCTTCCCCGCCGATTCGGATACCCGCGCACCGGACGGCGCGGGGCTGGGTGATGAATGGCAGACCCGCATCGGTACCGCCTTCCAGGGTCGTACGGGTGCCTTCAACTTTGGCGGACAGGCTCCCAGCATTGCCTGCACCAGCGGCACCGAGCGCTTTGCAACCGCAACCTTCGACCTGCCCGCGGGTGCCGCCATCAAGTATGTCGACATGTTTGCCTACGACAATTCCAGCAGCGAGGAAATGCTGGTTTTCCTGCTCTCAGTCTGCCAGGGCACGGGAGGTGCAGATCCGCCGGTGAGTACCATTCTTGCCAATTCAACCACCAGCGGCACACCCGGCGACACCGTGGTGACCCTCAATTTGTCCTCTGCTCCGGTGATCGTTGATCGCTACACCTGTCGCTACATGGTGCGGGTCAACATGGCCTCACCCGGCGGCACCTGTGTCGGAGGAAGCATCTTCCTCGACAAGGTGCGCATGCAATACACCCCGTGACCGGAGTACCCATCATGCGTTGCAATGAACCCTGCAAAATGACGAAAGCACTGCTGCTTGCTGCCGGTTTCGTTCTGGCCTCGGCGCAGGCCAATGCCGGCGTCCTTTACGGTACCGACTACGACAGCTACAACGGTCGATCCGGCCGACCCAGCGACAGCCTGTTGTCGCTGGGACGTGACGGGAACTTCGGATCCTATTGCCAAAGCGGAGCCAGTTCAGGACGCAGGACCGTGGTCTACCCGTTTGATATCCCCGATCAGTTCGAGGTGTTCAGCGTGCGGGTCTGGGGCATCGATGACTCGGCCAGCAACAACCTTTCCTACGAACTGGTCAAATCCTGCCAGCCATTCCTCTCGGGCGGAGGGCCAGTACGCACGGTGCTTGCGACGGCCGCCAGCAGCGGGACGCCGGGCAACTTCTCGCAATTGCTGATTCCTGCTGAGCAAGTCGCCACCAGCAGCACCTGCGCCTATTTTCTGGAAGCCCGGTTTGCCCCGGACAACTCTGCCTGCGCTGGCTTCGACCTGCGCTCGGTCCGCGTGCGGCTGCTGTCCAACAACCCGGACGTCATTTTCCGCAACGGCTTTGCACCCTGAGGATCCTGATCATGAATTTCCCACTCATCACCTTTGCCGTCGGCATGCTGGTCAGCTCACATGCTTCCGCTGATCCTGCCTGGATCCAGGTCAGCAATCCGGCCGAGCTGGCCGCGATGGGATTTCCGGCCACTGCCGTCAATGTCTGGCGCTTGCCCAATGATTCCACCGATCCGGGGTTGCCGGATCGCGCACCACTCGGCAGCACACCGACCAACGCCTCGTATGCGATGACCGGGGAGGATTTCGTCACGATCTCAAGCTTGTCCGACTACAACTCGGCGGCATACGGCCACCTGTATTGCCCAACCGGAGCCACTTCGCGGATTGCCTCGGCGTCGGTCAATGTACCGACTGATCGCCGGCTCTTTTTCCTGGATATGTGGGGCCGGGATGCCTCGGCAACCCAGGACATGTCCGCCACCCTGTATGCCACCTGCCAGCCAGCGGATGGCGCTGGTACGCCAAACAATTTCGTGCTGGCCGAGGTGACTTCACCTGCCATCGTCGGGGATGGTGACTTCTTTGAGTTCGATACGGTCAGCGAGACCTACTTCGATCCCCAGCGCTGCGGCTACTCCGTCAATCTGGTGCTGGGTTCCGGAACCTGTGTCGGTTCGGACCTGACCCTGTACAAGGTGCGCGTGGTCATCGGGGGCAACCTGTAGTCGTCCTGTTGCTCAGCACGGACTCTGGCGGATACTTTGCTTTCCACGCGTCACGGAGGCTTTCCATGTTGCGCTGCTCGCTCCTGGTTCTCCTTCTCGCCGCGGTGCCGCTGGTTTGTCGCGCGGCGCCAGAACTTTATCTGGCCGAATCCGTCGCCAGGGAAGCGCAAAGCGCCCAACTGCGCGCCACCGCGACGGAACTGGAAGCCATCTACGCCGACCTCGCGCAGACGTCGGGTGTCGACGCCATTCTGGTCTGGTCAACTGCCGCGGACATCAATGCGTTTGCCACCATGGCCGGCGACGACAAGATCGTTGTCGTGCAGGAAGGTCTGCTTGATGCCTTCAATGGCGACCGTGATGCGGTAGCCGCGGTGCTTGCCCACGAGTTGGCTCATCACCAGGCCGATCATTTGCGTGAAGGAAAGCGCAAGCGCGAAGGGGTGCAGGTGCTGGGTGCCATCCTCGGTGCGGTGGTCGGAGCCCAAGTCGGCAAGGAAAGCGGCGAACTGGCCGGCGCACTGGCAGGTACCGCAGTGGGCGTCGGCAGTGGCCTGCTGGTGCTCAAGTTCAGCCGCAACCAGGAACTGGAAGCCGATCGGCTCGCCGTGGGCTGGATGATTGCGGCAGGCTACAACCCGGACGGCATGTTGCGCCTGCAAACCGCGCTGGGCGAACTGGGCGGCAAGCGCAGCGCCTCCATCCTCAGCACGCATCCCACCAGCGCCAAACGCTACAAGGACGCACAGAAGCAAATCGCCAAACTCGCTCCTGAGCCGGAATTGCTGGCTGCCGCGGTTACGCCGCTGGTGCAAGCGGATGACCTGGCCAAGGCCGAAGCGGATATTGCCAACGCGAAGCAGGAACAACTGGCCGCTGCGCTCAAACCCTCCAGCGCCGAAGTGTCTGCCGCGGCCCTTGCCCCCATCGAAGGCATCTCCCTCGATACCTATGCCGCCATCTCCAACCAACTGGTGCAGGCGGGCGAATCCGGTCGCACCAAGGTGTTGTCACGCCACGGCCTCGATGCGACTGAAATGGATCGCGTCAACCAGGGCTACATGACCCGCATGCGCGCGGAACCGGCCCTGATGCAGCGCTACAGCGTGGCCTATTTCCGCGCCACGCAAGGCAAGCTTGCCGCATGGGGTCGGGATCTCGCAGACTCCTACGAAAATGGACAACCGCTCAAGCTCGATCCGCCCTATTCCATGGCCCAGGCAAAAACCCTGCTGGCTGCGCTGAGCGCACGCGGCGCACCCCAGCTTGACGAAGCCGGCATCGCCAGCGCCGAAAAGGATGTGCTTGGTGCCTACGGCCTGAGCTACTACGACTTCCAGATCGGCCACAACTGGTGGTCACGCCAGCTCAAGATCGAAGCCATGGCCGGCGACAGTGCTCCCTTGCAGGACTACTACAGCGCCATGCAGACCAAGCAGGATGCCAGTCGCAGCGAATCCGCAGAGGCTTCCGGTGTGCACATCGGCAAGGGAGTCAAGATCGGCAACAACGTGAAAATTGGCGGGGAACCCATCAGCGCGGATTCCGATTCTCCGCGCGACTGAACATCAAGCGCCTCACTTCAGGAAACCCTGCACAAGTACGGAACTCATTCGTCGCGAGCAAGCTCGCTCCCACAAAATCAAGCGATGGTGTAAGCAAGCTCGCTCCCACAAAATCAAGCGATGGTGTGAGCAAGCTCGCTCCCATAAAATCAAGCAATGGTGTGAGCAAGCTCGCTCCCACAAAATCAAGCAATGGTGCGAGCAAGCTCGCTCCCACAACATCAAGCAATGGTGTGAGCAAGCTCGCTCCCATAAAATCAAGCAATGGTGGGAGCGAGCTTGCTCGCGACAATACTTGTCCGGACCTTCCTTCACACAGGATTCCCGCTCGCCCGGACCGCAGCCGTCGCGGCTGCCCGCTTTGCCTGAGGCGGTAGAACTTTCCCCGTAACGCCATGTCTGTACGGATTCAGCCCGATAGCAGGTCGAACTCCATGCGCAACTTCCTTCGCAACAACCGCGGGCTGCTCTTGTTCATGCTCTGCCTTGGCCTGTTCCGCACCGCCATTGCCGACTGGAACCCGGTACCGACCGGTTCGATGCGCCCGACCATCCTCGAAGGCGACGTGGTACTGGTCAATCGCCTCGCCTACGACCTCAAGATTCCACTGACCGACTATTCCCTCGCCCAGCTCGGCGAACCGGAACGCGGCGATATCGTCACCTTCAGCTCGCCAAAGGACGGCACGCGATTGATCAAGCGTATTGTCGGTTTGCCGGGCGACCGCATTGAGCTCAGGAACAATGTGCTCTCGGTCAATGGCAAACCGGCCGACTACGCGGACATCCAATGGGTCAGCGAGGATGTGGGTGGCGGGCGATTCGTCCAGGCCAGTCGCTGGAGTGAAACATTCGACGCAAGCTCGCACCGTGTGCAATTCCTGCCCTACCCTGGCGCGCGCGCGGATTTTGGTCCGCTCACCGTGCCTGCGGATCACTACTTCATGATGGGCGACAACCGCGACAACAGCGAGGATTCGCGCTACATCGGCTGCGTGCCGCGCAAACTGTTGATCGGCCAAGCAGGGCACATATTGGTATCCGCCGACATCAAGCACGATTGGCAACCGCGCCTTGATCGCAGCTTCAGCCGCCTGCGCTGAAACAGACAGCGGTCGCAGCATTCGCTGGAGGCAACAGCGCACATTCCGGGGGCTGGGACGAATCCAGATGCTCAACCCCGGCTGCGGGAGGAATCACGCCACGACGCATGCGCGTAAGATCGCAGGCTGTCTTCCGCCTCATCACCGCGCATGCAAAACACGAACGAGGACCATCACTCGCGCGCCGCGCTTCCCCTGGCGCCTGCGCTCGATTCAACCCTGGTCGACGTGCACATGCCGCGCCAATTCCGCACCCTGGGGCGGCGCATCCTGTGGATCAGCACGCTGGCGGTCCTGCTCGGCAGCGGCGTTGCCGTGGCGGCTTACGCGCTGACCGGCCTGATTGGGCTGATTACCAATCTTGCGTTCTACGGTCGCTGGGATTTCTCGCTCAGCAGCCCGGCCGACAACCAACTTGGACTTTGGGTCATCCTCGTACCCGCCGTCGGCGGCATCATCGTCGGCATCATGGCGCGCTACGGCTCCGGCGCCATCCGTGGCCATGGCATTCCCGAAGCAATGGAACAAGTGCTGCTCAATGAGAGTCGCATCAAGCCGCGCCTGACCTGGCTCAAGCCGGTTTCCTCGGCGGTGGCCATCGGCAGCGGTGGTCCATTCGGAGCGGAAGGCCCGATCATCGCCACCGGCGGTGCCCTGGGTTCGCTGATCGGCCAGTTGCTGCACGTCACCGCCGATGAACGCAAGGTGTTGCTGGCCTCCGGTGCCGCCGCTGGCATGGCAGCGGTGTTCTCCGCGCCCGTGGCCGCGGTGTTGCTGGCGGTTGAGTTGCTCTTGTTCGAACGCCGTGCGCGGTCACTGATTCCGGTGGCCTTGGCCGCCGTGGCCGGCACTGCGCTGCGTTATGTGCTCGAAGGCAACGAGCCGATGTTTCCGATGCCCACCGTTGCGGCGCCGGGTTTTCCGGCCATCGGAACCTATGTCGTGCTCGGCCTCATCCTCGGTGTCGTCAGCGTGGCGATCACGCGGCTGACGTATGCCATCGAGGACGGTTTTGCAAAGCTGCCGATCCACTGGATGTGGTGGCCCGCGCTGGGTGGATTGGTGGTCGGCTGCGTGGGCTATGTGATGCCGATGACGCTTGGCGTCGGCTACGGCAACATTACCGCCGTCATCAGCGGCCAGCTGGGCTTGGGTGCCATGCTGGCACTGTGCCTGCTCAAGCTGCTGTCGTGGTCGGTGGCATTGGGTAGTGGAACTTCCGGAGGAACCCTGGCCCCCTTGTTCACGATAGGTGGTGCGCTGGGCGGAGCGCTCGGCATTGCGCTTGCACATGCGGCACCGTGGCTGGGCGTCGATCCGCGCATGGCGGCACTGGTCTGCATGGCTGCAATTTTTGCCGGCGCCTCACGCGCTTTCCTCACCTCGGTGGTGTTCGCCTTCGAAACCACGCATCAGGTCCACGGCCTGTTGCCCCTGCTCGGCGCCTGTGCCGCGGCGTATCTGGTTTCGGGCTTGATGATGCGCAACACGATCATGACCGAGAAGATCGCCCGCCGCGGCGTGCGCGTTCCATCGGACTACTCCGCCGACTATCTCGACCAGATCCGCGTTGGAGATGCATGCAGCCGGCAGGTGGTCAGCCTGCGCGACTCGCAGAAACTCTCGGAAGTTCGCGCCTGGTTGGGCACCAAGACGTCCGCCTACACGCACCAGGGCTTTCCGGTACTCGGGCAGGACGGCCAATTGCGCGGCGTGCTGACCCGGCGCAACCTGCTGGATGCCGACATTGCCGACGACGAACGCATCGGCCAGTTGATCATCCGCCCGATCATCGGCATTCGCGAAGATCATTCCCTGCGCGAGGCCGCCGATCACATGGTCGAAGCCAACGTCGGTCGCTTAATTGTCTTGGATCGCGAAGATGCCACGCGCATGGTCGGCATACTCACCCGCGGCGACCTGTTGGCCGCGCACGTGCAACGCCTGCGCGAAGCACGCCATGCCTCACGCCATTTGCGCCGGCGCAGGAAGGCCGAGGCTGCCCCGATTTAGCCACGATTCCGGCCCCGGAAACCGGGTCTTGTGCGTGCATACTTTGCCGTGATGCCTGCCGCCGCCGACATGAGCCCAACATCCCCGAGGCGCAAGCCTTGGCGCCGGCGCCTGCGTCGCTGGGCCTTCCTGTGCGGCATCTTGCTGCTGGTCGCCTTCGTGCTCGACCGCGCGTTTCCCCTGCCCCTGCCCGATGCCAATCACGGCAGCACCGTGGTGCTGGCGCGGGATGGATCGCCGCTGCGCGCATTTGCCGATGCGCAAGGCATCTGGAGTTACCCGATTTCCGTCGACGAGATTTCCCCGCTCTACCTGCAGGCCCTGATCGGCTACGAAGACCGCTGGTTCTGGCAGCACCCGGGCATCAATCCCGTTGCCTCGATGCGCGCGCTGGGCCAGATGATTGCCAGCGGTCGCATCGTCTCCGGAGGTTCCACCCTGACCATGCAGGTGGCACGCATCCTGGAACCGCACTCGCGAAGCATCGGCGGCAAGGTCCGCCAGAGCCTGCGCGCCCTGCAACTGGAAACGCACCTGAGCAAACGCGAAATCCTCGAGTTGTATCTTGCCCATGCACCCTTCGGCGGAACACTGCAAGGCGTCGAAGCGGCTTCGTGGGCCTATCTGGGCCACTCGGCCCGGCAACTTTCCCATGCCGAAGCTGCCTTGCTCGTGGTCCTGCCGCAGGCGCCCAGCCGTCTGCGTCCCGACCGCAACGCAAGCGACGCGCGCGTGGCTCGCGACAAGGTGCTGCAGCGCATGGCCACGCTCGGGGTATGGACGCAGGACCAGGTGCGCGACGCACGCATCGAGCCGGTTGTCGCGCGCAGCCTGCGCCCACCCTTGAGTGCCGCCTTGCTGGCGCGACGCCTGCACCAACGCCACCCGCAGGAACGCCGCATCCAGACGACGATCGACATGCAACTGCAACGCAGCGTCGAGGAGCGCGTGCAGGGCTACATGGCACGCCTGCCCGAACGCACGTCGGCTGCCGTGCTGATCGTGGACAATGCAGACCTGAGCGTGCGTGCCTATCTCGGCTCTGCCGAGTTTGCCGACGAAGCCCGACTCGGCCACGTCGACATGGTGCAGGCATGGCGTTCGCCCGGCTCCACGCTCAAGCCCTTCTTGTACGGGCTGGCACTGGATGATGGCCTGATCCACTCGGAAAGCCTGCTTGTCGATGCACCGCAAAGCTTCGGCGACTACCGCCCCGGCAACTTTGACCAGGCCTTCAATGGTCCCGTTGGCGCTGCCGAGGCACTGCGCTTGTCCTTGAATGTGCCTGCGGTGGATCTGCTGGAGCGGGTGGGGGCCGCGCGCTTCAGTGCGCGCCTCGCCAACACCGGTTTGCAGCTGCGCCTGGCACGCGGCGTCAAACCCAATCTTTCGATCATCCTTGGTGGCACCGGAGTGCGCATGGAGGACCTCGCCGGTGCGTACGCAGCGCTCAGTCGCAAAGGCGTCGGTGGAGTTGTACGTTTCAGCGAGCAGGATGCACTCATCGAGCGACGCGTTCTCTCGCCCGGTGCCGCGTGGATCATCCGCGAGATCCTCGAGGCCAACCCGCGCCCCGGCTATCGTCCGGATACCTTCGACACAGGATCGCATCCGAAGGTGGCGTGGAAGACAGGCACCAGCTACGGCTTTCGCGACGCCTGGGCGATGGGAACCACGCGCGGCCACACCGTCGGCGTGTGGATAGGCCGACCCGATGGCACGCCCTTGCCTGGGCAGTACGGTGCGGTAACGGCCTTGCCCTTGCTGTTTCAACTCGTGGACAGCCTGCCAAGGCCGGTTGCCTCCGCAAGCGCCACTGCTCCTCCGGCCACGGTCAACGAAATCGACATCTGTTGGCCGCTTGGTCTCGCCTTTGACGAGAAGCATCCGGAGCTGTGCCAGCAGAAGCATCGGGCTTGGACCCTGGATGGCGTGATTCCACCCACGTTTGCCGCCCGCGATGCCAAATCCTGGAGCGCGGGACTCGCGCATGTGCGCGTTGATGCCAACAGCGGCGAACGCCTGAGTCCCGGCTGCACGGCACCACGCATCCGCGAGTTCGACATTCCGCGCTGGCCTTCACTGGTCTATCCCTGGCTCAGCTCCGATCATCGACGCCGATCGAGCCTGCCGCCACTGGCCTCCCGCTGCGCCGACGATGGACTTGATCGCAACCGGGATCTGCGCATCGATGGCATCGCCGATCACGCCACCGTCGCCCGCGCCCCGAACAGCGACAAGCCCGCCAGCGTGCGCCTGCGCGCCCTTGGCGCCAGTGGCGAGGTGCAATGGCTGGTCAATGGACGCCTCGAAGCAAGCACGCAGGGCGCCCAGTTCTTTGAACACGCCTTTGTCGAAGCGGGCGAGGAAACCATCACCGCCATGACCGAAGATGGCAGTTGGGCCCGCGTCCATGTGCGCGTCCTGCGTTGATTTTGTACCTGCGCATCGCTCCAGACTTCACGTTCGCTCGACTCAAGTCGCTGGGCAATCTCCCGGCCTGGGTAGCCTCTCAAATCCGTACGTGGTGAGCCCCTCGATTCCGTTCGTGGTGAGCCCGTCGAACCATGAACCAACTTACGACACTCGATGGTTCTCCGTCATGGTTACCGGAATTCAATGTCCCCTTTGATCCCTAGACGCGAGCGGTGAATTGGTGACCCCATTGGTCACGTTCAGGTTTGCTAATCAACATCATTGTATACGCTGATCACTAGAGGAATGCTCTCGACGCCAAGCCGCTTAAGCGTCTCGGCTTCCATCGCGATTCCAGCGTACTCACGTTCTGCGTGAAAAACGACCCTCAGCTCAACACTCGCGCTCTTTATCGGGATCAAGCGCCTTCTACATTCGCACGCAAAATCAACTGTCGATCCAATCAACCGGTCGAACGCGTCCCGGCCAATCTCATTTCGATCAAAGAAGCACCTGAAATCGTCCTTCAAATGATCTTGTGCGCATCGATCAGGCACGCAAGAAAGTAACTGCAGCATCAACTCGCGCTCTGCCATTGAAGAGTAAACACACACTGTGCTGTCCACTTCCTTGATCGCCAAGCCTGTACCTCCTACAAGAACGCGAAAATATTGCCGATAGATTCGCCCACGAGCCCGTCGAGTCCATTCCTGGTGAGTCCATCGATTCCGTTCGTGGTGAGCCCGTCGAACCATGAATGGACTTGCGACATCTGATGGTTCTTCCGTCATGGTTACCGGAATTCAATGTCCCCTTTGATCCCTTGGCGCGAGCGGCGAAATGGTGACCCCTTCAATCACTGTTCCTTCTTCCGATCCGGCTCAAACTCTTTCATCAGAGGAAAGACGCCGTACACCCCCAAAATAATCGCAACCGGAAGCCCGATTGGTGGCTTTATGACGTCACTGGGTAGCTCAAGATTCTGTTCGGCAAATTTCAAGAGATACGCGCCAACATATAGGTCTGCGAGCCCAACAAGGATGCACCTTGCGACGAGCAAGTACCGTGACATGTTACTTGGCCCCTGAGCAGGTGCACGCCGAGAGCTGGCCCAAGGCATTGACCACGCAATTCGACTTCACGCCGTTCCGTGTCGCCGAGTTCATGCGATTGAAGCGGTCGTAGGTCACCGTTGTGCCATGGCTCCACTTTTGACGCCAAGCGTAAGCAAGGGGATTACCCCAGGGAAACGCGTTGCTAGAATAGCGTCATTTCCCGGCGAGAACCGCTCGTGCCCTCATTCGACATCGTTTCCAAACTCGATTCACACGAAGTCACCAATGCCGTCGATCAGGCCAACCGTGAACTCGAGCGGCGATTCGACTTCAAGGGCAGCGGCGCGGCGTTCGAGCACAGTGAGGGAATCGTCACCTTGAAGGCGGATGCCGAGTTCCGGCTCAAGCAAATGCAGGACATCCTGCTGCAGCGCCTGACCGCCCGCGGCATTGACGTTCGCTGCGTCGATATTGGCGATGCCGAAGTCAACCTTGCCAGTGCGCGCCAGAAGGTCACCCTCAAACAGGGCATCGACCAGCCGCTGGCCAAGAAGATCGTCAAGCTGATCAAGGACTCCGGCGGCAAGGTCCAGGCGCAGATCCAGGGTGACCAGCTGCGCGTAACCGGCAAGAAGCGCGACGACCTTCAGGCCGCGATTGCGTTGCTGCGCGCAGGCGAACTCGAGATGCCCCTGCAATTCGAGAACTTCCGCGACTGATCAGCCTGCGAGTTCCACCGCGCCCGACGCAGCGGCATCGCGCAAGGCCGCAACACCCACGCCGCTCAATTGTTGCTGCGCATCTCGTGGGTAAAGAAGCGGTAGCGGTTCTTGCCCGCGCGCTTTGCCGCATACAAGGCCACGTCGCAGGTCTTCATGAGGCCGGAGGCGGTACGTGCATCATCCGGAAACAAGGTGATGCCAAACGACGATCCGAAAGTCAGCTCACGCCCCTTCACACTTGTGCTCTCGGCAAATTCCTCGATCAGGCTTTCGGCAAGGCGGGTAATCAGCTCGCGCAGGGATGCATTGCCTTCGGCATCGGCGCGACTGGCCAGCAGGACGAACTCGTCGCCGCCTAGACGCGCGGGCACGGCTTCAATTCCCTCATGCGCATTGACCACGTTGCGCAGGCGTTCCGCAAACCGGCACAAGACCTGATCGCCAAAATCGTGGCCGTGGGTATCGTTGAAAGGTTTGAAATTGTCGATATCCGCCAGCATCACGGCAAATTCGTGCGAAGGTCCCCGCTGAACATGCTCCTCAAGGCTTGCGCGGAATGCGCGACTGTTGGAAAGGCCAGTCAACGAGTCGGTGTCGGCGATGCGCCGGATGTCGCGATCACGCCTTGAAATTCCTTCGGTCATGCGCTCGAACGACTGAATCAACTCACCGACCTCGTCGCGCCGATGGCGACCAGGAAGCTCCACGTCGAAGTTGCCGGATTCAATCTCGCGTGCCGCTCGCACCAGGCCCCTGATCGGCCGGATCAGGACCCGCTGCATGATCATGCTGATGGCGATGCCGAGCGCCAAGGCCAGCAGCAGAAGGAAAATGGCGCCAATGAAATAGCGTCTGCCGATATCGGTGAGGCGCTCACCCAGCTCCTTGTTGGCCTGGGCCTCATGGCGACGCGCCGATTCAAGCGAGTATCCAATGCGCACGCCTCCCAGGCGCTGGTCGCCGATGCGGATGGGTGCCGAGGCATCCAGGATGTCTCCTTCGTGCTGCAACAGCAAGGAATCGGATGCGATGATCACAGTCGCCAGCGGATCAGTCATTTGCTGACCGTAGCTGGCGATTTCCTCGGTGCCGTCATGCATCACCGATCCGTCGCTGTCGTACACCGTCACATACTTCACATCCGGCTGAACCAGAACGTCACCGACAATGCGCCCGACAATCTCGAGATCGAAGTTGTAGATGGGATTGACCAGCGCCTCGGCCGTGTTCGCGGCAACTGCCTGTGCCTGCAATTGCAGGCGATCCTGCACAAGCGTTCGCGTCGACTCCGAGCTCAATTCCAGAATCGAGCTGCGCAGCTCCCATTGCCGATGCAGCAGGATGCCGAGCACGATTGCCGAGGTCAGCAATGCAACCGAAACCAGCGCGAGGAATCTGGCCTGCAGGCCAAAACGGAAGTTCATTCGATCTCCGCGCTCACACGGGCCACGCCTGAGCGAAGCCACTGCAGATCACGACGATCCCGTTCTTCCAGGTCGAAAAATCGCTGGTTCTGTTTCACCAGCTCCGGAGGGGAATCTCCCGCAGGGTCCTTTCCAATCGCCACAAGCACATCGTGCAGGCGCTGGCGAACGACGGGATCGAGATCCCTGCGCACCACCTCGATTCCACGCGGGACATCCTGGCTTTCGCGCAGGATCACCAGATCGCGCCTGAAGAACTCGGGAATGTGCTGCGGATTCGCCCAATCAAGGTTGCTCACCGCACCGACATCAACCAAGCCCTTGTGCACCCAGGTCGCGATGTTGCGTTCGGTGCGCGCAAACAGGAATCCGGCCGTATCCGGACCGGGCTGGTCGCCAAGTGATCCGAGGACTTCCAGGGGAATGTGGTGCGCAAGCAATTCCATCGCTGGTATGTAGTAGGCGCTGGTCGACGTGCGATTCTGGAAGGCGATGCGGCGACCACGCAGGTCATCGAGTGACTTGACCTCGCTGTCCCTGCGCGCAAGGTAAATGGTGCGGTATCGCCGGATGCCATTGCGCTCGGACAAGACCAGGGTTTCCGCCTTGGCCCGCTCCTGCAGCAAGACCGCTCCCGCCCCGGTTTCGGAAACCCAATCCACGCGCCCACGACGCAGGTAGCTGGCCATCTGCAGGGCATCGCGCGCCATCAACACGCGGCCCTCGCGAATGCCGACATCGTGCATGCGCTCGACCACATGATCGAGCAGCAGCTTCATGCCCGCGTAGTGCGAATTGGGGTCATCACTGACCCGGCCAAGAACCAGAACGCCATCCTCCGCGCGCGCAGACGGCATTGCCACGACCGCAACGAGCAGGCCGACGATCAGCGCGCGTGTGGCGATCAGCATCCGGTTCACGTTCCACCTCACGACATCGTTCACGCAATAGTCTGGCAAATTCGTCCGTATCGCGGTAGCCATGGGTGGTGAACAGTCGTGAACGAGGCCTGCAAGCTCATCCCTGCTGCCCGGGCCAACTAGCCGACCGCTGGGCAATCGCCCGCAATTGCTCCTGCATTGCGGGCATACATGCCATCCATGGCAATAAAAAAGCGGAGCAGAGGTCCGCTTTATTCATGTCCTGCCGAAATTGGTTCAGGCGCTCAGGCGCTGACGCCTTCGCCTTCCTCGACTGCCTTCATCGACAGGCGAATGCGGCCCTGCTTGTCGACTTCCAGCACCTTGACCTTGACGATATCGCCTTCCTTGAGCTTGTCGGAAACCTTCTCGACCCGCTCGTTGGAAATCTGCGAAACATGCACCAGTCCGTCCTTGCCCGGAAGGATCGTGACAAAGGCGCCGAAGTCCATCAACTTGGCAACCTTGCCTTCGTAGATGCGGCCAGGTTCCACATCGGAAACGATCATTTCGATGCGCTTTTTCGCCTCATCCGCTGCAGCGCGGTTGACCGAAGCAATGACGATGGTGCCATCGTCGGTGATGTCGATGGTGGTGCCCGTTTCCTCGGTTATCGAACGAATCACCGAACCGCCCTTGCCGATCACTTCGCGGATCTTGTCCGGGTGGATGCGCATGGTCAGCAGGCGCGGGGCAAATTCGCTCATCTCGCTACGTGCGGCGCTGAGCGCCTTGTTCATCTCGCCGAGGATGTGCAGGCGGCCCTGCTTGGCCTGGGCCAGCGCCACCTTCATGATTTCCTCGGTGATGCCGTCGATCTTGATGTCCATCTGCAGTGCGCTGATGCCATCGGAGCTGCCGGCCACCTTGAAATCCATGTCGCCGAGGTGATCCTCGTCACCGAGGATGTCGGACAGCACGACGAAATCGTTGCCTTCCTTGACCAGTCCCATGGCGATGCCGGCCACCGGAGCCTTGAGCGGAACGCCGGCATCCATCATCGCCAGCGAAGAACCGCAGACCGACGCCATCGAGGACGAACCATTGGATTCGGTGATCTCGGAAACGACGCGCAGCACGTAGGGAAATTCCTCGATCGAGGGCTTGACCGCCAGCACACCGCGCTTGGCGAGGCGGCCATGGCCGATTTCGCGGCGCTTCGGGCCCATCATGCGGCCCGCTTCGCCCACCGAGTACGGCGGGAAGTTGTAGTGGAACAGGAACTGATCCTTGGATTCGCCTTCGACCGCATCGATGATCTGCGCATCGCGGCCGGTGCCCAGGGTCACGGTGACCAGCGCCTGCGTCTCGCCACGCGTGAACAAGGCAGAACCATGGGTGCGCGGCAACACGCCGGTGCGAATGGTGATGCCACGGACGTCATCGAGCTTGCGGCCGTCGATGCGGACCTTGCTCGACAAGACCGACGCGCGCAGGGTGGTGTATTCGAGTTCGGAAAATTCCTTGGCAAGGTCACCGGCAGCCCAGCCGTTGGCCTCTGCGTTGGCCTGAAGCGATGCCAGCACGTCCTTCTTCAGAGCACTGATGGCATCGCGACGCTCCAGCTTGTCGCGCACGCCGTAGGCAGCAGCCAATCGATCTCCGGTTGTCGACTTGATCGCATCGACGATGGCCTGGTTGCGCTCAGGCGCATTCCACACGAAGGACTTCTTGCCGGCCTCGGCAACAAATTCGTTGATCGCCTGGATGGCGCCCTTGAGCGCATTGTGTCCAAACACCACCGCACCGAGCATGACGTCTTCGCTGAGCAGCTTGGCCTCTGACTCGACCATGAGAACGGCGTTGGCTGTACCGGCAACCACCAGCTCAAGCTCGGAAGTCTTCAGCTCGGTCGCGGTCGGCATCAGGATGTAGTTGCCATTGGCGTAACCCACCTTGGCGGCGCCAATGGGGCCATTGAACGGCAGGCCGGACAAGGCGAGTGCAGCGGATGCGCCAATCATTGCCGGAATGTCGCCATCGATTTCCGGATTGATCGACATCACCGTGGCGATGATTTGCACCTCGTTCTTGAAGTGCTCCGGGAACAGCGGGCGGATCGGACGATCGATCAAGCGCGAGGTGAGGGTTTCCTTCTCGGTCTGGCGGCCTTCACGCTTGAAGAAGCCTCCGGGAATGCGGCCACCGGCGTAGAACTTTTCCTGGTAATCGACGGTGAGCGGAAAGAAATCCTGACCTTCACGCGCCGACTTGGCGCCGACTGCCGTGACCAGTACGACGGTATCGTCGATGCGGACGATGACGGCGCCGCTGGCCTGGCGAGCGATTTCGCCCGTCTCCAGTGTGACCTGATGATTGCCGTACTGGAATGTCTTGGTTACTTTCGCCACGATTTTGTCCTGGGTCTGGGTCGCAACGGAGCCGCTTTCAGCCACCGATGCGCCTATGGGAATGCGCGATCTTGAGCGATCGCGGTGAGCTTTCGTGCCGGTCAGGCACACCTCGAGCGAATGGCATGCGCGGCGGGCGAGCGCAGATGGCGCCGCCGATTCCGCTGCCGTTCGATCAGGGCAATTACCTGCGCAAGCCGAGACGCTCGATCAGGGACTTGTAGCGATCGTTGTCCTTGCTGCGCAAATAGTTGAGCAGGCGACGACGCTGGTTGACCATCTTCAGCAGTCCACGGCGGGAATGATGATCCTTGTCGTGATCGGCAAAGTGCTTGGAGAGATGTTCGATGCGCGCCGACAGCAGGGCAACCTGCACCTCCGGCGAGCCGGTGTCGTTGGCGACACGTCCAAAATCGGAAATGATCTTGCTGGTTGTTTCAACGTTGAGCGACATGGTGTTGACCCTATCTGGAGCGAAGCGGAGGCGTGTAGACGATCACCCAACGGCGACCATCGGTATGCCCCACGGGAAAGTTTTGCGGCGGAAAGCTCGATATTTTAGCTGGCAAAGGTGCGCTGCAACAAGGCTTTGCAGATGATTGGGCAACAATCGCCCTCCCCTGCAAGCGCAGAGCGGCCCTTCCCGCCCCCGACCATCGCTCTCCCTGGACAACTTCAGACAGGCACCCCGAGAGTCAAAAACAATATCTTCGCAATCAATAAGTTGCGAAAGCTTTCAGACACACTTCCGCGGGCCATCCAGCGCCTCACGGCAGGTTGAACCCACGCAAGCAGCGCATGCGAGCGTCGGGGCCGACCTCGGCAAGGGCCAGCAGCCGGCCGTCACCCGACTTGGCCAGGCATATTCCGGCAGGCGCCGTACTGGCAACTCCCTGGCCCTGGCCGAGACGCAGCGCCTGCGCAGGATCCAGCACCACAACCGGATAGCCGGCCAAACCCTGCTCGATTGGCAGGAGCAGGCGATCCAGCGCGTCAAAGCCGGAATCCGCCAGCTGCCCCAATTGATCCAGGGTCACCATGACTGGATTGCGGAAGGGCTCGACCCAGATCCGGCGCAGGCGGGTCACGTGCGCACCGCAGGCCAATGCCTCGCCAAGATCGCGCACCAGGCTGCGGACATAGGTTCCGGACCCGCATTCCACATGCAGGTGCAGCCGGTTCCCAACCCGGGCGAGCAGATCAAACGCGCGCACCTCGACCGTGCGTGCAGCGATCTCGACCGATTCCCCGCGTCGGGCCAGACGATACATGGGCTCGCCACCGCGCTTCAGCGCCGAATAGATCGGTGGAACTTGCTCGATGCGACCACGCAATGGCGCGAGCGCGGATTCGATGCGCGCCGCATCCAGGTCCGGAACCGCCCGTTGTTCGACGACGGCGCCGTCGGAGTCGCCACTGTCCGTGATGATTCCAAGCTCGCATTCGACCTCGTAGGCCTTGAACGCACCCAGCAGCATGCCAGCAATCTTGGTGGCTTCACCAAAGCACAGCGGCAACAGGCCCGTCGCCAGGGGATCAAGACTTCCGGTGTGGCCGCCCTTGGCAGCGGCGTAAATTTGCCTCGCCCGCTGCAAGGCCTGGTTGGAGCTCAGACCGGAGGGCTTGTCGAGCAACAACAAGCCGTGCACATCGCGCCAGTTGATGCGTGACTTCGCTCGCCGCATCGAATCCTGCAACCTCAGGGCTTGATGGGCGGGTTGTTGCGCAAGAGGTCCTCGATGCGCTCACCCTTGTCGACCGAATCGTCGTAAAGAAAACGAATCTCCGGCACGCGCCGCATCTTCAGCGTACGCGAAAGCTCGCGGCGAAACTCGAAGGCCATTTCATTCAACGCCTTGACTGCAGCGCCGGACTGTTCCGACACCAGGGTGGTGACGTAGACCTTGGCCAGATCCAGATCGCGGGTCACTTCCACATCGGACACGCTCGCCGAAGGCAGCGCATGGTCACGCACCGCCTTGTGCACCAGCACGGCGATTTCCTTGCGCAACTGCACGGCAACTCGATCGGAACGGGTGAAATCGGTCATTTTCTCGGGAAACGGGAATGGGGAATAGGGAATGGTCAGAAGCGGAAACTCAAAACCGGGTGAGCAATGTGCAGCAACGAGAATACGCTTTCGCTGCTGCTTTTACCGATTCCCCATTCTCTATTCCCGACTCCCGGCGTTTTACAGCGTCCGCTGCACTTCGATGCGCTCGAAGCATTCAATCTGGTCGCCTGCCTTGACGTCGTTGTACTGCTTGACGGCAATGCCGCACTCGGTGCCGTGCCGGACTTCATCGACCAGCTCCTTGAAGCGACGCAGGGATTCCAGTTCGCCTTCGAAGATGACGGTGTTGTCGCGCAGCACGCGGATCGGCTTGTTGCGCTTGACCATTCCCTCGACAACCATGCAACCGGCCACGGCGCCGAATTTCGACGAGCGGAACACGTCGCGAACCTCTGCGGTACCGATGATCTCCTCGCGGATTTCCACGCCAAGCAAGCCGGTGGCGACCTGTTTGACCTGATCTATCACGTCATAAATGATCGAGAAGTAACGCAAGTCCAGGCCACTGGTTTCCACCACGCGACGGGCGGCGGCATCGGCTCGTACGTTGAAGCCGATGATGGTCGCCTTCGATGAAGCAGCACGCGTGGCATCCGACTCGGTGATGCCGCCGACACCCGACGAAATCACGTTGATCTTGATCTGATCATTGCTCAACGCCACCAGGGATTGGCGCAAGGCCTCGACCGATCCTTGCACATCGGCCTTGATCACCAGGTTCAAGGTCAACTGGCCTTCGCCTTGCCCCATTTGCGCGAGCACGTCTTCCATGCGGTTGCCGGCAGCCGCCACCAGGCGCGTCTCGCGGCGCTTGGCATCACGCTGGCTGGCCACTTCCTTGGCGAGGCGCTCATCGGCAACCACCACGAACTCATCGCCCGCTTCCGGCACGCCGGAAAGACCGAGCAACTGCACGGGAATGGATGGGCCCGCCTCTTCAATCTGTGCGCCACGCTCATCGAACAGCGCGCGAACGCGACCGTACTCCACGCCGCAAACGACGAAGTCGCCCTTTTTCAGGGTGCCCTGCTGGACAAGCACGGTGGCCACTGGGCCGCGGCCCTTGTCCAGGCTGGACTCGATGACCGCGCCTGACGCGCGACCTTCGCGAACGGCCTTCAGCTCCATCACTTCGGCCTGCAGCGAAATCGCATCGAGCAAGCCGTCGACGCCTTCGCCCGTCTTGGCGGAGACCGGAACGAACTGCACGTCGCCGCCCCAGTCTTCCGGCACCACCTCATGCTGGACCAGGCCTTGCTTGACGTGCTCCGGATTCGCGTCCGGCTTGTCCATCTTGTTCATGGCAACGATCAGCGGCACCTTGGCGTCACGCGCATGCTTGATCGCCTCGACCGTCTGCGGCTTTACGCCGTCATCGGCCGCCACCACCAGGATGACGATGTCGGTTGCGCGAGCACCACGCTGGCGCATCGAGGTGAATGCGGCATGGCCTGGCGTATCCAGGAAGGTGATGACGCCCTTCGGCGTCTCAACGTGATACGCACCGATATGCTGGGTGATGCCGCCAGCCTCGCCTGCTGCGATCTTGGTACGTCGGATCGTATCGAGCAGCGAGGTCTTTCCGTGATCGACGTGCCCCATGATGGTCACCACCGGCGGCCTGGTTTCGCTGTTGCCCGCAGGTTCGGCGTGCGCAAGCAGATCCACTTCGGCATCGTTGCTCGAAGCCTTCACCGCCGTATGACCCAATTCCTCAACCACCAGTTGCGCGGTGTCGTGGTCGATGGCCTGGTTGATGGTCGCCATGACACCCATCTTGAACAAGGCCTTGACCACTTCGGCGCCCTTGACCGCCATGCGTTGCGCAAGGTCGGCAACAACGATCGAATCGCCAATCTCGACTTCGCGAACTACCGGGGCCGAAGGACGCGAAAAACCGTGAGTCGCCGATCCACGCGCAGGCTCGGCAGGTTTTGCACGCGGCTTCTTGCGCCCGGTACGCCGGGCACTGCCTTCCTGGGACAGGTGCAATTCGTTGCCGAAATACTTCTTTGACGGCTGATCGCCCTCGCCATCACGCCCACGATGGCCACTGGCGTGCTTGGGTCGGCCATGACGCCCGGCAGCACCCTCGGCAGGGGCTCCTGCACGGTCATCGACGCGTCGCGGGCGACTTGCCTGCGATTCGCCCACCATCGTCGCCGCGCCCGCGCCTTCACCTTCGGATTCTTCGGCGGCGGGGCTCGGCTTCTGTGCAGCGACTTCGGCGCGCACTTCCGCTTCGGCCCGCAGGCGCGCTTCCTCCGCGGCCTTGGCCTTGGCTTCCTCTTCCAGACGGCGACGATCCGACTCCTGGCGAACCTGTTCTTCCGCGTCGCGGCGCGCCTGCGATTCTTCCAGCTTTCGCAGCGCATCTTCGCGTTCGGGATCAATCGACTTGCCCTGGTCCTCGACCACGCTGCGCTTCACATAGGTGCGCTTCTGGCGAACCTCGACGTTGACCGTCTTGGATGCGGAGCCGCGCTGACCCGGATTGACCGTCAGCTCGCTGACGGTTCGGCGCTTCAGGGTCACCTGTCGCGGCGCGCTGTCTTCAGTGGCCGGCTCGCCCTTACCGTGGTTGCGGCGCAGGAATCCAAGCAGCTTGACCTTTTCGGTGCTGCTGATCGACTGCTCCGGGTCGGAGAAGTTCATGCCCGCCTCCGCAAGCTGCGCGAGCAGCTTGTCCACCGGCGTGCCCAGAACCGCGGCCAATTGCTTGATTGTCACATCCGACATACTTGATTCACTCCCGGCCCGCTCACGCTTGCCTACCTGATTCCCGCATTGCGCCCAGGCCTGAAAAGCCCGGGCGAGGCCCGCAATTTCAGATGCCGCGTGCCGCCATGATCAATGCAGCTGCGCGCGCCTCATCCACGCCATCGATGGCCAGCTCAACCAGCTCATCGGTAGCCAAATCCGCAAGGTTTTCGCAGGTCACGATTCCGTGCTGGGCCAGCTCATAGGCCAGTCCCTCATCCATGCCATCCACAGCCAGCAAGTCATCCGCCGGCTTGTGATCTTCGATTTCCTCTTCCACCGCCAGCGCGTCGGTCAGCAGTGCATCACGCGCACGCGCACGCAATTCTTCAACGATGTCTTCGTCGAAACCGTCAATGGCCAACAGTTCGGCGGTCGGCACGTAGGCAATCTCCTCGACCGTGGAGAAACCTTCCTGCACCAAGATCTGCGCGATCTCGTTGTCCACCTCGAGCTTCTCGACAAACAACGCGCGTGCCGCTTCCTGTTCGCTTTCGCTCTTTTCACGAACCTGGTCCGCAGTCATCACGTTCAGCTGCCAACCGGACAGCTTGCTGGCCAGGCGCACGTTCTGGCCGCCGCGACCGATGGCCTGGGAAAGCTTGTCCTCGGCCACCGCGATATCCATCGAACGTTTTTCCTCGTCGACGATGATCGACTGCACCTCGGCCGGCGCCATCGCATTGATGACGAACTGGGCATGGTTCTCGTTCCACAACACGATGTCGATGCGTTCGCCATTGAGCTCGTTGGAAACCGCCTGCACGCGCGAACCGCGCATGCCGATGCAGGCGCCGATGGGATCCGTGCGGTGGTCGTGGGCGAGCACGGCAATCTTGGCGCGATCACCTGGATCGCGGGCGCAGGCCTTGATCTCGACCAGGCCCTGGCCAACTTCCGGAACCTCGAGCTTGAACAGCTCGATCATGAACTCCGGCGCGGTGCGCGAGATGAACAGCTGCGGTCCGCGCGGTTCGGAGCGAACCTCGAACAGGTAGCCTCGCACGCGATCACCGGCGCGTACGTTCTCGCGCGGGATGGCCTTGTCGCGCGGGATGAATGCCTCGGCATTACCGCCCAGATCGATGTAGAGATTCCCGCGTTCGACGCGCTTGACGATACCGGTGATCAGTTCACCGACCCGATCAGCGTAGGCTTCGACAACCTGCGCGCGCTCGGCTTCGCGCACACGCTGGACGATGACCTGCTTGGCCGCCTGCGCCGCAATGCGACCGAACTCCGGATTTTCGATCTGTTCTTCCAGGAAGTCGCCTACCTGGCTGTCCGCCTTCATCTCGACGGCATCCATTTGACGGATCTGCCAGTCGGGCGACTCCATGACCACGTCGTCGGCCACCACTTCCCAACGGCGGAAGGTTTCGTATTCACCCGACTGCTTGTTGATCGAGACGCGCGCCAACACTTCCTCGTTTGGATAACGCTTTTTCGCGGCGGATGCGAGCGCGGCTTCCATCGCCTCGAAGATGACCTCCTTGGAGACACCCTTCTCGTTGGAAACCGCATCAACCACCAGCAACAATTCTTTGCTCATCTCATCAACTCCGGAGCGACTGCCTGGGCAGCCTCACTTGTGTTTCGGGGCGCGTTTGCGCGACCCGGATTCCTGCTTCTTGCGCGGTGCCGGCGCGATACCCAGCGCAACATAGTCCGGCACCAGCCTTGCCTTGACGACATTGGCGTGGTTTATCGCCACTTCCCGCCCATCCTGGATGAGCTGGACCCGGTCACCATCCACGCCGCGGATCTCACCCTGAAAACGCTGCCGACCATCGATGGGCAGGCTTGTGTTGAGCTTGACCTCGCAGCCGATGAAACGCCTGAAGTGCTCGATCGTGAACAACGGTCGATCAATTCCGGGCGACGACACCTCCAAGGTATAGCGCCCCTGGATCGGATCGTTGACATCCAGCAGCGCGGAAATCTCGCGGCTGACCCGCTCGCAATCATCGATCGTTACCGCCTGCCCGGGCGCATCAATGAAAACGCGCAAGCGGCTGCCACCATGACCGGGGCTGAACTCCAGGCCGACAAACTCCAGCCCCAGGTCCGAAACCAGGGGCAACAGAAGCTCGTTGAGTTTCTCGTTTGTCACGTCAGATCATCGACCCGTTACAAATTCCGCCAAAAAAAAATGGGCGCATGGCCCATTCCAGAATTCACCGTTGTCTTGCATCCCGGGCATCGGTGAGCGCGCATCCTGCGCTTTCCCGGCAGAAGGGCCACCGTAGTGGCCCTTCGCCGAAAACCTGGTAGCGGGGGCAGGATTTGAACCTGCGACCTTCGGGTTATGAGCCCGACGAGCTGCCAGACTGCTCCACCCCGCATCAGAGCCGCGCATTCTAGCGGCCTGCCGGAAATCCCGCAAGGCAACATTGGAGCAATGCGGCAGCATGCGCTTGCACACGATGGGGAAAAGCAAGCAGCAGCACCACTTTCGCTGCCAATTATCGGTTGCCGGCTGGCCCCAGGCGCATGTCCCATCCAGCCCAGGAGCCTGCGCGGCAGAATGAATTCGAAGCGAAACGGCGCTGGCGTGATTCAGCGGATCAATCGGAAGGTGCGCATGGCGGGCTCCATGAAAGCCTGACGATTGAGCCGATCAATCGATGGCAGCGTCGTTGCAGCCGGATGGCTTCTGCCGCGCAGGCTCCTAGCTCAGACTCCAAACGCGCGGTTGCACCAGTCAAACAGCGGGCCCCAAGCCAGACCCAGCACGATCAGGGCAAGTCCATTGATGGAAATCACCCAACGCAAGGCCACGTCGGATGGCAAGGGCAGCGCCGTCTCTTCGGCAGCGGCGTCGAAGTACATCACCTTGACCACGCGCAGGTAGTAGTAGATGCCGATGATGGCGAACACGATGGCGACGATGGCGAGCCAGAGGAACCCGGCGTCGATGGCGGCCTTGAGCACCAGCAGCTTGGCGAAGAAGCCGAACAGCGGCGGCACGCCGGCCAGGGAAAACATGGCAATGCCCATGATGGCCGCGTACCAGGGGCTGCGCTGGTTGAGTCCCTTGAAATCGTCGATTTCCTCGCATTCAAAACCCTTGCGCGCAAGCAAGGCGATCATGCCGAAGGCTACCGTTGCCGTCATGGTGTAGCTGATGATGTAGAACATCGCTGCCGAGTAGCCTGCGGGCGTGCCGCCGACGAATCCGAGCAGCATGAAGCCGACGTGCGAGATGGTCGAATAGGCGAGCATGCGCTTCAGGTTCGACTGCGCAATGGCCAGTACATTGCCGACCGCCAGCGAGGCCACGGCAAGAATGGCCAGCATCAGGGTCCACTGCCCGCTCAAGGGGCCAAGCCCACCCTCAAGCAGGCGAAAGGCCAGGCCAAACGCGGCGATCTTGGGTGCCGATCCGATGAATACGGTCACCGCCGTCGGTGCACCGTGGTAGACATCCGGCAGCCACATGTGGAACGGCGCCGCACCCACCTTGAAGGCGATTCCGCAAACCAGGAACACCAGACCGAATGCCAGCCAGCCCGGATGCTCGACCTGCCCGAACTTGCCGGTAATGGTGGCGAGGTCGAGGGAACCAGTGGCGCCGTAAATCATCGACATGCCGTACAGCAGCAGGCCCGACGCCAGCGCGCCGAGTACGAAGTACTTGATGGCCGCTTCCGCGGACGATGCCGAATCGCGGTTCATGGCCACCAGCGCATACGAGGACAGTGCCAACAATTCCAGGCCGAGATAGACCGTGATCAGG
>Ga0116178_10000991_pt1 | contig 24344 bp, 25 predicted proteins | sample AD_STIC12_MetaG_FD_89880 | JGI IMG/M metagenome (GOLD analysis project Ga0116178, IMG submission 89880) | Active sludge microbial communities of municipal wastewater-treating anaerobic digesters from USA - AD_STIC12_MetaG | ecosystem: Engineered > Bioreactor > Anaerobic > Digestate | place: USA... | reverse complement strand
GTGACCGACACGATGTCGGGGCAGACCGTCATCAACGAAGAGTTGGCGAGTTATTCGAACCTGGCTGAGTATCTGGCTGATGGCGTGCTGGAAACGACGAAACCAGGCGCTGCGCCGCTGGATGGCACGTTGATGATGATCCGGTCATCCTCGAGCCAGCGTGCCGCCGAGATCGGCAAGCGGCAGATCGAGAAGCAGCATCACCGGCGCCTGACTGCAGCCCTCAAGGGAGCGGATGCGGCCGAACGGGCAGCGCTTATCCTGTCGCTGATCGCAGGGGTGCAGTTCATGCGGCAGATGGTGAAGCTGTCCGCGCTGGCCGACGCCGAGCCTGCGAAGCTGAAGAAGCTGCTCACGCCTCTGCTCCAGCAACTTATCGATCCGAAATCATCGGGCGCGCCGAAGGTTGCGAAACGCTAAGCCACTCTTTTATCAGGCGAGGCCCGTAGCCGGTGCGAGTGGCGGCTGGATTGCGGGTTTCGGGGCCGGCTCCTGCGGCGGATCTTCGACCGAGCCGGGCACAGGGGAAACGAGTATCGTCTCGTTGTCGACCGTCGCCACACGAACCAGTGGCGCGCCGATCAAGGCGCCGACCACGCGCAGGGCGGGCGTGTGATCGCAGATGACCTTGAACATGATCAGCAGGGGCAGGGCGATGACGCCGCCAACCGGCCCCCAGATCCATATCCAGAAGCTCACCACCAGGATGATCGCCAGCGGGTTCAGCGTCATCCGGCGGCCGACGATTGTCGGGGTGATGAGGTTGGCCTCGAGGAAGGAAATTCCCATGAAGGCGAGCACGGGGAAGGACGCCTCCACAAGCGTGTTGAATGTTGCGAGGCCAGCGAGACCAAGTAGCCCCATCATGATTGCCGGACCAAGGAAGGGAATGAAGTTCAGCATGGTCGCCAGTCCGCCCCACATCAGCGGCTCTGGCAGGCCGAGTTGCCAGCAGGCGAGGCCCGTGCCGACACCGACCACGATGTTGATCATCGAAAAAGTGACGATGTAGCCGGAGACGCGCTTTTCCATGTCGCGGAACACGCGCGCGGCGCGCACGCGTTCGCGCAGCGTCGGCTGGAACGCGATGAACTTCATCCGGAATTCGCCGCGGGTGATCAGGAAGAAGTAGCAGAGGATGAAAATGAAGCCCGTCTGCACCACCGCCGTTTGCACCGAGGCCAGAACGGATTGCGCAAGCCCGGGTTGCTGCACCACCACCGTGCGCGAAGCAGGCGTTGGCGTTTGCGGGACGATCTGGATATCCTGCATCTCGTTGGAGATATCGGTGAAGGGTTTCAACGGCTCCTGCAGTTTGCGGAGTTGACGCTCGGCACGCTGGATCGTCTGCGGCGCGTTTTCCATCCAGTTCGCTGCGGGCTGAGCGATGAGGGAAAAAGCGAGATAGGCGATGCCGCCAGCGACGATCAGCGTCAGCAGGGCGGCGACGGGGCGGGGAATTCTAAACCACTCGATGCGGCTGCAAAGCGGCGCGAGGATCACGCTGAACACGAGAGCTACCGCGATCGGCAGAAGAAACGTCTGCCCCATGGCCAGCGCAACACAGATGGCGAGCGCAGCAAGTATACTGAGGCAGATCGCTGTAACGAGTTGAGGGTGTTGTTCAACGAGCAGGAATGGCTCGCGCACGCGGATCTTTTCGAAGCCGGAAACCGCTCTTTTGCGTCTTGCCATGATTTTGGTCGCCTTGGGGTCCAACCTCATAACGTGTGAGGGAACTGAGCGGTTCCCACGTCAGAATTGCCGAATGGGCCGCTGGGGCAGGAATGGCGCGCCGGCAGGCATGCTGAATTTGCAAATGCGTGGTGATCCGCCGCGAAAGCGTCGTTATCCTGTATAACGTCCATTCACTGGCCGTTCAGGTGGAGCGTTCCAACTTGATGGCTCTGGCAAGGAAATGCCGATGCAGAATACCTTCAAAGCAATTCTCGCTGCTTGCGCTTCGACCCTGTTCGTAGCGGCAGCGTGCTCGACGGCCCCGGTGGAAACGACGGATGCGAAGCCCGATGTCCGGCAGGGGGCGGAAGTCCGCAACATCTGCTTCGGGTCGCAGATTCGTAACTGGCGGCCGAACGACCGGCAATCGGTGATCGTCGAAGCCAGCTCTCGCAAGGAATACAAGCTCGATCTGATGGGCGGATGCGATCCCGATAGCGCGTTCATGTCGATCGGCCTGATCTCGCGCTTCGGCGGCGGCTCCTGCCTTGATGTCGGTGATACGCTGGTCACCGATACGCGCTATGCGAACGATATCTGCCGCATTCAGAAGATCTATGAGTGGAACAAGGACGCCAAGCCCGCTTCTACCGAGGCGCCGTCCGCAAGCTGATCGTCACTAGCTCTCCTCCGACGTGACGAAAGGAGGCCCGGAAAGCTTGCGCTTTCCGGGCCTTTTTCAGACCGGGCGGGCTGCACGTCCACCCGGCCCTTCAGATCGCGATCAAGTTGGACCCAGTCACGCGATCTGATGACCTGACCGATCTTACGACCAGTAGCGCGGGGCTTTGTAGTAATCGTACACGCTGTCGCGCAGCCCATCGCCGTCGTTCTTTGTCAGCTGGTCGATGCCGTCAGCCGGAGCGGACTGGAGCTGTTCCTTGGTCAGGTTGACGATGTAGCCTTCCTTGCCCTTCTGGTAATCCAGCGTGGACCACGGCAGCGGGTGGAATTTCTCATTGATGCCCAGGAAGCCGCCGAAGCCGACGACCGCGAACATGATGTTGTTGGATTGTTTGTCGAGAACAACATCCTCGACCTTGCCGATTTTTTCGCCGGCGCCGTTGTATACGCTCGTGCCGATGACTTTCGATGCGCGAATGGCGCTCGTGTGTCCTGCTGGTGTGGTCATGGGTGTTCCTCTTGCTGGTGGCTAAGCTTTTGACCAACGCGGGAACCCGGATGCGGTTTCACCCACTGAACATGTGATGGGAAACATTTGACGGCGGAAGCGTTTCGCTGACGGATGGCGTGGATGAGCATCAGTTACCGAAACATTCCGAAGGCCGTATGGTCGTTCGTGCGCGCAGAGTTTGTTCTCGTCGCATCCCTCGCGGTCATCGCGGCGGCGCTACTTCTATTTATCGAGATCGCGGATGAGATGGCGGAAGGGGAAGCGCATGACTTCGATATGACGGTATTGCAGACATTGCACCCCGATGCGGCCAATCCTTCCGATCCGATGGGGCCGTTCTGGCTGGATCACGCGGCTGCCGACCTTACAGCATTGGGAAGCGTTTCGGTTCTTGCGACGATCGCGCTATTGGTGGGCGGGTTCCTTGTGCTGCAACGAAAGCGGCTTGAGGCGGCGATCATCGCAGTGGCGTTTGTTGGCGGGCTGACGCTGAGCCAGTCGCTCAAAGGTTTCTTCGACCGCGAACGACCACCGGAAATCTATCGCGCTTCTGAAATTCTCAATGCCAGCTTCCCGAGCGGGCATGCCTTGCTGTCTGCCGTGGTGTCCCTGACGCTCGGCGCCATGCTGGCGCAGGCGGCAAAGGGCAGGGCGCTTCGCATCTATGTGATGTCGGTGGCGATCATACTGGTATTGATCGTGGGGCTCACGCGCATCTATCTTGGCGTTCACTGGACGACGGACGTTCTGGCGGGGTGGTCAGCCGGCGCCGCGTGGGCGACGGCCTGTTGGCTGGCCGGAAGATGGTTAAAGCAGCGTAAGGCGACTTCTTAACCACCGTCCCGTTATGGCGCGTGGCTTGCAGCCTTTGTGACGCATGCAGGATTCAATCGTTAACCCTGGGACTGTCCGCGACGTGGACGTGTGCGCCTGCACCTTCCGCCGCGCGTCGGTTGTTGATCTGCTGGCATCGCTGGCAAAGCTGGTAACGCCGGGTTGGCGGATGCGCGTGATCATCGCCGACAATGACGACCAGCCTTCGGCTCGTGAGGCCGTTGAGCGTGCGTTTGCGACACTTGGGCTGAACGGCCTCTATGTTCATGCCCCCGCGCGTAATATCTCGGTTGCCCGAAACGCCTGTCTTAACGCGGCACGCGCGCCGCTCGTGGCGTTCATCGACGATGACGAAACGGCGCGGCCGGACTGGCTGGTGAACCTCATCGCACGACATGAGGCGACGCAGGCGAGCGTCGTGTTCGGAAGGGTTAAGGCGATCTACGCCGCGGACGCTCCGGCATGGATGCCCGCCGCAGACATGCATTCGAACGCACCGCCGATCCGCGATGGCAAGCTGCGGGGCGGATACACCTGCAACGTTCTGTTTCGCCGTGACGTTGTTGGCGCGTTGCGCTTTGACCCGGCTTACGGGCGCACGGGTGGCGAGGACATCATTTTCTTTGAGCAACTTGAGCGCAACGGCGTGACAATGAGCTTCGCTGATGACGCGGTGGTTGATGAGCCCGTCGTATCCGCGCGTTCGAACCTGCAGTGGTTAAAGACGCGGGCCTACCGTGGCGGCCAGATCCTGGGGCTGATCGACATGCGCAATGGCAAGCCAAAGACGGTGTTAGCTGGGATTGCTGTGGCCAAGATCGCGTTCTGTCTCGCGCAGGCAGGGCTGACTTTCTGGTCTCCGGCGCGCTGGCGCAAGGCGCTCGTTCGTTCGCGGCTGCATGTCGGCGTCATCAGCGTGGCGATTGGGAGGCCTCTGCTTGAGGTCTACGGGCGGACTGATGGATGACCGTTGCGCGCACAACACGGCACGCCGCGTGCTTGCTCCTGACACGGGAATAGCAGCACGCAACAGGCGAGTGCCGGTGATCCGGGACGGGTTCGAGCGCTAGGATTTGAGGGGGAGTTGGAACTCGATGGCTGATACAACATCCTTCGACCAGATTGTCGTGCAGAGCAAAGGCGCTGCTGCTGCGCCCAAGCCTGTGCGTGAAAGATCCCGCACGAAGCGCGCCGCCAGCATGTTTGCATGGGCCGGGCTGTTGGCGGCAGGGATTGCCGCTATCGCGCCGATCTCGCACTTTACGCTTCAGGAAGCGCAGACTGTGATCCTGCAACACGCCGACGACGCCGGCGTAACGCAGGCGCTTGAGCAGGATTGGTCGCATTCCAACTCACCGGATTACGTCGAGACGCTGGCAGAGCTTGCGATGCAGATGCCCGTTGTCGATACGGGCTCGGCTTATGTTGCTGCCAGCCGGGCGACCGAACTTGATGCGTCGCGTGCGTTTGCCTGGGCGCAGCTGGCTTATCTCGAAGCGCGCCGTGCGTCGGGCAAGGTCAATCAGGCGTCTCTCGACGCGCTGACACGGTCGATGGATGCGTGCCCGCTGTGCGATGACGAGATCATCGGATGGCGCTTTAACTTCGTGCTAACCAACTGGGCGTCGATTCCCGAACCCCTGCGCCGCAAGGCTTTTGAGCAGGCTGATGTGCTGCGCTGGATCGGGCCCAACGCGGAATTCCTCGCCGACATGAGGATCAAGGCCCAGCAGAACGGTATCCCGTTCGACGCCTATCGCGCGGCCGTCAACACCCCGGCGCGGACGTGGGACATTGGGCCGGCCGTTCAGGCAAACACTGTTAAGACGACTCGTCCAACCTGATACGCCCGGCAGTAGAATTGCTCTGCGATGGCGATGGACACGACGCCCCTTATGGAAACGCCGATCGAGCCGCAATCGGCTAACGTCTTGCGCACGCAGCCTGTTGTCGGCGCCGATGTGCTGGTCGTAATCCCTGTTCTCAACGAAGCAGCTCACATCGAGGCATGTGTGCGCTCGCTGATGACGGGTGACCAGCGGTTGCGAGAGGCCGGCTTTGTGGTGGCCGACGGCGGCAGCAAGGATCGTACGCGAGAGATCGTCGAAGGTCTGCGCGCGGAATTTCCCAACCTGCGGGTGATGGACAACCCGAAGAAGCTGCAATCCGCAGCGCTCAATCTGGCGGCGCGTGATGCGGGAGCAGGGCGACGCATTCTTGTTCGCTGCGATGCGCACGCGGTCTACCCGGCCAATTATGTGATGTCAGTGGCGGATTCCCTCGGCGCGCGCGGTGTTGCATCCGTGGTCGTGCCGATGGATGCCGCGGGCAAGACCTGCTTCCAAAAAGCCAATGCGTGGATCGTCGACACGCCTCTTGGCTCGGGTGGTTCGGCGCACCGTGGCGGACGCAAGTCGATGTTTGTCGATCATGGCCACCATGCAGGGTTCGACCTGCAGGCGTTCCTGCAAGTCGGCGGCTACGACGAAACGTTCTCGCACAATGAGGATGCCGAGTTCGACACGCGGCTGCGCAAGGCCGACGGGAAGATTTTTCTCGATGCGGATATCCGTCTCGTCTATCTGCCGCGCGCGACCATCGGATCGCTGGCGCGCCAGTATTTCAACTATGGCAAGGGCCGGGCGCGCACGCTGATGAAGCATGGCGAGCGTCCAAAATTGCGCCAGCTGATCCCGCCTGCCACGCTGGTCGCGTGCGTGACCGGACTGGTGATCGCTCCGTTGATCCCGGCCGGGTTGATCCTGCCGGGCGGCTATCTGGTGGCGCTGGCGCTGGCTTCGATCGCCATCGCGGTGAAGCACAAGTCGCTGTGCGGACTGATGGCAGGCGCTGCTTCCGCGACGATGCACATGTCCTGGTCGGTCGGGTTCTTCAGGCAGATGCTGAAGGGCCAGAAGCTCTAGAGCGTTGCCGCTTCAGAATATCGAGCTCTTGCGCTCCTGCACCTTCATCGCCGCGCGCGTGTACATCATCTCGACAAGCTGGTCGGCGCTTTTGCCGTTCATGTCGATACGGGTCGCAAGGTTGTTCTCCTTGAGCACTTTCTTGATCTCGCCGAGCTTCATCGCGCCGAACACCGACATGAAGGTCGCCTTGGGGCCAGCGGCAAGCGCGTAAGGGTTCGCGACTTCCGCCTTCGTATCGCTCTCGAAGACGACATTGCCGCCGAGCGCCTTTACCAGTCTAGCGGCGAGCTTGGGATTGGAGCGCACTTCGGCGCGCAGTTCATCGAAGAAACGATCGAGATACTCGATCGGGTTCAGTCCCTGATCTTCGCCCATGTCACACCTGTGCGTTGCGTCATGAAATCGGTGAAGCGTTCAGCAAGGCGCCGCACATCGCTGGTTACGCCGGCATACTTGCCGCGGAAAGTGTCATAACTGTCGGGCGCCGCACGATCCATCGCGTTGAGGACATGCACGGATTCCGGGATCGTGGGGCCGAACCAGCGATCTTTCAGATAGATCTCGCGTAGGTCGGAGGCGACCGAGCGGGCATATTTCGTGTCGCGGAAGCGCGTGATGAGAACGAAGTTGCGGCTGGGCAGGTCTGAAGCGATGAATTTGCCGACCCAGTCGGAAAACTGCTTCGTGCCCCACGTCGAAACCGAGTCAGCAATCGTCGGCGTGATGAAAGCGTCTGCGAGCGAAAGCCCGGCCCGGGCCAGCGGCGACAGGTGAGGCGGGCAGTCGAGCAGGATGATGTCGTAAAGCGGCAGAAGCGGCTCGAAGGCCTCACGAAAGAATTTTGAAAGCGCATCCGACAGCGTGGTCGGAGTGCCTGATCGTGAATACCATTCTTCTTCAAGGCTAAGTTCGCGCAGGCGCAATTGCGGGTGCGCAGGAAGACTGGAAATCCAGCCCTGGCGCTCATCATTCTCCTCCGCCCGGCGCAGTTCTTCCAGCGTTACCGCGTTGGGCATGATGAAGGGCGCGGCGGAGGGCGGCTTGCCCTCCATGAAGCTGGCAAGGATGTGTTGCACGCCCTTGCCCTGGTCAGCAGCCGCCTGCACGCCGCGTTCGGTCAGCAGCATCTGGCTGGAATTGGCCTGCGGATCGAGATCGATCACCAGAACGTTCATACCGTAATAGTGCGCGAGGCCATCAGCCAGCATCACGGTCGTCGTCGATTTCCCGACGCCGCCCTTGAGGTTTGCAATGGCAGCAGTCAGAGCCGGCATAAGTTCCCTATTCTTCGTCCTCGCGCGGCTCGATGCGGCGTCCGGTGGCGACACCACATGCGGCGCCGAGGAGCAGGGCGTATAGCCATACCGCGCTCGGCAGGTCGAGTGATGAATCTGTCACGCCATGCAGAAGCATGAGGACACCCACCATGACAGCGAGACGAAGAAACGTGCGTGGAGTTTGGCGCGATCTCAATGCGGCGAAGATGCGCGTGTACATTGCACCCAGAGCCAGCACGAGCAGCGCAAGGCCCGCAATTCCGGCTTCCACCAGCCATGTGACAAACACGTTGTGCGCATCTCCGGGCACGCGCATGGCCTTGGCGTTGACCAGGGTCATAACCTTGTCTCCCTCGAGGCCGATTGACCCTAGGCCATGGCCGAAGATGGGGCTTTCCATCCACGCACCCATGTAGGCCTGGATGCGCTGTATGTTTGGCATGACGTCGGATCCGCCGACGCCGGGAGCTACAGTCTCGTCGCTGATCCAGCCCAGGCTGACGCCCCATCCAGCAAGGCCTATCGCCACGAAGGGCGCCAAAAGCGCCGCAAGCCGCATCGGTATGCCGCGATGCTCGCGGGTCGAGATGGAAAGCGTATCCCACCACATCAGGGCGATGAGAACGCCAAGCGTAATGATGATGCCGGGCCGCGAGCCCGCGATGGACAGGCAGGTCAACGAGAAAACGACAAGCAGGATGCCGGCAAGACCCTGACGCAACAGTTGTTCGACCATCCTGGAACGCGCAAGCGCCTCAGCATCCATCTGCTTTATGATGTGAAGAATATTGCTCATGCCCACGATGGCGAAGAGGCCGAACAGCACTGATGCGTTCGCAGGTGTCGCAAAGGCGCCGAGAATTGCGTTTTCGCCCGACGGTGCGCCTGAAACGTGGAGGATGAACATCCACCCGCAATAGCCGATGGCGCCCCACATGAGCGCGGCCCAGGCGACGTCCAGCGCGCGGCGATGGCGAGAGGCGATATAGCCAATGCACCAGATCGCGCCTGCTGCGAACAGAACCGCGAGATGCGGCGCTGATTGGTGAAGTGGGCCGGCAAGGCCAGTTACAGCGAAGGCGATGATTGCGCCTGCGCCGGCTATCATGCCGATCGTGATATGGTGAGGGCCTGCCGCCAGAATCGCGACAATCGCGACAACGACAAGCAATCCTGAGAGGGGGAGGGCGGCGATTGGCTGGACAGCCCCGTAGGCGACATGCGCAAGCGTGAGCACCGCCACTGCGGCGAGCGGCGGAAGCAGGTCACGCAGCCGGATGCGCGGAAGTGGCTGGGTCTTCGGGCGGGAACGGCCCCAGCCCATGGTCGCCTGCGCAGGGATCTTGTTCATACGTTCGCCTCGACACCAGAACGAAGCCTAGATCAACGCAAGGACGAGTCCATTTGCCACTGGAACAGGGTTGAAGGTTTCCTCGCCTGACGGGGGATATTCACGCACCTATTCGGCTGGGTTTCGCCCATCTCGCGTGCTTGGCTGGTTCAGCTTTGCCGTCTTACTCGTCCGCTCATCCTGAAGAGTGTCCGATATCAACGCAGACAGTTCGCCACGCGGCGCGACAAAGGTGGTTTCCGGCAAATCAAGCAGGTGGGACCGCTTTACAGCGATGAGCCCGCGGTCCGCGATCAGTGTGCGGACCAGTCCCGGCAGTGTGCATGCCAGATTTTCCGAGACCGTGAACCCGGCGGCGCGTGCGTTAATCCACTTGGCGGTCTGCGTGCCTTCCGGCGCGATCGACGGGACGGCGTAGTAACCGCCCTCATAGATCCGGTTGGGCAGCAGCCACACCGAATTGTAGCCCGCCTCCATGAAATCCCCAGCCCAGACGAGATCGAGATCGCCGTAGATGCCGGATAGATCTTCCGGCGAGCGATAGCGGCCGCGAAACTCTACGTTCTCAATGTCTTGAATTTGTTGTTGAAAATCTGGAATTTCTTTTGATGATGCGATGCCATGCATGACAATCCGCACTTGCGGGCCAAGCTTGCGGGCGAGGTCTGTCAGCAGGCTAAGGCTACGGGCGCAGCGCAGGACGCCGACCCAGCCGATCCGCAGCGGTTCTGTTGCTGGCCGACCCGCATCATCCCGCCCTGGACGGTGGCCGTAGTCGGCCCCAGCGGCGAGGCGGTTCTCGATCAGATACGGGCGGTAATGCCCGCGATGGCGCACTTCGAAGTAGTTTTCCAGAAACCCTGGAGAAGACACCACAAGTCGCTTGGTGCGCCTCAGCAGCGCGCCCTCAATGCGGCGAAGCACCAGACCGATCAGGTCTTTCCTGGTCAACAGCCTGTGAACGTCCAGGGCCTCATAGATCACCGGGGTCTTCAGTTTGGCGTAGCGCTTGGCGAGGAAGGCTGTCGCGAGCATGTCGAGATTGCGCGCGTAGATCACGTCAGCGGAGGCCAGCAGGTCCCGCTCGGCGGCGGCGCGCCTGGCGCCGTCGAAAATGGATTGGATACGCTGGCGGTATGCGCCGTCGAATGTGCGGCCCAGATCGACGTTTTCCCAGTCCACCTGGGTGTTGTCGTTCCGGCGCATGGTGAAGCCGACGACGTCAAGCCCATCGTCACGAAAGCCCTGCACGCGCCGTCGAACGGCAGCGTCGGCAGCGTCGTGACCAAAGAAGGCGATACGCGTCATGCGCGAAAAACCTGCAAGGTATGGGCCTTCGCGTCAGGCGTCGCTGCATTGGTACGCATCGAGCCGTTACGCAACTGCATTAACCATGCACGTGAGGGTTGAACCTTTTTCATGGTGTGCAATTCCGGGGGCAGGATGGCCAGATGAGCCCCGAAAGCGCCACGCAAGCTCTGTCAGGACCGTTGACGTTGGGTCTGTCTGGTACCCTTGTGCGGGGAACAATGGGCGAGCTGGCTCGCCCGTTGCGTAACGCGGTGACCGCACCGGTTCCGGGCAGCGGGCCGAAACAGGAGTTGGGGTTGATCCCTCCGCAAAGGCGGATTCTCGAGGCGCTATCTGGCCTCACACGAATGGCCGGCGATCTGCTGGGCGCGTTCGGACGCGGGATTGCGCGTATTTTTGTGGGCAGGCAGCCGCCCTCGCTAACCAAACAAGTCCATATTCCGGGGCCGCCTGCGTTGGTTCCGGCCGGCAGGCGGGTCTACGCTGTCGGTGATGTTCATGGCCGGGCGGATCTGCTTGTCCGCTTGCTGAAGGATCTTCACGCGGATATCGCCAACGGCGGCTTCGAAGGCCGGCCGATCCTTGTCATGCTGGGTGATTACGTCGATCGCGGCTTCCAGTCGAAGGACGTGATTGATATCCTGATGGGCGAGCTGATGTCCCCATTCGAGACATATTTCCTCAAAGGGAACCACGAGGCAGCGATGCTTCAGTTTCTCAATGACCCCTCGATTGGGCCGCGCTGGGCCGAGTTTGGCGGGGCCGAGACGCTGGTTTCCTATGGTGTGCGCCCGCCGCGGACCCGCACGGCCATGGAGGAATGGGCGATCGCTTCGGACGCGCTCAACAAGGCCATGCCGAGGGAACACGTGAATTTCCTTACAAATCTCGATCTCAGCGTGCGGATTGGCGACTACGTCTTCGTTCATGCTGGCGTTCGTCCCGGCGTGCCGCTGGACCAGCAGACGGAACACGATCTGCTCTGGATCCGCGACGAGTTCCTTAGCGACAGCCGGGCGTTGGGCGCCGTGATCGTTCACGGACACACGCCGACCACCTCGCCGCACAAAGACTCGCGGCGTATAGGTGTCGATACGGGCGCTTATCTCAGCGGGCGTCTTACGGCGGCCCGATTTGAGCATGACAGCGTCGCCTTCATATCAACCGGGCCGCGTGTCGACGCGGTCGTGGCGGACAAGGTTTCCTAGGAGAGACGTGATGAATCCCGTCAAAAAGCTTGTTCTGGCGCTCGTCGGCATCGGCGCCATGGCGCTGGCTGCCTGCTCCACAGGCCCCGAACAAGGCGACCCGCAGGAGCTGACACAGGCCGGTATGGGTATCGCCGGCTACAAGCTTGGCTCGGGCGACGAAATCAAGGTCACAGTCTATGGCGAACCGGAGCTTTCCGGCCCCTTCGTGGTCGATGGGCAGGGGTCGATCTCGATGTCGCTGATCGGACAGGTCGAGGTCGTGAACCTCTCGCTGGCCGAGGCCAGCCGGCTGCTGGAAACAAAGTTGATGGATGGCTGGCTGAAAGAGCCGAAAGTGTCGGCCGAGCTCGTGAAAGGCCGCCCTTATTACATTCTTGGCGAAGTGAACCGGCCCGGCGAATATCCCTTCGTTTCGGGGCTGACTGTTATGAACGCGATCGCAAGCGCCGGGGATTTCACCTACCGCGCCGACCGTGGTCGCATCCTGATCAAGAGTGCTGATAGCCCGAACGAACGCGAAGTCGTGCTGACGCCCACGACGACAGTGCGCCCGGGCGACACAATCCGAATTCGCGAGCGGTTTTTCTAGAACAGCGCCTCCCAGGAGAATGTCTGGGAGATTTGCACATGCTGACGGGTGATCTACCTTGAACCTCGAAGCCTACTCTGATGGTAAACGAGCAAAGCCGGGAGCTCTCAAACGGCCTCATTGCTTCGTTTTATTGGCCATCGCCTTGGCCGGATCGGCGCCGTTCGCCGGTGCTCAGGAAATCGACATTGTCGGCCCACTGACCGACGGCGTCCGTTGTTTCGGTTCCAACGCGAAGGAAGACCTCGAGTACAATATCAAGAAGCTCGGGATGACTAATGACGCCATCGCCGTCGGCCTTGATCTTGTCGCCGGCGATGCGACGCGGTGCGGGCCGGTACGGGAAGCGGCAAATGAGCTTGCTTCAGTTTACCTGATGGCGACACCGCCTGATGTACAAGATCCGGGAGCGGTCGCCGGGCAAGTTGTTGAGCAGACGTTGGCGGAAGCTGATCGAAACGCCGCGAACCTCAAGTTTGAAGTGGGGCCACCGCCCCGAAACATGACGAAGGGAAGGGGCATCACCCCACAATCCCGTCCTTAATTGGTGCAGTTGCCGCTCTCCGGGATGGCGCAGCGTGATTCAACTGCCAAGCGAAGCGTTAACAGTGTCCGGCCCCGTTCTTGCTACCCTCGACATACACGGAACGGTCGAAAAAGGTGAACGGCAATGAAGTTCGGTTTCAAGCATCTGATGTTGACCTCCGCGCTGGTTGGCGTTCTCGCCCCGGTTGCGTCGGCTCAGGACAACCCCTTCCTTCGCGGACGCCACATTGCCGTCACCGAGCGCAGCCAGCCCGAGTACGATCCAGAGCCGATCCAGGCCGGCTCGTTCCAGATCAGGTCAAACGTCCTAGCGGCTGCTGAGTACACCGACAACGTTTTCGGCCAACCTGACAATACGGTAGAAGATACCATCATTCGAATCCGCCCCGAGATTGTGGCCTACTCGACCTGGTCCGTCCACGCGTTGAGCGCGGGCGCCGTCATCGATCACCGCGAGTTCTCCAGTGAAGACAGCGAAACGACCACGGACTACAATCTGTTCGTCGCAGGTCGTCTCGATGCGACGCGCAATTTCCAGTTCACAGGCAATGTCAGCGGCGGTCAGAACACCGAGGCTCGCTACGAGCCTGCCGGCCTGGGGGCTCCGGAGCCTGCGCGCAACAAGAATGTCGGGGCTGACATTGGCGCGTCCTATCGCTCCGATCGTCTGCTGCTGCAGGGCACGGTCGGCACGCGCAACAACGACTACCAGAATTACTACGCACAGCGCGATATGACTGAAACCTATGTCGGTGGCCGTGTCTCCTACGCGATCTCGCCGGACGTCGCGATTTTCGCTGACATCCGTCAAAGCGATTTCGAGTATGACAACTCGATCGTCAATCGCGACGGCAGCCAGACCAACCTTCGTGCTGGCGTCAGCTTCGAGCTCGCCGCGCCGTTTCGTGGTGAAATATCGGCCGGTCAGGTTACAGACGAACGCGACGCTCCTGGCATCGACGATGCGGAATCGTTCAGCCTCGATGCATCGGTGCAGTGGTTCCCGACCCAACTCACCACCGTGACATTCCGCGGTTTCAACGGCATCACAGACCCCGGCATCCCGGAAGCGCTCTCAGCCAACACGCAGCGCTACTCTCTGCGCGCGGATCACGAGCTGCTGCGCAATGTGTTGTTGTTCGGTGAGTTCGGCTTTGGAAACTACGAGTTCAACGCTGCGCAGGGCTTTCCGCTCTATGCGCGCGAGGACAAATTCACGGACGCTGCTCTGGGCGCCGCCTACAAGCTCAACAAGCACGCTCACCTTGAGTTTGGCTATCGTATGCATGCGACGGAAACGTCGGGCTCGTTTAATTACGACACCGATCAGAACCTCTTTAGTGTCGGCGTCAGAGTTTTCCCCTAGGTCGCGTAAGACGGCCGCGTAGATAGCAACTGGAGTAAGACCGTTGAATAAGGTCTATCCCCTCGACGTTACGTCACGCTATCCACGCGGAGCGTCGCCCTTGCCTTCGTCTGGGCCGATCGAAAGCGAAAACGTGATCAGCGTCCAGCGCATCATTCGCGCGCTGCGCCGGCGTGCGAGCCTGATGGTTGCCGTGTTCGTTTTGACGTTCGCAGCCGTGGCTATTCATGCGTTCCAGCTACAGTCGTCTTACACAGCCACGTCGCGTGTCATCGTCAATACGCGTGACCAGAACGTCGTTGATATCGGCGCGGTGATCTCGGGTATGCCGTCCAGCACGAGCATGCTCGACACTGAAGCGGAAATCCTGCGCAGCCGCACGCTCATCGAGAAGGTCGTCAAGCGTCTCGATCTGGTGAACAGTCCGGAATTCAACTACAATCTCGTTCCCCCAAGCGATTGGGATGTTCGCGTCAGCCAGATGAAAGCGTTCGTCAAAGGACTGCTGCCGTTTGGAAAGAGCGACGCTGCGCCGCCACCATCGCCACCGCCTGGATCCCCGGAAGCCATCGAGGCGGAGCGAGCGCTTCTGGATTCCGTGATCGATAGCGTGCGCGGCCGTATCGGCGTGGCCCGTGTCGGCCCCACCTACATCATGGAAATCAGCGGATCGAGCGGCAATCCGAAAGTCGCCGCGACGCTCGCGAACACGTTGGCCGAGGTCTATCTCGACAACCAGCTCGAAACTAAATTCCAGGCCACCAAGCGCGCACAGGAGTGGTTGAATGAACGTCTTGCGATCTTGCGCGAAGAGCTGCGCGAAGCCGAGAGCAAGGTCGAGGCGCACCGCGCCGCCACGGGCCTGCTGCGTACCGGTGACGTCACGCTGACAGAGCAGACTATCCGCGACATCAACTCCGAGCTAACGGCCGCGCAATCCGAGTACGCCGCGAAGAGCGCCCGCCTGCGCAACATGAACGAGCAGATGCGCGCCAACCGGGGCATCGACAATATCGCCGAAGCGCAAAATTCGACGGCAATCAACAACCTGCGCGCGGCGCAAACCACACTGTCGGCGCGCAAGGCCGACGTCGTCCGCCGCTACGATACCCGTCACCCCGAGTATCAGAAAGTTATGGCGGAGGAGGCTGACAACGCTCGTCAGATCGAAGCGGAGCTGCGTCGCATTGCCTCCTCGCTCGAGCAGGAAGTTCTGATTTCGCGCGAGCGCGTGAACAGCCTGCAAGGCAGCCTCAACCGCGCCAAGGGCGAACTCGCGGGCAACAACCGCGCAGGCGTCGAACAGGCAGCGCTCGAGCGCGATGCCCAGGCAACACGCACACTGTTTGACGAATTCAACAACCGCTTCAAGGAAACTGGCGAGCTAGAAGGCATCACGGACGCCGATGCCGTAATTGACAGCTATGCGCCGGTTCCGACGGTGCCGAGTTTCCCCAACACCAAGCTGAATCTGATGCTCGGTTTTATGCTCGGTTTAGCGCTCGCCGGCCTGGCGGCTGTGGTCATGGAGCTGCTCGACAACTACATGTCCTCACCCGAGGAAGTCGAAAGCGTCGCCGGCGTACCGTTTATCGGTCAGGTTCCCCTGTTGCCGGCCGCGGGTAACTTCACGAAGACGAAAATCAAACCGGCAGATTATCTAATCGAGAAGCCGCACTCTGGGTTTGCTGAAGCATTCCGTCACCTGCGCGCGTCGATCATGTTTGCTGACATCGACAAGGCGGCGAAAACCGTTGCCGTCGTGTCTTCGCTGCCCAGCGAAGGCAAGACCAGCATGACGTTCTGCCTCGGCCGCATGGCCGCGATGTCCGGCACCAAGACAATCGTTGTCGATGGCGATATTCGCCTGCGTCAGCTGACGGAAGTGTCGGGCGTCAAGGCTGATGCCGGGTTGCTGGAATATCTGTTTGGCGAGGCGCGCCTTGCTGACGCCATTCAGACCGACGAGCCCACGGGTCTGCACATCCTGCCGTTGACCGATCGCCAGCACACGCCGCGCGATGTTTTCGGCAGCCGCGCTTTCGATGCCTTGCTGAGCATGCTGCAACAGACCTACGACCTGATCATCATCGACACCGGGCCGATCCTGCTGATGGCGGAGACGCGCGTTGTGACGTCGAAGGTCGATCAGGTTGTGGTGGCGACGCGCTGGCGCAAGACAAATCGCGGCACGCTGCGTGAGACAATGAAAATCCTGCGCGACTTCCATGCGAACGTTGCCGGCGTCGTGCTGACCTTCGTTGATCTGCGCAAACGCGCGCATCACGCGTACACCAGCGCAAACTACAAAGCGTACGCAAAATATTACCACGACAAATAGGCAAGTTGCCGGGGGGCAAAAGGGCGCTCCGTACCGTTAGAGGTGCGGGGCGTTTCTTCTTTTTAGTCGAGGGCTTTGAGCGCCTGATCGAGATCGTCGATCAGATCGGCGGAATCCTCGAGGCCGACAGACAGGCGGATAAGCGGGCCGCCATATGCCGGCGTGGTCGCGGTGCGTTTCAATTGTGGGTCGCAGTGAATGGCCAGGCTTTCAAAGCCGCCATACGAAAAGCCAAGCCCGAAAAGTTCGAGTGCATCGAGGAAGGCGTGGACCTGTTTCGTCTGCGATGGTTTCAGCACGATGCCGAAAAGACCAGACGATCCTGAGAAATCGCGTTTCCACAGCGCATGGCCGGGATCATCTTCAAGTGCTGGATGAAGGACCCTCTGGATTGACGGGTGCGATTTCAGCCAGCGTGCGACTTCCAGCGCCGACGCCTGGTGGCGTTCCATCCGCATCGCGAGTGAGCGTGCTCCACGCAGGACTGCGTAGGCGTCATCCGCCGAAACGTTGATGCCGAGATCAGCGATCGTTTCCTTCAGACGCGCCATCAGTGCTTCGTCGTTGGCGAAAATGGCGCCGTTGAGCGCGTCCGCGCCGCCGCTGACGTATTTGGTGTTTGCCTGCACGGAGATGTCGAAGCCAAGTGACAGCGGTTTGTAATAGACGCCCGCACTCCAGGTATTGTCCATGACGGTGACAACGCCCTTGGCTTTTGCGGCGGCGGCGATTGCCGGAGCGTCTGCAATCTCGAATGTCATCGAGCCCGGGCTTTCAAGAAAAATCAGCTTGGTCGTCGGGCGAATGAGCTTCGCGATCCCGGCGCCTATGGTGGTGTCGAAATACTCTGTCTCACAGCCCCAGCGGCTCAGTGTGCGGTCGCAGAAGCGGCGTGTGGGTCCGTAAGTGTTGTCGCCCACGAGCACGTGCGATCCAGTCCGCGCGAATGCGATAAAGGGGATCGTGCAGGCAAGCAGGCCCGATGCAACGATCGCACAATGCTGCGCGTCTTCGATTTCGAGCAGGGCCTGTTTCAGGGCTTCGTGCGTCGCCGTGCCGTGACGACCATACGTCCAGCCACCCGGCTCGAAGAGCTTGCTGGCGCTTTCAACGATGACGGTAGATGCGCGTTGCACCACAGGGTTCACGCCGCCCTGTGTCAGCTTGCGATCGCGCGCCGCATGCGTGAGGCGCGTGCCAAGCTGGCGCTTGCGGTTCTTGTCCTTGCCGCCCTTGTCGGAGCTCGAGCCCATCGTCTCAACCTGTCTCGACGGGTGTTTCGCTTTCCGGTTTGCCCCATTCGCTCCACGAGCCGTCATAGACAGCAGCATCATCGTGGCCAGCGAGCGACTGCGCCAACGCGAGGATAGCGGCGGTCACGCCCGAGCCGCACGTATTAACGATCGGCTTGCTCAGATCGACGCCGGCCTTGTCGAACACGGCCTTCAGCTCGTCTTCCGATTTCATGCGGCCATCGGGCGCGACAACGGTGGCGAAGGGCACATTGATCGAGCCGGGGATGCGACCCCTGCGCAGGCCGGGGCGAGGCTCTTCCACTTCGCCGCGAAAGCGCGGAGCGGCGCGCGCATCGACAATCTGCGCGGTCTTTGTCGTCGCGGTAGCCTTCATCTGCCCGATATCGCGCCCAAGGTCGCGGCGCGGGCGAACGGTGAAGTGACGATCGGCGTGGAAGTGCGGAGGCAGGTCTTCGACGGCGCCGCCGGCATTTCGCCAGGCTTCAAATCCGCCATCGAGCACAGCGACGTCGCCATGGCCCATCGCGCGGAACATCCACCACACCCGCGCGGAAGCCAGAAAGCCGTTCTGATCGTAGCAGATCACGCGATGGCCATCGCCCAAGCCAAGCCGCCGCACACGCGAAGAAAATTTTTCCGGCGACGGCAACATGTGGGGCAGGGAGTTGTCCGTGTCGGCGACGTCGTCGATGTCGAAAAACCGCGCGCCGGGTATGTGGTGAGCGTCGTAAATCTGACGGCCAGTCTGCGGCGAACCGGGCATGAAGTAACTGCAGTCGAGAACGCGGACATCCGGTGCGGTGAGGTGAGATCTCAGCCACTCGGCGGAGACAACCGGCTTTTCCGGCGTGAACAGGGCGACCATCTGGCGCCGACTCCGTGGACTGAGAATTGACTGGTGGTCCAACTAGCCAGAGCTGTGCAGGGGAGCAAGGCGAAGGTCGCTGGAGATTTACCGAACATTCGCCGGAGCCGTCTGGTCATGCACAGTAACTGTGCAGCAGTCCGCCGCCCCTACGTCAGGTGTCCGAGCGACAAGATCGTTTGTGCATCGCAACAGTTCACGAAAGCAGTGTGCCGAAATGCGACGCCGAAATGACCGAAAATCCCTGTAAATGAATGGGTATTCGACTATTCGCCTGTGAGGCGAAGTGAGTTGTTTGCGGTGCAATAGAGGAGTTCTGTTCGTTAACGGGCTGTTACCTCTCGCGAATCGGGAGAAATGGTCAGATAGCTCGCTTGCTTGGGGAAGATGGCAAGCAGTCTGACCGTCACAGCGCGTTAGAGCCGCCCCTTGGAGGAAGGGGTGGGTATGGAGATCCAGTCCAGCTTGCTGGTCCGGGTATTGCGTATGGGTGATCGGAACGTGGGTCCGATCTAGGGTGTGGCTGTTATGAAAAATGGTAGCGGCGTGGAGGCTGAACGCCTCGTCGCATGGGCCGGCAGCCCCCCTGCTGGCGGAATTTACAGGGTTCACTCCAGCGCCATCAAGCGTGCGATGGATCTGACCATCGCCTTCGTCGTGCTGACATTTCTGTCGCCGGTGTTGATTGGCATATACGCCCTTCTCAAGGTCTTTGATCCGGGGCCGGCGCTGTTCTCCCAGCTGCGGGTCGGTCGCGATGGACGCACGTTTACCGTCTACAAATTCCGCACGATGCGTGTCGATGCGCAGCAGCGACTGGATTACCTGCTCGCCAACGATCCGACCGCGGCGGCAGAATGGGCCCAGTTCCAGAAGCTCAAGCATGACCCGCGCGTCACTGTGCTGGGTCGCATCCTGCGCAAAATGAGCCTGGATGAGCTTCCCCAGCTGCTCAACATCGTTCGCGGCGAAATGTCCGTCATCGGGCCGCGTCCGGTCACGTCAGGCGAAATCCACCGCTATGGTGCAGAATATCCCTACTATACCGCCGTGCGCCCAGGGGTGCTCGGGCTGTGGCAAGTCAGCGGGCGCAACAAGCTCACCTACGAACAGCGCGTCGCTTTCGACGTGCAATATGTGAAAACCTGGTCGATCTGGCAGGACATCAAAATCCTGTTCATGGCGATCCCGGTCGTCCTGCTCGGCCTCAGCGCCTATTAGCGCCGCAGGCGGGCAGGGAACTCCCCAATTGATTCTTGTTAAGCCGGCGGGAAACCGTTTCGGCTTCGATGCATTTATCCCCAGGTCGACGGGTATCCATCTTACCCGGCAAAATGCGTCAAAATCGACTATTGAGCCAATGCCGGGCACGCGATTGAAGGATTGTTAAGAGGCCAGCCCAAGAGTGGGTTGATAAGTTGCCAGAGCGAAATGAGCCAAGCGTCCACAATTCCACCCGGAGGTAAGTTGGGCACGACCCGCAGAGGTTGGACCACGCCGGTAAATCGCGTGAGCGACGTTGAGCGCCTGCGTCTTGGTGAAGAGGTTCGCCCGGAGACCGATCCTGATCCTTATGCGGACGAGCCGAAATGGGCAGCCTGGAAGGTAACGCTAACGTTGGTCATCTTCTGCGGCGCATTCTGGGCCGGTATCAGCTATCTGGCCATGCGCCTGCTGGGTTAAGCCGATCTAGCTTTCATACCAGTCGGGCGTCGGCAGGCCTTTTTCCTTGAGGAAGGCCCCGTTGTAGAGCTTGGACAGATAGCGATTGCCGTAATCGCAGAGGATCGTGACGACGGTCGATCCCTTGCCCAGCTTCCTCGCCATTTCCATGGCGCCGGCGATGTTGATCCCGGAAGAGCCGCCAAGGCACATGCCTTCATTTCTGGTAAGGTCGAACAGCACGCGCAGCGCGTCTGCATCGTCGATGCGCCAAGCATCGTCGACTTCCACGCCCTCAAGGTTTGCCGTGATGCGCGATTGGCCGATGCCTTCGGTTATCGACGTGCCGTCCGCCTTCAGCTCCCCGCTTTTGTAATATGAGAAGAGGGAAGCGCCGCCGGGGTCCGCCAGGCCGATCTGGACCTTCTTGCTGCGCTCTTTCAGCGCCATCGAGATGCCCCCGAGCGTGCCGCCTGATCCAACCGAGCAGATAAAACCGTCCAGCTTGCCATCGGTCTGTTCCCAGATCTCCGGTCCGGTTGCCTCATAGTGCGCGTTCCGGTTGGCGACGTTGTCGAACTGGTTGGCCCAGATGGCCCCTTTGGGTTCCGTCTTCGCCATCTCTTCGGCGAGGCGCTGGGAATACTTCACATAGTGATTGGGGTTGGCGTAGGGGACCGCGTCCACCTCAACCAGCTTGGCGCCGAGAGAGCGCACGGCATCCTTCTTTTCCTGGCTCTGGGTGCGGGGCATCACGATCACCGTCCGGTAACCCAGCGCGTTGCCCACGACGGCCAGACCAATGCCCGTATTGCCTGCGGTGCCTTCGACGATCACACCGCCGGGCTGCAGCCTGCCGGATTTCTCGGCGTCGCGGATCATGCCAAGCGCAGCGCGATCCTTCACCGACTGGCCGGGGTTCAGGAATTCGGCCTTCCCATAGATATTGGCGCCGGTCAGCTCCGAGGCCTTCCTCAGCTTGATCAGCGGGGTCCGGCCGATCGCTTCGATGACATTGCCATAGGTCCGCATGAAAGCCCCTTGGCGCAGCCGTCCCGGGCCGGGCGGGTCTGCGCGCCCTATGACCTAGGGAGATTGTCGGGCGCGATCAACCTGGTTGCCCCATGATCCGAAGGGGTTTGCCCTGCGTATCGAGGCCATTCGGCTTTACGGGCCCCCGATGAGCTCTCACGACAACGCGTATTCCGCCTTTATGCTTGATTACGCAGCGGGAGTTCTCCCGCCCGCGGAAAGGCTGGTGGCCGACCTCCACCGGGTGCTGTCACCCGCTGGGGCCTTGAACGCCCAGCTACTGGAGTCGGTTGGCGGGCTCATGCTGGAAGAGGCCACGCCGCAAGCGGTCAATCCCCAGCCCCATCTGGGCGCGCAGGACGCCATTGGCGCAGCCTCGAGTCGTCTCGATCCCTACCTCAAGCGCGACCTCATCGCGCTTAAATGGCGCAAAAGCATTTTCGGGGTGAAGACCCTTAAAACCAATACGCCCATGGCGAGCCTGCTGCGGCTGGATCCCGGCGAGCGCGCGCCCGGTCACTCCCACGGGCGGCGCGACGTCACTGTCGTCCTGCGCGGCAGCTATGCCGACGAGTTTGGCGTCTATGAGCGCGGCGATCTCGCTTTCGCGGAGCCTGGCATGAAGCACCAGCCGCGCGCGGTTGGCGGCGAGACCTGCGTTTGCCTGGTGGCGGAGGAAGCCGGCCGGCCTCTACTTGGATTTTTCGGACTGTTCGGGGTGGGCGTCAAAAAGCAGAAGGACGCCGCCTGATGCGTTTCACCTTACTGATCTTCGCAGCGGCCGCGCTGGCTTTCGGCGCCGTGCCGGCCAACGCCCAACCCTGGCAGCCCGCGAATGGCGACAAGCTGGAATTCGACGTCCTGCGTGATGGCGGAGAGTTCGGCACGCATCTCGTGAAATTCACGCGCGATGGCGACTCGCTCACCGTGAAAACGGATGTCGCTCTAAAGGTCGCCTTCGGTCCGCTCACGCTGTTCGACTACGCGCATGACGTCACCGAACGTTATAGCGCCGGAAAGCTGGTCTGGGTCGGCTCGCGCACGAAGAACGAAGGCAAGTGGAAAACGCTCTCGGCCCAGCCCACGGAAGGCGGCCTCGACGTGAAGGGCACCAAGTTCAAAGGTGTGCTCTCCGGCGTTGTCATTCCCTCGACGCACTGGAATCGCGATGAGATGCAGCAGTCAAAAATGTTCTCGACTGAAACGGGCGAGATGCTGCTGATCAAGGTGAAGGACCTCGGCATGGAGACGGTGAAGGCTGGCGGCAAGATGATCGAAGCGCAGCGCTTTGACGTCGACTCGGAAATCGACGCCAGCTTCTGGTACGACAACGCCGGCCGTTGGGTGAAATGCGCTTTCGAGACACAGGGCTCGAAGATCGAATATGTCCTACGCGCCTTGTCCAGCTAACCGGAGCGCCGCCTCCGTTCAGCCCGATTTTGGAACTGCGTCTGGCCCGTTACGTCGCGGTCATGCGCGGAACGGTCTTGTATCAGCACGCGTTGCCTCCCCGAGCGATTGAAGCCCTTCGGCTGGCTCCAGTCAGTTTCTCGAAAGCGTCCGTACGTCCGGATGCAGGAAAGCAAGGAGTATCCAATGCCGATCAACAACCACTCGAAGAAGATCGCGACGATTGCGGCCGCGCTTGGCGCGGCCATGCTTGCAACAGCGCCTGCCCATGCCGCTGGCGTGAAAGTCGGAACGCTTACATGCGATGTCGAAGCAGGGTGGGGCTATGTGCTCGGCTCCCAGAAAGACCTCGCCTGCGTGTTCAAATCAGCGACCAACGGAACCGTCGCGAAATACACTGGGGATGTCACCAAGCTCGGCATCGATATCGGCTACACCAACGCTGGCGTGCTGATCTGGACCGTCGTCGCTCCGTCCAAGGACATGCAGGCCGACGCGCTTGAAGGCGCCTATGGTGGCGCGACGGTCGGCGCGACGGCTGTTGTTGGTGGCAATATCAACCTGCTGGTCGGCGGCCTCGACAAGTCGATCACGCTTCAGCCGCTGAGTGTCGAAGGCAATAGCGGCGTCTCCATCACGGCCGCAGTCGGCGCGATGCAGCTGCGTCACGAAAAGACCTAAAGCTGATCGATAGATGAGTGCGTGTGTGCGGCGGTGCAATCCGCCGCACATTTGCTTTGAACCGGTCAGTCCGACGCGAGCTTCAAGCCGATGATCCCCGCGAGGATCAGCAATACCGATCCCACGCGCATCACCGTGGCCGCTTCTCCAAGGATGAAAATCCCGACCGCGAACGCGCCTGCAGCGCCGATGCCGGTCCACACCGCATAGGCCGTGCCCAGCGGCAGTTCCTTCATCGCCAGCGACAGGAGCCAGAAGCTGATGATCATGGCGACGATGGTGGCGATGGATTCGACAGGCTTGGTGAAGCCGTTCGATGTTTTCATGAAGTAGGCCCAGACAACTTCAAGCAGTCCGGCGATACCAAGGAATACCCAGGCCATGATGGCCCTCCTTCAAAAGGTCGGGCCGTCCCGCGTGAATGCCCGTTATTGGGTCGAGGTCGTCCTCGTTCCGGCGATTTGGGACAGCCGCCGGCAAAGGTCAACACTGGCGCGCCGATAGCCGCGCGCTTGCGTTCCCCGCGCGCCAGCCTATGCCATGATCCATGGCTGAATGGAGCGACCAGGCGATATCGCTGGGGCTGAGGCGCTACGGTGAAACCGGGGCGATCCTCGAAGTCTTCGCGCGTGAACAGGGCCGCCGGCGTGGCATGGTCTATGGCGGCGCCAGCCAGAAGAAGCGCGCGCCCATGCAGCCGGGCAATACACTGTCGGTAACGTGGAAGGCGCGGGCCGACGACAGCCTCGGCTTCTTCACCGCCGAAACGGAAAGCGAGCGCGCCGCCGTCCATATGGCCGATGGCGAAGCGCT
>Ga0116178_10000989_pt1 | contig 24352 bp, 21 predicted proteins | sample AD_STIC12_MetaG_FD_89880 | JGI IMG/M metagenome (GOLD analysis project Ga0116178, IMG submission 89880) | Active sludge microbial communities of municipal wastewater-treating anaerobic digesters from USA - AD_STIC12_MetaG | ecosystem: Engineered > Bioreactor > Anaerobic > Digestate | place: USA... | reverse complement strand
GATCGGCTTCCGCGTCCACGTCGTCGGTTTCGATGTCCAGGTGGACGCGCGAGGGGTGCGCGACCTTCTGCACTTCGATGTGCAGGTCGCCCGGCGTGTCGCCGAGCATCTGGTACTCGGCGTCGCCATCGCCGGCATCGCGGTCGGCGATCGTGCAGCCCAGTGCCTGCGACCAGAAGTCGGTGGCGGCATCGAAGTCGTCGGTGTTGCAGTCGATGATGAAACCGGACAGGCGGCTGCGATGGGCCATGGCAATTCCCCGGCGGGTCCTGCCTGCGCGCAGGGAGGCAGTGATCAGGTCGGTTGGGCGAGATCGTCCAGCAACGCGGCGAGGAAACGCGCCGCCTCGCCACCGGTGCAGGCGCGATGGTCGAAGGTCAGGGAGATCGGCATGCGCCGATGCACCTCGATGCCGCCCATCACTGCGACCACGTCGTGCGAGAGCTTGCCGGCGCCGATGATCGCCACGCAGGGCGGCACCACGACGGGCGTCGCATAGCGGCCGGCGAACATGCCGAAGTTGGACAGGCTGATCGTGTAACCCGAGAGTTCCGAGGACGGGATCGAACGTTCCTCGACCTGCGCGCGCAGGCGCTTGATCGCGGCGCGCACGCCGTTGCCGTCGAGCATGTCGGCATTGCGCAGTGCCGGCACGAACAGGCCGTCGTCGGTATCCACCGCGATGCCGAGGTCGACGTGGGGATGGAGGGTGCGGGTGAGGTTGGCGCCGTCGAACCAGGCATTGAGGGCCGGCACGGTCTTGCAGGCGGTCACGATCGCGCGCACCAGGCGTGCAGTGATGTCCTGGCGGCCGCTCCACGCATGCAGGTCGGCGTCGTCGACCAGCGTGGTCGGTACCACCTGCGCGTGCGCATCGGCCATGACCCGCGCCATGTTGCGGCGCACGCCCTTCAGTTGCTCGGGCTGGCCACTCGCGATCGCCCCCGGCGGCTGCGTGCGCATCGGCTTGCCGGATTGCGACAACGTGCTCCGCGACGCCACCGCAGGCGCAGCGACCTGCGCGACGGCCGCCTGTGCGCCGCTGCGAGCAGGTGCGGCCCCCGGCTTGGCAGACCCATCCGCCGCCGCGCGCTTCACGTCCTCCATCGTCACCGTGCCATCGGGGCCGGTCGCGGCGACGCGGCCGATGTCGACGCCGAGCTTGCGTGCGGTCGCGCGCACCGCAGGCATCGCCTTGACGCCACCGGCGGCGATCGCGGCTTGCGCCACCACGGCGTCACCGACCTGCATCGCGCCGACGACGGTGCCTGCATCCGCCTTCGCCGCGGGCTCGGGCGCTGAAGCGGGCTTCGGTTCCTCGTGGGTCGGGCCGTGGTGGTGGCCGGTGTCCTGGCCTTCCGCGCGCTGCGGCATGGATGCGTCGACTTCGAATTCGGCCAGCATCGTGCCGGTGACCACGATGTCGCCCGCCGCGCCGGCCAGTTGCAGCACCTTGCCGCTGACCGGCGAGGGCACGTCGACCACCGCCTTCGCGGTCTCCATCGACACCAGGTTGTCGTCGAGCTTGATGGTGTCGCCGACCTTGACGTACCACTCGACGATGGTCGCGTCCGGCAGGCCTTCGCCGAGGTCGGGGAGCATGAATTTCTTCGACATGCGGGGTCCTTACGAATGCGCCATCGCGCGCCTGGCGGCGGCGATGACCTTGTCGGTGCTCGGCAGGTACTTCATTTCCAGCCGGAACAACGGGATGTGGGTGTCGTAGCCGGTGACGCGCTCGACCGGGGCCACCAGGTCGAACATGCATTCCTCGGCGCAGCGCGCGGCGATCTCGGCGCCGAAACCGGCGGTCTTGGCGGCCTCGTGGACGATCACGCAGCGGCCGGTCTTGGCGATCGACTCGGCGATGGTGGCGAAGTCCAGCGGCTTCAGCGTGGCGACGTCGATGACTTCGGCGCTGATGCCGTCGGCGGCGAGTTTCTCCGCGGCTTCCAGGGTTTCCTTCACCTGCGCGCCCCAGGTCACCAGGGTCACGTCGCTGCCGTCGCGGAGCACGTAGCAGACGTCCAGCGGGAGCGCCTCGCCATCGTCCGGCACCAGTTCCTTGTACTGCCGGTAGATGCGCTTGGGCTCCATGTAGATCACCGGGTCCGGGTCGCGGATCGCCGCCAGCAGCAGGCCGTAGGCGCGCTGCGGACTGGAGGGCATGACCACGCGCAGGCCGGGCACGTTGGTGAAGATCGATTCGTTGGCTTCGCTGTGGTGCTCCGGCGCGCGGATGCCGCCGCCCCACGGCACGCGCAGCACCATCGGGCAGGTCAGGCGGCCGCGGGTGCGGTAGCGCATGCGCGCGGCGTGGCAGACGATGAAGTCGACCATCGGATACATGAAGCCGTCGAACTGCGCTTCGGCGACCGGTTTCATGCCCTGAGAGGCCATGCCGACGGTCAGGCCGGCGATGGTGGTTTCGTCCAGCGGCGTGTCGAGGATGCGTTCGGTGCCGAAGGTCGCGGACAGCCCGGCCGTCGCGCGGAACACGCCGCCGTTGACGCCCACGTCCTCGCCCAGCACGACCACGCTCGGGTCATTGCGCAGCTCGTAGGCCAGCGCCTGGGTGATCGCCTCGATCAGTGCAATCGGTTGCTCGCTCATGCGCGCTTCTCCAACGCAATGGCCTGCTCGCGTTGCGCCAGCACGTCCGCCGGCATGTCGCCGTAGAGATAGTCGAACATCGCTTCGACCGGTTGCACCGGGGTTTCCAGGTAGGCGTTGATCTCGACATCGACCAACTTGCCGCATTCCTCGATCCAGGCCTTCTCCTGCGACTCGTCCCACAGGCCCTGGTCGGTCAGGTACTTGCGCAGGCGCAGGAACGGTTCCTTCTCCCAGGCGGCCTTCACCTCGTCCTCGCCGCGGTAGCGGCGGGCGTCGTCGGCGGTGGTGTGGTCGTGCAGGCGATAGGTCATGAATTCGATGACGCTGCCGCCCTGGCCGCTGCGCGCGCGTTCGTGTGCGCGGCGCATGGCTTCCAGCACCGCGACCAGGTCGTTGCCATCCACCTGCAGGCAATGCAGGCCGCCGGCCAGGCCTTTCTGCGCCAGCGTGTCGGCGCCCGTCTGCGCCTTGCGCGGCACGCTGATCGCCCAGCCGTTGTTGATCACGCACAGCACCAGCGGCAGGGTGAACGCGCCGGCGGAATTCACCGCCGCGTAGAAATCGGTCTTCGAGGAGCCGCCATCGCCGCAGGTCGCCACGGCGACGCGATTCTCGCCGCGCAGCTTGAAGGACAGCGCCGCGCCGGAGGCCATCAGGCACTGCGTGGAGATCGGCACGCACCACGGATAGTCGTTGCGCGGGATCTCGAAATCGTTGCCGCGTTCGTCGCCGCCCCAGTACATCAGGACGTCGCGCGGCTTCACCCCGCGCTCGAACTGCGCGCCGTATTCGCGATAGCTGGGCGCGAACACGTCGTCCGGCTGCATCGACGCGCCGATGCCGACATGGGTCGCCTCGTGGCCCAGGCAGGCGGCATAGGTGCCCAGCTTGCCGGTGCGCTGCAGGGCGATCGCCTTGCTGTCGAAGGTGCGCACGAACAGCATGCGCTTGAACAGCGGCAGCAATGCGTTCGCATCCGGAACGGCAGGCGGCAGGTCGCCCGCCAGGGTGCCGTCGGGCTTGAGGTACTGCAGGTATTCGATCTCGAAACGCGCCGCCACGGTCATCCGCGCCATCCAGTGATGCATTGGTTGCGAATGATACGGTTCGCCGGTTAACCGGCTGTTGCGCAGTGCAAAAAAAAGGCGCAGCCGAAGCTGCGCCTTGGGTTCACCTGGCGATCCGGCTCAGGGCAGCACGAGCACCGCGCTGTTGTCCCCGGAGATCGGGTCGGTGAGCACGGTCGCGCGCGCCTCGAAGCGCAGGACGTCGCTGGCGGCGAAGCTGCGGCGCGGCTTCACGGTGACGCTGAAGCCCTGGCTGGAACCCACCGGTACCGACGTGCTGGCGGTGCACAGGAACTCGGTGTCGCCGACGAAGGCGTCGGCCGGCCGGGTGCAGGTCCAGCCGGAGGGCGGGCCCACGGCCGCGGTCGCGTCCGCCGGGATGTCCAGCGTGATCCTGACCTGCGCGCCGCTGATCGGCGACGCACCGGTGTTGCGCAGCGTGAGCGTTGCGAACGCGCCCTTCGAGGTCATCGAACGGGTCGACCAGGCCAGTGCCAGGTCTGCGCTCGCCGGGCGCACCACGCGGATGCTCAGGCGCACCGGGTCATGGTCGGACACGCGCAGCGGCGGGTTCTGCGCGGTGTACGGCAGGCCGAACTGGCCGTAGTGGAACACCCGGAAGTCTGCATTGATCCGCGCGTGCTCGACGCTCAGGCCGGCGACGGCCGGATCGTTCACCAGCGCGGCATTGACCACCGCGTGGTCGAGGGTCTGTGCATTGCCTTCGAACACGTAGGAGTAGCGCTGTGCCGGATCGGCGGTCAGTGCATCGCCCAGGACCAGGGGCGTGGCGACCGGGCTTGCGCGGTATTCGATGACTTCCGGCTCGGGCGCGGCGTTGCCGGTGATGATGCCCATCGAATCCACGTAGCCGTCGTTGAACGGGAAGGCGTTGAAGTCGCCGACCAGCACGATCTTCTCGTTCGGGTTGGCGACCTGCATGCCGTTGACCAGCCGGCCCAGTTCCATCGCCTGCTCGGCGCGCTTGAAGCGCACGCGGTTGTCGGCCGGATCGTCGTTGCCGTTCAGCGAGCGCAGGTGGTTGGCGATCACGGTCAGCGGGTACATGCGTCCATCGGCGAAGTTGACGGTGGCGCGCAGCACCAGCGACGGGCGATCGTTGAGCAGGGAGGAGGTGCAGCCCGGCGCGCCCGGCGTGCAGCCCAGCGGGTTGGTGCCGTACAGGGTGGTCTTGCCGACCTGGGTGACCGAACCCACGGCCACGCGGGAGACGCCGGCGCGAACCGCGCGGTTGCTGACCAGGAAGCCGACGTCGATGCCGCCTACGTCATTGCCTTCCTGCAGGTACGGCACGTACGCAGGCGCGCTGGCGCAATTGCCGTTGATGTAGTTGGCCAGGTCGGTGAGCGTGCCGATGTTCTCGACTTCCACCACGCCCAGGATGTCCGGGGCCTTGACCCAGTCGCAGATCGCCGCGCCGGTCTTGGCCAGGCGGTTGGCGTAGGCGGTGGGCGTCAGCACCGGCTCGCCGATGGCGGGGTCGTTGGTGGTGTCGAAGAAGCGCAACAGGTTGAAGCCGGCGACGGTGATGTCGTCGGCCACCGGCGTGGTGACCGCGGTGGCGGTGGCGCTGCCGATGACCGGCGGATTGGCGACGTCGTAGAGCAGTTCCCAGGAATCGCCGAAGTAGGTCAGCACGCCGACCAGGTTGCTGACCGGCGCGCCGGCGTCGGCGACCAGGCGGGTGCCGACCAGCGGGAACGCCTTGATGCGTTCCTGGTTGGCATCGAAGTAGGGAATGGTGGCCTGCTTCGCCGGCGGGACCGGGAACGGGTCGAGAATGCTGATGCCGGGCTCGCGCAGCGGACGCGAGACGCCGGTGACCACGAACTCGAACGCGCTATTGGAATCGCTCGAGGTGGCGCTGGCCTCGTTGATGTTGCCGTCGGTCTGCGCGGTGACCACGCCCTGGGCCACGCGCACGAGCATGCCTTCCAGGCGCTCCAGCGAATCCGGCAGGCTGTCGGCGCCGGCCAGCGCCGCGGTGATCTCCACCGGTGCGGGGAGCGGGATGCCGTTGCCGAGCACGAGCACGCTGGGCGAGACGATTTCGGTCGTTGGGGTTGCGGCGCTGCCCAGGAATTCGTCGACCGTGCCGGTGACGCGGGCGTTGTCGCCGACCGTGACCATGCTCGGCGCGGCCGAGGTGAACACGAAGATGCCGTCCGAAGTGGCCGCGTTGCCGTCGATGGCGGCATCGCCGCTGGCGGCGAACGACTGCAGGAAGAAGCCGTTGCCGCGCTTGGCGGTCACCACGCCTTCGGTCATCACCAACTGGCCGTCGTACGTGGACAGCTCGCCGCTGCCCTGGATCGTGCCGATCGAGGTGATGACGATGTCGTCGTTGGTGATCGTGCCGGTGCCGCTGGCGTCGGCGATGTTCGCGCCGGTCGCGTTGCTCAACGCCACCAGGAAGGTCTCGTTGATCTCGAGCGCGGTGTCGCCGTTCACGAGGACGTCGAAGGTATAGGTACTCGCGCCCTGCGGAATCGTCTGCCCGGTCAGGCTCTTGGCCACGAAGTCGACGCCGGACGTGGCCGAGTCGCTGGAGGTGGCGATGTCGAAGCTGACGCCGCCCACCGGTGCCGGGGCGCTGAGGCTGACCGTGAACGAGTAGGTGGTGGTACCGCTGTTGCCCTCGACCTGGGTGACATCGTTGATCGACAGGCCCGGCAGCGGGGTGCCTGCGACGGTGATGGAGAAGTCGTCGACGGCCAGGCCGTCATCCGCGCCCGAGGCGTTGAAATCGTTCCAGCGCACGCAGAACGTTGCACCACTGGCGATCGATATGTCGCTGACGGTGGCGGCGATGGCGCTGCGGTTGCCTGCGGCGTTGCCGTCCTTGGCACCGGTCGTGGCGGTGTTCGGCGTGGCGAAGTCCAGCGCGTCGACGTCGACCCACGCGCCGGTGGTCAGCGACGTCGCATTCAGGCTGTACTGGAAATCGATCCGGTCCGCGCGCGCTGCGGTGCCAAGCCGCCACTGTTCGCCCGTGTAGGCGACGTCGAAGCTGCTCAGGGCGCTACCGGTGCCGTTGGTGAAGCAGGCACCGAACACCGGGATGAGGGTGCCACTCTGGAGGCCACCGAATGCGCGATCGGTAGCGCCGGCGGCGCCATAACTGAAGGTATCGCCGGTATTGCCGGAGCCGGTATCGACGGCGTACTGCTCGTTGTCGCGCGCACCGCCACCGGTTTCGGTGAGCAGCCAGCCCGCTGGCAGCGTGGAATTCGTGGTGCTGCCAGCGGTGTTCGACAATGTGTCGAAGTCCTGGCTGTAGGTGCCGCCGGTCAGGTTGGCCTGTGCCTGTGCGGCGAACGACGCCGACAAGGCCAAGGCCATCAGCGCGCCGCGCTGGATGAGGTGCTTCATTGCGGGGTTCCCCAGGGTTGCCGCGAACCGGCCCCCGGTTCGCACGGGCCGATTTTGCTGCATTTCCGTGACAGCTGCATGGCATCGGTGGGGGCCATGCGAGAATCGGCCCATGAGCATCGACCGCAACGAGCGCCCGCTGGAAGCCGGCATCCACACCGACCTCGAGGGCCGCCTGACCTACGGTGGCTACCTGCGCCTGGACCAGCTGCTGTCCGCGCAGCAGCCCTTGTCGCAGCCGCCGCACCACGACGAGATGCTGTTCATCGTCCAGCACCAGACCAGCGAGCTGTGGCTGAAGCTGCTGATCCACGAGCTGACCGCGGCGACCGACCACCTGCGCAACGACCGGGTCTGGCAGTTCGGCAAGGTGGTCGCGCGCTGCAAGCGGGTGCTCGACCAGTTGACCGCGCAATGGTCGGTGCTGGAGACGCTGACGCCGTCGGAATACATGGAATTCCGGGACATCCTGGGGCCGTCGTCGGGGTTCCAGTCGCTGCAGTACCGGATGGTCGAGTTCCTGCTGGGCAACAAGAATGCGGCGATGCTCAAGGTGTTCGCCCACGATGTCGATGGCCACGCCGCGTTGCAGGCCGCGTTGGTCGCGCCGAGCCTGTACGACGAGTTCCTGCGCTACCTGGGCCGCTGGGGCCATGACATCCCCTGGCAACGCCAGGAACGCGATTTCACCCAGCCGCACGTCATGGATCCGGCCCTGGTGCCGGTGTTCGAGCGGATCTACGAGGACACCAGCCGCTACTGGCGCGAGTACGCCCTGTGCGAGGACCTGGTGGACCTGGAAACCCAGTTCCAGCTATGGCGGTTCCGGCACATGCGCACGGTCATGCGCATCATCGGCTTCAAGCCGGGCACCGGCGGTTCCAGTGGGGTGGCCTTCCTGCGCAAGGCGCTGGAGCTGACCTTCTTCCCGGAATTATTCGAGGTCCGCACGGCGATCGGCCCGACCCGCGACTACGGCGCGCCGGACCTGCCGACGCGCTGAGCCTGCGGTCGTTGCACGCCGCGTCCTGAATGGGCGCGGTTTGACGTTGCCCGCGCTCCTCGGCCATCCTCGCCCGGTTCCGCGCCCGCCGCGGACCGTGACGCCACAATCAAAACAACGACTTCAGGGGGAGACCGCATGAGCGGAGCCGCAACCACGACCACGCCGGCGAATCCGCCGGAATTCCCGCAGGTACTCGGGCATCCGCGCCCCTTGTGGATGTTGTTCATGTCGGAATTCTGGGAGCGCTTCGCGTTCTACGGCATCCGCTGGGCGATGGTGCTCTACATCGTGGCCCAGTTCCACGGGGGCGACGCCTCCGGCGAGAAGCCGGCCAGCGAGCTGTACGGCGCGTACCTGGCGCTGGTCTATGCGGGCGCGATCTTCGGTGGGTACGTGGCTGACAAGCTGATCGGCTTCCAGCGTTCGATCCTGCTCGGCGCGGTGATCATGGCCACCGGCCTGTTCCTGTTGGCCTCGCCCAGCGAAGCGATGTTCAAGCTCGGCCTGGCCACGATCATCGTCGGCAATGGCCTGTTCAAGCCGATCATCTCGACGATGGTGGGCAAGCTTTACGCGCAGGGCGATGACCGCCGGGATTCGGGCTTCACCATCTTCTACATGGGCATCAACATCGGTGCGTTGCTGGCGCCGCTGATCACCCAATACCTGGCGAAGAAGATCTTCGGGATCGAGGACACGCCGGCCTACAAGATCGTGTTCATCGCGGCCGGCATCGGCATGTTGTTGAGCCTGGTCTGGTTCTGGTTCGGGCGCACGCAACTGAAGGGCATTGGCTTGCCCGCAGCGCACCAGACCGGCATGCGCAACGTCAGCCTGGTCCTGTTGTTCGGCGTGGTCATCGGGATCCCGATGTTCTATGCCCTCCTGACCATCGACGCCAACCTGCTGCAGGCGATCCTGATGGCGCTGTTCGTCATTCCCGCGGTCATGCTCTTTCGCGAGGGCGTGGTCGAAGGCAAGGTGTCGCGCGACAAGGTGATGGCGATGCTGACCATCTTCGTGTTCAACGTGCTGTTCTGGATGTTCTTCGAGCAGGCCGGGAGCTCGTTCAACTTCCTGGCCGAGAAGATCGTGGATCGCGACATCGGGATGGTCGGGATGTTCCAGGCGCTGGCGGGCACCAACGACTTCCCCGTGTCCTGGTTCCAGTCGGTGAACTCGGTGGCCATCATCGCGCTTGCGCCCGTGCTGGCATGGTTGTGGGTGAAGATGGGCCGCAACAACCCGATCATCCCGCGCAAGTTCGGCTTGGGCCTGATCTTCAATGGCCTTGCCTTCCTGCTGCTGATGGTCGCGCTGTCGGGCATGGTCGACGAGAACGGCAAGATCCCGTTCTGGACCCTGTTCATGGTCTATGTCATCCAGTCCGTGGGCGAGCTGTGCCTGTCGCCGATCGGCCTGTCGATGACCAGCAAGCTCGCCCCGGCGCGCCTGGGCGGGCTGGCGATGGGTTGCTGGTTCCTCTCGATCGCGATCGGCAACAACCTGGCCGGCATTTTCGCGGGCAAGGTGAGCGGCGAGGGCGGCATGACCGTCGAGTCGGCCCACGCCGGCTATACGTTTGGCTTCTATGCGCTGGTCGGTTCGGGCGTGCTGCTGTTCCTGATCGCGCCGTTGATCCAGAAGTGGATGCACGGGGTGAAGTAAGCATCCTCCAACGCACGAAACGAAAACGGCAGCCTCGGCTGCCGTTTTCGTTTGCGTTGCGTCTTGCGGTCATCCGGGGTTTGTATCGGCACCGCCGTTGTAGTGTTCGGCGCGCAGTTCCAGTTCATCCAGGCGGTCCAGCAGGCGGAACAGCAGGGCGCGTTCGTCCGCCGGGATATCGCCCAGCAGGTGCTGCTCGAAGCCCAGCGCCAGCGGCACGATCTGGTCGTAGACGGCGTAACCGGCCTCAGACAGGCGCAGCACCGAGCGCCGGCGGTCGTCGTCGTCGAACTCGCGGGCGATGCGTCCGGCATCCATCAGCTTCGCCACCGCGCGGCTCACCGCGACCTTGTCCATCGCCGTGCGCTGCGCGACCTGGTTGGCGGACAGCCCGGAGAAGCGACCCAGTACCGCCATCACCCGCCATTCCGGGATGGTCATGTCGAAGCGCTCGGAATATTCGCGGGCGATCGCATTGCTGGTGCGGTTGGACAGCACGCTGAGCCGGTACGGCAGGAAGTTCTCGAGCTTCAGCTGCCGGTGCTTCGGCTGGGCGCTGGAGGGCGGGGCGTCTGGTGCCTGGCTGGGATCGGTCATGTGCTGCGCCGCGTCTTGAGATGGTTGCATATGAAACTATAGAATGCCCGTCTCACAGCCGAGGAACCGCCATGAGCGCACAGCCCAATCTTGGCATGCAGCCGACCACGTTCGACAACCCGATGGGCATCGACGGCTTCGAATTCGTCGAATTCGCCGCGCCGGCAGGCCAGGCGCAGCACCTGCACGACTATTTCAAGCGCATGGGCTTCACCCAGGTCGCGCGGCACAAGACCCGCGCGATCAGCACCTACCGCCAGGGCGACTGCACCTTCCTGATCAACGAAGACCCCGACTCCTTCGCCGCGCGCTTCGCCGCCGAGCACGGGCCGAGCGCCTGCGGCTTCGCGATCCGGGTCAACAAACTGGCCGAGTGGGCCCGCGTGCAGGCGCTGAAGAACGGCGCCGAGTCCTTCGAGGCCGCAGACGAACTGACCAAGGCGGTCGCCGCGCCGGTGATCAAGGGCATCGGCGGCTGCATGCTCTACATTGTCGACCGCTACGACGAGAAGGGCACGATCCACGATCCGGATTACGAGGTCCTGCCCGGCGTGGACCTGCTGCCGACCGGCTTCGGGCTGACCTTCATCGACCACCTGACCCACAACCTCTACCACGGCAACATGGCGAAGTGGGCGGACTACTACGAGCGCCTGTTCAACTTCCGCGAGATCCGCTACTTCGACATCAAGGGCGCCAAGACCGGCCTGCTGTCGAAGGCAATGACCGCGCCGGACGGCATGGTCCGCATCCCGCTCAACGAGTCCAGCGACCCGAAGTCGCAGATCAACGAATACCTGGATGTGTACGGCGGCGAAGGCATCCAGCACATCGCCTGCTTCACCGACGACATCTACGGGACCGTGGAGAAGATGCGCGAGACCGGCATCGAATTCCTGGACACGCCGGACACGTATTTCGACGTGATCGACCAACGCATCCCGGCGCATGGCGAAGACGTCGAACGCCTGCGCGCCAACAAGATCCTGATCGACGCCGATCCCGAGACCAAGCAGCGCAAGCTGCTGCAGATCTTCACCCTCAACGCGCTGGGCCCGATCTTCTTCGAGATCATCCAGCGCAAGGGCAACGAAGGCTTCGGCGAAGGCAACTTCCAGGCGCTGTTCGAGAGCATCGAGCGCGACCAGATGAAGCGCGGCGTGCTGTGATCTGTTCGAGCCCCTGTCCCGCGTGCGGGAGAGGGGTTGGGTGAGGGCAACCGGGGTGCGGCAGGCATGACCATCGAAAGCAACGGCTACCAGTCCGGCTTCGGCAACGAGTGCGCCAGCGAGGCGATCGCCGGCACGTTGCCGCAGGGGCGCAACTCGCCGCAGGTGGTCGCGCACGGGCTGTATGCGGAACAGGTGAGCGGCACCGCGTTCACCGCCCCGCGCCACCAGAACCGCCGCAGCTGGCTCTACCGGATCCGCCCGGCGGCGATGCACGGGAGGTTCGCGTTGCTCGAACACGACGGCTTCCACAACGATTTCGATACCGGCCCGGTCACGCCCGACCAGTTGCGCTGGAACCCGCTGCCGCTACCTGATGCACCGACCGATTTCATCGATGGCCTGCTCACCGTGGCCGGCAATGGCGCCGCATCTGCGGGCGTCGGCATCGGCATCCACCTGTACGCGGCCAACCGCGACATGCAGGGCCGCTTCTTCTACGACGCCGATGGCGAGCTGCTGATCGTGCCGCAGCAGGGCCGGCTGCACATCGAAACCGAACTGGGCGTGCTCGACGTGGAGCCGCAGGAGATCGCGGTGATCCCGCGCGGCATCCGCTTCCGGGTGGCACTGCCGGATGGCGAGGCACGCGGCTATGTGTGCGAGAACTTCGGTGCGTTCATGCGCCTGCCGGACCTGGGGCCGATCGGCAGCAACGGCCTGGCCAATCCGCGCGATTTCCTCACCCCGAATGCGGCGTTCGAGGATGTCGAAGGCGACTTCGAGCTGATCGCGAAATTCCAGGGCCACCTGTGGCGCGCCGACATCGGGCATTCGCCGCTGGACGTGGTCGGTTGGCATGGCAACCACGCGCCGTACAAGTACGACCTGCGCACGTTCAACACGATCGGCTCGATCAGCTACGACCATCCGGATCCGTCGATCTTCCTGGTGCTGACCTCGCCCAGCGATTCGCCCGGCGTGGGCAACATGGATTTCGTGATCTTCCCGCCGCGCGTGCTGGTGGCGCAGGGCACGTTCCGCCCGCCGTGGTTCCACCGCAACATCGCCAGCGAGTTCATGGGCCTGGTGCACGGTGTGTACGACGCCAAGGCGGACGGCTTCGCACCCGGTGGGTGCTCGCTGCACAACTGCATGACCGGGCATGGGCCGGATGCCGCGACCTTCGACAAGGCCAGCGCCGCGGACACGTCGAAACCGGACTATGTCGACGGCACCATGGCCTTCATGTTCGAGTCGCGCAGCGTCATCCGGCCGACCCGGCAGGCGCTGGACGCGGCGCATCGCCAGCGCGATTACCAGGCGTGCTGGGCCGGCTTGCGCAAGCACTTCGTCGCGCCGCAAGGCTGAGCATCGAGGCGACCGCATTCGCGTTGCCTTGAGCGCGGATGGCAGACTGCGGGCCCATGAACTGGAGCCCGCCGATGCGCACACTGCTTTCGATCGCCTTGCTGGCCGCCCTTGCCGGTTGCGGGCAGGGCGGCACGCCCGATGCCACGCCCACCGCGCCCGTCGATGCGGCGCCGGTCGCGGACACGCCGCCAACGGCAATCGCCACGGACACGCCAGCATCCACCGACGCCAGCGCCGGCGGGTCGCTGCGCGTGGACAGGCCGGCCGATGGCACGATCACCTTCAAGGGCTTCGGTCCGGCCAATTTCGGTGCGACCCAGGAAGACGTGCGCATGGCCTGGGGCGGTGACCTCGGGGATGGCAAACCCGACGAGGCGGGTGGCTGCTACTACCTGGTCCCGCAGCCGGTGGGCACCGACGGTTTCCGCACCGCCTTCATGATCGAAGGCGACAAGTTCGTGCGCATCGACGTGCGCCGCGACGACGTGGCGGCGCCGGGGGGCGGCAAGGTCGGCATGCGCAAGGCGCAGGTCGCGGCCCTGTATGCCGGCATCGAGGAAGGGCCGCACAAGTACACCGATGGCCAGTACCTGCGGGTCAAGGATCCGGCCGGCGGCAGCGGCGTGATGGTGTTCGAGACCGACGGCGCGGGCGATGATGCCACGGTCACCGAGTGGCGCATCGGCATTCCGCCGCAGGTGGATTACGTCGAGGGTTGCAGTTGATCGCGCGGGCATGACGCAAGGCGGGTTGCCTATACTGGAACCATGGACACGCAAGCTCCCCTGCCCAAGCGCGCATTGCGCGCGCTGAACCATTTCCTGCAATGGGAATCCTCCGGCGGCATCCTGCTGATCGTCGCCGCGCTGGTGGCGTTGGCACTCGCGAACTCGCCGCTGGCAGGCGCCTACGGCGAGTTCCGCGAGCTGCCGGTCGCGGTGCAGTTCGGCGCGCTGAAGATCGCCAAGCCGCTACTGCTCTGGATCAACGACGGCCTGATGGCGATCTTCTTCCTGCTGGTCGCGCTGGAGCTGAAGCGGGAAGCGTTGTCCGGACAGTTGTCGTCGTTCTCGCAGTTGTCGCTGCCGGTGGTCTGCGCACTGGCCGGCGTGGCCGTGCCGGCGGGCATCTATGCCTGGCTCAACCGTGGCGACGCGGTGGCGATGCAGGGGTGGGCCGTTCCCGCCGCCACCGACATCGCGTTCGCGCTGGGGATCCTGTCGTTGCTCGGGTCGCGCGTCCCGGTCGCGATGAAGCTGCTGTTGTCGACGATTGCGGTGATCGACGACCTGGCGGCGATCGTCATCATCGCGTTGTTCTACACCAGCGACCTGTCGGTGGTCGCGCTGGGCTGGGCGGGTGCGGCGATCGGCTTGATGGTGGTGCTCAATCGCCGCGGCGTGCAGGCGCTCACGCCCTACCTGCTGCTCGGCACGATCGTGTGGGTGGCCGTGCTGAAGTCGGGCGTGCACGCCACCCTTGCCGGTGTCGCGACGGGCCTGCTGATTCCCCACGTGAACCGCAAGGATGCGATCGACGACGAATCCCAGCATTCGCCGCTGGAACACCTGGAGCACGCGCTGCATCCCTGGGTTGCCTACCTCATCCTGCCGGTGTTCGCGTTCGCCAACGCGGGCCTGGCGCTGGGCGGCTTCGCGCTGGACGACCTGCTGACCCCGGTGCCGCTCGGCGTGGCGCTGGGCCTGGTCGCGGGCAAGCCGGTTGGCGTGGTGTTGGCTGCCCTGCTGGCGCGAGCCACCGGGTTTTCGCGCTTCCCCGAGGGCATGGACTGGAAGGCGATGGTCGGGCTGGGGCTGCTGTGCGGGATCGGTTTCACCATGAGCCTGTTCATCGCCTCGCTCGCATTCGGCGATGACGCCGGGCTGTTCCCCAGCGCGGTGCTGGGGGTGTTGTGCGCGTCGCTGGTTTCCGCGCTTGCCGGGCTTGCCTGGCTGTGGGCGACCTTGCCGCGCGCGCCTGCGGCCGCAGGCCATCCACCACGCGCCGACTAGACTGCCCGGATGATCCGTCGCGCACCTCGCTTCCCGCGTCTCGCCCTGTTGCCGATGGCAGCCCTGCCCACCACCGCATGGGCGATGGCGCCTGCGCAGGACTTCACCGCGCACTGGTCCGGCCTGGTCGCGGTCGGGATTTTCGTCGCCGCGTACGTGCTGGTGATCGCCGAGGAATCCACCGGCCTGCGCAAGTCGCAGCCGGTCATGCTGGCCGCCGGTGCGATCTGGGCGGTGCTGGCCATCGCCTCCGCGCGGGCCGGATTGTCCGACGCCGTCCACGAGGCGGTCCGCGACTACCTGCTCGAGTTCGCCGAGCTGCTGCTGTTCCTGCTGGCGGCGATGACCTACGTGAACGCGATGAGCGAGCGCGGGTTGTTCGAAGTGCTGCGGGTCTGGCTGCTGCGCAGGGGGCTGGGTTACCGCGCGCTGTTCTGGACCACCGGCATGCTGGCGTTCTGCATGTCGCCGCTGATCGACAACCTCACCACGGCGCTGGTGCTGTGCGCGGTGGTGCTCGCGGTGGGGCGCGACAGCCCGAAGTTCGTCGCCCTTGCCTGCATCAACATCGTGGTGGCGGCCAATGCCGGCGGTGCGTTCACCCCGTTCGGCGACATCACCACGCTGATGGTCTGGCAGGCCGGCAAAGTGCCGTTCGCCTCGTTCTTCGCACTGTTCCTGCCGGCGCTGGTGAACTGGGGCGTGCCGGCGTTGTGCATGCATGCCGCGGTGCCTGGGGGCACCCCGGTCCTCACCGACGCACAGGCACGCCTGCGTCGCGGCGGGCTGGTGATCGTCGGCCTGTTCGGCCTGACCATCGCGATGGCGGTCGGCTTCCACCAGTTCCTGCACCTGCCGCCGTTCCTCGGGATGATGACCGGGCTGGCGCTGCTCAAGTTGTACGGCTGGCATCTCACCCGCGCGGCCACCGCGCAGCAGGCGGCCGAGTTCGCCCGCGAGGGCGCCCCCGGCGACGTGGATGCCTTCGACAGCTATGAACAGGTGGCGCGCGCGGAGTGGGACACGCTGTTGTTCTTCTTCGGCGTCATCATGTGCGTGGGTGCGTTGGGGTACTGCGGCTACCTGGCGCTGCTGTCGCAGCAGTTCTATGGCGGCCTGGGGCCGACCACCGCCAACGTCCTGGTCGGCTTGCTGTCGGCGGTGCTGGACAACATCCCGATGATGGTCGCGGTGCTGCAGATGGCACCCGCCATGGACACCGGCCAGTGGCTGCTGGTGACCCTGACCGCCGGCGTTGGCGGCAGCCTGTTGTCGATCGGGTCCGCCGCCGGCGTGGCGCTGATGGGGCAGGCGCATGGCCAGTACACGTTCTTCAGCCACCTCAAGTGGACCTGGGCGATCGCCCTGGGTTACGCCGCCAGTGTCGGCGTGCACCTGTGGCTCAACGCCCGTTATTTCACCGGCGTGGCGTGATGCGCCTGGATGACCTGGTGCGGATGGCACCGGCGCGATGAAGACGGCGTTGGTGTTCGGTGCCAGCGGGCAGGTTGGCCTGCCGTTGCTGGATCGCCTGGGCGATGCCGGCTGGCGGATTTACGCGGTCTCGCGGCAGGCGCGCTCCGACACTCCGGGTCGGCACTGGCTGCAGGGCGATTTCGCGCGCATGCCCGGGTTGCCGCGCGACGTCGACGCACTCTTCAGCTGCGGCCCGCTGGACCTGTTCGCGCGCTGGTATGCCACCGCGGACATCGCCGTGCCGCGGGTGGTGGCGTTCGGTTCGACCAGCGCCACTAGCAAGCATGCCTCCGGGGACGATGGCGAACGCGACGTCGCCCGTCGCCTTTTGGGTGCGGAAGCGGCGGTGTTCGAGGCCAGCGAGCAACGCGGCGCCGGCGCGACGATGCTGCGCCCGACCCTGGTCTATGGCGCCGGCCGCGATGCCACCCTGACCCGCATCGTCGGCATGGCAAGGCGCTGGGGCCGCTTCGTGCTGCCGCGTCGTGCCGATGGCCTGCGCCAGCCGGTGCATGTGCAGGATCTGGCCGATGCCGCCTTCGGCGCGAGCCTTGCGCCTGCGACCCCTGGTCGCAGCTACGACCTGCCCGGCGGCGAGACCCTGGCCTATCGGGAGATGGTGCGGCGGGTGCTGGCCTGCCTGGATCCGCCGCTGCCGTTGCTGGAATTGCCGATGCCGCTGTTCCGCGCGGCGCTGGCGGCAGCTCAGGCGCGCGGCATCGCGCGCGACCTCACGCCTGCCGCCGTCGCGCGCATGCGCGAAGACCTGGCCTTCGATGCCGCGCCGGCGCGCCGCGACTTCGGCTATTCGCCACGCGGGTTCCGCCCCGAGGCGCGCATGTTCGACGCGACCGACCGCCGCGACTGAGCGCTACAACTCCTCGGCAGGTGGCAAGGGGCGCTGGCGCACGCCGGCGCGCAAGGCGACCACCAGCACGCCGCCCAGCACCATCGCCCCGCCGATCCACAGGGCAAGCCCTGGGCGGTCGCCCCAGAACAGGATCCCCAGCAGCACCGCCAGGACTGGCGTGAGCAGCAGGTAGGGCGTGACCGTCGCCACCGGATGCCGTTGCACCAGCCAGTAGAAGACGCCGTGGCCGAGCAGCGACGAGAACACCGCGGCGTAGACCGCCGCGCCCCACGCGATCCAGCTGGCATCCCGCAGCGCGGCGAAGCTCCCGGGTTCGAACAGCGCGCTGATCGCCAGCAGTGGCAGCAGGCTGAGCACCGCGGTCCAGCCCTGCTGGTCGACCATGCGCACGTCCTTCAGCCCGCGCATCAGCACCGTGCCGATCGCCACCATCAGCGACGAGCCCATCATCACGAACAGCGCCGCCGGCTGCGCCAGCACCATCGGGTCGAAGCCGAGCACCAGCACCCCGGCGAAGCTGATCGCCACGCCCACGCCGGTGCGCCAGCCGAAGCGCTCGCCCAGCCACCACCACGCCAGCAGCACCGACATCGGCACGTAGACCTGGGTGACGATCGCCGGCGACGACAGGTTGCCCGCCAGCTTCAGCGCCAGGAAGCTGGTGCCGAAGTGCAGGACGCCGTTGAGCATCGCCACCGCGAACAGCCGCTTCCATTGCGCGCGCGGCGGCACCCGCATGAACCCGACCAGCAGGACGGCCAGCAGGCCCATCCGCATCGCGGTGAACAGGAACGGAGGGACCTCGCGCAGGGCGTGCGCGGAGGTCAGGAAATTGGTCGCCCAGAACAGGCAGATGAGCAGGACCAGGACGAGGTCGCGCCCGCGCAACCCCGTCGCGGTCATGGTGCGGTCACCGCATGATCACCAGCGGATGCCGAGCTTGCGGTACGCCTTGGCCAGCACCCAGGCGGGGCCGATCAGCAGGTACTTGAGGTCGGTGAAGAAACTCGGCTTCTTGCCTTCGTACAACTTGCTGTGGCCGATGAACTGCGCGATCCACGCGACCACGAACACCCCCAGCGCGAGCTTGAACAGGCCCGGCGTGCCCAGCGTGTCGTGCAGCCAGCGGGTCAGCCACGCCATCGCCACGAACACCGCCAGCATGCCGAAGCCGATCGCCCGCGACGCGCGGTAATAGAACATCCAGCCGCCGAACATCGCCAGCGCGGCCCACAGGCCGGCGCGGAACAGCGTGCCCGGCACCGGGATGCACCACAGCAGGCCGATGACGCTCCACAGGATCAGCGGCACCGCGAACACATGGATGCGCTGGTTGGTCGGGTTGACGTGATCGCCCGAGTAATGCGTGAACCAATGGTCGATCGGGCGGTTGCCGGCCTCGTGTTGCACCGTGGCGTTCATGCGTTCTCCCGTTTGCGCGTGCGCCTGGCGAGGATACTCCAGCGCACGGTCGCGGGCTCAGTCGACGGAAATCCCGGCCAGCCGATCCAGCGCCTCGGCGTACTTGGCGCGGGTCCTGGCGATGACCTCCGCGGGAAGGCGCGGGCCGGGCGGGGTCTTGTCCCAGTCCAGCGTTTCCAGGTAATCGCGGACGAACTGCTTGTCGTAGCTCGGGGGGCTGGTGCCCACGCGATAGTCGTCGGCGGGCCAGTAGCGGCTGGAATCCGGGGTCAGCACCTCGTCCATCACGTAGAGCTTGCCGTCGGCATCGGTGCCGAACTCGAACTTGGTGTCGGCCAGGATGATCCCGCGCGTTGCCGCGTAGTCGCGGGCGAAGGCATACAACGCCAGGGTCGCATCGCGCACCTGCTCGGCGCGCTCGCGGCCGACCAGGTCCACCGCGGTGGCGAAGTCGATGTTCTCGTCGTGGTCGCCCACCGCGGCCTTGGTCGACGGGGTGAAGATCGGCGTGTCGAGTTGCTGCGCCTGCTGCAGGCCCGGTGGCAGGTCGATGCCGCTGATCGCGCCGCTGCGCTGGTAGTCCTTCCAGCCGCTGCCGATCACGTAACCGCGGGCAATGCATTCCACCGGCACCGGGGTCAGCTTCTTCGTCACCACCGCGCGCTTCGCGTACAGCGCCGGATCGACGCCGGCCGGCAGCACCGATGCGACATCGATCCCGGTCAGGTGGTTGGCGATGATGTGCCTGGTCTTGTCGAACCAGAAATTGCTGATCTGGCAGAGCATCTCGCCCTTGCCCGGGATCGGGTCGGGCAGGACCACGTCGAACGCGCTGAGGCGGTCTGTCGCGACCATCAGCAGGGTGTCGTTGCCCAGGTCGAACACGTCGCGGACCTTGCCGCGGTGGCGCAGGGTGAGGCCGGGCAAATCGGACTGCAGCAGGGTGGTGGCCATGCGAGGGCGGCGGGCATCGTGGGGCGCACAGTGTAGCGGCTGCCCCCGCCGGCTCCGCAGGGACGGCCACCCGTGGGCGCCGCCCCTCCGTGGCAGCCCCATGCAGGCTCGCCTCGCAGCCGCCTTGTAAGATGGCGCGCATGAAACGCTGGTACGGCAAATTCTTCGGGTTGATCGCAGGCTGGCTGCTGTTCCGGCATCCGGCCGGCGGGCTGCTGGGCCTGCTCATCGGGCATGCCTTCGATGCCGACTGGTTCAAGTCCGCGCGCGACAACCCGTACGGCGTGCTGCAGGTCTCGAGCGACGCCAGCGACGCCGAGGTCGAACGCGCGTATCGCCGGCTGATCTCGCAATACCACCCGGACCGCTTGGCCGGTGCCGCCCCGCAACTGCAACGCCAGGCCGAAGAAAAGGCCCGCGAGATCAACACCGCCTACGACCGCATCAAGACCCTACGGAAGACGTGAGCATGTCGCCTGCCCCACCCCTGGACTGCGTGATCGCACCGTCCATCCTCTCCGCCAACTTCGCGAAGCTGGGCGAAGAGGTCGACAACGTGCTGGCCGCCGGTGCGGACTGGGTGCACTTCGACGTGATGGATAACCATTACGTGCCCAACCTCACCATCGGCCCGCTGGTCTGCGAGGCGCTGCGCGCGCATGGCGTGACCGCGCCGATCGACGTGCACCTCATGGTCGAGCCGGTGGACCGCATCGTCCCCGACTTCGCCAAGGCCGGCGCCTCGATCATCAGCTTCCATCCGGAGGCCAGCCGACACGTGCATCGCACCATCCAGCTGATCAAGTCGCACGGATGCCAGGCCGGGCTGGTGCTGAATCCGGGCACGCCGACCGAAGTGCTGGACTACGTGCTGGACGAGCTCGACCTGGTGCTGTTGATGTCGGTGAATCCTGGCTTCGGCGGGCAGGCGTTCATTCCCTCGACGCTCGACAAATTGCGCAAGGTGCGGGCGATGATCGACGCGACCGGCAAGCCGATCCGCCTGGAAGTCGATGGCGGGGTGAAGGCGGACAACATCGGTGCGATCGCCGCGGCAGGCGCGGATGCGTTCGTCGCCGGCAGCGCGATCTTCCGCGAGCCGCGTACCCGCGAGGCCTATGCGGACAGCATCGCCCGCATGCGCGGAGCCGTCTCGACCGCGCGCTGACCCGAGCGGGATCCGGGCAGCGCGCAAAAAAAAACCGATGCCGCCATGGGGAGGGGAGCGGCACCGGTCTGGAAGAGTGGGGCGTCCTGCCCATCCGTCATCCCTGCGATGGACTCCTATCCTCCGCATCGCACGTGACGCCCGTGTGACATCCGCATGGTCTTAACGTGTCCGGGCTAGCCTGTGCGCATGACCACCTCCATGACACCGCGCTGGCGATTGATCCTCAATGGAAAATCCGCCGGCGATGACGATGTGCGCGATGCCGTGACTGCGCTTCGCGATGCGGGCGTTCAACTCGACGTGCGGGTCACCTGGGAAGCGGGCGACGCCGAACGCTACGTGGCCGAGGCGATCGCCGACGGCATCGACGCCATCGTCGCCGGTGGCGGCGACGGCACCTTGAGCGAAGTCGCGACCACCCTGGCGCATCGCGATGAATCCGCCGCGGCATTGCCCGCGCTCGGCCTGTTGCCGCTGGGCACCGCCAACGACTTCGCCCGCGCGGCCGGCATCCCGGACACGCCTCATGCCGCCCTGCGCCTGCTCCTGCAGCAACCGGCGACGCCCATCGACCTGCTCAAGCTGGACGCCAACGGCACGACCCATTGGGCGGCGAACCTGGCCAGTGGCGGCTTCGGCACCCAGGTCACCACCGAGACCCACGAAGGCCTGAAGAAATGGCTGGGCGGGCTGGCCTACGTGGTGACCGGACTCTCGAAGCTGGGGCGCATCGAACCGCTGCAGGCGCGGCTGCATGGCCCCGGCTTCGATTGGGAGGGCGACTTCATCGCGCTGGGCATCGGCAATGGCCGCCAGGCCGGCGGCGGGCAAGTGCTTTGCCCCGACGCATGGATCGACGACGGCTTGCTCGACGTGACCATCGTGCCGCCGCTGGAAGGCGACCTGCTGGCGACCGTCGGCACCGCGATGGCCGAGGGCAAGGATGCCGCGCTGGATCGGGTCGCGATTCGCTGTGCGTTGCCGTGGGTAGACGTCACCGCGACCGAGCCGCTGACCCTCAACCTCGATGGCGAGCCGGTGGAGGCCACCCGTTTCCGCATCGAGTGCATGTCCGGGCGCCTGCGCATGCACCTGCCCGCGGATTGCCCGCTGCGCGGGAATGCGGCTAAAGTTGCCGCATGAACCGGGCGACCCCGTCTTTCGAGCATGGTTGGCGATGGTGGCGAGATTCCGCCGCCCCGATCGCCCGTATGCCCCTGAAGGACGCCCCGCTTGATCACGCACGCCCAATTCCAGCAGTTCGCTGCTGACGCCCACACTCCCGGCGCCTGCAACCTGGTTCCCGTCGTGCGCGAGGTCCTGTCCGACCTCGACACGCCGCTGTCGGTGTACCTGAAGCTGGCCGACGGCCCGCATACCTACCTGTTCGAGTCGGTCGAGGGCGGCGAGCGCTTCGGCCGCCATTCGATCATCGGCCTGCCGGCGCGACGCGTGTACGAATTCCGCGGCCACACGCTGGAAGTCCGCGAATACGGCGAGGTCGTCGAAACCCGCGAGGTCGAGGATCCGCTGGCCGAAGTCGAATTGCTGCGAGCCGCGCACAAGGTACCGAAACTCGATGGCTTGCCCGGCTTTGCGGGTGGGTTGGTCGGCTGGTTCGGCTTCGAATGCATCGAGTACATCGAGCCGCGCCTGCGCGCCAACGCGAAGCCGGACGAACTCGGCACGCCCGACATCCTGCTGATGCTCAGCGACGAGCTGGCGGTGTTCGATAACCTCAAGGGCCGGCTGTACCTGATCGTGCACGCCGACCCGCGCGAGCCGCAGGCCTGGGCGCGCGCCAACCGCCGTCTCGATGCGCTCAGCCACCGGCTTCGCCACGGCGGCGCGCCCTATCCGGAAACCCTGGTGCCGGCGGCGATCGACGAGTCCGACTTCCGCTCCAGCTTCACCCGCGAGGAGTACCACGCCGTGGTGCGCAAGGCGCAGGAATACATCCGCGCCGGCGACATCTTCCAGGTGGTTCCAAGCCAGCGCCTGAGCGTGCCGTTCACCGCGCGTCCCGTCGATGTCTATCGCGCGCTGCGTGCGCTGAATCCGTCGCCGTACATGTACTTCCTCGATACCGGATCGACCCAGGTCGTCGGTTCCTCGCCGGAAATCCTGGCGCGCCTGCAGCACGATGCGGACGGCAAGGGTACGGTCACCGTGCGCCCGATCGCCGGAACGCGTCCGCGCGGCAAGACCGTCGAGGAAGACCAGGCGCTGGAGACCGAATTGCTCGCCGATCCGAAGGAACGCGCCGAGCACCTGATGCTGATCGACCTGGGTCGCAACGACGTCGGCCGCATCAGCGAGGCCGGCAGCGTGCAGGTCGGCGAGCAGTTCGTGATCGAACGCTACAGCCACGTCATGCACATCGTCAGCGAAGTCACCGGCACCCTGAAGCCGGGCCTGGGCTATGCCGACGTGCTGCGCGCGACGTTCCCCGCCGGCACCGTCAGCGGCGCGCCGAAGATCCGCGCGCTGGAAGTCATCCGCGAGCTGGAACCGGTCAAGCGCAACGTCTATTCGGGCGCGGTCGGTTACATCGGCTGGCACGGCGACGCCGACACCGCCATCGCCATCCGCACCGCGGTGATCCAGGACGGTCGCCTGCACGTGCAGGCCGGCGGCGGCGTGGTCTACGACTCCGATCCGGATGCGGAGTGGCTGGAGACGATGAACAAGGGGCGCGCGCTGTTTCGCGCGGTGGCCGAAGCGGCGAGGGGGTTGTGATGGGATTCCAGGGAGGATTCGCGATGAGGCGATTCACGATTGCAGCCGTGCTGTTGCTGTGCGCATTCGGATTACAGGCGCAGACGATCAGTGGCGAGCCCTTCATTGCCGTTCACGGCAAGGCAAAGGCGGAGGTGGTGCCCGACATCTTTCCGCTGGAAATTACCCTTAAGGACACCAGTGAAGATGCAGCACGTTCGCAGGCACTGATCGAGGGCCATGCCGCGCGCATATTGGCGACGATCAAGCAAATGAAAGTGGCCGATGCCGACGTGACGATCTCCAACATGAGTGTCGCGCCGGAATACCGCTACGACCGCGAAGACCAGAAGCAGGTGTTCGTCGGGAATGTTTATCGGCGCCAGATCAAGTTGCGTTTTCGAAAATTGACGGACTTGGCAAAGATGATTGGCACATTGCCGGCCGCCAAGGAAGTGCTGATCGATACCGGTGAGTTCGAGTCGTCTCGTGCAGATGAAGTGCGGCGGAACCTGATGGCGCAAGCCGTGCAAGACGCCCGCCTGACGGGCGAAACGATGGCAAAGGCCGTAGGAAAGCGGATCGGCGACGTGCACAACGTTTCCAACAAAGGATTCAATGTCCGGTATGTCGAAGGCGGTGCCGACGATCCGCCGGTCGTATTCAGTGCTCCGGCGCCGATGGACAGCGTAAGCGTGGCGGGGAATCGTATGCGGGCGGATGTCGTCTTGCGCGAAGGGCGTATCGAGTTGCAGCAAGACGTGTATGTCATCTACACCCTGATCGATTGAGGATGATGCCGTGCTGCTGATGATCGACAACTACGATTCCTTCACCT
>Ga0116178_10000987_pt1 | contig 24370 bp, 20 predicted proteins | sample AD_STIC12_MetaG_FD_89880 | JGI IMG/M metagenome (GOLD analysis project Ga0116178, IMG submission 89880) | Active sludge microbial communities of municipal wastewater-treating anaerobic digesters from USA - AD_STIC12_MetaG | ecosystem: Engineered > Bioreactor > Anaerobic > Digestate | place: USA... | reverse complement strand
GGCACTGACAGCCAAGGCAAATGGTTCCAGCTGTTCCAGATCGGCTTCGGCGGCATTCCGGGCCGTCCCTTGGGCGATGGGCCGGATGGCCACTCGCTGTTCCCCGGCTTCACCAATGTGCCCAACGAATTTCTCGAACGCTATTTCCCGCTGGTGATCGAACGCTATGAAACCGTGGCGGATTCGGGCGGCGCTGGCCTGCACCGTGGCGGCAACGGCATCGATATGGTCTATCGCTTCCTTGAAGCGGGCACCATCGCCATCCACGATGACCGCTGGTTCGTGCCGCCATGGGGCGTCAACGGCGGCGAACCGGGGATGCGTGCGCGCAAGATACTGGAGAAAGCTGACGGCACGCAAAGTATTGTCGGCAACAAGGTGGAAGATGTCCAAGTCGACGAGGGCGACCAGTTGCACTTCATCACCTGGGGTGGTGGTGGCTGGGGCGATCCGCTGGATCGCGACCCGGCTCTGGTCGGCAAGGAGATCACGCAAGGACTGGTCACCGTCGAAGGTGCCAAGGCCTATGGCGTGGTCGCCGGAGCGGACGGCGCGGTTGACCAAACCGCAACCGAAGCGCTGCGCACAAAAATGCGTGCAGAGCGCCCTGCCCTGGAGCTGTTCAACTATGGCCCGGCGGTCAAACAATTGCGCGCCGATTGCATCTCCGAAACCGGATTGCCTGCCCCCATTCAACCGAAATGGGCAGTTTTGGAGGCAGCGGAGTAACGTGGAAAACACCGGCGCACTCAAGAATATCCGCGTTATCGAATTGGGCCAGCTGATCGCCGGACCCTTTTGCGGACAATTGCTCGGCGACATGGGGGCCGAGGTCATCAAGGTCGAGCCGCCAGGTCAGGGCGACCCGATGCGCAATTGGGGACGCGGCGACGACAAGCTGTGGTGGGAAGTAGTTGCCCGCAACAAAAAGGCCGTTTCCGCAAATTTGCGTATCGCGCAAGGTCAGGAACTGGTCCGCAAACTGGTCGCGACCGCCGATATCCTGATCGAGAATTTCAAACCAGGCACCATCGAAAAATGGGGCTTGGGCCCCGATGTCCTGCAGGCGATCAACCCGCGCCTGATCATCGTGCGCGTGTCCGGCTATGGCCAGACAGGCCCCTATTCGGCGCGTGCCGGATTTGGCGGGATTGGCGAAGCGATGGGTGGATGGCGCTATATTGTGGGTGATCCCGACCGTGCCCCCAGCCGCATGGGCATTTCGATCGGCGACACGCTGGCCGCGACCTATGGCTGCATGGGCGCGCTTGCCGCGCTGCATGCCCGGGAGACTACCGGCAAAGGGCAGATTGTCGACAGCTCGCTTTATGAATCCGTGCTGCAGGTCATGGAGAGCGTTGTGCCGGAATATCATTGGTCGGGCTATATCCGCGAACGGTCCGGATCGTTCCTGCCCGGCATCGCACCGTCCAATGTGTATCAATGCACCGATGGCGAATATCTTATCGGGGCCAATCAGGACGCAGTGTGGGCGCGGCTCGCCGCGGCCATGGGGCAACCCGAACTTGCCAAAGACCCGCGCTATGTGGACCATGTGTCGCGCGGGAAAAACCAGATTGAACTTGACCACCGGATCAACGAGTGGACCAAGACATTGACGGTGGAGGAACTGGAAGCATTGATGATCGAATATTCGATCCCGGCAGGCAAAATGTATCGCGCGCCCGAAATGCTCGCCGATCCCCATTTTGCCGCGCGCAATTCGATCATCGATGTGGAAACCGAACGGTGGGGCACGCTGAAGATGCAGAACGCCTTCCCCAAATTATCGGATACACCCAGCCGCGTTCGCGCGCCCGCACCATCGGAGGTCGGGCAGCATAATGCGGAGATTTATGGTGGGCTTCTGGGGATGAACGAAAGCGAGATTGCCGCGTTGAAGGCTGCGGACGCTATTTGATGGATGACATCAAGGCCAATTACGCCGGGGCATTTGACGGGCATCTGGCTTTTGGCAAGCGGCCTGCCCTGCTGATCGTTGACCTTGTGATGGCCTATCTCGACCCATCCTCGCCGCTCTATGCCGGTGTCGAAAGTGCGTTGGCGAGCAACGAGCGTCTGGTCGCAATGGCCCACGAACGCGAGATCCCCGTGATCTTCACAAATGTGGTCTACGAACCGGGCGGCGCAAATGGCGGGTTGTTTTACAAGAAGATTCCGGCGTTGCGGGCGTTTGATGCGGGTTCGCCGCTAGGGGCATTTCCGCCGTCGCTGCAGCCTGCGGAACAGGACCTCGTCATCAGCAAGCAATATGCCTCCGCCTTTTTTGGCACCGGGCTCGCCGCGACATTGCAGGACATGGCGATCGACACGCTTGTCATAACCGGATTATCGACCTCGGGCTGCGTTCGGGCGACCGCGCTGGATGCGTTGCAAAATGGCTTTGCGCCCTTTGTTGTGCGCGAGGCGTGCGGCGACCGGCATCCGGCCCCGCATGAGGCGAACCTTTTTGATCTGCAGGCCAAATATGCCGAGGTGGTGGGTGAGGCGGTTGCCGTTGCGCTGATGAAGGGCGAGGTTCGCCCCGCTTAACTGTGCGGATCCCTTTTGGACGATACGTATCGTCCCCAAAAAAGGGAGGAATGACCGCCCTGTTATGCCGTCATTCCTCCGTAAAAGGCGATACCATTGTGCGGGAAGGATGCGTACCACCCGACAAAATCCTGCCGCCCGAAAATCGAAAAAGGCAGGGTTTCCGACGCCGATTTGCGAAAGAGGGAGGCCCTTTCACCAAACCGACGTCAGAACTCAATAATTTGCATTCGATCCCGTTCATTGTTTTGGTGCGAGGGTTCGAAACCGACATGCAAATAAACTTTAGTCTCCCGCTACCGCCTTGGTCAGATCACCACAGAACATGAGGCGCGCCCGAAATTGGCTGCTCCACTTATGCGTTGCTGACCAGCCGAAGCGCCGGGCGTGATTTTCGAAGCCGCCACTGCTTCAGCTCCGCAGGTCTTCCGACATGATAGCCCTGGTAGAAATCGACTAGGGTTTTGGGGAAGCGGAGAATATCTTCCTGGCTTTCCAATCCCTCCACCACCAGCGCCGCGCCGTAGGTGCGCGCCAATGCGGCCTTTTCGAGAAGCTCCGGCGTAACCGCCTGCCCGCTTTTCATGCGCAGCTTTACCAGCGCAGGATAGAGCACGGAGAGATAAAGACCGGTGGAGTTACCCTCGCCGAAGTCATCGACCACCATCTGCATCCCCAATCCGTCGAGGGCGCTGGCAAATTCGGCCGCGTAAAGCATATTGGATATGGCGTGTGTTTCGGTCACTTCGACATAGAGGCGCGGGCATATCGCGGCCGCATCCTTCAGGCGCGCGATGATTTCGGCACAGGCTTCCTTCTTGCTCAATGTCGCGCCCGAGATATTTACGCCGATATTGATATCGTCATTTTCCAACAGCGCGACAATCGCAACATCGAAGCTATGGATATCGAGCCCTATGATATCGCCGGTTACCTCAAGCCATTCGATGATCGTCTGCGTCCGCCGGTCATCGTCACGGGCACCTTCAAAACGGGCCAGCTGCTCGAAATAGAGAGTTTCTTTGGTCGATGCGCAGATCACCGGCTGGTAGACATAGCTGACCGCGTCGATGCTTTCGGCGCACATGATAGGGAAATGTTTCTCGCCATTTGTTTTGGTATGATATGCCATCTTGGCCAATTCCTTTACCGGTCCAACACAACGAAAATTCGTTTACCTAACTTCCCTGCCTTTGCCCTCGGGCGATATGTGAGGGGGAAGACTAACAAGCTAAAGCCTTCCCCCTCGTGGGGTGACGATGGATTAATGGCGCTCACTCAGTTGCGACCCGAGCTTGAGCTTGCGCCCCATCGTCGATGCCGACAGCTGGAGACCCGATGAGGGACCTGCCGACATATCCGGTTGAACATCTGCCAAAGCCAAAATGAATGACCGTGGCAGAGCCCATATTCAAAATAGCTAACCATCTGTATTTAAGCCGCTAAATAGGCCCAGATTGATCGCTTCATATGTTACCGCCAGATCTTTGCACGCGTTCCGGCAGCGTCTGGATTGCTTATAGATAGCACTACTATGTATGTCAATATCAATTTCCGGCTGCATTCAGGGCGTGATATGTTGTTGAAACTAGGCATTTTAGCGCAGCCCGTTGGGGAGCCCGTTGACGCACAGGCTTGGCAGATTGCTCCAAAACGGATGCTGCGCACTTCCGACGACCTGATTCGAGAGACCGCACATCGGTTCAACCGGCGCCGACGCGTTTATCGGCCTTGAAAGCCGTTCAGGGCTCGTGCAAAGCGCAGGCAACATATCGCGATGCGTGACGGAGTATTTATGCAGGGCAAATTAGTTACCATTTTCGGAGGCAGCGGCTTTTTGGGCCGCTATGTCGCGCAAGAGTTGCTGGCCATGGGCGTGCGCATCCGCGTCGCTTGCCGCAACCCGTCCAACGCCATCTATATCAAACCGCTGGGCAATCTGGGTCAGGTCCAACTGGTCGCCGCCGATGTCCGCAAACCCGGCAGCGTCAAACGCGCTGTCGCCGATGCGGACGCCGTGGTCAATCTGGTCGGCAGTTTCGCCGATATGGATGCAATTCAAAATATCGGCGCGCGCAACATCGCCAAGGCTGCCGCCGAACAGGGTGTTGCTGCGCTTGTCCATATTTCGGCCATTGGCGCCGATCCCGAAAGCATTGCGGAATATGGAAAGAGCAAGGCGGCCGGTGAAGCCGCAGTGCGTGAGCATTTCCCGACCGCCACCATTTTGCGCCCCTCGATTGTCTTTGGTCGTGAGGATCAGTTCCTGAACCGTTTCGCAGGCCTGATCCGCATGCTCCCCGTTGTTCCCGTCATTGGTGGCGCCACACGGTTCCAGCCTGTGTTCGTAGGCGATGTTGCAAAAGCCGTTGCCGCCGCGTTGACGGGCACCAAGGGTCAAACCTTGGAGCTGGGCGGGCCCGAGATCCTGTCCATGTTGGACCTGAACCGCTGGATCGCGAAAGCTATTGGCCGTGATCCGCTTTTCATCGAAGTCCCCGACATGGCCGCGGAACTGCTTGCCAAGACAACCGGATGGTTGCCCGGCGCGCCCATCACGATGGACCAGTTCCGCATGCTCGGAAATGATAATGTCGTCACCGGCACGGATGGGCTTGCCGCTTATGGCATTGTCCCCACCCCCATGGATGTGGTCGCGCACGACTGGCTCACCCTCTATCGCAAGCATGGCCGTTTCGGCACAACGTCCACAGAAGCCGCAGCGGATGCGCAGGCATGACGGATTGGCTGGTTGCAATCATCCTCGGCATTGTCGAGGGTCTGACCGAATTTCTCCCTGTATCCTCCACCGGTCACCTCATTCTGGCGACCGAGTTGCTGGGATATGACGCGGGCCGCTGGGCAATCTTCAATATCGCAATCCAGCCGGGGGCGATCCTTGCCGTGGTTGTTCTCTATTGGCGGACTTTCATGGATGTCCTCAAAGGGCTGTTCACGCTGGAGTCCGGAGCGATCGCGTTCGTACGCAATCTGCTCCTTGCCTTCTTTCCGGCCGTCATTCTGGGCCTCGCCTTTGGCGACATCATTGAGGTGATGCTGGAAAATGCCGTCATCGTGGCGTGGGCGTTGATCATCGGCGGCTTTGCCATATTGGTCGTCGAAAAATACGCCAAGCCCGAAGAAAGCGGCGGCGTTGCCGCGCTGTCGGTGAAACAGTCGGCGATGATCGGGCTGGTACAATGCCTTGCCATGATCCCCGGGGTCAGCCGTTCCGGCGCCACCATATTGGGCGCAATGTCGCTGGGCATTGACCGCAAGACCGCCGCTGAATTCAGCTTTTTCCTTGCCATGCCGACGCTGACAGGGGCGACGATATTGCAGCTGTTCAAACATCGGGATCAGGTGAGCATGGACGATATGGGCCTGATCGGTATCGGTTTCTTCGTATCGTTCGTGGTTGCATGGATTGTCATCAAGGCATTTCTGGCGGTCGTCACACGCTACGGATTTGGTCCCTTCGCCTGGTACCGAATCATCGCAGGAACCGCCGCACTTATCTGGCTGGCGCAGAGATAGGGCCGAAACGGAATTAATTTATTGTAATAAAATTTCGTTTGCGTGAAACTAGCAAAAAGAAATGCCAATTTAAGTCAGTATAACTGACCTATTTAGACGCTTTACACGTGACAGCACGGGTAGAGCGGTCTATGCGCGACGCGATGTAAAGGAGTGCGTCGTGGCCAAAGACCCCATGCTGAAATTCATATCCAAGGCGCAGGCCTATCCGGAAAAGCGCGCGCCCGAGTTGCGTGCCGAGGATTTTGACGAAATCGCCAACCGCTACGCCCCCGAAGCCGCCGCTGACCAGGCCTCGCGCTGCTCGCAATGCGGGGTGCCTTATTGCTCGGTCCATTGCCCGTTGCACAACCACATCCCCGACTGGCTCCGCCTGACCGCCGAAGGGCGTTTGCGCGAGGCTTATGAACTGTCCAACCTGACCAGCACGATGCCCGAAATCTGCGGCCGCATCTGCCCGCAGGACCGGCTGTGCGAAGGCAATTGCGTCATCGAATTTTCGGGCCATGATGCCGTCACCATCGGCTCGGTCGAGAAATATATCACCGATACCGCATGGGAACAGGGTTGGGTGGAACCTATTGAAGTCGGCGCGCCACGCGGACAATCGGTCGGCATCATCGGCGGTGGTCCCGGCGGGCTGACGACGGCGGAATATCTGCGGGTCGCGGGCTATGATGTTCATGTCTACGACCGGTATGACCGCATGGGTGGATTGCTGACCTATGGCATCCCCGGCTTCAAGCTTGAAAAGGATGTCGTGATGCGCCGCATCAAGCGGCTGGAAGACAGCGGCATCATCTTCCACGCCAATTTCGAAGTGGGGCGTGACGCATCGCTGGATGATCTGCGTGCAAAGCATGACGCCGTGCTCATCGCGACGGGCGTCTATAAAGCACGCGATATCAAGACGCCGGGCATTGGCCTTGATGGCATTGTGCCCGCCCTCGACTATCTGACCGCCTCGAACCGCAAGGGCTTTGGCGACACCGTCGAAGCGTTCGAGAGCGGCGCGTTGAATGCCGAGGGCAAGGACGTTGTCGTCATCGGCGGCGGCGATACCGCAATGGATTGCGTGCGCACCGCCATCCGTCAGGGCGCAAAGTCGGTCAAATGCCTCTATCGCCGCGACCGCGAAAATATGCCGGGGTCGCAACGCGAAGTCGCGAACGCCGAAGAAGAAGGCGTCGAATTTGTCTGGCTGTCGGGTCCCAAGGGCTTTGACGGCACCGACAAGGTCGAGCGGGTCCATGTCTCCAAGATGCGGCTCGGCGCACCTGACGCATCCGGCCGCCGCGCGCCTGAAAATGATCCTGCCGGCGACTTCACGGTGAATGCCGATCTGGTCATCACCGCCCTCGGTTTTGAAGCCGAAGACCTGCCCGTCCTGTTCGGCGCGCAGGATCTGAACGTCACCCGCTGGGGCACCATTCGTGTCGATCACACGACGCAGATGACCAATCTGGACGGCGTCTTCGCCATTGGCGATATCGTCCGGGGCGCGAGCCTCGTCGTATGGGCCATCCGCGACGGACGCGACGTTACGCAGCATATCCACAACTGGTTGCAGGCCAAGGCAAAAGCGGCAAAAGTCGCGGCCTGACCTTTGGGAGAACTACTATGCTGAAATCCGCATTACTGGCCCTTTCGCTGACCGCATCCTCTTTTGCGCTGACTGTTTCCGCCTCTGCCGAAACGCCTGCCGCAACGACCGCGCCTGCACCGGTTGACCCGGCACGCCTGAAACTGGCGGAGCAAACGGTAGCTAAGCTGATCCCGCCCGGCACCTATCAGAAGATCATGAAGGACATGATGGACACAATGGCGGGCGGCATCGTCGACCAGATGATGGGGATGGACGCAGCCACCATGGCGGGGATGGCTGGCGAAGAGGTCGGCAGCGAAGCGGCGGCCGCGGTCAAGGGCAAGACAATGGCCGAAATCCTCGCCGAGGCAGATCCGAATTTCAAGGAACGCATGGACATCACGATGAAGGTGATGTTCACCGAGATGGGCGACCTGATGAGCGCCATTGAACCCACCGTCCGCGAGGCCTTGGCCAAAATCTACGCGCGCAAATATAGCGCCAAGGAATTGGCCGACATGAACAGCTTTTTCGCAACGCCCAGCGGCGCGGCCTTTGCGGGTAATTTCATGGCGACCTTTACCGACAAGGAAATGATGGATGCCTCGTTCGGCATGATGCCGAAGATCATGGAAGCCATGCCCGCGATCATGAAAAAGGTGCAAGCCGCAACCGCGCATCTTCCACCGCCGCCCAAGCCGGGAGGTGAATCCGCAATGGAGGCAGCGGCAGCCGCAACCGCTGATGTAGCGGGCGCCGATGAAACTGGCGAAGAGCCTTGGTATGCCGAAGAGAACTGGCAACCCGCCGCACGCAGCAAGGCAACGAAACTGTCCGACGCTTATGCAAAGGCAAATGCCAAATCCGACGCCGCATACACCGCCTATGAGGATGCGCAGGTTTCCGCCATTGACGAAGCACGCCAGCGCTTCCTCGCGCAAGGATGGAAGCCTGAACCCGCACCCGAGCCCATGGCCGCCGAAGACATTCCCGACAACGCCGTCCCGCCACCCGCAGCGCCCAAATAACGGACCCCACGCATGACACACCACTTCCCCACCCCCGAACATGAGCGCCTCGCACGCGAGGGCATGTATCATCCCGAATCCGAAGGCGATGCCTGCGGTGTTGGCTTGGTCGCGGCGACTGATGGCAAGCCGTCGCGGCGCGTCGTTGCGGCGGGGATCGAGGCGTTGAAAGCGGTGTGGCATCGCGGTGCGGTCGATGCCGATGGCAAGACGGGCGATGGCGCAGGTCTGCATATCGACCTGCCCGTGCGCTTTTTCGACGACGCCATTTCGGACAGCGGTCACCGGCCTATGCCCAACCGCTTGGCCGTGGGCATGGTCTTCCTGCCGCGCACCGATCTGGGGGCGCAGGAAAATTGCCGGACCATTGTCGAGGCCGAGATTATCGATGCGGGTTACACCATCTATGGCTGGCGGCAGGTGCCGGTCGATGTGTCGGTCATCGGCACCAAGGCACAAGCCACACGTCCGGAAATCGAGCAGATCATGATCGCCGGGCCCATGCCCGACGACGTGGACGCTACCGAGTTCGAGAAAAACCTCTACCTCATCCGCCGCCGTATCGAAAAGAAGATCATCGCCGCGCAGATCCGCGATTTCTACATATGCTCGCTGTCGTGCCGGTCGATTGTTTACAAGGGCCTGTTCCTTGCCGAAAGCCTGTCGGTCTTTTACCCCGACCTTCAGGACGACCGCTTTGAAAGCCGGGTCGCCATTTTCCACCAGCGTTATTCGACCAACACCTTCCCCCAATGGTGGCTGGCACAGCCATTCCGTGGCCTTGCGCATAATGGCGAAATCAACACCATTCGCGGCAACCAGAACTGGATGAAGAGCCACGAGATCAAGATGGCCTCCATCGCTTTTGGCGCTCAGTCCGACGATATCAAGCCGGTGATCCCTGCAGGCTCATCGGACACCGCTGCGCTGGATGCCGTATTCGAAACGCTCGTCCGCTCGGGCAAGGAAGCGCCGACCGCCAAGTTGATGCTGATCCCTGAAGCGTGGCAGTCCAACCCCAATATCCCCGCCACCCACCGCGCGATGTATGAATATATGGCCTCGGTGATGGAGCCATGGGATGGCCCTGCTGCCCTCGCCATGACTGACGGGCATTGGGCCGTCGCCGGCGTCGACCGCAATGCCTTGCGTCCGCTGCGCTATAGCCGGACGTCGGACAATCTGCTCGTCATCGGTTCAGAAACCGGGATGGTTGTGCTGCCGGAATCGACGATCCTGGAAAAGGGTCGCTTGGGCCCCGGACAGATGATCGCCGTCAATCTGGACGAAGGCAAACTCTACCGCGACGGGGAGCTCAAGGACCGGATCTCTGCCGAGCAAGATTATGGCGCTCTCGTCAAAGGGTTCCGCCGGATCGCCGATTTGCCCGAAGCGTCGGGCGACGCGTTGCCCACATGGAGCCGCGCCGAACTGACCAAGCGCCAGATTGCCGCAGGCATGACCCTTGAGGATGTGGAAATGATCCTCGCGCCGATGATCGAGGATGGCAAGGAAGCCATCGGGTCGATGGGCGACGATACCCCGCTCGCCGTGATCAGCGACAAGCCGCGCCTGATCAGCCAGTTCTTCCGCCAGAATTTCAGCCAGGTCACCAACCCGCCGATCGACTCCTTGCGCGAACGGCATGTGATGAGCCTGAAGACACGCTTTTCAAACCTTGCCAATATTTTGGACGAAAAGAGCCAGAATGCCGACGTTCTGGTGCTGGAAAGCCCCGTTCTGACCGCGGCCGAATGGCACCGGTTGAAGGCCGCCTTTGGCCCCGTCGCCGCCGAGATTGACTGCACCTATGACATCGCGGCCGGACAGGAAGGCTTGCGCGCGGCCATTTCCCGCATTCGCGAAGAGGCCGTCGAAGCCGTCCGCATGGGCAAGTCGGAGCTGTTCCTGACCGACGAGAATATCGGACCCGACCGCGTCGCCATCGCCATGATCCTGGCGGCGGCTGCCGTCCACACGCATCTCGTCCGCAATGGCCTGCGCAGCTATTCGTCGATCAATGTCCGTTCCGCCGAATGTCTGGACACACATTATTTCGCCGTGCTCGTTGGCGTCGGCGCCACCACGGTCAACGCCTATCTGTCCGAAGCCGCCATTGCGGACCGCCATGCCCGCGGGCTTCTGGGCGATATCAGCTTGGAAACGGCGGTGGGTAACTACCGCACGGCGGTCAATGAAGGCCTGCTCAAGATCATGTCCAAAATGGGCATCGCGGTGATCTCCAGCTATCGTGGCGGCTATAACTTCGAAGCGGTTGGTCTCAGCCGCGCACTCGTCAACGACTTCTTCCCCGGCATGCCGAACAAGATTTCGGGCGAAGGCTACCACTCGCTCTACGTCAACGCACGCGACCGTCATGCCGATGCCTTCGACAGCGCGGTTGCGCGGCTTCCGGTCGGTGGCTTCTACAAGCAACGCAATGGTGGCGAAGAACATGCCTATTCGGCGGGCCTGATGCATTTGTTGCAAAGCGCCGTCGCCAACGACAGCTATTCGACCTACACCCAATTCGCGCAGGGCGTGAAGGAATTACCGCCCATCTACTTGCGCGACTTGCTCGAATTCAACTTCGCCAAAGAGCCTGTGGCGATTGACGAGGTCGAAGCCATTACAGAAATCCGCAAGCGTTTTGTGACGCCCGGCATGTCCTTGGGCGCCCTATCGCCCGAGGCGCATGAGACGCTGGCCATCGCCATGAACCGGATCGGGGCGAAGGCCGTGTCCGGTGAGGGCGGCGAAGACAGCAAGCGGTTCAAGCCCTATGAAAATGGCGACAATGCCAATAGCGTCATCAAGCAGATTGCCTCGGGCCGCTTTGGCGTAACCGCCGAATATCTCGGCGCGTGCGAGGAAATCGAGATCAAGGTCGCCCAGGGTGCAAAGCCCGGCGAAGGCGGGCAGTTGCCCGGCTTCAAGGTGACCGAGATGATCGCACGGCTGCGGCACTCGACCCCCGGCGTCATGCTAATCTCGCCGCCGCCGCATCATGACATCTACTCGATCGAAGATCTGGCCCAGCTGATCTACGACCTGAAGCAGATCAATCCGCGTGCACGCGTTTGCGTCAAGCTGGTGAGCGCCGCCGGTATCGGCACGATTGCGGCGGGCGTCGCCAAGGCACATGCCGATGTCATTCTGGTTTCCGGCAATGTCGGCGGCACCGGCGCATCGCCACAGACCAGCATCAAATATGCCGGCACGCCATGGGAAATGGGTCTGTCCGAAGCCAATCAGGTGCTGACCCTCAACGGTCTGCGCCACCGCATCAAGTTGCGTACGGACGGCGGCCTTAAGACCGGCCGCGACATTGTGATCGCCGCCATATTGGGCGCCGAAGAATTTGGCATCGGAACGCTCAGTCTCGTCGCCATGGGCTGCATCATGGTGCGGCAATGCCATTCGAACACCTGCCCTGTCGGTGTCTGCGTGCAGGATGAAGAGCTACGCAAGAAATTCACCGGCACACCGGAAAAGGTCATCAACCTGATGACCTTCATTGCCGAGGAAGTGCGCGAAATCCTCGCCAAGCTTGGCTTCCGCAGCCTTGACGAAGTGATCGGCCGCACCGAATTGCTGCGGCAGGTAAGCCGGGGTGCAGAGCATCTCGACGATCTCGACCTCAACCCGATCCTGGCGAAGGTCGACGCGCCTGACAGTGCACGCCGCTTCTCCATTCCGACCTTCCGCAATGAAGTGCCGGATAGCCTCGATGCCCAGATGATCCGGGATGCAAAACCCGTATTTGAACGGCGGGAAAAGATGCAGCTGACCTACAATGTCCGCAACACACATCGCGCCGTTGGCACCCGTTTCTCGTCTGAGATTACGCGCCTCTATGGCATGAAGGATCTGGCCGAAGACCATGTCCATGTCCGCCTTCGTGGGTCTGCGGGCCAGTCGCTCGGCGCGTTTCTGTGTCAGGGCATTACGCTTGAAGTTTTTGGCGATGCAAATGACTATGTCGGCAAGGGCCTTTCCGGCGGGACGATCATCGTGCGTCCGACGGTCAGCAGCCCGCTGGACAGCCAGCATAACAGCATCATCGGCAACACCGTTCTCTACGGCGCGACCTCGGGCAAGTTATTTGCGGCAGGACAGGCGGGCGAACGTTTCGCCGTCCGCAATTCCGGCGCGCATGTCGTGGTGGAAGGCTGCGGCTCCAATGGTCTCGAATATATGACCGGGGGTATCGCCGTCATCTTGGGCAAGGTCGGCAGCAATTTCGGGGCCGGGATGACCGGCGGCATGGCCTTTGTACTCGACCCGGACGACAGCTTCGCATCCAACGCGAATCCCGAAAGCATCGTGTGGCAACGTCTCGACAGCGCGCATTGGGAAGAGCAGTTGAAATCGCTGATCATGGCCCATGCCCACGCCACCGACAGCGCATGGTCGCGTTCGATCATCGACGATTGGGACCGTCGCCGTGGCGAGTTCTGGCAGATCTGCCCGAAGGAAATGCTGAGCCGTCTCGCCTATCCGCTTTCGGACAAGGCGACATTGGAAGCGGCGGAGTAGCGCGCGACAGAATTTACAGTCCTTTACCAAAGTTGCTGTCGGATGAGCGGCTTGTTCAGCCTATAATCAGACACGACCGGGTAAACGCCCGCCAACGGCAGCTTCGCCGCCACGCCCCTTGCGGCGGTGAGTGAGGATGATGGTTATGCGTTCCAAAGTGATTGTGATCGGGCTTTCGTTGTTGGGTGCTTCCGCACCGGTAATGGCGCAGGACATTGAATTCCGCTCAGGAACCGGCGTCAGTGCGCAGGAAATTTCCCCGGCCGACGACGGCGCTGTGAATGAAATTGCAGCCAAAATGGCGGATCCGCAAATGCAGGACAGGATCGCAACGGCTGTCGAAACCATGACTCGAACGGTCATGGACATGCCGGTGGGGCCGCTGGTCGACTCCATCGAGAAGGCGCGTCCAGGCACGGTGAAGCGGAACATCCCCCGGGACGCCACGCTCGCCGACATTGCGGACCGCGATGCCGATGCGCTGCCCGAAAAGCTGGGCGAGGGCAGCCGTCAAATGCTGTCCATGGCGGGCAGTCTGGCGCAGGTGATGGCCGCGATGATGCCGGAATTTGAACGAATGGGTCGCGCCATGGAAGAAAGTTTCAAAGCCGCCAAGACACAAGCGCGGAACGCGCGGAACTGAATGCGATAAAAGACGAAACCGGTTGGGGGCATTTGACCGGTATAACCCTGCCAAGGGGTTCGTCACGTCTCTACGGGTCGCTCATCTTCGGATGGTGATAGGGACGTGGGCCGGTGCAGGGCCATCTTCTCAAGTGGCTCTGCACCATCCCGTTGCCAAAAGGTCGCCCGGCGGCTTATGGTCGGCGCAATGGCCGTTTCCGAACCTGTAACTCCAAAAGATCTTATGTCCGAAAGCCAAGCGGAAGCGCGGCTGACGCAAGACCGTTTCGACATTTCCGCACTGGTGGCCAAGGCCGACCACCGACGCGAGGCGGGCGACCGGCGGGCGGCCAATGCCTATTATGCGGCGGCGCTGCGCATCGCGGCAGCGCGTCCGTCAACCGACAGCGGAGTCTTGCGCGACGTAGCGCGGGCGGAAACAGGCACGCGGTGGTTGGGGGAAATGTTTCAACAGGCGCTTGTTGATGCGCTTGAGGCGGCCGGATACCCGCGCGATAAGCAACATCCCCGTTTTCGCGCCTCGCTGGACATGATGCTCGGCATCACGCAACGCCCACCCGAATACCGCCCCTATCCGCAAAAGCCGATGGCGCATTATTATCCAGATGTGGAATATCTGCAGTTTGCCGATACCAGCCACTATGATTGGGTGCCGAAAATAGAGGCCGGGTTCGATGCGATGAAGGCCGAGGCGCTGGCATTGCTGGCCGATCACCAGGGCTTTGAACCTTATATGAAAGCAACCGGAGAGCGGCCCCAGACGGATCATCATGGCCTGCTCGAAAATCCGGACTGGAGCACGCTCTATCTGTGGCAGAATGGCACGCCGGTGGAGGAACATATAAGCCGCTGTCCCATCCTGTATCAGGCGATTATCGACCACGCGCCGCTCTGCCATATCGGCCCGCGTGCGCCATCCATCATGCTGTCGCTGCTCCGCCCGGGGGCGAAGATTCCGCCGCATACGGGCATGCTGAACAGCCGCCTGATCTGCCACCTGCCCCTGATCGTTCCGCCCGATTGCGGCTTTCGCGTGGGTAGCGAGACGATTGCGTGGCAAGAGGGCAAGATCATCGCGTTCGACGACAGCGTCGAGCATGAGGCGTGGAACAACAGCGCCTTTGACCGGCTCGTCCTGATTTTCGATATCTGGCGGCCCGAAATTACCGCCGAAGAACGCGCGCAAATTACGGCGATGTTCGCCGCTGTCGACAATTACCGATAACGCATAAAGGAGAGGTCCATGCCGAAAATCTTGAAGGCTTTCACGCTCATTGCCCTGCTGTCCTCGGCGGCTCCCGTCTATGCCGATGCCAATGCCGATCTGAAGACGCTGGTCGACGCCTATTGGGCCGATACGCTGAAGGAATCGCCCATTTTTGCCAGTTCGCTGGGGGTCGATACCTATGCCCGTGAGGTCGGCGACTTCAGCCTTGCGGCATCGGACCGCAGGGCGGCAACCGCGGCGGCCTTTCTTGCAAAGCTGAACGCCATTCCTCAGGACCAGCTGGACGCCGCCAGCAAGGTCGAGGCAGGCATTTTGGCGCGTAGCCTGAACAGCACGATCGAAGGCAATCGCTTCGGCCAGCGCGCCATCAACTTCACCACCTATTCCAGTTGGCACCAGAGCTTTGCCGGCATGGCGAACAACCTGCCCTTCCGCACCAAGGCCGACTATGAAAGCTACAATGCGCGGCTGGCGCAATATGCGGCGGTGAACGACCAGAATATCGACGTCGCCAATGTCGCCATTCGCGGAAAATATACACAGCCCTGCGAAACGCTGGAGGGTTTTGAGGCGACGGTGACCGGCCTGATCGTAGCCGACCCCAAAAAGGCACGCCACTTTGGCCCCTATACCCGCGCCAAGCCCGAAAGCCTGACGACCGCCGAGTTCGATGCGTTGGCCGACGAGGCGGCGAAAACAATCGAGACTGTCGTCTATCCCGCTTTGCGCAAGCAGCTCGACTGGTATGTAAAAAGCTACAAACCGGCCTGCGCCAAAGCCCCCGGCGTGTCGGCCCAGCCGGGCGGTGCGGCCTATTATAATTTCCGGATCCGCGAGGAAACGACCACCAATCTGACCGCCGACCAGATCCACAATATCGGCCTTTCGGAGGTCGCCCGCATTCGGAACGAAATGGTCGAGGTCGCGAAAAAGGCGGGCTATGAAAGCCGTGAGGCCTTTATCGAGCATCTACGCACAGATCCGCAATATTATGCCAAGACACCTGAAGAGCTGATGGAAAAAACGGCGCGGGTCGCCAAGTTCATCGACGGCAAAATGCCGACCCTTTTCGGCAAGCTCCCACGGCTGCCCTATGGCCTGCGGGAAATTCCGAAGGAGACGGCAGAGGGGACAACGACCGCCTATTATAATCCGGGATCGCCCGAAGTCGGCATTTCGGGCACCTATTATGTCAACACGTCCAAGCTGAACCAGCGGCCCTTTTGGGAAATACCGGCGCTCAGCATGCATGAGGCGGTTCCCGGCCACCATCACCAGATCGCGCTGCAACAGGAACTTCCGCTGTCGGACTTCCGCAAAAATGGTGCCTTCTTCACCGCCTTTGTCGAAGGCTGGGGGCTTTATTCGGAGCGTCTTGGACTTGAGATCGGGCTCTATGACACGCTTGCCAAGGATATGGGCCGCCTGTCCTACGAAATGTGGCGCGCCTGCCGGCTTGTTGTCGACACCGGCATTCATGCCAAGGGGTGGACGAAGCAGCAGGCGATCAACTTCATGACCGAGAATAGCGCGCTGTCGGCGGCCAATATCGAGGCGGAGGTCAACCGCTACATCAGCTGGCCGGGTCAGGCGCTGGCGTACAAGCTGGGCGAGCTGAAGATCCGCGAGTTACGGGCGATGGCGACCAAGGAGCTGGGACCCAAATTCGACCTGTCGGCCTTCCACGATGCCGTGCTGCGCCAAGGGGCGGTGCCGCTCGACGTGCTTGAAAGCCAGATCAGGGATTGGGTCGCCAGCGAAAAGGCGAAGGGCTAGGCTCTCTTATTTGGGCTCGGGCAGTGGCTCTGCGTCCGCTGCCTGACGCTCGGCGGCTTCCTTTGCGTCCAGCTCCGCCTGCAGGCGTGCCTCGCGTTCGGCGCGGCCCTTTTCAAATTCCTTCACCCGCTCTTCAACCGCGGCGGCTTCCGCGTCGATGCCCGCCATGCGCTTGGCGCGTTCGGCGGCGATCAGGCGGCCGAAGGTGATGCCGGGATCTTGCGCCTTTTCGGCATAAGCGCGGTCGATTTCCTTGAGGCCACATCCGGTAAACCCGCCCGCGCCGGAGGGCGAGCAGCTCATCGTGCCGCTGGCACCGACATATTCATAGGCCTTGATGCGTTCCGACATCGCCTGGTTGCGGGGATCATTGGGGTCACCGCGCAAATTGGAGGGGATGCGATAGCGATCCGCCTCATCCATGCGCGCGCAGACCACGATTTCATCGCCGGTACTTTCCGGGCATTTGTCATTGCCATAGACGATCAGCTGGTTGATCTTTTCGTCGCCCGGCTGGCTGGCGCCGCTGTCCTGCGCATAGGATGCGGACGCGGTCAGCACCGCCGTTGTCGTCAAGATCAGTGTGGCAAATCGTTTCACGATGCATTCTCCGTTTAATCTTGTTTGGCCTTGGGACTTCAACACTGAACGGGCGATGAAGTTCATATCCGTTTGGAAACGGCAATCGCGGTCCGGCAGCCAAGGCGAATGACTGCGCTCATCAGCGGATAGGCAGGGGCGCGCTCTGCACCTTCGGCAAGCGCGGTGGCTTTATGCTCCAGCTCGTCGGCCTGGAAATCGGCAACCATTGCGGACAGTTCGGGATCGCTATCGCCTAATTCTTCCAACTGCTCGGCATAGTGCCGGTCAATTTCGGTTTCGACCGCAACCGTACAGGCCATGGCTGCCTCGGGACCGATCGCGGCGGTCACCGCGCCAAGCGCAAAACCCGCCACATCCCAGATAGGATGCAATAAAGTCGGACGTACACCGCGTTCCGCCATCATCTTGTCAAAGGCCGAAAGGTGCCGCTCTTCCTGCTCCGCCATATGCGCGATGCTGCGTGCGGCGGAGGTACGGTCGCCCATAACGGCGAGCTGCCCTGCGTAGATGCGCTTGGCACCATATTCCCCGGCCTGGTTGACGCGAATCATGCTTTTGATCGCGTCGGAACGCTGGGCTGCGGTTTTCAGGATGTTTTGCTGCGCCATATTGTCCACAAGATGGCGATTGCGCCGCCTGTCGACAAGAGGAAATTATACCCGGCCAGCGAAATGCCGAATAAAGTCCATGGTGCGGTATCGCAGCGGACGAGCGGCGCATTCATGATCGACTTGAGCAGTTCGTCGCCGGACCCCGAAATCGTCGCGGTGCAGGACGTCAGACCTTCCCACCATCCATATTCGACGCCAGCATGAAAGCCGCCGATCAGGCCGCTGGTCAAAATGCCCAGAGCCGCCAAAGCGACCATCGCTTTGCGGTAACCCGGATTGCCTACAAAAAAGGCGACAGTGGCAAGCGCGACCGCCTCGAAATGGGGGTAGCGTTGCCACCAGCACATTTCACAGGGCGGCAATCCGCCAATATATTGCGAACCATAGGCCCCCGCCAGCAACCCGGCGGGGAGCAGAAACGCCAGCCAATGCGCAAAACCGATTTTTTGGTTCATCGGTTAATTCTGCGCCTTACCCTTTACCGGCTTTTCGGCCAGCTTCATGGTCTTGGTGCCCAAGCGGTTGAGCGTTTCCATCGCATAATGCAGTTGGAAATCGGTAATCCCCTTGGCCTTCAACTGCTCGGCCGTCAGGGCGAAGCGGGGATCGTCGGCGATATCTTCTTCCAGCTCTTTCGCATTATCCTGCATCTCGTTGATCAGGTGACGACGAAGATCGGATTCGCGAATGGCAACGCGCTTTTTGTAATCGGGGTCGGAAAGCTGCGGGACCTGAATGTCCGGCTTGATGCCGCCTTCCTGAACCGAGCGGCCCGAAGGCAAATGGTAACGGGCAACCGTCAGGCGAAGGCCCGTATCGCGCGTCAGGGGAAGCACATTCTGCACCGAGCCCTTGCCGAAGCTGCGTTCACCCATGACGAGACCGCGGTGATGGTCCTGCAGCGCGCCGGCAACGATTTCCGATGCCGAAGCAGAGCCTGCGTCCACCAATACGATGATCGGTGCGCCGCCGGTCACATCGCCGGGAACAGCGCGTTCGGCCCACCAGCGTTCGATATCGCGCTTGTCGCGCCCGCGTTCCGATACGATTTCCCCGCTGGCGAGGAAGGCGTCGGAGACTGCGACCGCTTCGTCCAAAATGCCGCCTGGGTTGGACCGCAGGTCGACAATATAGCCCAAGGGCTTCCCGCCCAATGACTTCTTGATGCTCGATACGGCGGCGACAACATCCGCGCCGGTCTCTTCCGAAAAGCCGGTGATGGTGATCAAACCAATGCGGTCCTTCACTTCCCAGCGGACGGGCTTGAGATCGATGATGGCGCGGGTGATGGTGACATCAAAGGGTGCGTCGCGACCGGGCCGGACGATGGTCAGCTTGATCGATGTACCCGGTTCGCCGCGCATGGCTTCGACCGCTTCATCAAGCGTACCGCCGAAAATCAGCTTGCCGTCGAGATGCGTGATATAGTCGCCGGACTTGATGCCTGCCTTGTCGGCGGGGGTATCCTTGGTCGGGGCGATAACCTTAACCGCTTCGTCTTCCAGCGTTACGGACAGGCCAAGGCCGCCATATTCGCCGTCAATCTGGGTTTGCAGGCTGCTGAAATCGGACTTGTTCAAAAAGCCGCTGTGCGGATCGAGGCTGGCCAACATGCCCTGAATGGCGCCTTCCATAAGCTGCTTGTCATCGACCTTGTCGACATAGCTGGATTTCACCTTTTTATACACCGCAAGGAACTGTTCCAGTTCGCGAATCTGGTCTGCTTGCAATTGCGCGGCAGATTTCGGCGGAGCACTTTGTGCGAGCAAAACCGTCGCAGGAACGGCAAAGGTCAAAGCCAGTGCCAAGGTAGAAGGAAGCAGACGCTTTTTCATAGGATAATCCAGTCCTTAAATCAGGACATCTTCTATAGTGTGCCTGAACCAATGGTGAAAGCGCGTTTACCACGAACGTCAAAACTTAAGCCATGAACGTATTTGGGACGCGCTTCAGCGCAGCAGCGCGGCAATATCCATAACGCGGCCGTTCTTGCGTAGTTCCACGCCAATTTCGCCTGTTTGCCTGTCGGCCAGACCCAGAAGGCTGCCTTGCTTGACCGTTTCGCCCTTGGCCACCTTTATGGTTCCCAAATGGGTGATCAGGCTGTTCCAGCCATTGCCATGTTCCAATATGACAATCTGGCCATAGCTGCGGTAGCGTCCGGCAAAGGAAACCTTACCCGCAGCAGGAGCTACAATCTGCGCCTCGGGTGCAACCGAGAGGCGCATGCCACGCTCGCGATATCCGGTTGTATTGAGTTCATTGAAACCGGAGACCACTTTACCCTGCACAGGCAGAATATAGACACGCGCCCGTGCCTCCACCTGCCGGTCATCGGCAAGACGCAGCGCAGGCCCCGACAGGGCGGCTAGTTCCGCTGCAGTCACGCTACCGAGCCGTTCAGTATCAATACGCCCGACAATGTCCCGCGCCCGCTCCCCCTGGGCAATCGCCCTTTCAAACTCGATGGCAGCGTTGGCGGCAAAATCATCAGCCTTGCCGCGCGCATTCCCTTCAAGGCGTGCCAAAGCCGTCCTGCGATTCGTCAGGCGGCTCCGCGCGTCGCTCAATGTTTGCAGGGCGAGCAACTCCTGCGAACGCAGTTCGTTCTGGCTTGCGATTTGCTGGCGCAAGGCGTTGGTGCGCTGCACGATCTGGGGCTGCACCGTCGCCATCACGGCACGCACATGGATATAATCTTCGCGATGCCCCGGTTGCGCCATCATCAGTGCCGTCGGGCGTCCGGTCATTTGCTGCAACGCGGCGTTCAGGCGCAATATCGGTTCGCTTTGCTTGCCCAGCAGTTTCTGCTGCGCACGTTGCCGGCGGCTGATGATGGCAACCCGCGCATTTGCTGCTTCGATCTGCGCCTCGGCAGCGGCGATCTCGGCAGAGAGCACGGCGCGCTGGGCGACGATCCGGTCGGCGGCGCTGGCGGCATTGCAGGCCTCTTGTCGCAACATCTCGCTGCGGCGCTCCGCCCGCACAGCCTTCAGCTTGGCATCGCGCAACGCCTGTTCCTGCGCACCCAGGGTCGGTGCATTCTGCGCCATCAACGTGGCGGCAAATCCAACGGGGGCAAGGGCCAGAAGCGACAGGGTCAGGGCAAAGCGCATGTGCCTATCCCTCGCGATGATAGGGATGGTTGGCAAGTATCGCGGTTGCCCGAAATAATTGTTCGGCAAGCATCGCCCGTGCCATCAAATGCGGCCAGGTCGCTTTGCCAAAGGCAATCAGCTTATCGGCAGTCTCGCGCTCGGCATCGCTAAATCCGTCGGCTGCGCCAATCAGAAAGCGGGTTTCGCGGACCCCTTCATCCTGCCATTTTCCCAACAGGCGCGCGAATTCCATGGAACCCAGCTGTTCGCCTTTTTCATCGAGAAGGATTGTTTTGGCGGGTGCATCCCCCGCCGGAACTTCACCGCCACGGTCGGGAAGTTCGCTATGTTTCACCGGCCAGCTGATACGCTTGAGATAACGCTCAACAAGCTCTGCTTCCGGCGAACGGCCGATCTTCCCGCGTGCAATGATGTGCAAACGCATGGCCATGATCGGCGGGAATGAAGATCAGGCCGACGCGGTTTCAGGCGCGTCGCCGAAAGCCCACATACGTTCCAGATTGTAGAAGCTGCGCACTTCCGGCCGGAACAGGTGCACAATGACGTCTTCGGCATCGATCAGCACCCAGTCGGCAGACGGCAGTCCTTCGATTCGCGCATGGCGACCGGCCTGCTTGATCCGCTCGGCAAGCTTCTGCGCCATGGAGGCCACTTGCCGGGACGAACGACCGGAAGCGACGACCATATGGTCGGCGATGTTGCTTTTTCCTTCGAGGGGAATCGAGACAACGTCCTGCGCCTGATCATCGTCGAGCGACTTTAGGATGAGTTCGTGGAGCTTTTCAGGGCTCAATACGGGTCCCTTGGCCTTGGCGGCGGTGGGGACGGAAGCGGAATCTATCAAGTGTGCTCCTTACAGAACAATTTTATGGGTGACGCCATCACGTGCGCCAGTTCCTGAAAATCGCTGATACCAATGAGGGTCGGCGCGGCGAATTGCGGTTGCCGAACGAGGATCTGGACGAAAGCGCAAAAAGACAAGCGCTGGCGTACTCCATCTTGTCCAGTGATGACGCTGGTCCGGACGCCGGACAAACCGCCTGAACCAGGCCATTGCGGGACCCGCAACAGCCTTTGCATCATAGCCGGGTCTTGCGATAACTGCAATCGGCATCAATCGCGCTATATCTCTCCACTGCCGCCAGTGATGAAATTGCAACAAATTATCCGCGCCCATGATCCAGATGAACCGTATTTTCGGATATTTTGCGACGATCTTGCGCAGCGTATCGATGGTATAAACCGTGCCCAATTCACGCTCGATTGCGGTCGCCTTTATCGGACTGCGCCGCGCTTGCACCTGCGCAGAGCCTAACCGCGCGACAAGCGGGGCCATGCCTGCTTTCGGCTTTAACGGATTGCCGGGCGAGACCAGCCACCAATATTCGTCGAGATTGAGCGCATCGATGGCAAACAGGCTGATATCCCGATGCCCGCCATGCGCCGGATTGAACGAACCGCCCATCAGGCCGATGGTTTTCAAGGCCGTGTTTGCCCTTGGCCGTGCACCAGCCATTTATAGGTGGTCAAACCTTCCAGTGCCACGGGGCCCCGCGCGTGCAGCCGTCCGGTGGCGATGCCGATTTCCGCGCCCAGCCCGAATTCACCGCCATCGGCATATTGGGTCGAGGCATTGTGCATGACGATGGCGCTGTCGACTTCGGCCATGAACCGCGCAGCAACCGCGTCATCGTTGGTGATGATCGCGTCGGTATGATGTGACCCATGTCGGGCGATATGGTCCATCGCCTCGTCGAGGCCGCCCACCAGACAGGCCGATATGACCGAATCGAGATATTCGGTATCCCAATCGGCATCGTCGGCAGACACCGTGCGCGGATCGAGCTCCATCAGCGCGTCGTCGGCCCGGACTTCGCAGCCGGTTTCGAGCAACGCCGCGATCAGGTCGGCAGGCGCGGGATAATCCTGATCGATCAGCAACGTCTCTGCAGCGCCGCAAATGCCCGTGCGCCGCATCTTTGCGTTGACGATGATTGCGTTGGCCATCGCCGGGTCGGCATCCTTGTGCACATAGATGTGGTTGATACCGTCGAGATGCGCCAGCACAGGAACCCGCGCCTCGTCCTGCACCCGCGCCACGAGCGATTTGCCGCCGCGTGGAATGATCATGTCGATGGCACCCTGCGCGCGCAGCATTGCGCCAACCGCCGCACGATCCTGCGTCGGGACCAGCTGGACGGCATCGGCGGGCAAGCCTGCTTCGACGATGCCCGATACCATCGCCTTGTGGATCGCCCGGTTGCTGTGCACCGCCTCGCTTCCGCCGCGCAGGATGACAGCGTTCCCGGCGCGCAGACCAAGAGCGGCAGCATCCGCAGTTACATTGGGGCGGCTTTCATAGATGATGCCCAAGACACCGATGGGGATGCGCACCCGGCGCATGACAAGGCCATTGGGTTGGGTGCGACTGTCGATCACGTCGCCCACGGGATCATCCAGAACGGCTACTTGATCAATCGCATCGGCAACCGCAGCAAGACGACCTTCGTCCAGCTTCAGCCGGTCGAGCATCGCGGCCGAGAGGCCTGCCTTTGCCCCCGCTTCCATATCCAGCGCGTTCGCCGCAATGATGCCTTGGCTTTCCTGCCGCAGCGCCGCCGCCGCTGCCTTCAGCGCGGCAGCCTTGGTTGCGTCGGTCGCCAGCGCAAGCACCCTGGCCGCCGCGCGCGCCTTCGCCGTCATCTCGGCGATCAGCTGGTCCGGAATGTGGTGCTCGGCAGTCATGGGGAAACCCGTAGAGAATCTGCGGAAAAATAGAAAGCAGCCTTGCCAAAAACGCTTTCACCAAAAGGCCGCGAATCGGCCCGCCTATAAATATCTGATTTCATTAACTATTCTGAATTTTTGAATTTTTACAGGCGGTTTCATCCGGTCACAATTGGTCAAATTGGTAACGATTTCCACAACTCACCGTGTGACTCGCCCGATTCGTCACGACTCGCCCCCATCCGATTCGCCCGCACCCCGCAGACCTGCTACCGGCGCTGCACAAATAAAAAAATGGGGTGGGTCGTGTCGCTACAGACCAGATTGACTGGCTGGAAAAGCCAGATCGCTGGATGGTTTATTGACCGCGAATTTTTCATGCGGGCCAATGGCCAAGTCCGGTTTTTGAAGATTTCCGC
>Ga0116178_10000985_pt1 | contig 24379 bp, 28 predicted proteins | sample AD_STIC12_MetaG_FD_89880 | JGI IMG/M metagenome (GOLD analysis project Ga0116178, IMG submission 89880) | Active sludge microbial communities of municipal wastewater-treating anaerobic digesters from USA - AD_STIC12_MetaG | ecosystem: Engineered > Bioreactor > Anaerobic > Digestate | place: USA... | reverse complement strand
TATAATAACTAAAAGAAACAAACCTATAAATTATTGTAAAACAAGGGGTTATATATTAAATTATAATTTATAAACTAAAAATACTATTTTTGTTGAATGGATATAGATAAAATTAAATTCAGGTTAAAAAATCTAGGTGAACCAAAACAAAGGTTCAATCAATTAAAATATAATTGTCCTATATGTGAAGCAAAGGGTAGTTCTATTGATAAATACAATCTTGAGGTAAATATAAATACATTACAATTTAATTGTTGGGCTTGTAATTATCATGGACATATAAATAAATTAATATCTGAACAAGGTTTAGGTAAGGATTTTAAATTTGAGAATATTATTAATTTTTCTAAAGAAGAAAATAAAGAATATAAAATAGAAGAACCTTTATTTTTAAACCAAAAATATACCGAAGAACAGAAGAAACATTTTTTATATCGAGGAGTTCCAATAGATAAATTAAAAAAAAATAATGTTTATAATGTTTATAGCGGTAAAGAAAAAGGAATGTTATATTTTAGAAGCTATAATATTTCGGGAGAATTAAATTACTCATTGCTTTACGATTTAGTAAATAAAAAATATATTAAACCAAGGGGTATTAAAAATGAGATAATGTTTCAAGAAGGAAATTTAGATTATAATTTCCCTATAACAATCACGGAAGGCATCTGGGATTATTTATCAACTATTAATTCTTTTCCTATGTTAGGTTTAAAATTAAATGATAGAATGAAATTTATGCTATCTAACAAAGATTGTATTTTATTAATGGATGAGTTTGTAATAAATAGAATATTATTAAAATTAGAAAAAGAATTAAGAGAAATCTGTAGCAGTTTAACAATATTAAAAATACCACAAGGATTAAGAGACCCAAGCTATTGTTTAGGAACAAGAAATAATATAGAATTTAAGAACAACTATTTAAGGGCGATACAAAATATTGCGAATGGTTCATGAAAAACATAAGATACCAATTTATCAAAATACTTTAAATTTAGTTTATGATGAAGAAATAGAGATTTCTTCAATGCTAGAAAAACTTGGTATAAATTATGAAGAATTGCATCCTGAGGGCTCAGATGGATATACACTTATTTATGATAATGAATATTGGATTTTCTTTCATAATAATGTGACACCAGGGGTTATTGCACATGAAGCAAAACATTATTTAAATTTCATTTGGGCACAAATAGATGGCAATTTAGATAAACAAGAAGATGAGTTTGAAGCTTACTTCTTGGGATATGTGGTAGATTTAATACATAAATTTGTGAATGAAAATAAAATCATTCTAAAAGAGAGTGATTATATTTGGTATCAGCCAATAAGAGAAATAATTAAATAATTATTCTTTATAATTTTTAAGGAACCATTTTTCACAAAAGTTTAAATTTTCCTTTCCAATAGAGTTTATCTTATCAAGAACTTGGTCTATTTTATAATTAAATAAGTCGCCGAATTTTTCTATAAACAATTTATCAAATTCATTTACTTCATTTTTATCTTTTAATTCTATTAGATAAGAAAGAAATTTATTGTCTTTATAATTATCTAATTGTTGAATTTCAAAAAATTTATTATTTGTTATAATTTCTTCGAAGGGAACAATAATATATATTCCAAGATTAAGTTCTTTAATTAAATCAATAATTATCTTTTGGTCGGCATTTAAAAACAAGATTAATTCATTTTTATCACCTAATATCATTTTATTTGATTGCATGATATATAGGTCATTAAAAAAATTAGATAACTTAGATTTATCCCTTTGATATAAAATTAAAATAAAATTCATATTTTTTTTTACTATTTAAAACAAAGTTATAAAATAAAATTCAAATGGCATTACAAAAATTAGATTTAGTACAGGTTCAAAAAGCAAAAGATAAACTCATCTATGATAAAGCAAAAGAATATAAACTTATTAAAGAAGAAATACAGAAAATAAAAGAACAATACTTAAATGAATTACAAGCAAGAGAATTAAATGTAAAAAAAGATATTGTTTCTATGTTTAATGGTATCGAAGAAAGAACAAGAAGATTTGAGGATTTTACTATGACTGTAACATTAGATTCAATAACAAGAAACACTTCTTATGAAAGCATTGTTCAAGGACTTTATGCAACTTACGGAAAGACGGTTGATGGTTTTGCAGAGACTCTACAAAAATTAACAGATGAGCATACAGAAATGGTAAAAAAATCAGGTAGTGCAAGTATAAAACCTCTTAAAGCATTAAAAGAAGGTTGGTTTACTAATTTAATTGATTCTATAAAAAGTATAATAACAAATTTAGTTTCTAAAATAAATTCAATATTAGTTAATAAAGTTGATAGCAATTTAGATAAATTAGAATCAAAAATACAGCCTTTAAAAGAAAATAAAAAAACTTTTAAATTAAGTGATGCTATTAAATTAATAGAATCAAAGACCGGAAAAAAAGTTTCTTTTCAAGACAGACCTAAAACATTAAAAGAATCTTTAGGAGCTAATACTTCTAAATTTATTAAAGATTGCCTTGAAGGAGATTTATCGGTAACAAAAGGACAGTTATTGATTATCATTAATGAATTCTTTGATAATTTTGAAACTGCTTCAGAATTTGTTTCTTTTGAGAAGAAATCAAAATTAAATAAAACCGTTATCACATCACTTTCAAAAATAATATCTAAAGAAACTGAGATAAATATTGCTAAGGTTTCTAAGACTCTAGATTTAATTATGGGCAACTTAGATGATGTTGCAGAATTTAAGAAAATCTATATAGAAGTTGAAAAAGGTTTATTAGGAGATTATATCATGGATTCGGTACCACAAAGTCAATTAAAAGGTTATGTGGCACAAAATGCTACAATAGATTTAGGTAAAGCAGGTAACAATTCTAAAGGAGACCAAGATGAAATTAAAGATTGGTTAGATAAGATGGGAGTAGAAAATTATACAATTAATTCTAATGGAACTGTTGATGTTGAAGGAGATGTAGATTTAAGGGATAAAACCCTTAAATCTATCCCTATACAATTTGGAAAAGTAACAGGGTATTTTACTTGTGCCAATAACAACTTAACCTCACTTGCAGGGGCACCGCAAACTGTTGGTGGGGGTTTTTATTGTGCCAATAACAACTTAACCTCACTTGCAGAGGCACCGCAAACTGTTGGTGGGGGTTTTTATTGTGCCAATAACAACTTAACCTCACTTGCAGGGGCACCGCAAACTGTTGGTGGGGATTTTTATTGTGCCCACAACAACTTAACTTCTTTACAAGGGGGACCGCAAACTGTTGGTGGGGGTTTTACTTGTACCAATAACAAATTAACCTCACTTGCAGGGGCACCGCAAACTGTTGGTGGGGATTTTTATTGTGCCCACAACAACTTAACTTCTTTACAAGGGGGCAATTCATCTTTTTAGCAAATTTTCTAATTCTTCCAAAAATGAATATGAACATTTATTTGATAAATTAGGTAAAGCAGGAGGTGATGTTGAAGGGAATGTTGATTTAGATGATGATGCAAAATATTTTAAAGAAAATCACCCATTACAATTTAAACAATTATTTAATAAATTTTTTAAAAACTTGCCTTTGGATACTTATTTTAGATTAAAAAGCAATCCTAACCAAGATAAAGAAGATGTTTTTAATGTGGGTTTAGTTAGTTGGATTACACCTAAAGGCAAACTTTGTTTATTAAACGATGAAGGTGACCGATCTTTTAGTAAATATGCATATTATACAAATATAGAACCAGCAGATATTTAAGATATAAAAAAGATTTTTAAAATTTCTAATTAAAATAATAAAAGTTATGTTTCTACACATAACTTTTTTTATATTTGTGATATGATAAAACCAAATAAGATTCTTCATATAGGAGATTTGCACTTTAAATTATTTCAAGACCATGAGCAAGTAAGGGAATTAATAACCTTATTAGAAAAATCTATAATAAATAATAAGATTGATTTATGTTATATAGGCGGAGATGTTGTGCATGATTATAATAAATATTCTCCGGAACAATTAACTCTATTAAATGATTTCTTTATAACGATATCTAATCTTATACCTATTGTTATGATTATAGGAAATCATGATTGGAATAATAATATAGATAGATTAGATGCTCTAACTCCAATTGTAGATAATTTAAAAACAAAACATTCTATACATTTTTTAAAAGATAGTGGTTCATATAATTTATATAATATAGATTGGTGGGTTTGGAGTGACTTAGATAATAAAGAATTTGAAAAAATAAAACACAATGACCTAACCATTGGCTGTTATCATGGAGTTGTTTCTGGAAGTAAATTACACAATGGTCAAATTTTAGATAAGGGAGTTTCTTTGGATATGTTTAAAGATTGCGATGTGGTAATGTTAGCTGATATTCACAAGAGGCAATTTTTTAGAAATAATGAAATTGCTTATTGTTCAAGTTTGTATCAAATTGATTGGGGAGAGACAAATGATTATAGCAAAGGCGGATTAATTTGGGAGTTAATAGATAATAAATATATAGCAAGAGAATTAAATCTAGAATCTAATTATTTTTTATACACAATTGAATTAGATAATTGTTTTACATTTACTTTAAATAAAAAAGATTTAGAATATTTATCTAAAAAATATTCTAAATTAAAAATAAGATTAATATTCCAGGGCTCAAAATTAAATTATAATAAAGAAGTATATAAAGATTTAGTTAAAGAATTAAAGCAATATACTGTCTTTAATATAAATCAAAAGAAAGTATTTTTAAAAGAAGGCGCTAGCTTAAAGAAAAGTGAGAATAAAAATTATTTTAATGAGTATTTTAAGAATTTAGAAATACCAGATAATATTTTAATTTTATTAAATGAATTAGATAAAGAATATTCAGATAATATAAAAGACAAAATAATCATTCCACAAATAATAGATTTAGATTATCATGAAATTTCTAATTTTGGACCTTTTGGCAAAAAACAAAAAATAGATTTTGAATTTTTAGAAGGTATAATAGGGATTTCAGCGAAGAATAAAACCGGCAAGAGTTTTTTATTAGATAGTTTATTATTTAATTTGACAAATTATACATTAAGGAATGTTCCGAAGAAAAAATTCTTAATCAATAAAAACAGCAAAGAAAATGCAACTCTCAGCACTATCTTGAAAACAAATAATAAAAAATATAAGATAGATAAAATTATTTCATTTGATGATGACAGCAAGGTAAATTATTATGAAATAGAAGATGATAATATAATTAATAAAACAGAGAAGAAGCAATTAGATACATTAAAGAAAATAAATGAAGATATTGTCGATTATGATAATTTAGTTCTTTCTAATTTTTATTCTCAAATGTATGGTAAGAGATTTTTAGATTTAAATCAAAGTGGCAGATTTGATTATTTCACAAAAATTTTAAACTTATTAGTATATGAACAAAAATATGAATTATCTAATCTTGATTTAAAAAAATATAATCAACAAATTAGTTTCAAGGCGGAACAAATAAAAGAAGAAGAACGAGATTTAAGTGTTTTGATACAAGATTTATCTTTATTAACAATAACTATCATTGACAAAGAGATAGTTGATAAGAAACAAGATATAGTAACAAAAATAGATATTCTAAAACAAAAGTATTACTCTATAAAGTTAGAATATGAGAATTTTGATTTTAATACAACAAAAGGCAAAATCGATAAAAACAAAGAACAAATAATTTTATTAAACAACCTTGTAGAGTCAAAATTAACAGAAAAAAATAAAATTGATTCAGTCTTAAAAAACAAACATGAGAAGTATGATGAGATAATACATCTTCAAGTTGATAAAGATTTATATAAAAAATTAAATGATTTAAAGGCTGAATTATCTAATTTAAAAAATACCAAATGTATAACTTGCAAGAGATTATTTGAAAATATAAATGAGGCCGAAAACGAAACTAAATCTATTTTGTTAATTGATGAAATTTCTAAATTAGAACAGGATATAAAGACAAAAGAAATTGAGATTAGAAAAAGTAAAGATGATTATAAAAAAGTAAACGATTTAATTTCTGAGATATCTGAGAAACAAAATTTAGTATCTAAATATGAAAAAGAAAATATTTTATTAGAAGATTCAGTAAGAAGATATAAATTAGAGAAAAGTGTTTTAGAAAAAAAACAAAAATTAAAAGATGATATAGATTTATTAGAGCAAGATTTAAAAATAGTAAATAAAAAGTTACAAGATTTTGATTTATCTAAGAGAGAGATAGAAAAAAAGAATTTATTATTAAAAGATAAAGAAGATAGAATCCTTAAGATAAAAAATGAAATAATAGATATAGAAACCAAAGTATCTTATCTAGAATTATATGTTAAGGGAATGAACAAAAAAGGAATTCGTTCAATTATTATTAATAATAAGGTAGATTCTATTAATAATTTTCTAGAAGAACTACTATTAGATTTTGATTTTAATTTAGAATTAAAAATATCTGATAAAAATGAGATAGAGGTTTTCTTTTATGATGAATCCGGAGAAGAGCAATACGCTTCACTATGTTCAGGTATGGAATCTTTTTTAATTGATTTATCTCTTAAAAATTCTTTTAATCAAATTAGTGAATTAAACAAGTTAAATCTATTTATTATAGATGAAGGGTTTGGTACATTAGATTCAATAAATTTAGAGTTGGTTGTTAATTTTCTAAATAGATTAAAAAAATACAATGATAAAATTTTGGTTGTATCTCATATTGATTCTCTTAAATGTTGCTTTGATTTTAATTTAGAGTTGGAGAAGGAAGGGCTGGATACAATTATAAAATAAAACTATTTAAAAGAAAATATCAAATGTCATTAAGAAAAATATTAAAAGAAGATTTTGAAAATAAAGACCAATTATATGTTATCAAACTAGATAATTATATAGCAGAATTAGAAATATTATCAAATAGTTTAAAGAAAGGTAAAGAAAAATATCAGAAAGATTTATTTGATAATAGCAAGAATGTTAAAAATCAATATGAAGAACTTTTAGAAATGTATAAAAAGGTTAGCATGTTTAATATAACGAGTAAGCATATCGAGCTTAAAATGAAAGATTCTATTGCATATTTAAGAACTAAAAAATAAATTATGAAACAAGATATAAAAGACAAGATTATAAAATACCTATTAATTGGATTAGCGGCACTAATCTTCATTTTATCAATAACCACCATAAGAGGCTGTAAAAAGATAAATACACAAAAGAGAACTATTGAGACTATTAATGCTATGAATGATTCCATCATTCATGTAAAAACAAAAACAGATACTTTTTATCAAAAATCTGTGATAACAATGCACCCAAAACAAATTATAGAAGAGGGAATAAAATCCAATAATCCTGAAACAAATAAATTTATTAAGGAGTTAGAAAAAGAAAAAAAATTAGTGGCGGCATTGCAAATAGAATTAGAAACAAAAGATTCTAAATATACAGATTTAATAGAACTCTATAATTTACAAGATAGTTTAAATGGTGAAATTTCAGAAAATAATTTAGATGGCATTTACAAATTTAATGATTCTATTACTGATGAAAATAAGAATTTTAAATATTTTGGCGAGGTATTAATTAATCAAAATAATCCAAAACTTAATTTCAATTATGTTTATAAAGTGAAAATAAAATCTATTGTAACGGAAGATAAAAAAGGATATACGGCTAGGTATTATTTAGATGACCCAAACTCTTCTATTATAGGTGCAGACCAAATATATATACCTAAACCAAATTTAAGTAAAGGGCAAAAAGCAAAAAATATATTATTACCTACTTTCACAGGATTGGTGGGTTTTGGATTGGGTTATGGAACAGGTCAATTAATAAATAAATAATGAAATTATTAATTATAGAAGATTCGAATAAATATTCTGAGGGTTTAGAAATTAACTCTAAAGATTGTAAATTTATATCTGAAGGCTTATTATATAATGATGTTTTTATTTCTAAAAAAAAATATATAACTTTACAGGAAGAAATCTCAAAAGAAGATTTAATAAAAATTTCTAATTTATTTGATAAGAAATTAAAATTAATTTTCTGGAGGTTATATACGAAGTCAAAATTTTTATTACAATAATGTATGAAATATAATCAAAGAAGTACTGATTTTCAAAAAAAAGGTGAAAGTGTTTTTGAATTATATTGTGAGAAAAATAATATACAATATAAGAAAGCTTCTTTTTTTAATGATAAATTTAAGGGGGTTGATTATTGGTTTAAGTTTAAAGAGCAAGATTCATTTGAGCCTGTAGATGTAAAATATACTCCAGATATATATCTTTTAAATTATAGAGCTTCTATGAAAAAATATATAACTAGACATCCTTTTAGAGATTCTACTATTTCAAAATACTATTTTTATAATCACCTTGGGATTATAAAAATAAATGAACATTTAGAAAAATATATAAAAGATATAGATGGGCTTAGGAATTATTTATATTCTATAAATTATATGCCCGGTTGCCATATAAAAGACAATAATAAATTTGCCAAAACATTAGAACAAAGCTTATATATAGTAAAATTAAAATTAAGTACATATTTAAAAGATAATTGTAAAATTGTTTATGCAAAAGAAGACGGTGATTATTTTTTTAAAATAACAAAGATTTAAAAATCTTATGAAAAATAAAATAATACAAATATTAAACAGAATATCAAATTTCTTTTCTAAAAAGAAAGATAAAGAAACAAACTATTGTTATTTGATATATTATCAATGTGTGGTTAAAGAATCTACATTAAGAAATACTTTAACTGACCATGATGCAAATACTTATATTGTAAACTTCTTAAAGGGAGAGGGAAAAGTAGCTTTATTTTATCAAATACAAAATATATTCGGTGATTACTATGTTTTCTATGGTTCAGAATTAGCTATAAACAAAAAATTATATTGTATGATGCTCTTATTGTTATCACAGATAAAAAATAAGAGTTATAAAGGCGCAGATGAAAAATATTTATATAAGACAGAATTAATTAATGAACAAGAAATAAAAATTTATAGAGCAGAATGATATATGTAACATATTTATATGATAAAGAAAAAAGAAAGGCTTGTATAACATTAGATATGTATAACAAACTAAAAGAAGATTCTCTTGTAGAAGAATTAGTGATGTATCCTACAGAACAAACAATGAACGAAAATTTTTCTGGTACTAAACAAAAAACATATTTAAGAGGATAATATTATGATTTATGCAATACTTATTTTTATTATTATTTTATTGCTAGCTTTCATTATTACTTTTATTATAAGAGAAAATAAAAAAAATGAAAAGTTAATAGAGTTAGAAGTAAAAATAGATGATTTAGAAAATGAATTAAAACGTTTTATTAATAAAGATTTTTGGAATAAAAATTACATATAATGGCAAAAAATAAAAAAGAAATAAAAAAGGAAGTTACCGAAGCAATAACTAAACAACCTATTGAAAAAGTAAAGAAAGAGGTTATTAAAGAAATTGAAGAAGTTGTTAAAGAGGAAGTAAAAACCTCAGAAGTTTTAGAGGTATTTAAAAAAATACAAGAAGAGGAAGTTATTGATGAAATTGAAAATATAACTACCGAAGAGAGTTCAGAAACTATAATTCAAGAGGAATTTAAAACAGAAGAAATTGTCTCAAATACTATAGAAGCAGATTTTAAAAAGGATGATATTGTTACTGAATCTAAATTGGAGGAAATTGTTGAAGAGAAAACTGAAATTTTTAACCCAATAGAAGTTATTAAAGAACAAGTTGAAACAAAAGATATTAAACCTAAGAGAGATAAGTTTACAAACCCTTATGAGAACAAAAAAATAGAAAAAGAAGAATTAAGTCATTCTGCAAAAAAATGGTATGATTATTTTAAATTACAATTTAATGGAAAAGATTTTTTAGAAGAATTATTGAATTTTAAAAAATTTAAAACCGAAAAATTTAAATTTATAAAAGAGTTAGATGAGATTATTAAATATTCTAAATAATATTACTATTTAATTTTTATAAATAATTAAAATGGCTAAACGAGAGCTTTCGGAAAAACAACAAGCGTTTCAAGATTTTTTCTTTAACTTGCTAGATGAACATGAAGTTAATTCACCATCAGAATTAGATGAAGAAGGCAAGATAACTTTTTTTAATAAAGTTAAAAAAGGTTGGAAAAAATATAAAAAAGAAAATTATAATGAAAATTATGTTAGCACAATCTCTAATTTAATTTCTGTTAAAAAAGAATCAAAAAAACTTCTGGAAAGTTATCTTTCTAAAATATAATCTTACTAAAAACTTATAAGTTAAAGGGTATATAAATTTTTATGTACCCTTTAACTATTTAATATGAGTATGCTTTCTAATAAGGAATTAAAAAATATAAAAAGCCCTCTTGATAGAGCTTATGCACAAGCAATAGAGTTTGATAAAATCTGTAAAGACCCAATATATTTTATAGAAAATTATATTTGGATAACAGATATTAATAAACAAGGTGAGAGAATACCTTTTTTATTATATAGCTATCAAAAAGATGCAGGTACTCAATTTTCTATAAACCGTTTGAACTTAACTATGAAGACTCGTCAAACAGGTCTCACTACTTTTAGTCAAGCATTCACAGTTTGGTGGATGATTACTAAAAATAAACAAATTTGTAAATGTATAGCGAACAGAAAAGAAATTTCAAAAAAGTTTCTAAAAGGTGTTAGAGAAATGCTTGATAACGCAAGGGAGATGTCGGGCGAGAAAAAAGTAAACAAGAGAGGTGTAGAATATTATCAATCCTGGATAATACCAAATTATAAAGAAGGTCATGATGCAAGAGAAAGTTTTGGTTTAGAAAATGGAAGTACAATACAAGCAGAAGGAAATACTCCAGAAGCAGGTCGTGGAGATTCACTTCATCTTTGTATTATAGATGAGGTTGCATCTATAGATTATCAGAAAAAAAATGCCATGTCTGATATTTGGGCATCTGCAGGCCCAGCGATTACAAGAAGTAAAGGAACTTGTATTGCAATTTCAACTCCGAAAGGAAAATCAGGTTGGTACTTTGACCAATATATAAATGCAGAAGAAAAAGGTTGGTCAATATTAAATGCATCTTGGAGAGACCATCCAATATATAACCAAGGTATGTATCAATGGATAAAAGATGATAATAATCCAGAAGGCGGTTATTTAAAAATGTTTAATGATGAATGGCAAGATACTACTCACCCAGATGATTTAAAGAAATTTAAAACAAGAGAAACTTATGATTATATAAAGGATGGTAAAATAAGAAGCTCTTGGTACGATTCAGAATCTAAAAAATTAGGAAAGGAAAGAACAGCTTGTGAATTAGACTGTTCTTTCAGTGGTTCAGGTGGTGAGGTTTTAGACGCAGATGTTTTAAAGAAAATATCTGATGAATGTATATTACCTAAGAGAATAGGCTCTATAAATAGAGATACTGAATTATGGTGGAAAAATTATTATGTATATAAAGAGATTGAATATATAGAAGAATATAGAGATGGTAAATTAATAAAAATTCCTAAAAAATATCTAGTTGTTGTTGATATTGCAACCGGTGATGGCTCTGATAGTTCAACAATAACCGTTATAGATGAAAACAATAATGAAGTTGTTGCCACCTTTAAAGATTCTAATATCTCACCTGACTCTTTAGCTTATTTAGTAAAAGCAATAGCTTTAGAATATGGTGAGTGTGAAGTTGTTATAGAATATCAAGGACCAGGTATTGCCTGTTTATTAAAATTAAAAAATGATTTAAATTATCCAGATAGAAAAATATATAGAACGAAACTAAAAAAATCAGACCCTAATGAAAAAGATGGTCATAAATCTAAATTAGGTTACTGGCAATCTAATCAAAGCAGAACACAGGGTGGCGATGTTTTAGAAGAAATGATTAACAATGAAGATATCATACTTAATTGTAAGAGAATTTATAAAGAATTAGAAACTTGGGTATGGAGAGAAGGAAGAAGAGACCATTTACCTGGCAAACATGATGACTTAATAATGACTCTAACAATGTATTCTTATATTAGAAGATATGTGAGAGAATATTATGGTGTAAAAACAGCATTAGCAAGAAGAATTCAATCAGCTTTAATTACAAGAACTAAATTATTAAAGTTTAGTTCTAAGAGAGTAGATTCGGAAGGGTTCGCCATATAACTATTTAAAATAAAATTATTACTTTTGTGATTATTAAAAATAATTAAAAATATGCCATTACTACAAGAAGCAAATATATATTTATCAAATTTATTTTCTAAGGATTCTAAGACAGGTAAGATTACATCAGGTATAAAGAATTTGAAATATGCTAATGATAAAAAAGAAGCATCTGGTATTAAGTCTAATATAAAAAATCTTGCAAGATATAAAAATCAATCTCAAGCTGATATTCAAAATTATAATGAATATATGGTTATGGATTCTACATTTCCTATTATTAAAGCAGCTTTAGATATTTATTCAGAAGAAGCTACTTCAGAAAATTTTGAAGGAAATGTATTAACTATAGAATCGTCAAATTTAAAAATAAAAAAAGAATTAGAAAATTTATTCTATAAGGTTCTTAAACTAAATTATAATTCACATTTATATATTAGAAATACCTGCAAATATGGTAATACATATTGTTTCATAGATGCAGATGAAGTAAATGGAGTAAAAGAATTAATATATCTTCCTAATAGAGATGTTAGAATAAATCCATACAATTATCAAGAAGAAAATTTATCTTATTATTATTTTGGTCAAAAAATTGAACCTTGGCAAATAGTTCATTGGAGAAATATCGAAGATTTGGAAACATTTCCTTATGGCATATCTACATTAAGGCCAATTGTCGAGACATGGAGAAGAGTTGTATTAATGAGAGAAGCTCTCATAATCTATCGTATCACGAGAGCTCCATCAAGATATTTATTTAAAATAGATGTTACAGGTTTAGAAGCTCAAGAAGCAGAAAGAATGGTAAATGATATTCAAAAAGAAACGACTAAACAACCTCTCGTAGATTACAAAACAGGTTCATTGACGAATCAGCCAGGAATTATAGGTATAGAGGAAAATATATATGTGCCTGTTGATGAAAATTCTCAAACAGATGTATCAACATTAGAAGGAGCCTCTAATCTTGACCAAGTAGAAGATTACAAAATTATAAAAGATGATTTATTTGCTGGTTTAAAAATACCTAAAGCGTGGTTAACATTTGATGAGGAATTACAAGGCAAAGCCACTCTGGCATCAGAGGATAGTAGATTCTCTAGAACAACTCAAAAGATTCAGAGACAATATATTGAAGGATTAGTACAGGTTGCTTCTGTACATTTATATCACCTTGGATACACAGAAGAAGATTTAGAGAATTTTGAGATAAAAATGTATCACCCTAATACAAGTTTAAAACAAGCTCAATTAGATATATTAAAATCTAAAGTTGAATTGTTTAAAGAGATATGGGATAAAGATAATGAAGGTTTAAACCTAATGTCTTTCACAGAAGCATCAAAATCTGTTTTAGATTTTAGTGATGAACAAATTAAGAGAATGATTAAGCAACAATTTGATGAAAAGAAAATAGTTCATAAAATAAAAAAAATAGAAGAAGGTGAAAGTGATGAATCTGAAAATAATACAGATGTTAGTGAAATAAAAGACTTACCAAATGTGAGAATACCTAGAATTAGGTTAGAAAAGAAAAAATTACCTTTATTAGAAAGGATAAAAAATAAAGGAAAAAGAATTTAACAAAACTATTTAAATTAAAATAAATAAAATGAAATTGAATTTTTATAATGTATATGAATCCATTAAGGAACAATTAACAAAAGAAAAAGATTTAGAAGGTTTAAAAAAATTAAAAAATAAAATTAAAGAAAATAGAAATTTTGCACAATCTTTTATTATTTATAATAACCTAAAAAACAAAACTGCGAACCTTGATATTATTAAAGAATTCTCTGTTGGCATTCAAAGTACACAAAAAGAATTAAAAAGTTTGTTGGAATTTTTTAACATAAAAGATATAAGAGAAATAAAGATAAATGAGTCTTTGGATAATGTTGTAAATTATAAAAATAAATCTTTATTAACAGATTTATCTACCATAAAAGAAGATGAGGAATTAATAAAGAAATATCTCTTAGATGACAATGAGGAAGAGTTAGAAGAAAATTTAACTTTTGATGAAGAATCAGCTTGTCAAATTATAGAATCAAAAGATATAAAGAGATTGAATAAGAAATCTGAGTATATCTTTTCTTTATCTAAAAAATTAGAAGAAGGTAAAGAAAAAAAGATGATTCAAGAATCTGTCAAGAAATTAATACAAGAAAAGGTAGAGAATATTAAAAATTCTACCTTTGGTATTTATTCAATATATAATAGAATACAGCAATTAAATGAGTCAAAATTTGGCGGAGCTCAAGATATCAAAATAGGAGATATTGGTTTATATAAAAATATAAAATTATTCACAGAGGAGGATTACAAAAATCCTGAATATATGATTTTATATGTAGAAATACCAATTAAATTGTTTTCGGATAATAAGAATGATTTCGAAGAAGAAAAGAAAATTTTATCTAAAAGATATATTACAGAGTTAAGGTCTCTTCTTAAAAAATTCTTAGACCCTAATTTATTTTTAATAGGTGATACAATAACAGAAACAAACATGGTCTGTATTAAAAATAATTGTATTTTCAAAACACAAATTATTTTAAATGTTAAGCCCGGAAATAAAGAAAGACAATTAATGCTATATAGAGAATATATAAAGGCATTAATGAATAAAATTTCAAACTCAATAGAAGAAAACATTCCTCAACTAAATAAAAAATTTCAAGAATCATAAATCTAGAAAATTTTATAATTTCTTTACTTTTTATACTATTTAAAATTTATTATAATTAATAATGGGAAAAGAAAGAATATTTTTACAAGAAGTTGCTTCGGCTAAAAAATTTCTATTGGAAATAGATGATAGACTTTTGTTTGAGAAATCAAAAGGCGATGCAAACATTCCATTATATTTATCAGGTAAAATTCAAGAGGGCGATTTAAAAAATCGCAATGGTAGAATTTATCCTTGGGAATATCTAAAGAGAGATTGTATTCGTTATATGGAAGAGGAAGTTAAAGATAGACAAGCCGTTGGAGAATTAGACCATCCAGAAGAAGCTGTTACTCCAAGATTACAATTTGCTTCCCATATAATAGAAGATATGAGTTTTAGAGGAAAAGAGGTTTGGGCTAAGATAAAAGTATTAAATGCTTATATGCCTGAAAACTCAGAAGGAATGAAAACAAGAGGTTTATTATTAAATAATGTTCAGTTAGGCATATCATCAAGAAGTTTAGGCTCTATAGAAGAAAAATATGACCATAATGTAGGTGAGTATGATGAGGTACAAGATGATTTATCTATTATATGTTGGGATTTAGTTTCTAGACCATCTACAGTAGGCGCAGATATGCGTATAACAGAATCATTAAAGAGAAAGAAAAATAAAGTCTTATATGAATCACAATGTTTTGATGGAATTTGCGGTTGTAATGGCCACATAAAAAAACAGACATTGAAATCATTAAATGAGGATGAAAAAATGTATATGAATATATTAGGTATAGAAAAATATTTACAAATAATAAATAATAAATAAAAGAATACTATTTAAAAATTAAAATTAGATTAGACAATGATAAAATTTAATAAATCAAAAGTTGCAACAAAAATAAAACTTAAAGAATCAGAAGAGATTCTAGATAACTCTATAGAAAAAGAAATTATGGAAGAATTAGGAATTGAAGATAATATAGGCGAAGATGATATTCAATTAGAGGAATTGGAATTGGATGATGTTGATGTTATTGAAGATGATTTGACAGAAGACGAAGGTTTTGATTTCGAAGATGATACAGATTCAGATTTAACAGAAGATGATTTGGTTGATGATACTGATTTAGATATTAAATTAACAGAAGACGATTTGGATGATAACTCAACAGAAGATGAAAACTTAGAAGACAGTATAGATTTAACAGAAGATGATTTAATTGATGATGTTGATTCAGATATGGATTCAACAGAATATGAAGATGATATTGAATTAACAGAAGACGATTTAATTGATGATACTGATTCGGATATTGAATTAACAGAAGATGATTTTAATGACTTCGATTTAGAGGATGACGAAGACTTCGATTTAGAAGATGATACCGAGGATGTTTTAACAGAAGAAGAAATTGATTCTCAAATTGCAGATTTGGAAATGAAAAAAGAGTCTATGAAAAAAGAAGGTGCAGAAATGGTTCCTTCAAAAGTTTTAGCAGAGACAAAAAAAGCTATGAAGAAAATGGCAATTGATTTTGTTCAACTAAAAAAAGTAAATGAAGGTTTAAGAGCAAAATTAAATAAATTGGTAAAAGAAAACTCATCATTTAAATTAGATGAAAAAAAGGCAGAGGCAGTTATCACAATTTTAGCAAAATCTGAGTTGCCTAAAAAGGTAAAATACAAAATTATAGAATCTGTTGATAGCGCAAGGACGCCAAGAGAAGTTCAAGTGAAATTTAACAGTATTTCTAAAATGGTATCAGCTTCTACAAAAACAAAAACACTTAATAAAATTACAGAAGGTGTGAGAAGTGTAGCTGGTAAAAAAATAGAAAATGCAGGATTATCTAAGAGAGATAAATATTTATTAGGAATAAGTGATGAATATTTAGAATCAGAAAATTATATGAAAGAAAAATAACTATTTAATAAAAAAAACAAATTTAAAATAATGGAATTAGGAAAAATAAATATTAGGCAAGAAGCAGATAAGAGAAAAATGCTTATTACCGAATGGGCTAAAACAGGTAAGCTTACAGGTTTAAAAGGAAGAGACCTTGGTAACATGGCAATATTATTTGAAAATCAAAAAAGATATTTGAATGAAAATAATACTACCGCAGATATCAATGTATTTGATACAATTGCTATACCTCTTATTAGACGTCAATATAGAGATATGATTACTCCAAAGTTGGTTGCAATGCACCCTTTGAATTATTCATCAGGTTTAGTTTTCTATAAAGATTATACCATTTCTACAACTCACAAACCTTTTGGTAAATCACATTTAGCAAATGATTTAAGTGGCGGACAAGCAGATGATTTTGCAGGTAATTCTTTTGAGGACCAATCAGGTTTTGATAGACATTATGACAATGGTGGTTATGACACATCTAAGGGACGTGTTATTTCAAGAGGTTGGAATTCAGTAACAAGCAACTTTGATAATACGACTATTGGAGGTCAAAATGATACAGCAATAGCAGCTTCTTTATCTAAAGCGGGTGTTGTTTTAACTGACGCAGCAGGTGCTGAACAAAAAGCAATTTTTGATTTTGATTTATCAGCAACAGGTTTAAGTTTAAAAGATTTAGCGGCATTTAGAATTTATGATGCTGCAGGTGTATATAAACAAAATGTTCACTTTATTGTTAAGAGAACAATTCAGAATTTTGCAGATGACATTATGTCTACAGGAAGAAATGCAGATAGAGAAACAACTTCTACAGCAGGAAGAGATGGTGGACCTGGTGACCCAAATAAAATTTTAAGACTTCAAATTATTCCTATTGTTGATTTACCAGCTTCTACAACAATTAATTTAAGATTAGCTATAAAAGAATATTTAAATTTAGAAATAAATGCGGCATTTAGTTCAGAGTTGAAAATTAGAGTTAAGAAAACTCAAATTGATACACAAATTTGGAAACTAAAAGCAAGTTGGACTAAAGAGTTAATGGAGGACATGGAAGCATATTATACTATGGATGTTGATGCAGAATTAATCGCAGATATGTCTCAAGAATTAGCTCAACAAAAAGATAGATATGTAATCACTGAATTAGTACAAGGTGCAGGACATATTAAAAAATGGAATGCAGATTTTTATAATGCAGTTGACCCTAATCCAGCAAACACAGTATTTAGAGGTATAGAATCTACTTATAACCAAGGTTTGTTTTTAGCTATAAATGAATTATCAGAAGCTATTAGAAAATCTACAATGTATGCTGCGAACTGGGTTTTAATTTCAGCAGAAGGTTATGCTAAGATGAGAAACTTAGATACATTTAGAGTGTTAGATGTAAACAAAGATGTTCTTCCAGGAGAAGTTGTACAACACGCAGGTGGTATTGAGAGAGTAGGTACATTAAATGAAACAATGAAAATTTATGTTGACCCACAATTGCCAGCACAATTTGCATTAGTAGGTCGTTTAGGTAACTCACCACAAGATACAGGTTATATTTACGCACCATATAGAGAGTTTGAATTAGGAGAAATGTTAGAAGACCCACAAGATGGTAATTTAAGCAGAATGATACGTTCAAGAGTGGGGACGAAATTTGTAAATAATAAATTTTATGGACTATTAGTATTAAAAGGAATTGGTAGCTATGAAGTAGTACAACCAGGCGTTACAGTTTAATAAAAGTTTTTAAGTTTAGATAATTAAAAGGATAGTATTAATTTACTATCCTTTTTTTTTGTATATTTATAAAAATATTTTAATTTATGAAAAAATTAGATAATCCAATAGGAGTTTTTGACTTACATAATAGTGATATTTTTGTAGGTTCATATTTTAAAAAGAATGATATTAAAGAAATTTTAAATATTACAGATAATGATTTAAAAGAAATTGATTTTATTATAAAAGATAATATTGAAGTAATAGATGAAAGAAAAATTCAAAAATTGTGGTATGATAACAAAATACCAAATGCACCTGCAAACAAATCAGGCAGAGCTAAAATAAGTTTTGATGAATTTTTATTAATCTCTTTAATAAAACAAACTTATCCAGAATCTATAATAGAACATCAAGTAAATTGGGGAAGAAAGAAAATTGATTTCAGAATCACAAATAATAATGAAACAAAAATAATAGAATTTCATGGACCAGGTCATTTTACAAATATAGGTTATGGCGTTCCTGAGAATCCATTTATAAGAAAAGACTTAATCGAAAAAGAATTTAAACAAGAATGTGTTATATATCCTTATTGGATACAAAGATGTAACAAAAATATTAAAGCAATATTTGAAAAAAATATAGAAGGATTAGGTGTTTTATGGACTACTAAAATACATTTTGGGCATTTTAGCTTTAAGAATTCAGCACAAATTATCGATGAAATAACAAAAAGATTTAATGCTGTTAACAAAGAAGGATATGGTTATTTTTATCAAAATTCTAAAGGTAGAAATAATATAGAACATCCTATATTAGATAAAATAAAAAACAACAAATCTAAAGTAGAGATATTATTGCCAAATGGTTATAAGAATAAAAGTTATTGGTTACCGGAAATTTTACAATGATTAAGAAAGTAAGAAAAAGAAAATCTTTAAGAAAGAGATTTAAAAATGGCACCTCTAAAATAGAAACAAGAATCTGTAATCTATTAGGTGGGGAGAAATTTAAATTAAGAGGTAAAAAATATGATATTGTTCTCGAGGATAAGAAAGTGGTTATAGAAATAGATGGAGATTATTGGCATCCTCGCAGATTACAGAAATTAACTTTATTACAGATAGGTAATTACATCAATGATAGAGAGAAACAAGATATAATTACAGAAAGTGAATATACATTATATAGAATCCTCACGAGCAAATTAAGAAAGAAAAAGAAAATAGATTTACAATTTATAATAGACAATTCTTGCTTGGCTCCTTTAACAATAGAACCAACAGATATTATTTTATCTAAAGAATATATAGAGAAAAATAAAGAAAAAATCACAGATGCTTCTATAAATAAGATAATAAAATTTATCAGCTTAACAATAGATAATAATTTTAATAAAAAAACACATTTTCTCTTTGTTAAATCAATTCTTTCTCAAGATATAACATTAGATTTAACTTATGAGAATGTATTAAAATATACTATTTAAAATAAATTAAAATAAATTAAAATAAAACAATGAAAATAACACAAGCTATTAAATTAATAGAAAACAAAACAGGCAAAAAAGTCTTGTTAAAAGAAGACGTTTTAGCCGATTTAAAACAAGATACCAAGAGTGAATTAGACAAATTTGTAAAAGCATATAATTCTTTTAAAGGAGATGTTGTTTTTTCTGTTCACTCTTATGCGGAAGAAGATAAGAGTAATAAGGTAATTAAAAAATTAACGAGTCTTCTTGATGATTTAGAATACACGGTTGAACAAATAAAAAAGATTCTAGGTTAATTGATTTAAAGATAGGAGATATTGTTCTTACCGGAAAATTTCAGAATAAGAAAGTTATTGTTAAATCAATAGAAAAGAATGAATTAGATCAACCTACATATAATGGTGGTAAACCTATATTAAAATTTAGAATAGAAAAATTAATTCCTAAGAAAGAAAGTTTTTTAAAGAAAATTACAAATAAAAAATAATAAATAAATGTCAAATATAATAACATTTAGAAATTTTACTCAGAAGTGCTTGTGGGATAACGAAATAGCAGGGCAGTTAAGTGATGGCAAGTGGGAGAATAGTTCAGTTGATGAGATTTTCTGGACAGCGAAATCAAAGGTTGGGACACCAGGGGTATCTTTTAAAACTTGGAAGAGAGCAAATTTTAATTTTGCATCTTCTGATTTAATTGATATTGTTGGTGATAGGATGTTAATGGTAGCAAAAGCGTCTAAAGTAACAACAAATGAAAAGATAATTAGCGCGGCAGAATATCTAGAAGGAATAAAATCTCAAGAAGAATTTGATAAGATAAATGATTATAGAGAAAAATATCTAAAGAATTTTATTAAGACATGGGATGAGGCTGAAAAGATTATTAATGCTAATTATTCTAAATCAAACTTAATAGCAGATTTAAAAGATATGTCAAAAACAGTTTCTCTTGCAGGTAACACACCAACAACTTCTACAGGTGGAAATATACCTACAAAAGATATGGATAGAGCTAAATCAATTATAGATAAAGCAAGAGGAGATGAATCTAAGGAGATACAATATACAACCGCAATGGCAAATTCAACAACTGATAAATCTAAATTACAATTCCGAGGAGATGCAATGAAAAAATTAGGTAAAGAAAAATTAGCCAAGATATTTTATGATAAACTTTATGAATCTAAATTGATTAAAGTTTCAGATTTAATTAAATTGTTAGAGTTTAAAACAGGAAAGAAAGTTTTTTTAACTGAATCAAAATTAAGAACAGTAAAGGTTGAATTTCAAAATGGAGATTCTTTAACAACAAACATGGCAGCTCATCTTACTGATGATGAAATAAATAATTATTACAAACCCGGCAAACTATTTAATTTAGGTGTTGCAGGTAAAGATAAGATGGTAAAAGTTAAAAAGGTAATTATATTAGAAAATAAAAATATTTAATATATAAATGATTCAAGATATAAATTGGGAACAAATATTAAATGGTTATAGGTGCCTGTCTTTGGATAGGCACCGTTTTTTTAACAAATAAATAAATAAAATAATGAAAAAGATAAATTTGTTTTTAATAATTTTTATATTTTCAAATATAATAAATGCACAAACAGAATTAAGTAATGAAATTTTTATTAATGGGAAAAAATTAATTTTTCCATCAGCAATTAATAAAGGTAATATTTTAGGTGCAAAGAGTTATGATTTAACAAATCAAATTTTTCCAATTATTATAAATGCTAATAATGGTTTAAATTTTTCATCGGCAGGAAAATCAGGCGTAGCATACGCAACATCAGTAATAACCGCAGCAGCAGGTTTTTTACAAACTTTATTTGCAACAACAGAGGTTGATTCTGCAAATAAGTATATAGTAAAAGTAGACACATCAGCAGGAGATGTAGCTTTATCAACATTAGCTGCCCCTTCAACATTAACATTTTTAAAAGATGGAGATTCTGTTGTTTTTATTAAATCTACAAGTGATGTAAATAAAGTTATTGTAGATGATGCAACTCCAGGAGCAAACTTCAATGGGTTTACCGGTGTAATATTTAATTATATTAATCAACCAGGTGAATCTATAACTTTATTAGTAGATGCATCAAATGACAAATGGGGTGTAGAAATTTAAGAAGAAAAGATTATTTAATTTTAAAAGGTGTAGAAAAAAACTACACCTTTTTTTAATAAATTAATAAATGAAAGTATCAGAGCTAATAATATTAATAGAAAATAAAACAGGCAAAAGAATTATCTTAAAAGAGTTTATTAGTCGTAACGAATTAAAAGATATTGAACGTTTTATAGATAGGATATTTAAAGTTCTTAATATTGATATTGTTTTTACTAATCATTTTTATGAAAGGTTAAATGATTTAAGGAATGGTAAAGATATAGAAAGCGTAGAGCTAATTAATTTATTCAAAAAATTCTTTCAAAGGTATAAAGATAAAATCTCATTATTACCTCTTGAGCAAGAAGCAATTATAAAAGATATAGAGTCAAATTTAAATCTTCCATTTTTATTATCTTATGATAAGAAAACAGGAGAATTAGATTTTATTGCTAAGACAATAATGAGAAAAAATAATTTCCTTGGTAGTAACAAAAAGTTTGTGGTTTAATTTACAATTGATTTTAATATTGAGGAATGTAATCTCTTATACATATCTATATTGATAATATTATCTTCCCCATCGATAACATTTTTTGAAATTTTATGTTCTTCTTGAAATAATAAATAAAGTGTTTCATCTATTGTATTTTGAAACATTGTATAATAATAATTAGTTAGGTATTGTTGACCCGGCCTATGTGTTCTATCTTTAGCTTGTAATTCTATTCCAGGAGTTTGAGGTAACTCATTAAATATTGTATGATTTGCAATTTGTAAATTTAACCCGGCGTAAGAATTCTGATATTGACAAATCAATATTCTAATTTTAGGATTATTATTAAATTCATTCTTTATAAAATCTAATTCTTGTTGTCCACCTTGATTACCATCATGAACAAGAGAACAATCCTTATAAATATTATGATAATGATTTATAATTGATGTATGGTTTGAGAATATAATTATTTTCTCATCTGGACTCTCTTCTAATATATTATCAATTAATTCTTTATTAAGATGTAATTTTTCTTTAGCAAGGAATTGTTTTAAGATATTTATTTCTGTTAGATGATTAAAACCTCCCAAGATATAATCATCCTGTTGTGTTTTCTTCTCATAATCCTTTAATAATTTATAATAATTTTTAAAAGATTCTAATTCGTAAAAAATTTCTTTATTAGGAATTTTATCTGGAATGATGCCTTTTAACACATCTTTTGTTCTTCTTAATGCAACAGAAGAAAATAATTTATTATGCAACTCTTTAAGATTTTTTGCACCGGTAAAATCAAAAGGATTATCTTCGTTTGTATTACAATATCTTTGACCAAAAAACATTTTATTTGTACCTAACTCATGTCTCAATATTTGTAATTGTCCAAACAAATCAAAAAGTTTATTATCTTTTGCAGTACCGGTTAGACACCATATTCTCTTTGAAGAATTAGCAATAGATTTTGTATATAAATGCCTTCTGCTATCTAATTTTTTAACAAATTGAGATTCATCTATTATTGTTATATCAATCTCATTTAATATTAAATCCTTGCTATACTTATGAACACTATCATAATTGATAATATTGAATTTTTTTAATAATCCTATTGTATTATCATTTATATATTGAACATCATCTGTGAATTTTAAAATTTCATGTCTCCAATTACTTTTAAAAAGTTAGGACAAATGATAACATTTTTTTTTGCATCTAAAATTAATGCTGCAATTATACATTGCATTGTTTTGCCTAAACCTTGTTCATCTAATAACCATTTAGCAGGTTTAGGTTCTATTAACCAACGTACACCTTCTGTTTGATAATTAAATATATTAGGAAAGTAAGATTTGATTTTATCATCAGTTACCTTAACAGGAAACAATAATGTTTTTTGTTCTTTAGTTATTTTTTTTATTTCTTTCTTTTGATTACCCTTTTTGTTTTTTTGTTCATTTTTTAATATTCTGTCAGCCATAGCTAATTCTATAATATCTAATTCTTCTTTTTTGTTAGATAAATTATGAATATAAACATTGCCACCTTTATATTTTTTTATTTTTTTATTTAAAGAATCTTTATCCATCTTATATGTATTTATTAAAAAAAGGAATTTTTAATAAAAAATTTATTAATTTGATTAATTTGATTTCTTGAATATCTTCTGTTATAAAATAAATTTTCTTTAATTTAGTATTTTTTCTTAATCCTATTAAAATAGATTTG
>Ga0116178_10000983_pt1 | contig 24390 bp, 22 predicted proteins | sample AD_STIC12_MetaG_FD_89880 | JGI IMG/M metagenome (GOLD analysis project Ga0116178, IMG submission 89880) | Active sludge microbial communities of municipal wastewater-treating anaerobic digesters from USA - AD_STIC12_MetaG | ecosystem: Engineered > Bioreactor > Anaerobic > Digestate | place: USA... | reverse complement strand
TGTACCCGGATCAAAGCAAGTACAGGAACAAGCTAAGAAAGAAGGACTCGATAAAATTTTTGAAGCTGCAGGATTTGAATTGCGTGATCCCGGTTGCTCGGCTTGTCTTGGGATGAACGAAGACAAGATTCCGGCAGGCAAATACTGTATCAGTACTTCCAATCGGAATTTTGAAGGCCGGCAAGGACCCAAATCTCGCACGTTTTTAGCGAGTCCATTGAGTGCAGCCGCAGCTGCTATCACAGGCAAAGTAACGGATGTAAGAGAACTTTTATAATCATTGTTAGTTGATGGTTCTCCGTAATTCGCGAGTACCAACCAACAACGATCAACGAAGAACGATATGAGTAAAGACAAATTCACCATACTAAAATCAACTGGGGTACCTATCCCTGCTGAGAATATTGACACCGATCAGATTATTCCCGCACGCTTTCTAAAAGCTACAACCCGTGAAGGTTTTGGCGATAACCTGTTCCGCGACTGGCGCTACGACAGTGATAATAAACCAGTGAAAGATTTTGCATTAAATAATCCTACGTACACAGGAAAGATTCTTGTAGCTGGAAAAAATTTCGGATGTGGCAGCAGTCGTGAGCACGCAGCCTGGGCCATCTATGATTATGGATTCCGGGTAGTGGTGTCCAGCTTCTTTGCCGACATCTTTAAAAACAATGCGCTTAATAATGCGGTGTTGCCGGTAGTAGTTTCTGATAGCTTTTTGAAAAATCTGTTAGACACTATCCAGAAAAATCCTTCAACAGACGTGACGGTAGATTTACAGAATCAGATTATAAGTTATGGAACTCAAAGCCAGAAGTTTGAAATCAATGCCTATAAAAGAGAATGCCTAATTAACGGATATGATGATATCGATTACTTATTGAGTTTGAATAAAGAGATCAGAGAATTTGATTTAGCACATTAATGAAGAAGAAAATAGTCATACTACCCGGGGACGGGATTGGAAAAGAAGTTACCACCGAAGGAAAAGGTGTGTTGATAAAAATTGCCGAAATTTTTAGTCATCAATTTGAATTTGATGAGGCAATCATCGGTCATGATGCAATTGAAACCACCGGTAATCCATTGCCTGATGAGACCTTGAGTAAGTTAAAAAACTGCGATGCAATTTTATTTGGAGCTGTCGGGCATCCGAAATATGACAATGATCCAACGCTCAAGGTAAGACCAGAGCAAGGACTATTAAAGATGCGCAAGGAGTTGGGCTTGTACGCCAACTTGCGTCCCATAAAACTATTTGATGAGTTGTTGGAAGCCTCTAGCATCAAACCTGAAATCCTCAAAGGTTCTGATATTCTATTCTTCCGCGAGTTAACGGGCGATGTGTACTTTGGTGAGAAGGGAAGAAAGGATAACGGCAATACTGCATTCGATCTGATGATCTATCAGCGTTATGAGGTGGAACGTATTGCCCACAAAGCATTTCAGGCAGCGCGTACCCGGAAGAAAAAAGTTACTTCTGTGGATAAAGCCAATGTGCTCGAAAGCTCACGGCTTTGGCGCGAAGTAGTACAGGAAATCGGCAAGCAATATCCGGATGTACAACTCGAGCATCAGTTTGTGGATGCAGCCGCAATGAAGCTGATTCAAAATCCACGCAGCTATGATGTAGTTGTAACCGGAAATCTTTTTGGTGATATTCTTACCGATGAGGCCTCGCAGATTGCAGGCTCCATGGGTATGTTAGCCTCTGCCTCGGTGGGCGACAAAGTGGGATTGTATGAACCCATTCACGGAAGTGCACATGACATTACCGGAAAAGGAATTGCAAATCCGTTAGCTTCTATTTTATCAGCAGCACTCTTGCTTGATATTTCATTTGGAATGAAAGAAGAATCGGAAACAGTAATCAAAGCTGTAGAACAAACACTGAAACAAGGGTATCGCACCGCAGACATCGCAGACGCTAAAACTCCAAAAGATAAAATTTTAAATACCCAGCAAATGGGCAAGCAGGTAATAAATCAACTTGTGAACGTAAGTAGTCAGTCGGAAGTAACCAGTATCTAAGATCAAGTAACCAGAAAAATTATGGCACAGAAAATTCAAATCTTTGACACAACCCTTCGCGATGGCGAGCAGGTTCCCGGTTGTCAATTGAAGACCGAAGAAAAAATCATTATCGCCAAAGAATTAGAGTTACTCGGTGTAGATGTTATTGAGGCTGGCTTTCCGATTTCGAGCCCCGGTGATTTTCTCTCTGTTGTTGAAATTTCAAAAGCGGTAACTGAACCGGTAGTTTGTGCGCTTACCCGGTCAAAGAAAGAAGATATTGATGTAGCGGCCGAGGCCCTGCATCATGCCAAACATGGACGAATCCATACAGGTATCGGGTCTTCGGATGTACACATCAAGCATAAATTCAGAAGTAGTCGTGAGCAAGTACTGGAGCAAGGTGTATGGGCAACTAAGTATGCCAAAGCCAAAGGGTATGAAGTCGAATTTTATGCGGAAGATGCTGGTCGTGCTGATTTAGTATTTCTTGCTCAATTGGTAGAATCCGTAATTGCTGCTGGTGCAGATGTAGTGAACATCCCGGACACTACCGGATATTGCCTGCCAAATTTATATGGCAAGCGTATTCAGTACCTGATGGAGAATGTAAAGAATATTGATAAGGCTGTCATCTCCGTACATTGTCATAATGACTTAGGTTTGGCCACTGCCAATACAATTGCTGGCTTAACGAATGGTGCGCGCCAGGCAGAAGTAACGATTAATGGAATTGGCGAACGTGCCGGCAATACTTCATTGGAAGAAGTCGCTATGATTTTGCAAACTCATAAAGACCTTGATCTTTATTGCAATATCAAGGCGAACAGAATCTATGCACTCAGTCAATTGGTGTCAAGCATGATGCACATGCCTGTACAAGCCAACAAAGCGATTGTAGGTAAAAATGCATTCGCCCATTCATCAGGTATTCACCAGGATGGATTTTTGAAACATGCCGAAAACTATGAGATCATAAATCCAGCCGATGTAGGAGTTCCCTCCTCATCGATTGTTTTGACTGCACGCAGCGGAAGAGCCGCTCTTAAACATCGCCTGGAATTGCTGGGGTATAGTGTAGCGGGTGACGATCTGAATACGGTATATGAAAGCTTCCTTACCGTAGCTGATGAAAAGAAAGAGGTGAATGATGGCGACCTGATTATGATCGCAACCAGCATGCCGGTACTTTCTAAAATGCCCTGATAGGAAGTCTGGGAACCCTCAGTGAATCTCCGTGTTCTCTGTGGTTATTTTTTTCACATAAGCCACTGAGAAAATCACAGAGACTTCAGTTTCTCTACCAATTTTTCCGGAATACTGGCCATTTTTCGTTTTGAGTAATCGAAGCAGACAATTCCTGTTTTACCGAGAGCTATTTTCTTTCCCGTGGCTTTATTCGTGATCTTATAAAACAGATCAAATCCATATTTATTTAAATCCCCCACAGCAATTTCAACTTTCAGGGCATCGCCTAAAAAGGACTCTGCCTTGTACACAATGGCCGCATCACTCACAATCTGACCAATCATACCTTCCAGCCGCACTTCACTTTCGAAGCCCATAGACCGGTAAAACAAAGTGCGGGCTTCCTGCATGAGGGTGAGCATGCTGTCGTTACCAACATGATTGCCATAGTTCAGGTCACTTACCCGCACACCTATTTCTGTGTGAAAGATAAATTTTTCGGGAAGTTGTATTTCAATGCGTGCCATCTTGGTTAATTTGCTGCACAAGTATACACATTGATGATCAAATTAAGCTTTCTGCTTAATGTCTGGAAAAAATTGAAGCGGGCATTCTTCATCCTGCTGGCAGTTCAGTTTATTTATATCATTCTCCTGCGCTGGATCAATCCACCCATCACTATCACACAACTTACCAATTGGGTAGGTGGTTATGGGTTAAAGCGCGACTACATAAACTTTGAAGAGATGTCGCCCAACATCCGGCTGGCGGTGATGGCCTCCGAAGATCAACTCTTTCCTGACCACAATGGGTTCGACATCAAAAGCATTAAAAAAGCACTGAAGAGCAATAAGAAAAAAAATACCAGGATCCGCGGTGCCTCCACCATCAGTCAGCAGGTAGCCAAGAATGTATTTCTCTGGCAAGGGCGCAGTTGGTTTCGCAAAGGATTGGAAGTGTATTTCACCTTTATGATTGAAGTATTCTGGAGTAAAGAACGGATTCTTGAAATGTATCTCAATGTCGCTGAAATGGGAAAAGGAATTTTTGGAGTGGAAGCTGCCTCGCGCACGTACTTCAAAAAACCTGCTCAGAAACTAACTCGCACCGAAGCAGCTATGATTGCCGCGTGTTTACCCAATCCAAAAAAATATTTGGTGCAACCTCCCTCCCGTTACATCAACAGGCGGTATCCATGGATTTTAAACCAGATGAATAACCTGGAGGGTGATGAAGATGTGGAAAAATTATTGGAAGTGCCGAAGCCCATTAGGAGAAAGGGTAAATGAACAGTTTATTTACCTCGCCACTTCCCGAATCGCCTTTACGGTATAATCAATGTCTTTCAGCGTGTTCTGCTATGTCATCTCGACACCATCAACATGAGCAAAAAATATTACTTGGAGTTCTGAGGCCAAAAAAACTGAATGACTAATTCACTATTTGATGGTGAGGAATAACAGCAAAGGCTAGGACTCTCTTACCACTCTTAAAATTACCTACCCCCATCGCCACACCTGCAAAGGCTGAGAAGAGGGAAGTATTTTACCAGGATATGTATTTATAAATTATCCGAATCAGTTTATAGGCCTCTTCCATGTTCTTTGCGCTGAAGGAAACCGTGTATCCATCCACTCTTTTCATTCCAGGAATGCTCATGGCCACATCCGCACGGGTAGGAACATCTACTTTTATTTTGAATTCGATAGGCTCCTGCGTAAGTGGCTTTGCTTTTTTTATATCCTTTAATGCGGCCTTGGTTTGTGTTTGCAATTCCTTTATCACCACATCCGGATGAATGAGTTTTGCAGCGCTGGCACCAATGGCCTCTTTGGTAATCACAGTGCGTGTGGACGTCAACTTTTTTATTTCTTCGCTAAACGTTTTGTCGCCACTTGCAAGAATTACCGGAACACCCAATGCACTGGCGAAGTAGGTATTCAATCCGCCTTCACCCACTTCCACTCCATTGAGCCAAAGTCCTTTTACGTTGCCCGAACCTGTATGTGCCAGGAAACCATTCTCGGCTCCGGCCATAGCGTGATAGCCAATAAAGATAACGCCATCAAACGTTGCATCCAGACCTTGCACCATACCTAAGGGCTTGATATTACTTTGAATGTATTCCACCCGTGGATCCAGTTGTGTCTGCAACAGATTCTGCATATCGCCATGACTATCATTCACCAGGATAGTGGCTGGCCCTGATTCAAAGATTGCACTCACGACAGCATTCACTTCGTTAGTCATTAACTTTCTTCCAGTGTCATAATCTTTACCGCCTGTACTGGTCATAGCCGATGTGCCGATGCCACCAATACCTTCCATGTCCACAGAGATAAAAATTTTTAATGGTTTGTTTTGAGCAAAAGCTGATGTGGAGAGTGCAAGAAAAAGGATTACGTATTTCATTCTTATGTTATTGATTTAAGATTTGAAAATTAATGGATAAATAAATGACCTCTTTACACGTGGACGTATCACTTCCCACCCTTCAAATTCTCTGCCATCATCAACACAAAATCCTTTCCCTTCACAAAGCCTTTTCCCAATTCAGCTTCGTACTTGTCGGTAATGCCAAGGGCTGCAATGTCTTCCGTCTTCTTTCCTTTCTTCAATGCCGCCACTACCTGATCACGGATATCGGCAATCGTATCGCGTAGTTTTTTTACATCGGCTTTAGTGGCCACCTCACCATGGCCGGGAATTACTTTGGTATTATCATCAATCAATAATAATATTTTATCAAGCGTGGAAACAAATCCATTCACTGAGCCGCCATTGGAAAGATCGATATACGGATATCCATAGCGCACAAAGGCATCTCCGGTATGCACTACATTGGCATTTTTAAACTGTACAATCACATCCCCATCGGTATGGCCCTGATCAAAATGATGCAGCACAATGTCTTCATCATTCAAATGAAAATTGAGTTTATCCGCAAAGGTGATTAACGGCCAGGCATTCTGATCGCGGGGCGGGTTCTTAGCTCCTGTCCGCGCATTAACCGATTCCTTCGACATGCGCTCGCGCACCCGGTCGTGGGCTACCAACGTGGCACCCATCTTTTTAAAATTTTCGTTGCCTCCTGAGTGGTCGCCATGAATATGCGTATTGATGGCAAACCGGATTTCACCTGGATCAAGTGTCTTGATGGCACCATTAATTTTATTTGATAAGGGCGCAAACTGATTATCAATCAGTAGGGTTCCCTCCTTGCCTATTAGTACGCCTAAATTTCCTCCTGCCCCTTTCAACATATAAATCTGCTCGGTAATTTTTACTGGAGTGATCCGAACCGTATCATAGTTGGTTTGGGCTATTCCAGTGCCCGCAATCACCAGAAACAAACATGCAAGTGTATAGAATTTCATAAGAGGTTAGTTTGAAAATAAATTTAGGTTAAAAAACCGCGATTCGCTAAAAGAACCGCAAGAAACAGGTTGAAATCCCCCAGTTAACAGGTCACTTTTGTGAAGTAAAAATTAATAGCTTTATGATTGTGACAACCGAACAACCCATCAATTACCAGCGCATTGAACAAGCCATTCTTTACCTGGAACAGAACTTTAAACAGCAACCCGAACTTGGTGAAGTTGCCGAAGCAGTAAACATTTCTCCTTTTCACTTTCAACGGATTTTTACAGAGTGGGCGGGTATTAGTCCAAAACGGTTTCTTCAATTTCTAACAGTCGGTTTTTTAAAAGCAAAATTGCAGCAATCGAAAAACCTGGTGGAAGCCGCAGAAGCAGCCGGACTATCGAGTCAATCAAGAGTGTATGACTTGTTCACTACGCTGGAGGCGGTAACTCCTGAAGAATATAAGCAACGAGGTACGGGCATTCACATTAACTACGGCTTTCATGAAACTCCGTTTGGGATGGCATTGATTGCTGTTACCGATCGGGGTGTTTGCTGGCTCTCATTTATTGCTACCGATGAAGACCCCAGGATTGAGTTGGAGAAAATGAAAGAGCATTGGTATAATTCGGTGTTTCATCAAGATCAACAATTGACCGAGTCCTTCATTGCTAAAATTTTTTCCTCACCCCTTCCCCTCTCCCCGGGGCGAGGGGTGTCCGCCTCTGGCGGACGGGGTGAGGGAAGAATACATCTCTTTGTAAAAGGAACTAACTTTCAAATTAAGGTCTGGGAAGCATTGTTAAAACTTCCGTTGGGTAGCGTAACTACGTATAAGGACATTGCCGGAAATATTCAAAATCCACAGGCGATGCAAGCGGTGGGCTCTGCGGTTGGCTCAAATCATATTGCTTATCTGATACCTTGCCATCGGGTAATCCGCAAAGACGGGGTATTGGGCGAATATCGGTGGAGCTCCACCCGTAAAAAGAGCATTATTGGCTGGGAGATGGCCAAAGTTGAACTACCCTGATTTAGTATCTGGGCGTTCCATCTATAAAATAGTCCAAGCTGCCTGCAACTTTTTGATTTACAAGGAGTATCTATAGGGTATTCCCAACCCATTACGCCTATGTTTCGCAGCTATTTCAAAATCGCACTTCGCAACCTGATCAAAAACAAGGGGTACTCCTTTATTAATATTGCAGGACTGGCCACCGGTATGGCAGTTGCGCTGCTTATCGGGCTTTGGATCTGGGACGAACTTACATTCAACAAGTATCATAAAAATTACGATCGCCTTGCACAAGTATGGCAACACAATGACTATAATGGAGTGAAGGGATCGCAAGTATCTAATCCTTACGTTATGGCCGAAGAGATTCGAAACAACTTCGGCAGTGATTTTAAATACGTGCTGCAATCCACCTGGAACTTCGACCGCATTCTTACTGTGGGCGAAAAGAAATTCAGCAAGAGTGGAATGTACTGGGAGCCGCAGGTTATTGACATGCTCTCCATTAGGCTACTAAAGGGCGACCCCGACCAGGCTTTGAAAGACCCATACTCTATTATTCTGTCAGAGTCCGTAGCCAAAGCTTTCTTTGACGATGCCGATCCGATAGGGCAAATCATTCGCATCAACAACAAAAACGATGTAAAAGTAATTGGTGTGTATGAAGATATTCCACACAGTTCCAATTTCCGCGAAATGAGTTTCATCATGCCGTGGGATCTTTACATTATTGAGAATGACTGGATCAAAAAAATGGAGGACCCGTGGGGCAGCAACTTTACACAAACGTGGGTACAACTTGCCGACAATGCCGACATGGAACAAGTATCGGCAAAAATTGTGGATGTGAAATTAAACAAGGTAGATGAAGGCGGTCGCAGGTATAAACCCGAAGTCTTTCTGCACCCTATGAGTAAATGGCATTTGTATTCCGACTTCCGCGAAGGCAAAAATGTAGGTGGGCGTATTGAGTTTGTATGGATGTTCGGCATCATTGGGTCGTTTGTGTTGTTGCTTGCGTGTATCAATTTTATGAACCTAAGCACGGCACGCTCCGAAAAACGCGCCAAAGAAGTAGGCATTCGCAAGTCCATTGGTTCGATGCGTTCGCAATTGATCAAACAGTTTTTTTCCGAGTCGATAGTAGTTGCCCTGCTGGCATTTATTGTATCGTTGGGTTTGGTCTATCTGGCATTGCCTGCTTTTAACGAAGTGGCAGGTAAGAAACTTACCTTGTTATGGAACAGTCCCGTCTTTTGGTTGATTGGTCTTAGCTTCAGTTTAATCACTGGCATTGTGGCTGGCAGTTATCCCGCACTATACTTGTCATCATTCCAGCCAGTGAAAGTATTAAAAGGTACTTTTCGTGTGGGCAGGCTCGCTTCTATTCCGCGCCAGGTGCTAGTCGTGTTGCAGTTTACTGTTTCGGTTACGCTCATCATCGGCACTATTGTAGTATTCCGTCAGATTGAGTTCGCCAAAGATCGGCCCATAGGGTATGAGCGCAACGGGCTTATTAATATTTACTTACAAACACCCGATATCCACGATCACTTTGAAGCAGTACGCAATGAATTAAAAAACCAGGGAGCAATTGTAGAGATGACTGAGGCTGGAAGTCCTACCACGCAAGTATGGAATACCAATGGCGGCTTTACCTGGAATGGCAAAGACCCTTCTCTCGCGGTGGACTTTCCTAATAATGGTGTTACACACGAGTTCGGCAACACCGTTGGTTGGAAGTTTAAAGCAGGTCGCGACTTCTCTCGCGAGTTTGCAAGCGACTCCAACGCATTTATCATCAACGAAGCTGCCGCTAAATTTCTGGGCTTCGAAAATCCAGTTGGTGAAACACTTACGTGGGACGAAAAACCCTATACCATTATTGGTGTGATTGAAGACATGATTATCGAATCGCCCTATGAACCTGTGCGAGCTTCGCTATGGCATATAGACCAGGATAACAATGTAAACCTCGCCATCTTAAAGCTCAACCCCGACATGGGTGCTCACAAAGCAATCGAAAAAATCAAAACCGTATTTACAAAATACAATCCCGAATCACCTTTCTCTTATGAGTTTGTGGATGACGAATACGAACGCAAGTTCAGCGATGAAGAACGTGTGGGTAAACTCGCCAGCTTCTTTGCCGTGCTGGCTATCTTCATCAGTTGCCTGGGTATCTTCGGGTTGGCCAGTTTTGTTGCTGAGCAACGTACCAAAGAAATTGGAGTGCGCAAAGTAATGGGTGCCAGTGTAGTTAATCTTTGGGGAATGCTATCGAAAGACTTTGTTTTTCTTGTGGGCATCTCGCTGTTGTTGGCCATGCCGCTAGCGTGGTACTTTATGAATAACTGGCTGCAGAAATATCAATACCGAAGTGACATGGCCTGGTGGATTTTTGCCATGGCCGGAGTGGGCGCATTACTCATCACATTACTTACTGTGAGTTATCAATCTATTAAAGCTGCAATGGCAAACCCGGTTAATAGTTTGAGAAGCGAGTAAAAGACCACGAGACCTAAGTCCATAAAAAGTCTTATTTTAGTAAAGTGTTCGCGATTCAATCAACTACGATTCTACTACCAGGCGGAGAAACATTGTCTGCCGAAATAACTTCCTCCGAAAATCCAAAAGCAATTTTTGTTTTTGCGCACGGAGCCGGTGCCGGTATGAATCATCCTTTCATGAAAGAGTTGTCGACAGAGTTAGCTAACCATGGAATTGCCACACTTCGCTACAATTTTCTTTATATGGAGCAAAAGAAAAAGCGACCGGATTTTCCAGCGGTAGCGCATCAGGCAGTAGCCGCAGCCATTAGCAAAGCGCATGAGCTCTTTCCAGCTATTCCCTTGTTTGCCGGTGGCAAATCATTTGGTGGCCGAATGACTTCGCAATATTTATCTGCGAACCCGGGTTCCAATGTGAAGGGAATTGCTTTTGTGGGCTTTCCATTGCACCCGGCCGGCAAACCTTCTATTGAAAGAACTACCCATCTTGAGAAAATAAAACTTCCGATACTCTTCCTGCAAGGCACACGCGATGCGCTGGCCAAATGGTCGTTAATCGAACCGCTTTGTCAAAAACTCTCTACTGCAACCTTAATTAAATTAGAAGGCGCAGATCACAGCTTCAAAGCCGCTAAACAAAATCTGCTGCCGGTGCTGGCTACTGAAATCAATTTGTGGATCGATCGTTTAATCAAATAAAATAGTTCCAAATTTTTTAAAGTCGTGAAAGTTGGTGCGTGTTTTTTGCCACGACCATTCCGAAGATCCACTATCATAATCAATTCTATAGAAGTTGCACCGCCACTTTGTGCCCTTTACAGGTGGAACATTGTCGAGTGGCTTTAACAAGGCATAGGGAATAAAGAATTCTGCAGTCCATGCTTTGTCCGTTGTCTTAGTGGCATGTCGCGTTTTCCGATTCCCTTCATAATGCCAAGGCAACCAACCTAAGAAATTACCATTGGAATTCGGAACCAGAATCGGTAATTCGAAATTGTGTGGCGATAGTTCGTATTCAAAATAGAGAGGCTTGGATTCATCGGTCCAGAAAAAAATCTCAACCACATCTTCATTAAACAAATCCGTAAAATCCGCACGCAGCGTTGAGGTGATTACTTCATCCTCACAATAAAAGAGCCCATAAATACCCGAAGCTGAATACAAGAGTTTAATTTTTGTCTCATAGGTTTTTGTACCGTCACGGTGTGGTAAGGTGGTCCATTCAGCAGATTGCCATGCGGCAGCGGTCCCATCTCCCGAAAAATCAAAGTCACCTGTTTGCCTGATTTTTAATGTTGAAGATTCCGGTTTTTGTCCGAATCCCAGCCAGGAGGTAAAAAGCCCGATCAATAGAAAAATATTTTTCATAAGTGCAGATCAATTAGGATAGAGATTATACTTTCTACTCTCAATTTAATAAATTGTCAGGTATAAGTCAGGAATTAAGTAACGGATATAAACACGGGTATTATGAAAAAATTAATCATCGCAATTTTCTTATTAAGTGCAATTGTAGTCACCGCTCAAAATACTCCCAGAATCATTGTAATCGGGGCACATCCTGATGATTGCGATATGGATGCCGGTGGTACTGCTGCGTTGTTTGCGTCCATGGGGTACGCGGTAAAATTCGTATCGGTAACTAATGGCGATGCCGGTCACCAAAGCGAAGGCGGTGGAGCTCTCGCTAAACGTAGAATCGCGGAAGCCCTGGAAGCAGGAAAACGCTTTGGCGTTACCTACGATGTACTCGATAATCATGATGGTGAGTTGTTGCCTACGTTGGCAATCAGATTACAAATTATCCGGAAGATAAGAGAATGGAATGCGGACGTTGTTATTGCGCCACGACCAAATGATTATCACCCCGACCATCGTTACACCGGAGTGCTGGTACAAGATGCAGCCTATATGGTGGCAGTTCCCAACGTAGCTCCCGATACCGCACCCTTAAAAAAGAATCCGGTGTTTTTGTACTCACAGGATTTCTTCCAGCGACCTAATGCGTTCCGTCCTGATATTGCTGTGGACATAACTTCCGTTTACAATCAAAAAATTCACGCGCTTAGCGCCCACGAATCGCAAGTGTATGAATGGTTGCCATGGATTGGGGGATACCTGAATGAAGTTCCAAAAAATCCGGCCGACCGTAAGAAATGGCTTGCTGGTCGTTCAGTTGTACCCATTACACCTGAGGTGAGAAAATCGTTGGAGCAGTGGTATGGAAAAGAAAAAGCTTCCGGTGTGAAAAACGCGGAAGCTTTTGAAATCTGTGAATACGGAACCCAGCCTAAAGAAGAAGATATCCGCAAACTTTTTCCGATGCTTAAGAAATAAATCCTATCGCTCGTAACGCCCTGACTTTTCCCTTAATTGAATGCGGTAAACAATTGGACTATTAGCATTCAGTGTAGAGGTGCGCCTGGAAGATATAGGGCCCATGCGGCCCGCATGACTGGTCTCACTGGGCATAAGTGGCAGCAACCTGGATACTAATTTTTCCATAGCCTGATCTGCCGCATCGCCTTCCAGCTCTTCATAGGTACCCCACGCAATTACACTTTGCCAGTTTGAAATACTCTTCATTTCATCTACTTCAAAACAGCATTCGGGATTTTGCCTTAAAAATTCGATTTTCATTCCTTCCGTAGTATGGCCAATTACGTATCCATTATCATATACATACGTAATGGGTACCACATACACCCGATCATCACCCACGCACCCTATTCTGCCAATTACATTGGAATTAAGCACGCCTTCAATTTCCTCTTTACTTAGTTCACCCAGCATAGTAATCTGGTTTATATCCTAAGAATCAGTACCCCCACTTTTTCATAACTTCATAATCCTCCCTCATGCATTGCAGCGGAGTTTTGCCCTGATAGGATTCCTGCTCAATGATAAAGTGAATCGTTCCTCCGGACTTCCGGCACAGATCAACAACCTCTTTAACGCTGACAATTCCGGTTCCCAATATCGTGCTTTCGTATTTTTCTTTGCCTGAACCCAAAATCTCGTCTTTCACATGCAATGACTCAAAACGACCCGGATATTTTTGTACAATGTCAATTGCCTTTGCACCGCCATTGTATAAGTTACCTGTGTCAAGTTGTTGCATCACCAGGTTAGGATCGGTGTTCTGAAGAATAATGTCGTACAATGTTTTATCATTCAATTTCTCAGAGAATTCAAAATCATGATTGTGATAACCAAACTTCATTCCCGATTTTTTACACAACTCACCAGACTTGTTGAAAGTCTCCAATTGTTTCATCAGTTCGTCATACGATTGACGGACTTTGGAATCCATCCACGGGCTGATTACAAATTGTTGACCCATATAGGCTGCATCCTCCACGGTATACTTCCACGCATCGGTAAAATCTTTTTTGGCCTCATCCCAATGTTGTTTACCAAGCACAGTGTGTCCGCTGGGCATTGTCATTCCCAAATCGCCTAATACTTTTTTAAACTCAGCGGGTGTCCAGCCATAAAACTTTCTATTCACATAATTGGCATGTTCAACATTCTGATAACCAATCTTAGCAAGTTCTTTTAACGTTCCCAGCGGATCCGCCTTCATTTCGTCACGCACGCAGTACAATTGCAAGCCCATTAACTCCTTTTTAACTGGAGCAGCAAATAAAGATGAGGATAGCAAGGAGCCACCGGCAACTGCCAAGGCGCTCTTTTTAATAAATTCTCTACGAGAAGTTGTCATAGGTAGTTATGATTTTGCAAGGAAGTTACCATAATCACACCATAAATAATAACTGTTTTATACGGATGGCATAAATCACCGATTACTGTCTAAGAGGTTCAAAATGAAAGTTTGGAAATTAATCTTAATCTTGCACTTTAACTTAAAATGGTATCGATGTGTCTTCTTATTTAGTCGCCCATTAACCAACCTCTATGGACCGAACCACCATTAAACGAATTGTATTACCTGGAATAATTTTACAATCAGTGCTCATTGGCGGTGGATATGCAACTGGTCGGGAGATTGTTGAGTATGGAGCAAAGTTTGGAGCTAGCGGCTGGGTCTGTGGTCTGGCTATATTTCTTGGCTTTTCGATCATGTCTATTCTTTCCATGGAAGCGTGCCGTCAATGGCAGGTGTATGACTATAAATCACTGTTGAAAAAGCTGATCGGTCCAGCCTGGATCCTTTATGAGATAGTGTATTTGCTACTGGCCATATTAATCATTGCTGTGATGGCATCCGCAGCTGGTGAAATTCTACATAATACATTAGGCTTCAGTCCGTGGGTAGGCGTAGTCATTATCATCGTACTAGTAGGATTTCTTAATTACATGGGTGAAACTGTTATCGCGAAATTGGAAACTATCGGCACAGTTGCGCTCTTCGCTGCGTATCTTCTGTTCACCTTCGTAGTCTTTAACAACCAGGGAGCAGAAATTTCTAAGGTCTTTTCGGACTGGGATACAAGTTACCAAAAAGATATTCCGGGTCTGGGTCTTCTTGTCTGGACGGGTTTGCTATACGTTGGCTATAACCTGGCTGTGTACCCCGCTTCATTTTTCACGTATCGGGAAATTCAATCGAGACGCGAGGGCATTGCCGCTGGATTTATCTCCGGTTTACTTATGACGATACCATGGTTCCTCACCTACTTTGCCATCCTCGCCTACTATCCAGATAAACATGTTCTGGAGGCTACCGTGCCCTGGCTTGAGATATTAAAATCCTTTCATCCCTTACTCATTGCAATTTTCGGAATTGTTGTAGGCTGGACGTTAGTTGAGACAGCAACTGGTATGATTCACGCCTTTATCAGTCGTATTGAAATGGAAGTTGCAGAGCGTAAAAAGACTCCACTTAAAAAAATCTATAAAGCGTTAATTTCATCAGTAGCTCTTATCGCGTCATTAATCTTAGCCCAGGTTGGCATTATTGATTTAGTAGCAAAGGGGTATGAATTAATGGCTTACGCGATGATCGCGGTGTATGGAATACCTTTAATTTTTTATGCCCGCAAGTTGCTGACTTAATAAGGGGAACTAATTTAATACGGATTGATAGGCCTCCTCGTAGTGACGCGCCAGATTAACCCAATCAAAGGCAGAAGAGTAATTTTCTACATTGTTACGTTGCATAATTCTGCTTCTGCGGTCTTGTTGTAAAAACTTGTAGAGAAAAGATGCCAGTTGACGGGCACTCCAATCGAAAGTCCGCTTGCCTCGTTCTACAACTAACATTCCACCCTTTTCATGATCTGGCATATTACGCAACAGGTAATCGCCAAAGCCACTAAGGTCACTTGTTACAGCAGGCACACCACTGGCCATGCATTCGAGTGGAGTATAGCCCCAGGGTTCGTAATAACTGGGGAAAATACCTAAGTGACATCCGCGCACAAACTGACTGTAATCCATTCCAAAGAGTGGGTTGGTCGAGTTGATGAAATCTGGATGATAAACAATTTTCACTTTATCTTCCTTCCTGTTGAGCAAATCCCTACGTACAAGAAATTGCAGAATCTCATCCGTTTCTTCATTCACCAATTTATGAGTTACAGGCAATGGCATCTTGTTACTCTTCCACGACTGAATAGTCCTGCGATACCGCAACTTCCAGTATTCATCTACAAATTCGTTTAACTCAGGTAGCCGGTGATCTTGCCGGATGGTGCTTTCAAAAAATAATCGTTTACCAACCTGCCGCTGAATCGCCTCACAGGTTTGACGAATCTCTTCCATTACCGCCCGCGATTGCAATACTTCTGGCTTAATACTGTAGAACTCCCGTTTCGTAATAAAAAACATGACTACCGTAAGATCAGATTTTTCCTCTTTCAATTTTTGATTAAGATGATACAATGCCTCCAGGGTAATGTCGAAGCCTTTATTCTTATACTCATATCTGCCTGAGGTAAAAAAGTAAACGGTCTTATCAAGATCAAAAGAATAGGAATTAAAAAAATGACCCATGATAAACTCATGAATCTGCTCTTTATAGGTAGAATGTAAATTCTGAAATTCGTGCAATGCTTCGAATCGTTGAATATTTAATCCATTAGGAAGAATAAAATCCGGGGTTCTTCTCAAAAGATGCTTACACTCCCGGGCGGTGACATCACTGACGGTAGTCATTACATCACAACTTTGAGCACAACCGTATTCAATGGCCGCTTCAGTTTCAATACCAAATTTGCCAGCTTCATCTTCCCACCGAAAGAAAGGCAGGTGCGCATAAAATAGTGGTGAATTAATAGCAAGGTGTCTTCCTAATTGAGTTGCATGGGTTGTAAAAATTGTCTTCACCGGCATTGCCTCACGCTTAATATCCAGAATAGGCAACCCTGCCATCCACTCATGAAAGTGAGCAAGAATCTTTTGATCATGCCCTGAAATTTTTACAAGCTCATCAATAAACAACTTGGTGAGGTAAGCAAAACCAATAACCTGATTAATCAACTCATTCTTATCGGGTGTCTGAATGGCATGGTTTTTCCACAATAAATATTTGAGAACATTCAACACTTTTTCCTCAATCGCATTAGGATTGAGAAGTACAACCCGTGGCTTTCCTGTAATTAGCCATTCCGCATATATTATATCATATCCTTTCTTGCGTAAATTAGAAGCTGCCAAACCAAATACATCGGCTGCATCTTCTAAAGGTTCAAGCTCAGCAAGAATATTTTTGTTTATATAAGGTCCGATCATACAGAAATGTCCACTCCAGTTATCCACCATAACAGGAGCTTTCGATCTGATTACTGTATAAATACCACCTACCTGATTACAAACTTCCCAGGCTACTTCAACAAGCAGTGCAGAGTTAGAGGGTTTTGTTGTGCGAGGTGTTCTTTTTGGCATAGCTTGAGTCAAAGTGTCTGAAAACTACTGAATTGCAAACAATTTAATGACAAAATTTCTCAAAAACACGATTTGTAACAGGTGGATTCTAATTTGTTGATAGTGAGTCGAAAACAACTATCAATATGAACTTTGATAAATTCACTATAAAATCACAAGAAGCGCTACAGAAGTCAGCAGAGATTGCGACTTCGCTTCAACAACAGGCTATTGAGCCTGGGCATTTATTGAAAGCCATTTTGGCGACAGATGAAAATGTCTCAAGCTACCTATACAAGAAACTTAATATCAACAGTACTATTCTCGAAACAAAATTAGAAGAGATTGTAAACTCGTACCCAAAAGTTTCGGGTCAACAAGCATACTTATCAAATACGACTAACACGGTATTGCAAAATGCAGAGAAGGAACTACGGGAATTCAAAGATGAGTTTGTAGCCATTGAGCACTTGTTGTTAGCGTTGCTCGCAACGAAAGACAAAGTGTCTTCCATTATGAAAGATGCGGGGTTTGAAAAGTCTACCCTAATAAAGGCAATTAAAGAATTGCGTGGTGGAGCTAAAGTGACCGATCAAAATGCAGAGGCAAAATATAAATCGCTGGAACGCTATTCAAAAAATCTGAATGATCTCGCCAAGAAAGGTAAGATCGATCCTGTTATTGGTCGCGATGAAGAAATCAGGCGCGTGTTACAGATCCTTTCGCGCAGAACAAAAAATAACCCTATACTTTTAGGAGAACCAGGTGTAGGTAAAACCGCAATTGTAGAAGGCATGGCCCAACGCATTGTTAATGGCGATGTGCCCGAAAATCTGAAATCAAAAATTCTGGTTTCGCTGGACATGGGCTTGCTTGTGGCGGGCGCAAAGTATAAAGGCGAATTTGAAGAACGCCTGAAAGCAGTTATCAAAGAAGTAACAGATTCAAATGGCGAGATTATTCTCTTTATTGATGAAATCCATACCTTGATTGGTGCCGGTGGTGGAGAAGGCGCGATGGATGCCGCTAACTTATTAAAACCTGCGCTAGCGCGAGGCGAACTTCATGCTATCGGGGCTACTACTTTAAAAGAGTATCAGAAGTATATCGAAAAAGATAAAGCGTTGGAACGCAGGTTTCAGGCTGTGATGGTGGACGAACCTTCGGTGGAAGATTCAATTTCTATACTGCGAGGAATAAAGGATAAATATGAATTACACCATGGTGTGCGTATTAAAGACGATGCAGTAATCTCTGCCGTTGAATTATCCAGTCGATACATTTCTGATCGCTTCCTTCCAGATAAGGCTATCGACCTGATGGATGAAGCTGCCGCCAAATTGCGTTTGGAGATGGATTCCTTACCAGAAGAATTGGATGAGCTCAATCGAAAGATAATGCAACTTGAAATTGAACGTGAAGCCATTCGCAGAGAAAAGGACAAAGACAAAGAAGTAATCCTATCAAAAGAAATTGCCGAACTCACCGGAGAACGCAATGAACTTAAAGCACAATGGGAAAATGAAAAGTCGGTTGTGCAAAACTTACGGCAGGAAAAAGAAAACATTGATAAACTAAAGTTTGAAGCTGAACAAGCAGAGAAAGCTGGTGACTACGGCAAGGTGGCTGAAATTCGCTACGGAAAAATTACTGCCTCTGAAAAACACCTGAAGGACCTTGAGTCGAATATGAAGGAAATGCAAGGCGAACATTCGCTTTTAAAGGAAGAAGTAGATAGCGAAGACATTGCCGAAGTAGTTGCAAAATGGACAGGCATACCAGTCTCAAAAATGTTGCAAAGTGAACGCGAGAAATTGCTAACACTTGAAGAAGAGTTAAGTAAACGTGTTGCCGGGCAGGAAGAAGCAATTCGGGCATTAAGTGATGCCGTGCGCAGAAGCAGAGCTGGCTTGCAAGATCCAAAACGACCTATTGGTTCTTTCATATTTATGGGAACAACCGGTGTAGGTAAAACGGAATTATCGAAAGCCCTGGCAGATTATCTGTTCAATGATGATAACGCGATGGTGCGGATAGATATGAGTGAGTACCAGGAGCGCCATAGTGTAAGCCGTCTGATCGGTGCGCCTCCAGGCTATGTTGGTTATGATGAAGGCGGACAACTCACAGAAGCTGTGAGACGGAAACCTTACTCTGTTATTTTATTGGATGAAATCGAAAAAGCACATCCGGATGTGTTTAACATTCTTCTGCAAGTATTGGATGATGGCCGGTTAACAGATAATAAAGGCAGGGTAGCCAATTTTAAGAACACGATTATTATCATGACCACCAACATTGGCTCGCATATCATTCAGGAAAACTTTGAAAAGATAAACGAGTCGAACTACTTCGATGTGCTGGAGAGTACTAAAGATGAAGTGCTCGCTTTACTGAAAAAATCGGTACGGCCTGAATTTATCAACCGTATAGATGAAATTATCATGTTCCGACCACTCAGTAGGGCAGATATTAGAAAAATTGTAGAAATACAATTTAAACTGATCCAGAAACGTTTAATGGAAAGTGGCGTGAAACTTGATATTTCGGAGGAAGCACTTGAAAGATTGGCTAAATTAGGCTACGATCCACAGTTTGGAGCCAGGCCGTTAAAACGGGTTATTCAACGAGAAATATTAAATGAACTTTCTAAACAAATTTTGTCTGGAAAAGTGAACAAGGACTCAGTCATTTTTGTTGAATTAAAAGAAGGGGTTGAATTTGAGTTTATCAACCTCGATGAAGTAGAAGTTGTTAAGTAAAACAATAAAGATCGTGAGGTCCCGGATCACCGGGAAGTGTTGTGGGGTTTGGTTTTTGGGGTTAGGGCGGGCTGAGGGGCCCGCCCTTCTTTTTTTTCTATTCTGTTTCCTGAATGCGGAATTGCTTTTTCAAAGCATCTTTGCCCTTGCCGTCCATCATCATGACCAGGTAATCACCAGCCTCAATTTTTACTGAGCCATCGGGATTCTTTATGAATTTTCTTTCGGTTCCGTTCATCTTGACTAAGCCTATTAAAATCACATTACAACTTTTCTTCAGATCAAAAAATGCTTTATCGTAATATGAACCAACAAATGAGTTACCCGCTAATAGCTTCATTTGCTTTATATCATACTCGTGGTCGTTGTGTGCATACGCCAGTATCTCTTCGCTAAACAAAGCAACGTCAGGCTCAAAAATATAGCTGGCCATTAGCTTAGCGGAAATTTCGTTTTTGCAAATCGTATAAGTAACCCCTGCATTTTGAAAGGTCCCTTTTAGATTTCCATTATCAAGTGTAACCACATAATTCAGGTCAGCAAAAATCTTTTTCAAATTAATAACATAGACCAACTTTTCAGTGTCATCGCTTAGGTTGACAAACACGATTGAGGCATTTTTAATATTGGCCTTCTCTAGCAATTCGAAATTACTATAATCTGCATATAGCGTGTAAACCTTATCGGTGTCATAAAACTCACGGATTGCATCGATCGAGGAACGCTCGCGTGTAATAACGGCCACTTGCTTTCCGGCAGCAACCAAATGACTGATTACGGATCTTCCGAAATCGTTCCAACCGATAATCACCACATGGTTATTAAAATCGGTGCCATTGAGGCCCAGGTTTCTTTGCTCCTTTAGTGTACTCATAAAATTTGCGATCTGACCAATAATAAAACCATAAACACCCAAACTAGATAACATAACCACAAAGCCAAGTGCCCGGCCCCAGTAGGTAACCGGGTAAACATCGCCATAGCCAACGGTAGTAATAGTAGCGACTACATACCATAAACCGTCTTGCCAACTGATCATCTTTGAACCTGGCACACTGGATTCAATAGTGTGCAGCAAGTAAATTATTACTCCATAAAAGAGAAAAAGGCTGGCAAGGGAATAGATTAATTTTAGGTGGTCGGGCTTCTTCACAACTTATAAACCACGCTTAAGTAAGGTAAAAAAAACAAAAAGTAAAAATAGAAGATCCAACATGTTAGCGGTCAGGGCAAGCCGAAAGGGCGGAAGTAACCTCCCTTACCTCTACCAGCCCCCGCTGATTGTTCCAGGTATTATATATATAGGTTGCAAGTTCAGTCACCTCAAGTTCAGTCAAGGTTGGGTTGCTCTTCATAGGCTGATTATACATTACCCCATTTACCCATAATTCTCCTTCTCTGCCATTTTTAATTATACAGATTACTTCCTCAAAATTCTTCTCCATAAAGTCAGATTTGTCAAGCGGTGGGTATACCCTTCCTAACCCCAAACCATCGGATTGATGGCAATTGATGCAATACTTTTTAAAGAGAACTTCACCCTCTACATAATACTGCTGAAACTTTACTGAGTTAGCTGATTTGTTACTATTGCCTGGCGCACAGGCCATCAAGCCCCAGCACAGAATCATTAGTACTGATGGAAAAAATAGCCGACTAATTTTCACCTTCCCTGCGAAGTTTCTTGATGTCGATGATCAACCGGTTAACATCTTCCTCTTTGGTACCATCATACTTACCCCGAATTCGTTGCTTCTTGTCGATGAGCAGAAATGCACCACTGTGTATAAACCCATCAGGCTCCGTTTTATCTTCCATGGCCGTTGCGAAATAGCTGGTTTGAGCAATTTTATAAATTGAATCCTTAACTCCTGTTACAAAATGCCATCGTTTACTTTCTACACCTAATCGCTCAGCAAAATCATGAAGGAGGGCTACTGTGTCATATTCCGGATCGATGGTATGAGAAAGAATTTTAACATCGGGCATTTCGGCAGTCGCTTCATATACCCGCAACATCTGCCTTTTCATAATGGGGCAAATGGTACGACAGGTAGTAAAGAAAAAATCAGCCACATAAATATTATCCTTGAATGTATTATTAGTAACCCAAAGGCTGTCTTGATCCACAAAAGCAAATGGTGCAATGGTATGATAAACTGTGTCGGTTCCTGCAACTTCTCGTTGTCCGAAAATCGGAAGTTTTTCCTCTTTACCACCACAGGACATAAACAAAAAACCGAATACTCCGACTCCAAAAATCAGGCGACTAGCCAGCATCAGGTTGCCAGCATTAAGCCTCCAGTCCAATCTCATCACCTTCTTGTATTTCATCATAATCAATTGCTAATAAGTTCTGGCCAAAATTGATTTTACTTCCATATTTTCGATAGGTAGCTAATGTCGCCAAGGGTTCCGTCCCCTTTACACCCGTTCGTTGATCTACGGTAGTAAGAACACAGCGACTGCATGGCTTTACAGCAATAAAACGATTGCTACCAATTATAAAGTTCTTCCATCGGTCTTCTTCAAATGGCTCGCCACCCGTAAACACAAAGTTAGGACGAAACCGATTCATAGGGATTGGTTCCTTCAATCTTTTGTTCAAATCATCAAGGGAAGCCTGGCCGATGATCAAAAAAGGATACCCATCTGCCAGACTAACCTGCTCGTTCATAGTCGCATAATCAGGATCTATATCGCGCTTATGGGTTTCCGGAAAAAATACAAGTTTGCACTTGATCTGTAACTGATCTGAAAACCACTGGCTATAAATATGACCCACCTCGATTGCTTCTACCTCATCGTCCCAAACAATTGTCGACAAAGATTCGCCAACCTTCTCGTCTTTAAGGTCAAGGACTATTAATTGGCTAGATACTCTGTTTAAAATTGTCAATTCTTCAGTATCCATTGTCAATTGAAACTGCGACATTTCCGGGTGTTCCCTTTGGGTAAGAAATCTTCCATCTTCATCAACTAACATCCACCTGCGATCATAGACGAGCCCTTTTTGTTTAACATTAGACCTCTGCAATCGTATGCCGGCTAACGACTTGATCGGATAAATCCAAATTTCACTAAGGGTTAGTCGTGTCATGAACTTTTGTGCTCAATTTTTTGCTAACTTAATACTCAATTTTGTAAATGAATAACTCAGCCCTTTGGTATTTTGAAAGCGTGAACCTCTATCAGATACTTTGCCCGCACAAGGTAAAGACGATGGCTGATAAGCACACATACAATCACTATAAAAAAGATCAATTTATCTACTTTCCTGACGAAGCTGCTACGCATATCTATATGATCGTTTCAGGCCGTGTGCGTATTGGCCACTACCAGGAGGATGGCAAAGAAGTCATAAGCGCCATCCTTACTGCTGGAGAAATCTTTGGTGAATTAGCTGTGGCCGGTGAAGAGAAACGAAAAGATTTTGCGCAGGCGATGGAAGCAACTATAATTTGTCCATTAAGCATTACTGAACTGTCGGAGTTAATGAAAGAAAATCGGGAGTTAAGTTTCAAAATCTTGAAGTTGATTGGCTTGCGATTAATGAAACTTGAACGCAAACTGGAATTACTTGTATTTAAAGATGCTCGCACGCGTGTAATTGAATTTCTAAAAGACGCTGCCGCCTGGAAAGGCAAGAAGGTTGGATTTGAAACCATGATTCCAACGCGGCTTACCCATAAAGATATTGCAGCCCTAACGGGTACCTCCCGGCAAACCGTAACCACGATACTCAACGATTTAAAAGATAAGAACCTAATCAATTTTGATCGCAAGAAGATTCTGATTCGTGATTTAACTTCGTTGAAATAATCTAATCAGATTTTTCTGGCTACCTGCCCCAATCACATCCTCCATCATTTCAGTTTGAATAGCAGAATATGGCACACTATGGCTCTCAAAGATGGATTTTCAGATTTTCTTCAGAATTACTTACCAACTTTGATGTAATTGACTCGGACCGCTTAATCATACAATTCCGCAGGCATAGCATCATAAAAAGCAGTAAGTAGCATGAAATGAGCATAAACGAGACTATAGCCAACGGCATGTTAATACCCGTACCTTATACAAGGTGCAAGTCTCAAAATGCGAATTCCATCTGACCTTAACAAAAAAATTATTAACAGATGAAAATATTGATTGTCGAAGATGAGCGAGAGCTGGCCAAGAGTATGGTTCAGTACCTCCGTCAGGAAAGCTATGTATGCGAAACCGCATACACTGCTCAGGAAGCTCTTGAAAAGATTTTGCTACATGAATATGACTGCATCTTACTAGACATTACGTTACCCGATGGCAATGGGTTCACTATTTTAGAAAAGCTTAAGAAAGAAGAAAAGCTGGAAGGAGTCATTATTATCTCCGCCAAAAATTCATTGGATGACAAGATTAAAGGACTCAACCTGGGAGCTGATGATTACCTGGCTAAGCCATTTCACTTATCAGAAATGGGTGCTCGAATTTCAGCTGTGATACGAAGAAAACGCTTTGATGGAAATAATTCTATCTCCGTTCACGAACTAACCATTGATCTTCTGGGCAAAGTTACAACTGTAAATAATCTACTAGTCGATCTTACACGCAAAGAGTATGATCTGTTACTCTTTTTGATTTCGAATAAAAACAGGGTTGTATCAAAAAACGCAATCGCTGAGCATTTATCCGGGGATGCTGCCGAAGTTTTTGATAACTTTGA